>DGYMR06203__coassemble_715_pt1 | contig 35513 bp, 35 predicted proteins | sample DGYMR06203__metabat2_low_PE_012 | metagenome-assembled genome bin DGYMR06203
CAACACTTGTTGATGTTCTCAAACTCCGTATGTATGAAATGGGGCTTAACCAAAAAGCACTGGCTAAATTGATTGGTGTTAGCCCTTCCCGTTTGAGTGATTATATTTCCGGTAAATGTGAGCCAACATTGAAGGTTGCCCGTGAAATTAGTCAAAAACTGAATATCGACGCTAATATAGTGCTAGGTGTTTGATATGAGATTTGCACGAGTTGTGTGGTTATACATTATTTGAATCTTCCATATATCAATGCGAATCTTATATTTATCGCATAACTCCGCATGTTAATATTGATTCTCTGCCCATTTTAAATTGGCTCACCCCTTCACCTTGATAATCTCCAAAAGATTGGTCGTATATTGTTGGCTGATGTGCTCTTGTTTGAGGCCCCAGTTTTTGGGGGCGGTGCCTTGGATGGCGACCTTGACCGTGTCGTGGCCGTTGCGGCGGTTGATGGCGTCGATGGCGGCGGCCAGGCGGGCTTGCTTGGCGCGGTCGATCGGGTCGAACAGGTTGGTCTGGATGGCCGAGGCGGCGGTGATGTCCCAGACGATGACGCCCGCCTTTTTATAATGATAGGTAGCCGAGCGGTCCCAATCGGCGCGGAGCAGCGTGATGGCGGCGTGGATGATCTCTTGCTGGTCGTTGGTCGGCACGGGCAGGTGGATCGTCCGGTTGATGCTCCGGGCGGGCAGGTCGTCGCGGAAACGGCTCGTGTAGGCGAAGAGCGTCAGGCCGGAGCAGCAGCTTTGGCGGGCCTTCAGCTTGCGCGAGCAGGCGGCGGCGAAGTTGGCCACGGCCTCTTCCAGCCGTCCGAGGTCGGCGATGCCCTCGTCGGCGAAGCTGCGGCTGGTGCAGACGCTTTTCTGCAGGGGCAGCTCGTCGATGTCGATGCAGCTCTCGCCCCGCAACTCGCGCCAGATGCGTGTGCCGGTGACGGTCAGGAGCCGCCGCGTCCAGCTCTCGCTTTTTTGCGTCAGGTCCCACGCCGTGCGCACGCCGTGATACTCGAGCGTCGCCCGCAGTCGGCGGCCGATGCCCCAGACTTCGCCGACGGGCAGCTGTCGCAACGCCTTCTCGCGCCGCTCGTCGGTGTCGATCAGGCAGACGCCCTCGTAGCCCTTGTATCGCTTGCCGTAGTGGGCGGCCACCTTGGCGAGCGTCTTGGTGGCGGCGATGCCGATGGTCAGCGGGATGCCGGTGCCCTTGCCGACGACGCGGACGATCCGCTTGCCATAGTCGCGTAGCGCCTCGCCGCTGCCCATGCCGGAGAGGTCGAGAAAGGCCTCGTCGATGGAGTAGGGCATGAGTGTGGGGGTGAACTCGGCGAGGAGCGTCATGACGCGCCGGCTCATGTCGCCATAGAGGTTGTAGTTGGAGCTGAAGACGGCCACGCCGTTTTTCTCGATCAGCTCGCGCGCCTGGTAGAAAGGGATGCCCATCGGGATGCCGAGCGCCTTGGCCTCGTTGCTGCGGGCGACGACGCAACCGTCGTTGTTGCTGAGCACGACGACGGGCGTCGTGCGCAAGGCGGGGTTGAAGACCCGCTCGCACGAGCAGTAGAAGTTATTGCAGTCGGCCAGGGCGATCATGGCTCAGCGTTTGCGGAATTGGGGTTTGATGTTGTAGGTGAGCACGCCCCAGATGATGAAGTTGTTCTCCTCGGTGACGCGGATCGGCTCGTAGTGGTCGTTGGCGGGGACGAGCCAGAGGCATTGCCCGGCCTGGTCGACCTTGACCCGCTTGAGGGTGAACTCGCCGTCGATGAAGGCGACGACGATATCGCCGTCGGCCGGCTCGATGCCCTTGTCGATGACGAGCAGGTCGCCGTCGTCGATGCCGCAGTCGCGCATGGAGTCGCCCACGGCCCTCGCGTAGAAGGTGGTGGCCGGATGGCGCACCAGTTCCTTATTGAGGTCGATGCTGTCCGTCATATAGTCTTGCGCGGGCGACGGGAAGCCCGCCCGCACGCCCTGGTCGGCGTAGGCGATCTGGAGCACGCTGCTCAGGTCGGCGGAATAGAGTTGGAGTTTCATCTTCTTTTCTTCAGCTAGTCTTGCCGCGAAGATAGGGAAATTTATATTTATCCGGCTTGGGCGCATGAGAAGGTTCAAAAGAGCGGTAAAGTTGCATATTTCCTGATTTTTTGTGATCTTGCGTCAGAATATTATTGATTATATAATTTCCAAAGAATTGAGAACATACTTATTTATGGCAGTGTGCGCGTTCGGATTGGCATGTGCTCCGGTGTCGAACGCGAAAGAGGGTCCGGAAGTAGGCGATCGCGTCGGGCGGATCGTTGGCGTGACCCAAATGGGCGATACGGTCCATCTCCCTGAGGATTTGCGTGGTAAATATGTGCTGGTCGAGACAAGCACAACGGACTCGGCCTATTTCAAGTCGGATATTCAATTCTATATCCGGGGCGCTTATGCTCATTTCCATGAGAGCGGGTTCGAATGGGTTTCCGTACGGGGCTGGGAGGAGAACAGCCTCCTGTTGGTGAATCCGGAAGGGATTGTCTGCGCGAGGGGCTCCCTGTTGCGGGGCAGCGGCCTTGAGAACTACTTGCGGTTGCTGAATCCTTCGGTGCCGATGTACGAGACCGTCAGTGTCGAGGAGCTGGACGACCTGTTGGCGCGTGATCCGGCCATACAGCTTGTGGATGTACGGACAGCCGAGGAACACGAGGCGGGCGCGATCCCCAACGCCCGGCTGCTTGACATGAAATCGGCCGATTTCATCGATCAAGCGGAGCGGTTGCTGGATAAATCACGCCCGGTCGCTGTCTACTGCAAGGGCGGTGGCCGGAGCCGGATCGCCGCTTGGCAATTGATTGATAAGGGCTTCAAGGTCTATAACCTGGACAAGGGTTTCGAGAGCTGGAAAGCTACTTCACATCGTCGTTGACAATGCCCTTGATCACCTTCGGCAGGTCGGTCTTCAGGCTTCCGAAGCGATAGGAGATGGTGATGCCGAAGTCGCGCATCCATTTGCGTTCCTCTTCGAGCATGACGAAGTTCTGGTCTTCGACCCTGTCGCTGATCTTCCAGGTTTTCATGAACGGGCTTTTGCAGTAGAGCGCGATGGTGAGCCGCTTGTTGAAGAGATCCTTGTTGAGCGTGATCCCATTGGTGAGGAAGGCGCCCCGCTTGCCTTGCAGCTGGACCTCGGGCATGAAATAACCGGCGTTCAGGTGAAGGCGGAAGTCTTTCGGGAAGTTGAACTGAAGGCCTCCGAAGACGCGCCCACTGAGGCCCTCGTTGGAGTAACCGCCCTGCTCGCTGCTCAGCTTGACGTAATCGATGCCGCCATTCATGAAGAAACGGATACTGGGAATGGGCATCCAGTTGAGATAGAGGAAAAGCCCTGTCTGGCTCCGTTTGCCGATATTGCCGAAGGTGGTCACCGATACGTTCGGCTCGTCCGGTTTCATGAAGACATATTGTTCGATGGCGTTGTTGACGAACGTGTGGCTGACGCTCGCGTTCATGTTGAATTTAGAGTTAAACAGCGTGTAATTGAGATTGACGCTGTTGCTCTTCTCCGACTCAAGATCGGGATTACCATACGAGATGTTCAGCGGATCACGTTCGTCGACATAGGGATTCAAGTGATCGATGCCGGCCCGGCGGATGCGCATGTTATAGCCGACCCGGAGTTGTTGCGACTCGGCCAGGGCATAGGAGAGCGTCATGCTCGGGACGAGATCGATGAAGTTGGAGCAGAAATTCTGGGCAGGATCGTTCCTGTAGTCGACTTTCAACGCGGTGCCTTCGCCCCGGATGCCGGCCTTAATGCCCCAATTACCTAATTTGATGGCGTCACCCAGATAAAGGGCATAGATGTTCTGCGTATGCGTGAAGTCGAGAAAACTTTCGGCCACCTCATCCCAGGCGTTAGTCGTCTCGTCGAATAGCCGATGATTGACTTTACTGTCGGTCTGCCGCAGGATGTATTTGCCGCCCATCTCGAGCGTATGGTTACCGATCGGGAGGGTATAATCGAGTTGAGCGGTGTGCTCGTTCGTCTTGGCCCGGTTGGTATCCCATTGGCGGAGATTCGGATAGCTGCCTTGTCCCTCGACCGTGATCCAGGCCTCGTCGTCGCCCGGATCGTTGGTGAAACGGTAGGAGAGCGTTAACGCCTCGCCCGCCCTTTGGGTCAGGTGCTGGTAGTTGGCATTCATCTCGAAGGAACCGAATACCGGCTTGTTCTCGCTGAAAAGGTTGTAGGCATAGACCGGATTGCCATTCATGTCGGTTAGGACGACATCCATATTGGAATATTCTCGTTGTGTTTTCCGGAAAAGATTAGCGTCGACGGTAATCAAGTTAAGAGAGTCAATCTCGAACGAGCCTTCCAGATAGCCCCGATGCATCCGCTCTTTTTCCTTCAGAGTCCCGGTTTGGGTGAGGAAATGGTTGGTCGCGTCGTTCAGGTTCTCGCGGAAAGAATAAAGATCGGCGGTCGGTTCGTTCTCATATTCATAATTATAGTTGGCGGTCAAACCCAGTTTCCCCGCTTTCATCGAGAGGAAAAGACCCGCGTTATAGGTTTGCTTCACGCTTCCCTCCAGCGAGGCGGTTGCCGTATAGCCGTCGATCGTCCGCTTCACCGTGATGATGTTGATGATGCCGCTGACGCCTTCAGCGTCGTAGCGGGCTCCGGGATCGGTAATGACCTCTATGTCCTTGATGTTGGAGGCCGGCATGCTTTTCAGTACGGCGGAAGGATTGTTGCTCAGCAGGCCCGACGGTCGGCCGTTCAGGTAGATCTTAAAATTGCCGCTGCCCTTAAGCTGGATATTATCATCGCCATCGACCGTAATCATCGGGACTTTGCGCAGCATATCGAGCGTATTGCTGACCTTGGCTTCGGGATCCTCCTCAAGGCTGTAGGTGAGTTTGTCGATCTCCGCCTTGACAAGAGGCTTTTGGGCGGAGACCGTTACCTCGTTCAGCATTTCCGTATCGTCTGTCATATACAGTTGTCCGGCGTCCCATGTCATGGTGCCCTTGGGTAGCTCTATTTTCCGCAGGGCGTTATTTTTCCCGATGGAGCTCATATTAAAATAATAGGGGCCATGCTCATCCATCGTCACGGAAAAATAGCCATCGATATCACACGCCAGCAAGGCGAGTGGCTTTTCGGAACTTTCAGTCGCGGACTCGATCCTGATGGTGGCGAACGAGATCGGCTCGTTAGTCAGGGAATCGACAATCTGCCCTTTAATCGTATATTGTTCGCTTACTATATTTTGCGCGAATAGGAAAGGCGAAGATGCGCAAAGCGCGCTGGCCAATAAGATTGTTTTTGCTGTTTTCATGTTGATTACAAATTTGATTTACCGCGAAATTGAGCCAAAAAGAGTTCGTTTTAACCCTTAATTTGTCGAGTACGAAAAGATGCCGGCTGAGTGCGAAAAAATCGGGTGTGGAAACCGGGACAGGAATAGGGCGTTATTCGTGGCGATCCTTTACTTTTGCAAAAAACGAATCAGTTATGGGAAACGTGAAGAATTTGTTATTCAAGAAATGGTGGATCATCGCCGTGATCGCCCTCTTGACGGGACTGTTTATGGTGTCGGAAGAGGCGATGGATTGCCTGGACCTGTCCAACCGCCTTGGGTTTGATCTTAGGAAAGAGAGTATTATGCTGCTGGTATTTGAATGCCTCTTTTTCGTTATTTATTCATGGCTTTTATTGGTTGTCAATACCGTTTGGCAGCCTCGCCGATTGTTGCATGTCAAGCATTTCGCGGCGACGGCTCTTTGCGCGATTGTTTTCCTGGCGATCGCCAACCTCTTTATCTGGCCCTGGATAGAAACGGTCAACCATTTGGCTCAAGATCAGATCCGTGAGTTCCTTGTTAAATGGTCGGACAGGCGGATGCGCCATATTCCCAGATATTTGCACGTGCCTATTGAGGCTTGGTATAATGGGATCGTGACCTTGGCGGTCGTGATCTATACGCTAAGTCGCATCTATCTCCTAAATATCAGGCAAAAGGAATATGAGCGTAAGATGGAGTTGCTGAGAGGAGAATCACTTCAGAGCCGGCTCGATGCCTTGAGCAACCAGATTAATCCCCATTTCTTTTTCAATTCCCTGAACTCGCTATATGGATTGATCGCCGAGGATCAAAAAGAGAAATCATTGGGTTATTTGGATAACTTGTCGCAAGTCTTCCGCTACATCTTGCAGAGTGAGCGCAAAGGATTGGTCTCGTTGCGAGAAGAACTGGATTTTCTTGAGAAATACCGTTTTATGCTTCGGGTGAAATATGATGAGAAGCTCCGTTTTGAGATCGAGGTAGATGAGACGCTTTTGGATGAGCAGCTGCCGGTGCTTTCGTTGTTGCCATTGATCGAGAACGTGACGAAACACAACGCGATCAGCGCGAGAAAACCCATGACGATTACGATAAAAACCGAGAAAGATACGGATTCATCGTTAATATTGATTATCAATCCCAAACAACCCCGATTGGACGAGGTGGAGAGAAACGGGATCGGGCTGAAGAATCTCGACAACCGTTTCCGGCTGTTGTTGGGGAAAGGAATAATGACAGGCGACGAGGAGAGCCGTTTTTGGGTCCGCCTGCCCTTGAGGGAACGAACGGATCAAGACATAAAGTATTAGATGATATAACTTAAATCAATATATTATGAATGTGGTTATTATAGAAGACGAGGTTGCCGCTTATGATAACATCCGGCACATCTTGTTGGAAACAGATCCGAAGATCAATATCCTGGCTCATTTGGATAGTGTGGAGGATAGTGTCAGCTGGTTTCAGGCGAACGCGATGCCCGACCTGTTGTTTATGGATATTCAGCTGGCAGACGGCTTGTCGTTCAATATTTTTGATTGCGTGAATATCGACGTCCCGGTTATCTTCACGACGGCTTACGATCAGTACGCTATCCGGGCTTTTCAGGTGAACAGCGTGGATTATCTGCTAAAGCCAATCACTTTTGAGAATGTGGGGAAGGCGCTCGACAAGTATCGGCGCTATAACCCGGAGCAAGCGGAGCGAGATAAGAGCAATATCGAGCGTATGATCCAGAGTGTCACTGAATATAGCAAACGGGTTCTGGTGCCGTACAAGGATCGGATCTTACCCATAAAGGCCGAATCCATCGCCTATTTTTATAACACGAATGGGGAAAGCCGGTTGACGACCCTTGAGGGAACGAGCTATCCATTGGCCAAGTCGTTGGATGCCTTGATGAAGAAACTTGATCCCAACCTGTTCTTCCGGGCGAACCGGCAGTTCCTCATTTCCCGTGAGGCGGTCGAGAGCCTGACCGTCTGGTTTGACAGCCGGTTGCGTGTCAACCTGCTCTTGCCTGTTCCCGAGCCAATCTATGTGGCAAAGAACAGGGCCTCTGATTTCAAGAGCTGGCTCTCGGAGTCGTGAAAAAGACGATCAAATGGCCTTTTTACAAGACATTCATTGAGTTCTTGATGGTCTTGACGCCAATCAAGCGGTCGTAGCGTGCGCCCATCGGACGATAATAGACATAGATTGTGTATTGGTTTTCCGTCTGGGCGTAATCGCCTTCCACGAGATTGGTCTCGCCTTTTTCCTGTCCATTCGGGACAAACAGGTATTGATAGTTATAATTGCCCTGTTTCAGGAGGAGCGCTTTCTCATAGAATCCGCTTTCGGGATTATATTCCATTTTATTGCTTTCATCGAATGAATTTGGGAAAGCCTCGCCATTTAAATAGATATTACCGTCGAGGATCGGGTCCATCGCCAACGTGAAGTGGACGATATAATAGTCCGATTCGGTGTCGTGATCCTCGCAGTTGGCGCAGCGTATGAAGAAACGGCCGTCCTGATCCTGATCGTATTGATAGGTTTCGCCGCTTTTCGGATAATCCTTCATCAGGTCGATGTGATAGTAGGGATTATGGAATGAGATCTTCTCAACGCCCATGCCGTTGTATTTATTGCTCAAAAACTCGACACGACGATATTCATTACCGGCGGGAAAGATCAGTTCCCGGATGTTCTCATAGACAATTGTTCCCTTTCGGATCTCCATCGGCTTGAAACCGGTGACCGCGTTGTCTCTCCGGTTGTTCTGCAAGACCCAGATCTTGAGGTCCGTTTGTGGATATGGAATGTCCATATTGGGATGTTGAATGGAAAAACTGACCTGTTGATGGCTCTGGTTCGTGTCGATGTTGGTGTTGCCGCTTACGTTCGCGGCGATATTGACCATCGGCTCAACAAGCGAGAAACAGGCGGTGAAAACGATCTTTGAGGGATTATCCTCCTCATAGAATTGGACTGCGTAGTTGCCCGCCAGTTTCAGGCGCACATCCTCGTTCGGGAAGAAGACCCGATAGTTGGTGTATTGGGTCGTCGTGCTCATTGAGGTAGCGAAATCCTCAATGACATCATCCTGAAACCCATCGAGATATTCAACCGGTGAAAGATTGGAGGGCGTCCAATCCGCGTTACAGAATATGATCTTGTACGCGTAACGGGAATAACCCGGATTCAGGGCGTCAAAATTGATCTCGATGGCCTTGTCGCCGTTGAGCGCGGCGAACGGCTCCGAGAATAATTCACCCTCTTGCCTGATTTGAAGGGATTTAATGATCTTGCTATTGATTTGAGTAGCATATTTTGTTTGCCCATACAGAGGCAAGTGAGCGGCAAGCGCCAAAAGTAAAAGAGTTTTTAAGACATTCATTTTTCGTGAAATTTTTTTGTCGCGCAAAATTATGGAAATATTTCTCTATTTATTTCCGAATATCTGCCCTAAAGCATAAAAAAATGTTTACTTTTGCGGGAAAATTACGTATAAACAATTTTAGTTGTATCATGACGAATGTGATTAAAATTAAAAAGGGTTTAGACATTAATCTGAAAGGTAAGGCATCGGAGGTACTGTTGAACGGTGGCTCGAGCGCTACATATGCGCTTGTACCAGACAGTTACAATGGTATTATGCCGAAGGTCGTGGCCAAAGTAGGAGATAAGGTCAAAGCGGGTTCTGTACTGTTTGTGGACAAGAACCGTCCCGAGATCAAGTTTGTTTCTCCGGTCAGCGGTGAGGTTGCCGCAGTGAACCGTGGTGAGAAACGAAAAGTGCTAAGCGTTGTCGTGAAACCGGACACGCAAGTGGTTTATGAGGAGTTTGGCAAGAAGAACGTCGCTTCGATGAAGGCTGACGAGGTAAAGGAGGCTCTCTTGACCGCAGGTATGTGGCCGTTCATCAAGCAACGTCCTTACGACATTGTCGCGAATCCGGCTGAGTCGCCTCGCGACATTTTCGTGTCTGCTTTCTATTCTGCCCCCTTGGCGCCGGATTTCGATTTTATCCTGAAGGGCCAGGAGGCCGATTTCCAGGCTGGTCTGAGCGCGTTGGCCAAAATGACGGCAGGAAAGGTTTATGTTGGCGTAAGAAAAGGCTCCGCCGCCGCAAAGGTTAGTGGGGTAACGATCGTCGAGGTCGAGGGACCGCACCCGGCAGCTAACGTTGGTGTCCAGATCAACAACATCAAGCCGGTCAACAAGGGCGAGGTTGTTTGGACTGTCAACCCGGACGACGTGATCATCATGGGACGTCTCTTCAACAAGGGCGTGGCTGATTTCAGCCGTTTGGTTGTCCTGACAGGTTCAGAGACCACAGAGCGTGGTTATATCAAGACAATCGCTGGTTGTACGATCGAGAGCTTGGTGGCTGGCAAGATCATGGATAACGGACACATCCGTGTGATCAGTGGTAACGTGTTGACGGGTTCCAAAGTCGGCAAGGAGGATTATCTGCGTGCTTATGACAATCAGGTGACTGTTATTCCTGAGGGCGACGATAACGATGAGTTCTTTGGCTGGGCTGTCCCTGGATTCAATAAATATAGTACAAGCCATTCCTATCTGACTTGGTTGATTGGCCGTAACAAGGAATATGTGTTGGATGCCCGTATCAAGGGTGGTCGTCGTGCGATGATCATGTCGAACGAGTATGACAAGGTATTCCCGATGGATATCCTGCCGGAGTATTTGATCAAGGCTATCTTGGCGTTCGATATCGACAAGATGGAGAACCTTGGTATTTACGAGGTGGCTCCCGAGGATTTCGCCTTGTGTGAGTTCGTCGACACGTCGAAAATGGAACTGCAGAAGATCGTACGCGACGGATTGAACTTATTGTATAAGGAAATGAATTAATAACATCAAAAAACATAATACATTGAAAGCGTTAAGGAATTATCTCAATAAGATTAAGCCTAACTTTGAGGAGGGAGGTAAGCTGGCAATGTTCCGTTCTGTGTTTGACGGATTCGAGACTTTCATGTTTGTTCCGAATACGACATCGAAAACAGGTGTTCACATACATGATGGCATCGACTCAAAGCGCACGATGACCGTAGTGATTATCGCCTTGTTGCCGGCTTTGCTTTTTGGTATGTACAATGTCGGTTATCAACATAACTTGGCCATTGGGACCGATCCAGGATTCTGGATGACATTCATTTATGGCTTTTTGGCCGTGTTGCCGAAGATCGTGGTCTCTTATGTTGTCGGTCTGGGAATCGAATTCATGGTGGCCCAGTGGAAGAAAGAGGAGATCCAGGAGGGTTTCTTGGTTTCCGGTATGCTGATCCCGATGATCGTCCCGGTGGATACGCCGCTTTGGATGATCGCTGTCGCGACGGCTTTCGCGGTCGTATTCGCGAAAGAGGTATTTGGAGGTACGGGTTACAACGTGTTCAACGTTGCCCTTGTCACGCGCGCGTTTTTGTTCTTCGCTTATCCGACGGCCATGTCAGGAGATCAAGTGTGGGTACGTACGGCTGACACGTTCGGTTTGGGCGCTGGTCAGGTCGTGGATGGATTCTCTGCCGCAACTCCGCTGGGTATTGCGAAGATTGCGACAACCACTACGCCTGATTACCCGTGGAGTTTTTGTGATATGGTAACTGGTCTCATCCCGGGATCCATTGGCGAAACGAGCGTGATCGCTATCGCGATCGGTGCCGTTATCCTTTTGGTGACGAACATCGCAAGCTGGAAGACGATGTTCTCGGTGTTTGTAGGTGGCGCTGTCATGGCATTAATTTTTAATGTCGCAGGTCCGGATACCGCTACTGCCCAGATGCCTTGGTATATGCATCTGGCGTTAGGAGGCTTCGCTTTTGGCGCTGTCTTTATGGCTACAGACCCCGTTACTTCAGCTCGTACTGAAACAGGTAAATATATCTATGGTTTATTAGTTGGCGCGATGGCGATCATTATCCGTGTATTGAACCCCGGTTATCCGGAAGGCATGATGTTGGCAATTCTTTTGATGAATGTATTTGCCCCGCTGATTGACTTCTATGTTGTTGAAGCTAATATCAATCGTCGTTTGAACCGTGTAAAACTGAATAAATAAGATAAGGAATATGGCTACAAAGAAATTTAGATGTAAAGTATGTGGCTATGTCCACGAAGGTGATAAGGCTCCGGAAAAATGTCCGGCATGTCAAGCTCCCGCTTCTGAATTCGAGGAAATAAAAGAGGATACAGCTCCCGCGAAAAAGGGGATAGACCGTAATAGCAACGCTTATACGATTATCTATTCCGCTGTTATGGTAATTCTTGTCGCTGTGGGATTGGCCGCGACCTCTCAAGCGTTGAGACCTCTTCAGAAACAGAACGAGGATAATGACAAGCGTCAGCAAATCTTGCGTTCTATCAACGTGACGGTAGCGGCCAACGAGGCTGAGGCCAAATATAATGAGTTAATAACAGATGCCTTTTTGATCGATGAGAATGGTCAAAAAGTAGGTGATGCCGCCGAAGCTTTCGCAGGTGAGAAAGCGGGTTATCCGGTTTTTGTCGCGACTGTTGACGGGCAGACTAAGTACATCATGGCTTTGAACGGCGCGGGTTTGTGGGGACCGCTTTGGGGATATATTTCGGTTAATGATGACAAGAATACTGTTTTCGGTGCCGATTTCAGCCACCAAGGTGAGACTCCGGGCCTGGGTTCTGAAATCGCTACGCCCGCATTTAGCCAGCGATTCCTAGGAAAGAAATTGTTCGTGGATGGTGTGTTCAAGTCTATCGCGATCGTGAAGCCCGGGAAGAGTGTCGAAGGCCAAGATTATGTTGATGGCATCTCTGGAGGTACTATTACAAGCCAAGGCGTCCACAAAATGCTTTTTGATAGTCTCAAAAGCTATGAGAAATTTTTAACTTCAAATCAGTAAACGAAAATGGGATTGTTATCTAATAAGAATAAAGAAGTATTAGTTGGCCCGTTGAGCATTAACAACCCGGTGATTGTCCAGATGTTGGGTATTTGTTCGGCGTTAGGTGTAACTTCTAAATTGGAACCGGCCTTGGTGATGGGTATTGCCGTAACGGCCGTTGTCGCTTTCGCGAATGTGATTATCTCGCTTTTGCGCAATACGATTCCGAATCGTATTCGAATCATTGTCCAGCTGGTTGTCTGCGCCGCTTTGGTTACGATCGCTAGCGAAGTTTTGAAAGCATATGCTTATGATGTAAACAAGCAGTTGTCGGTCTTCGTAGGTTTGATTATTACAAACTGTATCCTGATGGGACGCCTGGAGGCATTTGCCTTGGGTAACGGCCCGTGGGAATCTTTCCTCGATGGCGTTGGTAATGGCTTGGGTTATGCGATTATCCTCGTTATTGTAGGTTTCTTCCGTGAGTTGTTTGGTTCCGGTACATTATTCGGTATCCAAGTTATTCCGCAGGCTTTCTACGATCTTGGGTATGTTAATAACGGTTTGGTTATCTTGCCTCCCGCGGCATTGTTCGTCATAGCCGTGATTGTTTGGATTCACCGAGCTCGTAACAAAGAGCTTCAGGAAAACTAATTAACCATTAAATATCGAAAAGAATGGAACAAGCATTGAGTACATTTGTCCGCTCTATCTTTGTGGACAACATGATTTTCGCCTACTACTTGGGTATGTGTTCTTTCTTGGCCGTATCCAAGAACGTGAAGACCGCCATGGGCTTGGGCATCGCCGTAACCTTTATTTTGGTTTGCACGTTGCCGATCAACTATATGCTAGAGAATTATGTATTGAAAGAAGGCGCGCTCTCATGGTTGGGCCCGCAGTTCGCTGATGTCAACCTGAGCTTCCTTGCTTTCATCCTGTTTATCGCCATTATCGCGGCGTTCACGCAACTGGTCGAGATGGTGGTCGAGAAGTTCTCGCCGTCGCTCTATGCCTCGCTGGGTATCTTCTTGCCCCTTATCGCTGTGAACTGCGCCATCTTGGGTGGTTCGCTGTTCATGCAGCAGAAGGCGTTCCCGAACGTGGGCGTCGCTACGGTTTACGGCTTGGGCTCCGGTATCGGCTGGATGCTCGCGATCGTCGGTATGGCCGCTATCCGCGAGAAATTGGCTTACTCTGATATTCCAAAGCCGCTGAAAGGTCTGGGTATTACCTTCATCATCACCGGCCTAATGGGTATGGCATTCATGTGTTTCTCTGGTTTGAAGATTTAAGTATTAACGCGTTAAAAAAGATTTAGAGATATGACTTTATTAATGTCTGGCGGACTAACAATCATCAGCGGCGCGGTCGTTTTCTTGATCGTTACGATGATTCTGGTTGGTGCTTTGTTATACGCCAAAGCAAAATTGGTTCCGTCAGGGAATGTCAAACTGACGGTAAATGGAGAGAAAGAGATCGATGTCCCTATTGGCGGGACACTGTTAGGCTCGCTCCAAGCGGGTGGCGTATTCTTGTCTTCGGCTTGTGGTGGAGGCGGTAAGTGCGGACAGTGCCGTGCGCAAGTCCTGGAAGGAGGCGGCGAGATCCTGCCGACTGAGAAGGTTTTCTTTTCTCGTAAACAACAAAAGGACCATTGGCGCTTGGCTTGCCAAACCAAGGTGAAAGAGGATATGAAAGTAAAGGTACCGGAAGAGGTATTGGGTGTAAAGGAATACGAATGCGAGGTGATTTCGAACAAGAACGTGGCTACGTTCATCAAAGAGTTCATCGTGCAGTTGCCTAAGGGCGCGCATATGGACTTCATCCCGGGTTCATACGCCCAAATCAAGATCCCGACTTTCTCGATGGATTATGATAAGGATATCGACAAAGATATGATTGGCAAAGAATACCTCCCGGCATGGGAGAAGTTCGGCCTCTTTAGCTTGAAGTGTAAGAACGACGAACCTACCATCCGTGCTTATTCAATGGCCAACTATCCGGCCGAGGGCGACCGTTTCATGCTTACGGTACGTATCGCTACGCCTCCGTTCAAACCGAAACCCCAGGTGGGCTTCATGGACGTGATGCCGGGTATCGCTTCTTCCTATATCTTTACCCTCAAACCGGGCGACAAGGTGTTGATGAGTGGCCCGTATGGCGATTTCCATCCGATCTTCGATTCTAAACGTGAGATGATGTGGATCGGTGGTGGTGCGGGTATGGCTCCGCTCCGTGCGCAAATCATGCACATGACAAAGACCTTGCATACGACAGACCGCAAGATGTCTTACTTCTATGGCGCTCGTGCCTTGAATGAGGTGTTCTACTTGCAGGATTTCCTCCAGCTGGAGAAGGAGTTCCCCAACTTCACTTTCCACCTTGCGCTCGACCGTCCAGACCCCGCTGCCGACGCGGCTGGCGTGAAGTACACGCCGGGCTTCGTCCATCAGGTGATTTACAACACTTACCTGAAAGATCACGACGCTCCGGAAGATATCGAGTACTACATGTGCGGTCCGGGTCCGATGTCGAAAGCTGTCGAAGGCATGCTGGATAGCCTCGGCGTACCGATGGAGATGTTGCACTACGATAACTTTGGTGGATAATTAAGATGAAAGCGTTGATTTAGTCTTATTACAAATATATTTTGAGGAGGCTGTCTCAAATGATGAAGCGCATTTACGCTTCAAAATGAGACAGCCTCATTTTTTCCCTATAGTCCTTATCTTGTATATTTAGGTCTGGCCAAAATTTTGTCCGAAGGAAAATCTGATTTTGTTCGGAAGAAATTAGAATTTTCTTCGAACAAAAATTCTTTTTCTTTCGAACAAAATTCAAGACATATACGAGGCCGTTTTTTCGACATTGCGGTCTGCCTAAAATTAAATTCTTTTCTGTGAAATTTTTTTCTGAGGGCATGCAGCGTTTTTCCCGGATATGACATCTTTATTAATAAAACATTAAATCTGGATGTTATGAAACTGTTAATTTTTTCCTTCTTTGCGGCCTTGTTAGCTTATTCGTTGTTATTCACTCCTTCCCATAAGGATAATCACGCTCAGGAGGATCGTGCGTTGTTTTTGGTGGGGGATACGCTCTCTTTCAATTCCATGCGGGTAGAATAGAGATGGAACGCTTACTTGCCTATAAGATCCTAATTATTGTTAATAGGCGAATGGGCTCTCTTTTTTACTAATCAATCTGACGATATTGAACCTTAAAAATAGTATCTTTGTTAATAGTGTAAAGTGAGGCCAAGCGATTGGCTGGCTACACGAACAAGGTATTGGATGGATTATTTTTAAGAAAGGGCTCAAAAGATGACGAACTATTCGAATTATTTATATATCGCGATCCGTGCGGCGATCGACGCCGGAAAATCAATCATGGATATTTACACGGATCCGGAGATGGATTTCGAGATTGAGATTAAAGCCGATAATTCTCCGCTGACGAAGGCGGATAAGGCTTCCAACAGTTTTATTACCCGGGCGCTATCAGTCACGCCTTTCCCCATATTGAGTGAGGAGGGAAAGGAGATCCCCTTTAAGGAACGGTCAAAATGGAAGACTTTCTGGTTGATCGATCCTCTGGATGGAACGAAGGAATTCATCAAGCGTAATGGCGAGTTTACGGTAAATATCGCGTTGGTGGAGAATGGTGTTCCCGTATTGGGTGTTATCTATGTTCCGGTTCGGAAAGAGCTTTATTTTGCCGCCGACTCTATTGGGGCGTACAAGTACACGGGTATCGACATCGACAACCAGCCTTCGATGGAAGAGATGAAGAAGGGTGCCACTAAGTTGCCAATATCTTTGGCGCACCAAGGCATGGTGGTTGTCGCTTCACGTTCGCATCAAAGTGAGGCAACAACGGAATATATCAATAACTTGCGGAAACAGGGACGGCCGGTTACCCAGATTAGCAGTGGCAGTAGCTTGAAGATCTGTCTTGTCGCTGAGGGCTCGGCGGATATTTATCCTCGTTTTGCCCCAACGATGGAGTGGGATACGGCCGCTGGGCACGCTATCGCCCGAGCCGCGGGATGCGATATTTATCATATCGACGAGAAAACGCCGTTGCGATATAATAAGGAGGATTTGCATAATCCTTGGTTCATCGTCAAATAGTCTATTGGATTGTTCTTTTTATAGTATTTTTTGGTCATAATCTCAAAAGAGAGTAAAAATCGAAGACAGAATATCGGGCGAACTTGATAAACTTATTACATTTGTGGCTTAAATGTAGGTTTTAGCTTATGAGTTTTGAAATCGTATTTGTCATGGTCGCCCTGATGGGGATGGTTTGCGCGTTGATTTGGGACAAGATGCGACCAGGCATGATCCTATTGTCAGTTTGTGTTGCCTTCTTGTGCGTTGGAATATTGACCCCCAAAGAGATGCTGGAAGGATTCAGCAACAAGGGAATGATTACCGTCGCCATGCTTTTCCTGGTTAGCGAGGGCGTAAGGCAATCCGGAGCGTTATCCCATGTCATCAAGAAAATCCTGCCTCAAGAGAATACGACTATATTCAAGGCGCAGCTTCGAATGCTGCCTTCCATCGCTTTTATTTCTGCTTTTTTGAACAATACTCCGGTTGTCGTGATTTTTGCGCCGATCATCAAACGATGGGCCAGGTCGGTACAATTATCCGCGACCAAGTTTTTGATTCCTTTGTCTTATATGACAATCCTGGGAGGATTGTGCACCTTGATCGGTACCTCGACGAACTTGGTCGTGCATGGCATGATGATCGAGGCTGGTTTTAAGGGGCTGGGCATGTTCGATTTGGCTTGGGTGGGGCTACCAATTACGTTGGTCGGTGCCCTTTACATCTTCTTGGCCTCAAAGAAATTATTGCCCGATGAGAGAAACAATACGGGCATATCGGAAGACGAGCTGGATATGGAAGATGACCGTCATCAGGTGGAGGTCGTGATCGGGCCCCGTTTCCCAGGTATCAACAAGACCCTGAAGGAATTCAATTTCAGGCGTCATTATGGGGCAGAGGTCCGTGAGATCAAGCGAAATGGCAAGGTGATCTCCAGTGGATTTGGCAAGGAAACGATGTGCGAAGGCGATACTTTGGTACTTATGGCAGACGAGTCGTTCGTGAAGACGTGGGGTGATTCTTCCGTGTTCTTGATGATCGCGAACGGCGAGGATGTCGAGCCGCAAGCCGGGAAAAAGAAAAGATTGTTTGCCTTGGTTTTACTGTTGATGATGATCATCGGAGCTACAATAGGCGAATTGCCTTTCTTCAACGAGCATTTCCCCTCCTTGAAATTGGATATGTTCTTTTTTGCCTCAGTAACGATGGTGATTATGGCGTGGACTAACCTTTTTCCCGCACGCAAATATACGAAATATATCTCGTGGGATATCCTTATCACCATAGCTTGCGCGTTCGCGATCAGCAAGGCCATGACAAATTCAGGTCTCGCAGACTTGATCGCTAAATCGTTTATAGATGTCAGTACTCATTTTAGCCCGGGAAGCCAAATCGGCCCCTATATTTTGTTGGGGCTACTTTATTTGATTTCCAATATTATTACGGCCTTGATCACGAACAATGCGGCAGCGGCCTTATGCTTCCCCTTGGCATTGTCTATCGCAAGCCAGTTAGGCGTGAATCCCATGCCTTTTTTCATCGCGATTTGCGTTTCCGCGTCAGCCGATTTTTCTACTCCGATCGGTTATCAAACGAATTTGATCGTGCAGGGTATTGGTAACTATAAATTCATGGATTTCGTGCGAATAGGTGTCCCCTTGAATTTGTTGTGCCTGCTGATCTCGGTCATAATCATTCCATTGGTTTGGCCTTTTGAACTTATTTAATGAAAATAATATAGCAATATGGATAAAACGAACAGAGAGATATACCCCATATTTGATCGTATGTTAGCTCGTGCGGACAAGGAGTCGCTCTTACGGCAACACAGCGTGATGATCTGGTTTACGGGATTGAGTGGATCGGGCAAGAGCACGATCGCCATTGCCCTTGAGCGTGAGTTACACAAACGTGGTCTGCTTTGCCGTATCCTGGACGGTGATAACATCCGCGCCGGGATCAACAACAACCTGGGTTTCTCGGAGGCTGATCGGGTTGAGAACATCCGGCGCATCGCAGAGGTGAGCAAGCTTTTTATCCAGACGGGTATCATTACCATCGCCGCATTCATCAGCCCGAGTAATGAGATCCGAGAGATGGCGGCTTCGATTATCGGGAAGGAAGATTTCTTGGAAATCTATGTAAACACGCCCATCGAGGAGTGCGAGCGTCGCGACGTGAAGGGACTTTACGCCAAGGCTCGTCGGGGAGAGATCAAGGACTTTACCGGTGTTTCCGCCCCGTTTGAGGCGCCACTTCATCCGGCATTGTCACTCGATACCTCGGTGCTTACCGTCGAGGAATCGGTCAACCGTTTGTTGGATTTGATCTTACCCAAGGTGAAAATAGAAAACATTTAATTCCATTTATATAATATGTCAGATTACAAATTAAGCCATTTGCAAGAGTTGGAGGCCGAGTCCATTTATATCATAAGGGAGGTGGCCGCCGAATTCGAGAATCCGGTTATGTTGTATTCGATCGGCAAGGATTCCTCCGTCATGGTCCGTTTGGCCGAGAAGGCGTTCGCGCCAGGTAAGGTGCCTTTCCCCTTGATGCACATTGACTCGAAATGGAAATTTAAGGAGATGATCCAGTTTCGCGATGAGTACGCGAAGAAATATGGCTGGAACCTGATCGTTGAGTCGAACATGGAGGCTTTCAATGCCGGGGTCGGTCCTTTTACGCACGGCAGTAAGGTGCATACCGATTTGATGAAAACACAGGCGTTGCTTCACGCCCTTGATAAATACAAGTTCGACGCGGCCTTTGGTGGAGCCCGCCGCGACGAGGAGAAGAGCCGGGCGAAGGAACGTATCTTCTCGTTCCGTGATAAGTTCCACCAGTGGGACCCGAAGAACCAGCGACCGGAGTTGTGGGATATCTATAACGCCCGTGTCCATAAGGGCGAAAGTATTCGTGTCTTCCCGTTGTCGAACTGGACGGAGCTGGATATCTGGCAATATATCCGTTTGGAAAATATCCCCATCGTGCCGCTTTATTTCGCCAAGGAACGTCCTTGCGTGGAGATCGACGGCAACCTGATTATGGCGGACGACGATCGTTTGCCCGAGCAATACCGGGATAAGATCCAGATGCGGATGGTCCGTTTCCGTACGCTGGGTTGCTGGCCGTTGACAGGCGCTGTCGAGAGTAATGCCGATACGATCGAGAAGATCGTCGAGGAGATGATGACGACAACCAAGAGTGAGCGGACGACCCGTGTCATCGATTTCGACCAGGACGCCAGCATGGAACAGAAAAAACGGGAGGGTTATTTTTAAATCTTTGAATTATGGCTACAACAACAAATAAACTGAACATAAAGGAATTCCTCGACAAGGATGAGCAAAAGGACCTGCTGCGTTTCCTGACCGCAGGGTCGGTGGACGACGGTAAGTCGACCCTGATCGGCCGTTTGCTGTTCGACAGCAAGAAGATTTATGAGGACCAGTTGGATGCTCTCGAACGCGACAGCAAGCGTATGGGTAACGCCGGTGACCACATCGATTATGCCCTTCTGCTGGACGGACTGAAGGCTGAGCGTGAGCAGGGTATTACGATCGACGTGGCCTATCGTTATTTCAGCACGAACAACCGTAAGTTTATTATCGCCGATACGCCGGGGCATGAGCAATATACCCGTAACATGATCACGGGTGGTTCAACCGCCAATCTGGCGATTATCCTGGTGGATGCCCGTACGGGTGTCATTACCCAGACTCGTCGCCATACTTTCCTGGTTTCCCTGTTGGGTATCAAGCATGTGGTGCTGGCGGTGAACAAGATGGACCTGGTCGGTTTCGACAAGGCGGTGTTCGACAAGATTGTCGCCGACTATATGGCCTTCGTGAAACCGTTGGGAATCGCCGATATTACCTGCATTCCTTTATCGGCGTTGGATGGTGATAATGTCGTGGAGAAGAGCGAACGTACGCCTTGGTATGAGGGGCCGTCGTTGCTCAACTTCCTGGAGACCGTGCCCATCGACCTGGACCGTGATTATGAGAATTTCCGTTATCCGGTACAATATGTCTTGCGTCCTAACCTTGATTTCCGTGGTTTCTGCGGAAAGGTGGCCAGTGGCGTGGTCCGCAAGGGCGACGAGGTGATGGCCTTGCCTTCCGGAAAACGCTCGAGAGTGAAAAGCATTGTCACTTATGAGGGTGAGCAGGAGATGGCCTTTCCTCCGCAGTGCGTAACGATCACGCTCGAGGATGAGATCGATATCTCGCGGGGCGAGATGCTGGTTCATCCGGATAACCTGCCGATCGTGGGTCGTGATTTCGAGGCGATGCTGGTCTGGATGGACGAGGAGCCGATGGATGTGGAGAAGAAATTCTATATCAAGCAGACTACCAATACGACTCGTGCGCGAATCGACGCTATACGTTATAAGGTTGATGTCAACACGATGGAGCGTTCGGAGGTAAAACGATTGGAGTTGAACGAGATCGGTCGTGTTGTTTTCACGACGGGCAAGGAGTTGTTCTTCGATCCTTATCAGAAAAATAAGCAGACAGGCGCGTTTATCCTGATCGATCCGATCACGAACAACACTTCTGCTGTCGGTATGATCATTGATAAGGTCGACGAGAAAGACCGGATCGGCGACGAGGCGATGGCTGTTATCGATTTGAAGCAATTGGGCATTGATGAATCTCACTATGAGGCGATCCTCCGGGTTTGCGAGGAGCTGGGTAAGCAGGGGCTTCCGGTTAAATGCGTAAAGGGAGGAGAGAAGTAAGATGGGATTGCTAGAATTCAATAAATTGCCGATCAATACGTTGGTTGGTGCCGACTGGAAAACCTTCAAGGCCGTGACCGCAGGACAGGAGATCGATAAGGGTTTCCGGGGCAAGTTTCGTCTAACCAAGTCCGTCTGCCGTCTCTTGAGCACGTTAAAACCGCTCGAGGACAGCCGTTATGAGAAGTTGTGCTCAAAGCCGCTGGAGATGGATCCTTTGTTTATCCTGGGCCATTGGCGAAGCGGTACGACTTTTGTCCATAATGTTTTCGCGTGCGATAAGCATTTTGGCTATACGACGACCTATCAGACCGTTTTCCCGAACCTGATGCTTTGGGGGCAGCCTTTCTTCAAGAAGAACATGGCTTTCCTGATGCCCGACAAACGGCCGACAGATAATATGGAGCTGAAGGTGGACCTGCCGCAGGAGGAGGAATTCGCCCTCTCGAACATGATGCCTTATACTTATTATAACTTCTGGTTCTTCCCAAAAAGATGGTTGGAATATTGTGATCGTTACCTGACATTCAACCAGATCACGGAGGAGGAGCGCCAGACCTTCATGCGTGTGTTCGAGCGTTTGGTTAAGGTTTCCCTCTGGAACACGGGTGGCACGCAGTTCTTGAGTAAGAACCCGCCGCATACGGGCCGTATCAAGACGTTGCTCGAGATGTTCCCTAACGCGAAGTTTATCTATCTGATGCGTAATCCTTATACGGTCTTTGAGAGCACACGCAGCTTCTTCACCAATACCATACAGCCCTTGCGCCTGCAGGAGATTACGGACGCTGAGATCGAGGCGAATGTGATCGAGGTTTATCGCCGGCTGTTCGATAAGTATGAGGAGGAGAAGCACTTGATCCCTGAAGGCAACCTGATCGAGGTGAAGTTCGAGGATTTCGAGCATAACGCCTACGAGATGACGGAAGAGATCTACCGCTCGCTCAAACTGCCGGGATTCGAGGCGGCGAAAGAGGATATCGAGCGTTATCTCGGGAAGAAGAAGGGATATAAGAAGAACCAGTATAAGTACGAGCAACGTACGATTGACCTGGTGGAAAAAAATTGGGGTATGGCCCTTGAGAAATGGGGGTATAGCCTTTAATATATAAATAAGGAGTCAAGGCACTCTTGTTAGAGGTAACAAGGGTGCCTTGTCAGTAGTAACAAGGGAGTCTTGTAAGGTGTAACAAGAGTGTCTTGTTAGAGGTAACAAGGAGGTCTTGTTAGTAGTAATAGGGTAAAAGGATGAGAAAAGTACTGTTTTTATTGATGGGGTTGCCCTGGTTGGCGACGGCTTGGGGCAAAGATACGACGGAGGTCGTGGTCCCGTTCGCCTATGGCAACTTGGACCAGTGGATTACTCGCGAGATACATGAGTCCGCGATTATTGGGGGTGAGACGAAATTACTCTATGAGATCGGTCCGACTGAGAAGATCGTGTCGAACGACGCTTTTACGAACAAGGGCGGCTCGCCTTGGGCCAACTCGAACGTGATGGCCAAGGTTGCCGGTGTTGTCAAGACGAACACTTCCGTCTATCCAGAGAAACGGGGCGACGGGATGTGCGCCCGGATGGAGACTCGTTTCGAGAGCGTGAAGGTGTTTGGTTTGTTGGATATTGAGGTTATCGCCGCGGGATCAATCTTTTTGGGACAGGTGCATGAGCCTATAAGAGGAACCAAGAATCCACAGGCAATGCTTCAGTCTGGTATCGAGTTCACGAAACGTCCCAAGGCAATCCGTTTCGATTACAAGACAAAGCTGGCATCGTCCCCCAACCGGGTGCGCAGTACGGGATTCAGCCGTAAGACGACCATTCCCGGCCGTGACTCGATTGCCGTTATCCTCCTTTTGCAGAAACGCTGGGAGGACAAAGAGGGCAATGTCTACTCAAAACGGGTAGGCACGATGGTACAACGCTATATCCAGTCGACCAACGGCTGGGTAAACGAGGCGACTTACCCGATCATGTATGGTGATATCACTTCACGCCCGGAATATCGTTCTTATATGCGTATCCAAGTGGAAGAGCGTTATACGATGAACAGTAAAGGCGAGAGTGTCCCTATCCAGGAGGTAGGCTGGGCAGCTCCTGACGAGACGCCGACACATATGGTCCTTCAATTTACCTCAAGCCACGGAGGTGCCTATATCGGCTCGCCGGGCAATACGTTTTGGATTGATAATATCAAGTTGGTATACTAATTATGAATGAGATAGCGGATAGGATAAAGGCATTGAGAGAGGAGCTGGAGCGACACAATTACGATTATTACGTTTTGTCGAGCCCGACGATCTCCGATTTTGAGTTCGACCAGAAGATGCGTGAGCTGCAGGACCTGGAGGCGGCTCATCCGGAATATTTTGACCCGCACTCGCCAACCCAGCGAGTGGGAAGCGACTTGACGAAGAACTTCGATCAGGTGGTCCATAAATATCCGATGCTCTCGTTGGGGAATACCTACTCGAAGGAGGAGGTACGGGATTTCTATGAGCGGGTGGGTCGTTCGTTGAATGAGCCGTTCGAGATCGTCGCCGAGCTGAAATACGATGGCACCTCTATTTCCGTGACCTACAAGGAGGGACGATTAGCACAGGCGGTAACCCGGGGCGATGGTGTCCGGGGCGACGACGTGACGGCGAATGTCAAGACAATCCGTTCGGTGCCTTTGAAACTGAGACCAGGTTCCTATCCCGACGAGTTCGAGCTGCGAGGCGAGATCCTTTTGCCCTGGTCTGAGTTCGACCGCCTGAACAAGGAACGGGAAGAGCAGGAGGAACCCCTTTTCGCCAATCCGAGAAACGCGGCTTCCGGTACCTTGAAACTTCAGGATCCGAAGATCGTGGCCTCCAGGAAACTGGATGCCTATTTCTATTATCTCCTGGGCGAGAGCCTGCCTGAAGAGGGTCATTATGAGAATCTCCAGGAGGTCCGCTCGTGGGGCTTCAAGGTTTCGGATGCCATGCGGAAATGCCATGACCTGCAAGAGATATACGATTTCATCGACTATTGGGACGTGGAGCGGAAGAACCTGCCGGTCGCTACGGATGGTATCGTGTTGAAGGTTAATTCCCTGAGGCAACAACGAAACTTAGGCTATACGGCCAAGAACCCAAGATGGGCGATCGCCTATAAGTTCCAGGCAGAACGGGCGGTTACGACACTTCGGGAGGTTTCTTATCAGGTTGGCCGGACAGGAGCGATTACACCGGTAGCCAATCTCGATCCAGTGCTATTGGCCGGAACGGTGGTTAAGCGTGCCTCCTTGCATAATGCGGATATCATCGCTAATCTTGACTTGCATATCGGCGATCAGGTCTTTGTGGAGAAAGGCGGTGAGATTATCCCGAAGATCGTAGGAGTTGATGTCGACTATCGGTCGGCAAGTCCGGTCGGGGAGAAGGTCCAGTTCATCTCACATTGTCCGGAATGTGGCACGGCCTTGGTTCGTCCTGAGGGCGAGGCGGCGCATTATTGCCCGAATGAGACCGGATGCCCGCCCCAAATTAAGGGCCGTATTGAGCATTTCGTGACCCGTAAGGCCATGAACATCAATATCGGTCCGGAGACAATCGAGGATCTTTACGAGAAAGGGCTTGTCCGTGACATCGCCGACCTGTATACGCTCCGGATGGAGGATTTGTTGAGCCTTGAGCGTTGGGCGGAGAAAAGCGCACGCAATTTGCTGAAGAGTCTTGATGAGTCGAAATCCGTACCGTTTGAGCGGGTACTTTATGGCTTGGGTATTCGTTACGTTGGAGAGACGGTCGCCAAACGTCTGGCCTCTGTTTTCCATTCTATCGGTCAATTGCGTGAGGCTTCGTTCGAGACGTTGGTTGGTGTGGATGAGATAGGAGAGAGGATCGCCCAAAGTGTCCTGGACTATTTCAAGGACGAGCGCAACGTGCGGATTGTTGAGCGCCTCGAGAGTTATGGGTTAAAAATGGCGATCGACGAATCGGTATTGGCCAACAAGTCCGATAAACTGAAAGGGCTGACGATTGTGATCAGCGGAACCTTTGCCAGACATTCACGTGATGAATATAAGGCGATGATCGAGCAACATGGTGGCAAGAACACAGGCTCAATCTCCAAGAAGACCAATTATCTTTTGGCGGGAGAGAATATGGGACCTGCCAAATTGGAGAAAGCGACAGCTTTGGGTATTAAGATATTGAGTGAGGATGAATTTCTAAATCTGTTGAGTTGATGATGACGAGTTTTTTTATCCGGAAGAAGATTAGCGCCAGTATGGCGGCTTCCTGCTCGGGGCAGCACCGTTCGTTGCCTTTCGATCAGGTCAAGTCCATACTGGTTTTGTATGAGGCAAAAGATGCGGAGCATGTCAAGGCCAACCTGGCCAAATTGGGTAAGGAGAAGAAAAGAGTCAGTACCTGTGTTTTCCTTAATAAGGGTCTGACTCCCGATTCCTTCGAAGCGAATCTTATGATCCGTGAACAGGGTGATCTTAATTTCTGGGGCATACCTTCAAAAGAGGTCATCAACCAATGTATGGCGCATGAGGCCGACCTGTTGGTCAACTTATGCGGGCCAGATTGCCATGTTTTGCATTATTTATCTTTGAATCATCCATGTACATTTAAAGCTGGTATCAATTATTCCGATCAGGGTTGGTATGATTTAGCGCTTTCAGCTACGGAACAAGGGGATTTATCTTTCTTATTTGATCAATTATTGTTTTATTTGCGGTCAATTCGTGCGGAATAAATCGGATTTTGTTTATTTTTGCGTAATCTAATAATAAAAAGGAAGAAATTTCCCATGGCAGAAATTAGTTTAAAAGGAATGGGAGTGGCCCTGATCACTCCTTTCAAGGAAGATGAAAGCGTAGATTATGAAGCACTAGGCCGATTGGTTGATTATCAGGTACAAAACGGAACAGACTACCTGGTTGTTCTGGGAACTACGGCCGAGACTCCGACGTTAACTGAAGAGGAAAAAAGAAATATAATTGATTTGGTGGTCTCTCACGTGCGTGGCCGTATTCCAATCGTTTTGGGTGTAGGTGGAAATTGTACCCGGAATGTTGTCGATCAATTGAAGCACGGTAATTTTCAGGGAATAGACGCCATATTATCAGTCGTACCTTATTATAATAAGCCTTCTCAAGAGGGTATATATCAGCATTATAAGGCAATAGCTCAGGCGACAAAATTGCCGATCGTACTTTATAATGTGCCAGGACGTACGGGCGTAAACATGACAGCCGAGACAACTTTGCGTATCGCTCGGGAGTTTAAGAATGTTATTGCCGTAAAAGAGGCTTCGGGCAACATCACGCAGATGGATGATATCATCAAGAATAAGCCTGATCGTTTTAACGTGATTTCAGGTGACGATGGTATTACGTTCCCATTGTTGACTTTAGGAGCCGTAGGCGTCATCTCCGTGATTGGTAACGCATTCCCACGTGAATTTAGCCGAATGGTTCGTTTGGCCTTGGCTGGTGATTATGAGAATTCACGCTTGATCCATCATCGTTTTACGGAACTGTTTAGCTTGTTGTTTGTCGACGGTAATCCTGCCGGAGTTAAGAGTATGTTGAATATGATGGGATTCATAGAGAATAAGCTACGTCTGCCGTTGGTTCCGACTCGAATTGTTACATATGAGAAGATACGGGATGTCTTGAGACAACTCAGCATTAAATGTTGAAAAGAAGATTAGAAAAAATAGTGTACGTCCAAGTTCCAGGGTTGGGGCTTGGACGTATTTCTTATATTTATGATTATTTGTTTTATTATTTAACATAATGGTAATTATAAAATATACTTACGGAGAAATTGATAAATAAGAATCACTTAATAAATGACCAAGAATACGCTAAAATACGCATGCGTACGTATCGATGATCATATACGTATGTGTAGGCTCATACGAGCGGTCGTGAAGATCGATACAATAGTACGTATAACCTTACACGTACTATTGTGTATTTTATGGATGATTGATCGCTTCCATGAGCAGTTGGATTAATGCTAGCGTGACTTTGGGATGACTGATTGGGATCGCTTCACCAACGAGCTCGGCTACGTCCGCCGTACTGATCGTGAATTCCGTTTGCGGTGATTCCCATGAATAGATGATATTGACTTTTGGGTTGCCTGTGATTAACAAGGCGATTGTTTCCGGCAAATTACCCCACGGTGGACAATCTATGTTTTGGGTATCAAATTCGGCGTAGACCGTCGTACCTTTTCCCGGTTCGGATTGGATCTCGACTCGTCTACCGGCTTGTTCCGCGTTTTGTTTTAAGAATGGCAATCCAAAGCCCATCTTGCGAGTGGTTCTTGTCGTATAGAAAGGATTGGTTACCTGATCGACCACCTCTTTAGACATGCCTGTCCCGTTATCGATGATCTTAATGGACCTCTTATGTTCTGTTTCTGATGTTTCGATCTCGATCCGCGACGCTTTGGCTCGGATGCTGTTAGCTGCAATATCGGTTATATGGAATGCCAAATTATCCATTTAAATGACTATATATAAATTGTTTATCCTTATTCTTAAATATGTTCCGGATGGCGTTGAACGACAATTCCTCACTTTCGAGTATGGCGTATTTTTCCCCGATTTGGTCAATCTGATGGGCATCGGACGCCGAATAAGCGATGTATTTGCTCAAATACCTTTGTTGCTCGATGAGTTGTGAGAATCTTTGGTAATTGCTGTATTCAATAGCGTCAAACCTTCGTTGTGGCGATATGAAGCCCAGTTGGCTGATTACGCTGAACGACGGCCGATCGATGTGAGCCGCTATAAACAGGCCATCCACTTCGTTGCATTTGGACTCTACTTGCTCCAGACTCTGGTCGATAGCGGACAACAAAGAATAGGCAACCTCGCCCTGGATCTCATTGCGTGCGTTAACCCAAACCTGGTCGCCTAAATAGTCGGGATCGTTTGGTATAGGCGGCAAATGTTGATCCAGGTAAGCCTGAAACTCCTTGCGACTCTTTTCATCCTTGAACAGGACCAAGCAATGGACCTCCTCGCTGGTTGTAACCTCCACGCCGGCAAGGACCAACAAACCTCGCTCCTGCCCTAACTCTTGTATGACAGGGCATTGCAAAGTAGAGTTGTGGTCGGTGATGGCGATCGCGTCCAGTCCTTTGCGTAGAGCGGTCTCAACGATGCTCTCCGGGTCCATATCCAAACTTCCGCAGGGCGACAGGCAGGTATGGATGTGCAGGTCGACCTTATAGCGTTTCATTCTCCTTGGTTTAGGAGTTGATACAGTTTGCCTGATGTCTCAAAGGCATTCTCCCTGGTGCCCAATAAGAGAACATTCTCCTCGTTGCCTTTACTAAGCGTCTCCTCGTCGGGTTTATTGCCGTTGACCAGGATGACTGCCGCTACATCCTTCAGGGCAGCTACGGCAATCACGTTCTGATGCGTTTGTATCGTTATCCAGACCATGCCTTCGTCGATGTGTCCCATCACATCGCTCAGGAGGTCGCTCGTATAACCACCTTTCACTTCTCGTTCCAGATCCTGGCCGCATAATATGCTTAGCCCTAACTTCTCAATCAGATCACAAACCTTCATATTTCGCTCCTTTCTTATAACAATCCTTATTTAAACGATCCTTTCCCCAAGTCTCCTCGACGATCCGAATGGCGTGCTCGTAATCCAGTTTCCCATGTTTTTCCATATTTCGTTGCATGAAGACACAGTCGCTGAATTTGGCCGTGCGCCGGATAATATCCTCCGCCAAGCTCTGGCAATTAGGCGATCCGCAAGCGCCGCAATCGATCCCCGGCAAATAGCACATGATGTTCCGGACCTGTTCCATTTTCTTGAACCGTTCCTCTAAAGTGCCCTCATAGAGGCGTTTGGGATTGGCCTCAAATGGTTTGGTGGTGATGTGACGTTTCAGGTAGGCCAAGGCGTCCATTTGCATCGTATCGTAGATGGCCGGTATCTTGTCGCGATTGGCGGAACGTTTGGCGATGCGCTCGGAGGCCAGGAAACGGTTGGCGACCGCAAGTACGCCGCCCGGACAGCTCAGATCGCATGCCCTGAGTTCCAGGAAATCGACGTTGCGGATCTCGTCCGTGGTCTCGAGCCGTTCCAGGAAATCAATCACGTTATGGATCTCGTCGATGGCGAGACAGCGCCCCTTGAAGCATTTTGCCTCGCCTCCGGTCAGGCTCCAGCGCATTTCGCTTTTGGTCAGTTCCGGCAAAACGGGAGAAGTGGCCCGGTAATCTTTCGGCCGGTTTTTCAGGATATGATATACCTTATTATATAGGGTATCCATATTAATGACGCCGTTGATGATCGACGACGTCTCCTCGTCGCTCTTAATGGCGGCGATCTTGGCGGCGCAGGGTGTTACGTAAAACAGGCCCGTTTCGGCGGGATCCAGTCCCTCATTTTCCAACGACTTGCGGCAGTAGAGCGCCGTAGCCATGATCGGGCTTTTCACCTGCAGCAGATTATTGACCAACGACGGGAACCGGATCTGTATTAACCGGATGATTGCCGGGCAAAAGGGGCTTATAGAGGGTTTCTCATCCGAGTCTCCCATTTGCTTGGCCATCTCTTTCTGGATCAGGTCTACCGTGTGTTCTACCTGAAAGAAATGGGTGAATCCCAGTTCCCTTAAGGCATCGAAAATGTCTACGTTCGTCGTGTATTTCGAGAATTGTCCGATAAAGACGGAGGGCACGAGCACGACCCGGTTCTTGAAATTGAATATATTCTGGAAATCATCCTGCTCGACGTATATCGCGTCGACAGGACACGATTTGAGGCATTCGCCGCAATCGACACACCAATTCCGGTTAATGACAGCCTTGCCGCCCTTGATCCGCACGGCGCCAGTCGGACATTTCTTGACGCAATGCGTGCAGCCGACGCATTTGCTGTCGTCGATCTTCAGCGCGTGATAAAATGTATTTTCTTTTTTCATGGTGTTTTTATGTTTTAGCGAGCCAGGTGATCATCTTGACGGTCGTGCCCTTGCCAACCTGGCTTTCAATATTTAACTCATCCACGTTTTTCTTCATGTTCGACAAGCCCATACCGGCGCCGAATCCCATCTCCCGGACTTCTGGCGAGGCCGTGGAATAGCCCTCTTGCATCGCCAGAGGAATGTCCGCGATGCCCGGTCCCTCGTCGGTCAGGATCATGGATATCCGGTCGGGCGTGATCTCGATTTCCGCTACGCCCCGCCAGGCGTGGGCAACGACATTGACCTCCGCCTCATAAAGGGCAACCACGGTCCTTTTGATGATCTTGGGATCGATACCTAATTGACGAAGGACCTTCTTTATCTGGCTCGAAGCGTAGCCCGCTTTCGAGAAATTGCCGCCTTCCAGCTCAAAACGAAAAAACATAGGCCTATTATCGCTATCAGGTTAATAAATCGGTAAGAGGCCATGGGCATATAATTCCCCGACCGTATGATACATCGAATGGTTGGTCTCCAGGATGACCATGCCATTCTCACGGGCCAGCTCGATCATCTCTTCCGTTGCCTTTTTCCCCCTGACAAACAGGATATAGGCGATCTCCGCCATCTCCGCTGTCCGGATGGTCTGCAGGTTGCATAATCCCGTGATGAGCAAGACGCCAGAGCAGTCGAGAGTCAGGACATCACTCATCAGGTCGCTAGCGAAAGCGCAGGTCGTGACACGGTCTTGTTGCTCGGTACCGCAAACGATGGTCGCCTCCGTTATCTGTTGTATCTGCTGTATTTTCATAACGTGTTAGATTAGTAATCTTTCGCAATGTAATAAAAAATATTGGTCCCCAACCGTGTGGTTTGCATTTTTCTTCCTTTTCCCATACTTTTACGGTTTAAAGATTGGATTAATATTTACAGTAAACGCTATGTCAAAAGTTACTCTCTCTATCTTGGCTTTCCTGGGCTTTTTCGTCATGAAGGCCATGGGGCAAGACGTGGAAATGAGTCAATCTCACGACAGCTTGCCGAAGAGCGTTGTCGTAGTTGATGGGAAAGAATTAACCCCCAAGCAATTGGAACGCTATAAGAAACAACTCAGGCGTGATTCGATCCGTGCGACCAAACGGATCTGGTGGTCTATCCTTGGCGGGCCTTCTTATACTCCGGAGGCCTCTTTAGGTATTGGTGGAGCGGCCTTGGCCAGCTTCAGGATCAATCCGGATGATACCCTTTCGCAACGATCGTTTATTCCCGCCGGATTTAATGTCACCTTGAACGGGACGTTTGTCGTGGCCGGTGCCGGAACCTTGTTCTTCAACCAGAACCGTTTCAGGATCTATGTCAGTTACAGCTATCGCAACGATCCCGCCCATTATTTCGGGAAAGGTTTCGAGACGATAGAGAACACCATCCAGTCCGATTCAACGACAAAATATCGCCGAAGCTACTTCCAGCTCTATCCTCGTTTCGTATGGGAAGTCAAGCCTCATGTCTATGCCGGAACCCTGTTTGATGTCAATTTCACGAAGTCCGGAGACGTGAGCGAGTACATGCAAAGCGATCCATACTTCAGGAAATTTAAGTCAAAATATGTAAATGTTGGCATTGGCGCCCTGTTGCAATACGATACCCGTGATGACGTGGCGACTCCCACTTCAGGTATGCTGTTGAGCGGAATCGCCAAGGTTTACGGCAAATATTTGGGCGGCTGCTATAACTATGAGATATTCGATTTGGAGTACCGCCAGTTCAAGCAGGTTTTCCGGCCGAGAAGTACCTTGGCCTGGGTGGCCCGGACCCAGATCGGCGTCGGTAATGTTCCCTATTCGGAGTTGCCCTATTTTGGCTCGCCCTTCGATTTGCGTGGATATTATTGGGGCAAGTACAGGGATAAGACCTCGGCCTACGCGATCGTGGAGTATCGCCACATGTTCGGGAGCCCCGAGAAGTATAAGAGCGGTAATTTTTTAGCGAAATGCGGTTTTGTCACTTGGGTCGGGACGGGAACGATCGGCAATGCGCCAATCGTGGATTGGAACAAATGGAAGATTAATTATGGCGTCGGCCTGCGTTTCCAGATCCAGCCGGGAAAGAATTTCAGGCTGGATTTCGGAAAGGATCCAAGCCAGAAAGGAATCGCCTTTTATATGAACATGACAGAGGCGTTTTAATCAGGAATAGCGCCCCATATATGGCGCTATAAAGAGAAAAGATAGGCCCGTATGCCATATCTCTTCATTCGAAGGGAAAGCGTACGGGCCTTATTGTTTTTTGTCCCCGAATCAGTGGCCAGTACTGTCCGAAGAAAACTGGAGTACTCTTCGGAGAAAACTCGAGTACTGTCCGAAAGAAACTGGAGTACGGTTGGGAGGAAACTACGGTACTATTGGGATCGTACTGGCATCAGAATGCCTGTCGTAATCTGTTTACTCCTCCCATTCTTATTCTTCTTACAACTCCAACGCTCCGGTCAACTCGCTAACCGACTTGAAACCGTGGCGATCGCAATACTCATTAATGCCGTCAATCACTTTTACGGAAACCGCCGGATCGATGAAATTATAAGTACCGATCTGGATCGCCGTAGCTCCGGCCAGCATGAATTCGACGGCGTCTTTCCAATTGGAAATACCACCGAGGCCGATGATAGGAATCTTGACAGCCTTGTAGGTTTGCCAAACCATTCTTAACGCGATTGGCTTCACGCATGGTCCGCTTAATCCTCCAGTTATTGTGGAGAGGACAGGCTTCCTTTTTTCCGCGTTAATAGCCATACCAAGGATCGTATTAATTAAGGAAACGGAATCCGCTCCTTCTGCCTCTACCGCCTTGGCGATCTCGGTGATGTCGGTGACATTCGGCGATAATTTTACGATAAGTGTTTTCGGATAAACTTGACGAACCGCCTTGACAACCTCGGCCGCTCCTTTAGCCGTGACACCAAATGCCATACCGCCTTGCTTGACATTAGGGCAAGAAATATTCAGCTCGATAGCGGGAATTTTCTCCAGTGATGCCATCTTCTCGGCGCATTCCACATACGTTTCGATAGACGATCCGCTGACGTTGACGATCATATTCGTGTCAATATCCTTGATCGTTGGATAGATATGATCAATGAAATAATCGGCGCCCTTGTTTTGCAATCCTACCGCATTAAGCATTCCGGAAGGTGTTTCCGCCAAACGCGGATAATCGTTTCCCTCACGTGGCTGGATTGTGGTACCTTTTACGAAAATGCCGCCAAGACGTGAGATGTCAAAAAAGTCGGCATATTCGACACCATAACCAAAAGTTCCGGATGCGGTCATTACCGGATTTTTCAAACTTAATTTTCCAATATTTACTCTTAATTCAGCCATGTCAATCTATCAATATTAAATACGGGACCTTCTTTACAAACACAAACATTATGGCCTTCGTGATCTTTCTCGACGCAGCAGAGGCAAGCGCCGATGCCACAAGCCATCGTGTTCTCTAGTGAGACTTCGCAAGGGATGGATTCGGCCCTGGCGTATTTGGCGACAGCGACCATCATGGGTTTTGGGCCGCACGTGAAGATCTGATCGAAACGGACCTCCTTAAGGATGGAGTGGTTCGTCACATATCCCTTTTCGCCCCAAGAGGCATCCTCGGTCGTGATGTAAACATCTCCAATTTTCTGGAACTCTTCCAGTTGCAGCAGGTCATCCTTCGAGCGGGCTCCCAGCAGGAAAGCCGGGCGGATATTCATTTGTCTCAACATTTCACCCAAATAGAGCATAGGCGCCGTGCCGACACCACCACCGATGAGCAGGAATTTCTTTCCAGCCTCCTCACTTGTGGGCATCGTGAAGCCATTACCCAAGGGCAATACGACGTTGATCGTTCCACCTACTTGAGCTTCAGCAAGTTTACGGGTACCATCGCCGACAAGCTGGATCAGGAGCCAAAGCTCGTTTTTAGCCTTATCGACATAATTGACAGAGATCGGCCGACGCAGGAACGTCGAGTTTGAGCCGTCGACCCTGACTTCCACGAATTGGCCCGGCCACATTTCGGGCAGGGTTTGTCCATCCGGAGTCAGTTTCAATAAACAATAGTTCTTATGAAGACGCAGGTTTTCTACGACCCTCATATCTAAAATGCACTTTTTCATAAACATTGATTTGTTTATGTGCAAAGATACGAGAATGGGATGAGATGCCCGAATTATCCTTTATTCTTTCTTCTCTTTTTCGAGAACAAAGGTGTCAAAAGTGTTATCGGAATAAAAGACCATGATTTTGTTGATTGTCTTGGAGGGCTTTTCCTGTATGATAACTTTCTCGACAACAGTCGATTTATTACCACTTACAGCCATTTTATCCCCATTTTCCTCGCGATATACGGAATCATCCTCGGGATTCCCTTCGAATATTGAATTCTCTTGGGGGGAATTGGAGGCATCGTTAGAAGTGGAAACACGTCTCATGTCGCCTTTGCCGAACAGGAGCCAATCCGGATTTACGTAAGTATACCGTTCCAGGATTTTTGTCATGACATCCAAACTGGGGTTGTTCCGTCCAGACAATATATGTGACATGGCCGCACGTTGGATACCAATCGACTCCGCGAACCGGGACGGCGTGGACGATTCAAGCTCCATTATCTTACGAATACGATCTTTCATTGTTTCCATATACCTAAATTCAGAAGAAAATCTGACAAATTGACCTGTTTCTACAAAAATAAGCGCTTTTTCAGCGTGTGATACAAAGGTATATATATAATTTATTATACGCAACACTTGTTTATAACTTTATACGGTAAACAATAATATACGTGAATATACAAAACCCTACATTTGCCCATTAATGTATACAGATACACTTGGAAACATCATAAAGCCTTACTTGAATTGAATGATTTATTCTATTGGTGTTAAATAGGTTGTAATATGTTATATAATCCCATTTATGGAATACAAACAAGGGTTAAATATTTAACATTTCATTAAAGAGAATTGGGCCATTTTTTTGGTTATTAACCTATTATGATTATAAAATCATGAAATCTAGATGTATACCTAAATATACAATACAAATGTGGATACGATTGTAACATTTTCGTTGATGTTTGCAAAGATGGTTACTGATGTATCTTCGTACCGTTGAGTATACGATACAACCATGCGGTATACATTTGTATTTTAGTTTACACTGTATATTGATGTATCTTTTCTTGAGTTGAATGGATTTTGTATAATGTCAAAATGGCAATTGTTTCTATGTCTATACTAGCGCAACCATGACCTTAGGTCTTATCCCTGAAATCCTTTGAATATTTGCGGGCATAAGGCCGAGAAACAGCACAGAAACGATTCTCACGAGGGTAAATCTTGATTAATTAGTTGTTTTTTAATAAAATAAGGCGTTTTTCAAGCCTCTCCGATTTTCTCGAATTTAACTTGAGAAACGCCTTTAGTGTAGAAACTGTCCGTTCTATGAGATCAGTGCAGGATTTTATACAATAATTCTTTCA
>DGYMR06203__coassemble_720_pt1 | contig 34998 bp, 36 predicted proteins | sample DGYMR06203__metabat2_low_PE_012 | metagenome-assembled genome bin DGYMR06203
ACTGACCCTCTTTTCCCTTCTTTGTCGTAATGATAATAACGCCATTGGCCGCACGAGAACCATAAATTGAGGCGGAAGCCGCATCCTTCAAGACCTGGATTGATTCTATATCATTGCCATTCAACTCATGCATACCCGCTTTAGTAGGCACACCATCAATAATATAAAGAGGGTCGTTGTTGTTCAATGTACCGATACCGCGAATACGAATCGTTGTCGAACCACTCGGGTTACCATCCGCCGTAATATTCATACCCGGCACACGACCTTGCAACGCCTTCATCGGGTTGTTCTCATTTTGCTTGGTAAGCTCATCTACACTCACGACAGAAATGGCTCCCGTCAAATCAGCCTTACGTTGAGTCGTATAACCGGTCACGACCACCTCCTGCAATTGCTCGGAATCCTCTTTCAATTTTATATTAAACGATTCCTGACCAGCGACAGCGATCTCTTGTGTGGCATAGCCAATATAAGAGATCTGAAGCGTTCCTTGCGAAGCCATCGTCAGGCTAAAATTTCCATCAAAATCGGTAATGGTTCCATTTGTGGTTCCTTTTTCCAAAATAGTCGCGCCAATTACGGGCATTCCCGCGTCATCCGTAATAACACCACTTACCACCTTTTTCCCATCAGCCTGAGCATGTCCAGAAGTTTGGCCCTTCTTCTCCGAGATAACAATCGATTTTGACGAAAGAATCTCATAAGTCAGACCTTTTCCACCCAAAACCTGATCAAGCACAACCGAGACATCGACACTATCCGCCGAGACATTGACATCCTTCGAATCATCAATAACCGTATTCCGGTACGAGAAACGATAGGTCGTCTGGTTCTCAATTTCCTGAAAAAGCTCTTTCAAGGAGACATCCCGCAAATGCACCGTAACCCGTCGCGATTGAGCGAACAAGCTTACGCAGCAAAACAGCGACAAGCACACGAGCAACACACATTTTTTATTCATGTTCCTACAGTTTTAAATTATTGATAAAATTTCCTTACAAATTCTTTTGCCTATAAAGACAACTCCTCAAATAAAAAGTACCGAAAAATATTTATGTTGTAAAATATGCCTGTTGAGCATAAACTTATTTCTGTCCAACCAAAGTAACCGGGTAAAAGAAAACCACGTCGCAATGTTTATAATACTTTACATCACAACGTGGTTCACGAATTGGGAATGTGTCTATCTCCCTAGAGAATATATACTATCCGCCAAAGAATATATACTGCATCTGCCATTTAATATATACTTCATCCGCCATTTAATATATACTGACTATGCCATAGAAGATATACTTCATTTTTATAGCTGATCAAAAGAGGGTGAATCGCCCTCTCTTCATTCCATTTCCAAACGTATCTTATCGCCTTCCGTCTGGACTGACAAGTGATAAACTTTCCCGATAACCGTCAAAGCCTCAAAAAGGTTATTGGCAGGAATTGTCCCCGTAAACGAATCTATGGTATCCGATCTATAGTTTGTCTCAATCTGGACGTCGTAATTCTTCTCGACAGCCCTTACCAAATCGTCAAACATGACATCATCAAACACCAGCTCCCTACGTTTCCAAGCCGTTTCTGACTCAATATCCTGCCCTTTCTCTATGACAAAATGCCCAGTCTCCTGATCCAGGATCAATTTCTCTTTGGGTTCCAGCAAGGCATCTTTTCCTATTTTAAGCGAATGGAAACGTACGCTTCCTTCTTCCAAGATTAGCTCGGCCGTCTTTCTCGATCGCCGGACATCCAGATTAAAGGTTGTACCTAACACTTCCACGCTCAAACCTTCCGCGTCAATCAAGAAAGGACAGTCACGATTCTTAGCCACCTGGAAATACCCCTCGCCCTCAAAACGGATCTGTCTCTTATCCTTATTAAAAACTCGAGGTGTATAGGTCAAGCTAGATTCCGAGTTCAAGGCGACAGCCGTTCCATCGGGCAAGGTGATATTTGCCCGCTCACCTTTTCCTGTGGAAACAACCATCTCCTCAGATGCCATCCGTCCGTTTTCCCTATACAAATAGACAGTCAGGACCATAAACACCGGTAACAACAAGATAGCCGCCACACGCATTATCCGCTTTACCACCAACCAATAAGAAGGACGTTCGCTCTCCTTGCCCGACTCATCAACCAAGGCATCGATCCGCCGCTTCAACCGATCGCTTCTCTCCTCAGTGAACTCCATTCCCGAACCTGGCTCCTCGTCCATCCACACCTCATACATTTCCCTCTCAATGTCTTGATCCGACATCGCGTTCACACGCTCTCTTAACAAGCGCAATTCCTCAACCGAAAGTTGATCGTTTCTATATTTTCGTTCCAACTCTTTCATCATATTTTTTTAGTAAGACAACAAAAAGACACTCAACGTACCGAAAAACCTTATTAATTAAGAATTGATAACAAGAACAAGATAGCAGGGAAACGCTTCAACTCTGACCTTAAAGCCTTCAATCCTAACGATAACTGATTCTTAACGGTCTGCTCACTCAAAGATAACTCTTGGGCAATCTCCTTATTTGACAACTCTTGTAATCTTGACAACTCGATAACTTTCCGCTGGGTTGCCGGCAAAGTTCCCAAAGCTCTTTTAAGCTCACGGATAAACTCATCATATTCAATCTTATTCGCTATATCATCAACAACTAACTCCGATTGATAATCCACATAATCCTCATATACCAATGAATTTAAGTTTGCCCGATAAGCATTGATTAAGGAATGCTTCGACATAATGAACAGGAGTGAACGAAGCGAGTCCTCCTGTCGGATAATTGTCCGGCTGTTCCAGAGACGCACAAAGACATCTTGCACGATCTCCTCCGCATCCTCCGTTCTTTTCGTATATTGCTTACAATAAGCGAACAAACGTTTGGCGTATATCCGATAGATCTCGTCAAATGCTTTCCGGGAATGATTTTTCAATCCTTGAATCAGCAATTGCTCATTATGACCGGCCGTTTCCATAAAATATTAGCGTTTCTAAAAGATCACACAAGATACGAACTTTTTTATTAATTCCCATTCCACTTACAGAGATCCCCTTAGAATTCCAAAATTTTGCCAGAATATTTCCGTAGCTTTGTCTTATCGAACCAATTTAATTAATTCCACAATGAAGATCCTAGTAGTTGAAGATGAGGACAGCCTGCGTGAAACGATCATCCGCTCGCTGGAGAAAGAGCGTTATACCGTCGAATCGGCCGCCACGTTTAATGAAGCTGGAATGAAACTGAACGACTATGATTACGACTGTGTCGTCCTGGACATCATGTTGCCCGGCGGCAGCGGACTGACGCTGCTTGAGGAACTGAAGAAACGCCGCAAGCGCGACAGCGTGATCATCATCTCCGCCAAGGACTCGATCGAAGACAAAGTCGCGGGTCTCGACCTAGGCGCCGACGACTACCTGACAAAACCGTTTCACCTGGCCGAGCTGAACGCCCGCGTCAAGAGTGTCATCCGCCGCAAGCAACAGGACGGCGAGCTCAGCCTCCGTGTTGGCAACATCACGCTCTATCCCGACCGCCACGCGGTCTATATCGAGCAAGAAGAGCTGACGCTCAACCGGAAAGAGTTTGATCTGCTCTACTATTTCGTCGCCAATCCCGACCGGCTCATCAGCAAGGCATCGCTAGCGGAAAGCGTCTGGGGCGATTACATCGACCAGGCCGACAGTTTCGACTTCATCTACAGCCAGGTGAAAAACCTACGGAAAAAGCTGAAAAACGCCGGAGCGACAACCGAGATCAAGGCGGTCTATGGCTTTGGATATAAAATGACCACCAACGACTAAACGCCATGAAGCTAATCCACCACGCCTTACGCCACCTGTTGATCCCTTTCCTCCTGATCTTCACCATCTGGGGAGCGGTTTTCTATTTCCTGATCATTCATGAGATCAACGACGAGACCAACGATACGCTTGAGAATTACAAGGAACTGATCATCCGGTCAGCCATTCGAGACAGCTCTTTCCTGAAAAGCCATGATGGGCTCATGACCCGTTATTATATCCGGGAAATACCCAAAGAAGAGGCAGACGTGAACGAGGTTCGCTTCTTCGACACGACCACTTACATCGAGATTGAAATGGAATATGAACCGGTACGGGTCCTGCAAACCTGCTTCCGCATGGCAGACGACCGCTATTATGAGTTGACGATCGAGATGTCAACACTCGAGAAAGACGACATGATCGAGACAATCGCCACCAGCATGGCCATCTTTTACCTGCTCTTGATCCTGTGTGTACTCATCGTCAGCCATTGGGCCTTCCGGAAAAGTACGATTCCCCTCTACAAGCTGCTCGACTGGCTGGGCCGGTTCCGGGTCGGACAACCGCATGAGCCGCTCGACAACCCAACCTCCGTGCATGAGTTCAAGACATTAAACCAGGTCGTCGAGGAGAGCACACGCCGAAGCACCGAGCTTTACAACAAGCAAAAACAATTTGTCGAAAACGCAGCTCACGAACTACAGACGCCTTTGGCCGTCTGCGTAAACAAACTGGAACTCCTCGCGGAGAATCCGGATTGCACAGAACGCCAACTGGAAGAGATAGCGAGTCTCCACCAAACGGTCAGCGGTATTGCCCGGCTCAACAAGTCGCTCTTGCTACTCTCCCGCATCGACAACCGGCAATTCCCCGACGAGAAAGAGATCCGTCTTGATCAACAGATCCAAGCCCAGCTCAATGATCTGGAAATGCTTTACGAGGACAAGAGGATCAAGATAGACACAAGCCGTCTTGAGCCACTCCTTGTCCAAATGAATGAGTCGCTCGCCACAGCCTTGACCATCAATCTTCTGAAAAACGCTTTCGTCCATAATCACGAGAGCGGAACGATTGAAGTCGAGAGCGGCCAAAGACATCTCCTCGTGGCAAACACAGGCGAGCATCCTGGCGAGCTGGACCGTGACCGTCTTTTCGCCCGTTTCGGGAAACAAAGCCAACGGAAGGAATCGAATGGCTTGGGCTTGGCGATCGTCAAGTCTATCGCCGAGCTTTACGGGTTTAAACTTTCCTACCGTTATCATTCGGATAAACATATTTTTCAAATATTCTTTCCAGAGCGCTGAGATTCCCAAATCTTTCCCAAATGTCACCCTATTTTTGTGTCGTAAACTTAAAACAAGAGAAAGATGAAAAGAATAGGCATTATTTTAATAGGGTTAGCGCTGATGACGAATATGGCGTGCGCCGACAACGATAAGGTGACAAACAATATCAATGAGTTGCCACAAGTGAGTCGCACCTTCCTGAATAACTATTTCGATGGGAATAAGGTCTCACATATCAAAATAGATAAGGACCTGTTCCTGGTAGACAGCTACGACGTTATCCTGACCGACGGAACCAGTGTCGAATTTAATCGTGATGGAGAATGGAAAGAGGTAAAATCTTTCCAGCAAAACATTCCCGATACCTTGATCCCTGCCGAGATCAGGCAATATGTTAGCCAGAATTACCCGGGCCAGAAGATTATGACTGTCGAGCGAGGCAAACGCAAGGTTTCCGTCGACCTGGCGAATGGGTTAGAACTGAAATTTGACCTCAACGGTAACCTGATCGATATCGACGACTAATCATTTTAAATTCAACAATAACATTAATAATCAATATTCAACATTTCAATAATTATGAACGTGAAATCTATATTTTTAGTGGGCACATTGGCCTGTGCGGCCCTGTTCACAGCTTGCGACGATGACGACAATGACGACATTCTTTACAGCAACATTCCCGATAAAGCGATCACTAACCTGAGCCAGCTCTATCCGGACGCACGCCAAGTGGAATGGGACATTGAGAAAGATTATTTTGTCGCCGATTTCCACGATGGGAAGCACGAGGTCGAGGCTTGGTTTGACCAAACAGGCGCATGGATCATGAGCGAGACCGATATCACCTACAACGAATTGCCCAAGGCAGTCATTAACAGTTTTGAGAGTGGTTTCTATGCCTCCTGGCGTGTCGACGATGTCGACCTGCTGGAGCAATCTGGACGAGGCAACATCTATGTCCTTGATGCCGAATCAGGTGAGCAAGAGATGACCCTGCACTACTCCGAGAACGGCGACTTGATCAATGAGGTTCCCGACGGCAACCAAAACAGACCGATCCAGCCGACACCCTCGCCCGACGCGATTACCAACTTAATCCAAGAGCGTTATCCTAACGCGACTATCCTGGAGATTGATACCGACAACCGATACACGGAGGTGGACATCCTGGATAACCGAATTCATAAAGAGGTGATCTTCGACGCGCAAGAACAATGGCTCTATACCGAATGGGAAATCCGTCAAACCGAGGTGCCGGCAATCGTCATGAACGCCTTTAGCGCTTCCGAGTACGCGAGTTATCGCATCGACGACATCCATTGTGTCGAGCGAATCGATGGACTTTATTATGCTTTCGACCTGGAGTTGGGCGATCGGGATTATATCGCTACCTTTGACGCCGAAGGCAATTTGATCAAGTAATTCATGAGATGGCATCCTTTTAATACACGGATAAAACCTGGGGAACTTCCCCAACGATTCAACAATCCGTTCCATTATACGCCTCATCCGCTTTGCTTAGCCGCAGCGGATGAGGTGTTGGCTTATATACAGACTCTCGATCTTGAGGGCAAGGAATCAGGAAAGATGTTTGGAGTCCTGATCACTCAAGACAAATCGGGTGAGATCGGCTTCCTGGCCGCATTTTCCGGAAACCTGGACGGACGTAACGACGAGCCCTATTTTGTTCCACCCGTATGCGATCTCTCCAAGCCATCGAATGGCTACAAAACGGAAGAAGCGGCGATTTCCGCCATCAACCACCAGATCGAGGCGCTCAATCACGATCCGGAATACCTGTCACTCCAAGCCCAACTCAAAAGTGCCCGCCAAGAATGGGAGCAACGGATCAACCACGCCAAAGAGGAGGCCAAACAAGCCAAAAGAGAACGTGACCAACGGCGCCTACAAACTCTAACGCCTGAACAAGAGGCACGGCTCATCCGGGAAAGCCAATTCCAAAAAGCGGAGCTCCGGCGACTGACCCAAATGATGAATGAACGGTTATCCGCCCTTCAGACCGGGATTAATCAGATCCAAATCAAGATAGATGAGCTGAAGGCAACCCGGAAACGACGCTCACAACTTTTGCAACAACAGCTCTTCGACCAATATCTGCTGGAGAACGCGCTCGGCGAACGGAAAAGTGTCCGTATCCTCTTCGAGGAGGCGGGCCGGGGCATCCCGCCAGCCGGCACAGGCGAATGCGCCGCTCCAAAACTACTGTTATATGCTTATCAACAAGGCTTGAAACCTATCGCGATGGCAGAGTTCTGGTGGGGTGAATCACCGAAGAACGAACTGCGACGTAATGGTAATTTCTATCCGTCCTGTAAGGAGAAATGTGAACCTCTGCTGCGTTTCATGCTCCAGGGACTTGACGTGGAGGAGAATCCTCTCGAGCAAGAGCAATTCCCAGACCTTGAGCTGGAGATACTATGGGAAGACGATCACCTGGCTGTCGTGCGCAAGCCCGCCGGATTGCTCTCCGTGCCTGGCAAGGAGAAATTAAACTCCGTCTACGAATGGGCCCATAAACACTATCCGGAGGCCGACGGCCCTTTGTTGGTCCATCGGCTCGATATGGCCACCTCTGGACTCCTACTGATCGCCAAGAACAAGCGGATCCATCAACAACTGCAGGCGCAATTCGAACGAAGGGAGGTCAAGAAACGCTACGTCGCCCTTTTGGAAAGACCGACCCTGCCCGCAAAAGGAACGATCCAACTTCCGCTCTGCCTGGATCCCAACGACCGCCCGCGGCAAATCGTCCATCCGACACTTGGCAAAGAGGCCATCACCCGTTACGAGGTGGTCGGACAACAAGACGGGCACACTCGTGTCCATTTTTATCCGGAAACGGGACGGACGCATCAACTGCGTGTCCACGCCGCCCATCCCGAAGGCCTTAACAATCCAATCGTCGGAGACACGCTTTACGGCCGTCCGGACAAACGGCTTTATCTTCATGCCGAACGGCTGGAGTTCACTCATCCGGTTACGGGAAAACGGATCATTGTCGAAGCTAAGGCCGATTTCTAAGACTCAGCTCTTAGAAACGAAGAAATTTCAGGCACACCGGCCGACTGGTCCGGATCTCTTTCCCGGTATCCTTAAGCAAACCGGTCGAGGCGTCGCGACGGAAAATCTGGATGACATTATCATCCCGACTGGCCACAAGCAGATATTTCCCGTTCGGCGAGATAGCGAAATTCCGAGGATGACGTCCAGTGAGCTGATAACCCACCTTTGTCAAGGAACCATTCAACGAATCGATCGAGAAGATCGCTACGCCATCGGCTTTCAGCCGGTTCGAGGCATAATGGAAATGTCTGTCTGGCAAGACATGGATATCGGCACTGCCACGGGCTCCTACCGTGTCCGCCTCAATATATTGCGTAATCGCCATCTGGCCTTCCGCATAGGAAAAGGCCGTAACTTTTCCCGACAACTCATTGATCAGGTAAGCGAAAGGCTTATCGGGATGAAAACAGATATGCCGAGGCCCCGAACCTGGCTCAAGTGGAACATCTACCCGTTTCGACTCATTGAGCAACGACGCCCCGTTGCTCCGTTCCGTCACCTGATTGATCGGGATTACATGCGACACCTCACCTAAAGCACCCTCTTTATCCAGCGGAAAAACCGTAATGCTGCCACCCATATAATTGGTGGTCAAGACAAATTCACCGGAAGGATCAATCGTAATGTTACAAGGCGCGCCTCCTTGAGTCAACCGGCTGTTCATCCAACTCATCTTTTCCTTCTCTAACCGGATCGCATGGCGCGGTCGAGGTCTCATCCTCCTCCTCACTAACGGCGTAAATCCGTTTCTCATCTGACGAGGTCACCAAAAACGAGGGATTGGAGATGCCACTTAAGCCACTCACTTAAGTGGCCTGACCATTCTCCTCATTGAAGCAGTATAACTTAATACCCTCTTCTGTCGGCTCCGCATAACTGCCCACCAGCATCAGGAACTCCTTTTTTCCACCATTGACCGTTAACTCATTGTCACTATTCCCCTTTCTGAAGGCTGATGACAAGCGACCGCAAGCGACAAACAGGCGACCGCACCGATATACCGTATCTTTCTCATGCACTCTTTCTTTAATATATGGAGTAAATATAGCGCGTTTCGCCGACTTATTCGATGAAGGCTGGGGAAAATCCAGACAAAGATCATAAGACAAAAGGATCCATTCCTATTTTTTGTTTACATTTGGGCATCTGGTTTAACACTTAAATTCTTAATACGATTCTCATTATGATTCGAACAGTGTTTGGTGGTGCCTTATCCACCATTTTGCTCTCGGGATGCGGCGGATCACCCAAAAGCGCCCCGATAGAAGAGGGGAATAAAATTCCCAACGTGATTTTCATCGTTGCCGACGACCTGGGCTATGGCGACATCAGTTGTTATGGCGCCAAACGTATTCAAACGCCCAACGTCGACCGCCTGGCGAAACAGGGACTACGATTCACTGACGCGCATGCGGTGGCGGCCACCAGTACGCCTTCCCGTTATGCACTCTTCACCGGACATTACAGCTGGCGACGGGACGATACCGGCATCGCCGCCGGAAATGCCGGCATGGTGATCCGCCCGGAACAAACCACCATCGCCGATCTGTTCAAGACTGCCGGACATGCGACGGGCGCTATTGGCAAATGGCACTTAGGCCTGGGCGACCAAACCGGAACGCAAGACTGGAACGGTGTTGTGGAACCCGGCCCCAGAGACTTGGGCTTCGATTATTCTTATCTGATGGCCGCTACGGGCGACCGGGTACCATGCGTCTGGATGGAAAACCAAAAAGTGGCCAACTACGACCCATCCGCCCCGATCGAGGTGAGCTATGAGAAACCTTTTCCGGGTGAGCCTTTAGGCAAGGACCATCCGGAATTACTGACCAAACTGAAGCCATCACCCAATCATGGGCACGACCAGGCGATCGTGAACGGAATCTCACGCATCGGCTACATGAAAGGAGGTGGCAAAGCGCTCTGGCAAGACGAATACATAGCAGACTCAATCGCAGCCAAAGCAACCCGATTCATCGACCAACATAAGTCTGAGCCCTTCTTCCTCTATGTGGGAACCAACGACATTCACGTACCCCGTTTCCCCAATCCCAAATTCGCCGGGAAAAGCGGTATGGGCTATCGCGGCGACGCCATCCTGCAATTCGACTGGACAGTAGGCGAGATACTGGATGCGCTCGACAAGGCCGGCATCAGCGACCAAACACTGGTCATCCTGACCAGCGACAATGGTCCGGTAGTGGATGATGGCTATGCCGATCAAGCGGTAGCGCTCCTGGGCGATCATCAGCCATGGGGCCACTTCAGGGGCGGTAAATACAGCAGTTTTGAAGCTGGCACACGAGTGCCTTTCATCGTCAGTTGGCCAGGACAAGTCAAGCCCGGGGTGAGCGACGCGCTCTTTTCGCACATCGACCTCTTCGCCTCAATGGCCAAGCTGGCACAAGTCGAATACGATGGGCAAACCGGCATCGACAGCCAGGATTTCCTGCAGACATTATTGGGCAACGAGACCAAAGGTAGAGAATATGTGATCGAGGCCGCCGGATCGCTCGCTGTCAGCGACGGGGAATGGAAATACATCGCACCAAGCGACGGACCAGCCTACAACAAACTGACCAACACGGAACTGGGCAACTCAAAAGAGGAACAGTTGTATTGCCTGAAGGAGGATCCGGGAGAACAGGTAAATGTCGCCCACCAATATCCAGACAAGGTCAAGGCTTTCCAGGCAATCCTGGAGAGGGAAAAACAGACAGGCTACAAGGAGAGCTGGAAGAGATAACAACATCAGGTCGGTATCGGTTTCCTAAAACTCGATAACCCATTCGGCTCCGACAATATGGATCGCGGTCGCGATATCGTTCTGGCGGCAATAGAACAGATCGAGTGTTTGGCCGCCAGACAAGGCGATCCGCAAACCAGGCCTATAACGGACACGAGTGATCTCCGAAAAATTCTCCCGGCGGGCGGAGAGAAAGATCTCCGAGAAAAAATAGGGCATCAACAGGCTGTTCGCAAGCAGGCAATCCACCCTGACCCGCGAGCGCAAGTGATTCTCCGTCCGTTCCTTAAAGAAAGATTGCTGGAAACGCTCCCGAAAAGAGAATTTCAGCCATTGATAACCAGTACTTGCCTGCGCCCCGACAATATAACGGTGGCGCCAGCGCCACTGTCCACTGTTCTTGATTTGCTGAAATTCATAAAATCCCTCCAGCTCAAGAAAACGGAAAGGCCGATAGGTGAGACTGGCATTGGCTCCGACCCGCTCGGCCTGATAAGGCGTGAGCGTCTGGCGGTATTCCAGACGGCTTGCCAGCGAGAGGCGACTGTTCAGGCGATAACGCACCATGATCCGGTTCCAAGCTTGCCAATCGTCGGCTCTCGCCCCACCCCATACGGGCATCAGCGAAAGGAGGAGACAAAAAAGGGACAGGAAAAACGTGTTCTAGTTCGCGATCAATCCGTTCATGCGTCTTGCTGTTCTATTATCGCGAAGTTAAGGAGAATAATCCAAGATTATATCGCTCAACGGTATCTTTCAAACCCGTCCCCAACGCCTTAAATATTCAGGAAATGACGGGCCAAACCAATTGACAAACGTGTACGGATGTCGCCCGGGCTTTTCCAAGAATCCTTTTCATGCCATTTCGGACAAGGCAAAAATTTTGTCCGAAGGAAAATAACTTTTTGTTCGAAGGAAATTGAAATTTCCTTCGGAAAAAAATTCTTTTTTCTTCGGACAAAAAAATGAGCCATCGAAGTATAATTTTAATTCCACTGCAGTGAAATTTCCAACGCACTGCAATGGAATCAAAAACGGACTTCAAACCTATTCCGCCGCATTTTTCCGGAGCCATTCCAAACGACGCTGGTCAGGCAAATGTTTCACCTTGAAATCCTCGAAGGTCGCCTGGAAACCATCGCCATCGGGAGAGGCCGCCATCAGGCCCACATGAACCGGCGTGTTGTCCTGAAGCCAGGCATTACGCATCAGGACATATTCCTTATCATCGTACGAATAGAAGATCTCGACCGCATCGAGCCTGCGGACCGCCTTGATCCAAATATAAGGCACCTTCTTGTCCAGCGTGATCACGCTCCAGTCCGAAGTCTTGTGCGTCACGACAGCACTCAAGTTAAATTTCCCATCGACATACTCGATACCGGCCTTGATATAGTTCTCGTGATCGATACGGAGCATGATACCCGCCTGGTCAAAACGGTTCTTGTAGTCGCCTTTTATCTTCGCTTTCACCTCGAACTCGCCGCCATAAGTGGCATAATAAAAAGGCGCGTCATCGACCGTAAAGCCATAATGCGAAATACGCCAATAGTCGCTTTGTGGAGTAACAAACATCGTGAGCTTATCTCCCTTTATCTCCCAACGCTCCGGCTCATTGAACCAGTTCATTTTCTCGAGCGATTGCGCCAAACCGGACTGGATGGACAAGACAACCAACAAGCCAAATAAAAAAAATTTCTTCATGTCTCTATTTGTATTTTAAATGTTTAAGATTCCGTTTCCAAAGTCTTGATGACCCGACAAGGATTACCCACCGCCAACGAATTGGCTGGGATACTCCTGGTAACGACACTCCCGGCGCCGATCACGCAGTTATCGCCGATCGTGACACCAGGCAGGACACAAACCTGGGCACCGATCCAGACATTATTCCCGATCGTGATGGGATAGGCGTATTCAAGCCCACGGTTTCGTTGCGCTACGTCCAACGGATGACCGGCCGTATAGAAGCCACAATTGGGCGCTATGAAAACGTGATCACCAAAGGTAATACGAGCGCCATCGAGAATGACACAATTCACGTTGGCATAAAAATCCTCACCTATCTCGATATTATAGCCATAATCGCACACGAAAGGTTGTTCGATCAGAAAACGCTCGCCGGTTTTTCCGAACAGCTTCCGGATGATCGCCTCCCGTTCCTCAACTTTGGAGGGCGACAATTGATTATACTCGTGACAAGCCTCCTTGCAACGCAGCCGCTCAGCCAACAACTCGGTGTCGTAGTTCGCGTCATACAACTCGCCTCTCCGGCATTTCTCTTTTTCGCTTTCCATGATTTGCCTCTCATTTTGATTACCTTCGCGAAGGTATAATGCCGCGCCTGAGCGCGCAATGATTATTAATAACCATTTTTGTCATGGATATCGCTCACCAATTGAGTCATGAACTGTTACGACAGGACTTTGTCAGGGAACAAATGGCTCCCGACGAACTGGATCGCTATAAAATGATCGCCTGCCACTATGCCCGAGTGGAAAATGCACTCTCGGTCCTGAGCGATATGCGCTCAAACACCAGTTATATCTATTATGGCGGTTTCTCGAAGACGCTTGGCCTAACAAAAGCGGGCAAGACCGACGAGGTCTGCTCCATCTGGGAAGACGAGATCCTGAAATTGGCGCATCCTGACGACCTGAAAGGCAAATATTTGGGAGAGCTCCGTTTCTTTCATTTCATCAAACGACTGCCGAAAGAGAGACGTTTTGATTTCTTTCTTATGGATAAATTACGCATGCGCGACGCGGCAGGCCATTTCCTGCCAGTCACCCATCGACTTTTCTATCTGCCGGACACCACAAGCGACAACAGCTTACGCCTGGCCCTTTGTTTGTACACGCCTCAACTGTTCGAACCCCAGGCAACCAGTGTCGCCGTCAACTCACTGACCGGCGAGATGATCGAGCTTGGGGATCGTGATGATTCCCGCCTTCTGTCTGACCGCGAGAAACAGGTTCTCCGATTGATCGATCAGGGTATGACAAGCAAGCGAGTGGCTGAAGCACTGGTTATCAGCATCAACACCGTCAGTCGCCACCGCCAGGCAATTCTCGAGAAATTGCGAGTAGGCAATTCTATCGAGGCCTGTCGGGTCGCCCGAGCTTTGGGCATCATTTGAAAAAGGGAAATCACCAAGCGGACGACTTGGCACGTCTTGGTGCCCCATGCCACGAGCAACCCAGGCAATAGACCTCCGAGAGATCGAATCCCTCGAGCGACTCTTCCGGACGCTTGGGCACCACCTCACCCTCGGCGGTTACGTACACCAAACGACGCTCACCATTGGCGTTTTTCACATAAAAACTCGAGATCTTACATTGCGGACAAAGCATCTTTCTCATGATTCCTTTTCTTTATCTGTTTATATACATACCAAAAGGCGGGCACCAGGAAAAGGTCGGCGGCAATCCAGGCCGTTGGATCACCAAAACAAACCGCCAGATAACCCCAGGCGGGCACCGCATAAAGACTGACCAATGTACGGGCAATCATCTCCATCACGCCTGAAAACATGGCGAAATTACTGAAACCGACACCCTGGATCGTATAGCGCAAGATACAAAGCAGACCCAAGATCGGGAAAAAGAAGCAGGAGACGTGCAAATAGAGCGCCGCCTTATCGAGGATCTCCGTCTCATGCGGATCAACAAAGAGCAGAGCCAACTGACGGGAAAAAAGCAACAAGATAGCGGCGACCACCAACGCATAAGCGAACATCATCGCCGAGCTGACCTTCACGCCCTGCCAAACACGCTCAGGCTTACCGGCGCCATAATTCTGCCCGCCATAAGTCGCCATGGCGATCCCCAGACTCTCGAAGGGACAGATGAAAAACATCTTGATCCGGATCGCGGAGGTAAAAGCCGCCACGCAGGTCGTGCCCAAAGCATTATTCGCGCTCTGCAACATAATGCTGCCTATTGCCGTGATGGAAAACTGCAAGCCCATCGGGACGCCCATCGCCAGAAGCGTCCTTGCCAAACCGGAATGGAATTTCCGGTCATCTGCCGATTCGGGACGAAGAATCGGGAACTTACGAATCATATAAACATAGCAAAGCAGGGCGGAAATGCCCTGCGAAACCACTGTGGCGATCGCCGCGCCCATCACACCCCAGCCAAGCACAAGAATGCAAAACAGGTCGAGAAAGACATTCAGCACTGTCGACAAGAGTAAGAACCAGAAAGGAGTCTTACTGTCGCCCAAGGCCCGGATGATGCTGGCCAACAGATTATAGAAAAAGGTACAAGGAATGCCTATAAAGGTGACCAGCAGATAATCGTACGCCCCGTCGAATACAAGGTCGGGCGTTCGCATCATCCGCAAAATGTCCCGACAATAATAACCGGAAACAGCGGCGATCACGATAGACATCACCAGGGCAAGCTGAAGAGCGACCGTCACATAACGACGCATCGTCGCATAATCGCGGGCACCGAATTTCTGAGCGACTGGAATACCAAAACCGCAACAACAACCATTACAGAAGCCCAAGATCAGAAAAATAACGGAAGTACTGGCACCAACAGAGGCCAGTGCGTTTATGCCCAGAAATTTCCCCACGATCGAGGCATCAATCAGAGAATAGGTCTGCTGCAGGAGGTTACCCAGCAACAAGGGCATCGTAAAACTAAAAATCAACGGCAGGGCCGGGCCTGTCGTCATCTCTTTCACCTTCGACATATCTTCAACCTAATTAAAAACCTTCTTCTTAAAGAGGGCGCACCGTCTCTCCCTCCAACCGATAGCGCTGCCCGCTCTCCGGACAGGTCGCCATCCCTGAGTCGTCGAACACCAGTCGATGACCATAGGCGCTCACCCAGCCAATCTGATGAGAAGGATTGCCCACGACCAGCGCATAATCCGGCACATCCTTTGTCACGACCGCACCAGCGCCAATCATGGCATATTGACCGATCGTATGGCCACAGACAATCGTGGCGTTGGCACCGATCGACGCGCCCCGACGAACGAGCGTCTGCCGATATTGGTCTTTGCGAACAATCGCGCTCCGGGGATTGATCACGTTGGTGAAGACACAGCTGGGACCAAGAAAAACCTCGTCCTCGCAGATGACACCCGTATAGATCGAGACGTTGTTTTGCACCTTCACGCCATCGCCCAACACGACACCCGGTGACACCACCACGTTCTGGCCAATATTACACCGCTCGCCCACGACGCATCCTGCCATGAGATGCGAGAAATGCCAGATCCTCGTTCCCTGACCGATTTGGCAACCCTCATCGATCACGGCTGTCTCGTGCGCTTGATAACCTTCCATTTATTTATAAATCAAGAAAAGTGTTGGTTTCTTACTCAAGTCGGGCACCTTTCCCGCCCATTCCTTGATTGGACGGACATGAATATACTCGTCCTCGCAAGTTACGTTGGAGGCGATACACAATTTCGTGGAAGGCCGGCAAGTCCGAATCAATTCCTCAACCAGCTTGTTGTTGCGATAAGGTGTCTCGATGAAAAGTTGCGTCTGGTGCTCGGAATAGATCCTTCCCTCCAGGCGCTTGATCGCGTTCGTTCGCTCGGCTGCCTCGATCGGGAGATAACCATGAAAAGCGAAACTCTGCCCATTGAATCCCGAGGCCATCAGAGCCAATAAGATAGAAGAGGGTCCAACCAACGGAACTACCCGATAGCCTTTCCGCTGGGCGATCGCCACCACGTCCGCTCCCGGATCCGCTATAGCCGGACAACCCGCTTCCGAGATGACGCCCACGCTCTCACCACGAGCCAAGGGCTCCAGATAACCAGCAACCGCCTCAGGCGACGTGTGCTTATTCAATTCGGCGAATGTCAGGTCGTCGATCTCGATCGAACGATCTACCCGCTTCAGGAAACGACGGGCCGTCCGCACGTTCTCGACAATGAAATGCCGGATCCCCAAAACGATATCCCGGTTGTATTCCGGAAGCACCCGGCGATGCTCCGTCTCTCCTAAAGTAACCGGAATCAGGAAAAGCGCTGCTTGCATAGGATTCATTTTGCGCGAAAATACTACTTTTGCGGAAAACATATCATAAATCATGCCATTTCCTATAGATTTCATCACGAGAACAAAGGCCCTGCTGGGCGATGAGTATAGTCAACTGGAAGCAGCCCTGATAGCAGATACGCCAGTCAGCGTCCGGATCAACCGGGCAAAAGGGACGCAAGCGCCCAAAGACGGCGAGCCTGTTGGTTGGTGCGATACAGGTTATTATCTGCCACGCCGCCCGGCTTTCACCTTCGATCCGCTCTTCCATGCTGGCGCCTATTATGTGCAAGAGGCCTCATCAATGTTCCTCGAGCAGGCGATCCGTACCTATGTAACAACTCCTGTTCGTTGCCTCGACCTCTGCGCCGCTCCCGGTGGCAAATCGACTCACTTGTCGAGCCTGTTACCCGACGGAAGCTTGCTGGTCAGTAACGAGGTGATCCGCAACCGAAGTTATATCCTCGCCGAGAACCTGGCCAAATGGGGAAATGCCTCAACCATCGTTCTCAATAACGACCCGGCGGAGATCGGTGAAGCACTGCCGGAGCAATTCGACCTGATCGTGACCGACGTTCCCTGCTCCGGAGAAGGCATGTTCCGGAAAGATGAGGCCAGCGTCGGCGAATGGAGCGTGGAGAACGTGCAACTCTGTGCCGCTCGCCAGCGTCGGATCCTACACGACATCTGGCCTGCTTTACGGCCAGGAGGCTTATTGATATACAGCACCTGTACTTACAACACAGAAGAAGACGAAGAGAACGTGCGCCACATCGTCGAGGAACTGGGTGCCGAGGCGCTTCCTGTCGCAACCGACGAGACTTGGCATGTTACCGGTCCCTTACGTTATGGCAATCCGGTCTATCGCTTCTTCCCACACAAAACAAAGGGTGAAGGCTTTTTCCTGGCCGTTCTCCGCAAAGAGGGTGAAGAAGAATATGAGGCAGAGAACGAACGCCCCACAAAAAGCTCAAAGAACAAGGGGAAAAAGGATAAAAAGGCAACCTTACCAATTCCCCAAGAGGCTTGGGATTATTTCAGGGAGAAAGAGAATATCACGTTGGAATGGGACGGCCCACAACTCCGCATGATCCCGACAACGCATAAGTCCTTCATCGATCGAATTCGAGACAAGCGACTGAGAATCCTCTCGGCAGGTGTCGTTGTTGGCGAATCGAAGGGAAAAGACCTGATCCCGTCGCAAGCGCTCGCACTGAGCCAGGAACTGAACCCATCAGCCTTTCCCGACGCAGAACTGACTTGGGAAGAGGCAATCCGTTATCTACGGAAAGAGGCTATCACCTTGCCGGAAGGATTACCGAAAGGCTATCTGCTCATGCGTTATCAAGGTATACCGCTGGGCTTCGTGAAACATTTGGGCAACCGCTCGAACAATCTCTACCCGCAAGAGTGGCGTATCCGAAGCGGCTATTTGCCGGACGAGCCGGCCGGTCTTTAGACCTGTCACTCGTCCGTCGGCTCATTCTTGCGTCTCAAATAATCATAGATGGCCATTTGCGCCCGGACCTTCACGGGATTCGTGTCACGCTTGAACCGGTTACGCAACTCGCCATCGAGACGACAAGCCTTCACATTATCGCTCAGCTGGATTTGGAGGATATCGATGATCTCACGCTTGATGTCGGGATCGAGAATCGGGAAAGCGGTCTCGATCCGGCGATTCAAGTTCCGCTTCATCCAATCGGCCGAAGTCAGGAAGAGATCTTCTGCCCCATCGTTATAGAAATACCAGATCCGCGAGTGCTCAAGGAACATATCAACAATGCGGGTTACCTCGATATTCGCGCTATAAGGCTGGTCGGGCATCAGGCAACAGATGCCGCGCACAATCAGGTCGATCCGCACGCCCGCCTCGCTGGCTCGATAAAGCTCGTCGATCATGCCCGGATCGTGCAGGCCATTCATCTTTAACAGGATATAACCTTTCCGACCTGCCGCCACATGATCAATCTCCCGCTGGATCATTGTCCGCAGTTCGGGCACCATATTATGCCGTGCTACCAGGAGATGCGTGAAAGCCGGTTCCGGCTGGCGACCTTCCAAAAGAGCGAATAGAGTATCGACATCCCGTACCAGCGCCTCGTTGGCAGTGAGCAGCGCCATATCGGAATAGATCTTGGCGGTCTTCTCATTAAAATTGCCCGTGCTCAAGTAAACCAAGTCACGACGACGAGCACCATCGGCTTTCTCCTTCCTCAGGATCAAAGCCACTTTGGCATGCACCTTCAGACCGGGAATGCTGTAGATGATCCGGATGCCGGCCTGCCTCATCCGTTCAGCGGTCGAGAGATTGTTTTCCTCATCGAAACGGGCCTTCAACTCAACAAAGACAGTCACCCGTTTGCCGTTCTGCGCCGCACTGACTAACGTATTGACTACAGCCGAGTTTTCCGCTACCCGATATTGGGTAATCTTGATCTCCTCGACAGTCGGATCGAAAGCAGCCTCCATCAGGAAGCGGATCAGGTAATCGAACGACTCATACGGGAAATGCAGCAGCACATCCCGCCGCTTCACCGCCTTAAACATCGAACCCATCCCATCGAGGAACGGCACTCGCATTGGCGCCAACGGTTGCTGTTCCAATGATTTGCCCACCGGATTGGGCAATTTGGAAAGATCCTGCAAGTTGTGATATCGCCCACCTCGCACCAGATCCTCATCGGCTACGCCAAACGCGGCGCAAATATCCCGAAGGAAATCCTCCGGCATAGCTTGGTCGTACATAAAACGACTCAGCGCCCCGATCTTCCGTTTCTTCACCTTCTCCTTAATATCGGCTACCAGGCTGCCTTTCTCCTCATGATCCAGGTAAATATCAGCGTCGCGTGAAATCTTGATACTGAAGCAACTCTCAATCTCATAACCGGGAAAGACGCTTTGTAAATTGGCACGGATCATGTCGTCGATAAACATCAGATAATGCCGCCCCTCATGATCGGGCAGTTCAATAAAGCGAGGAACCTTCGAGAAAGGAATCTTCATCAAGGCATAATGGAAAACGCCATCCGACCGTTTTCCCCGCTTCGTCATCCGGACGATCAGATACAACCGCCGGTCGCGGATAAAGGTCCGGATCTCATCCCGCTGGATCATCACCGGCGAGAGGAAGGGAAACACCTCCTCGTTAAAGTAACGGCAGACAAATTCCTGATGGAATGGCTCGACCGTCTCGCTCTGGTAAAGATAGATATTCTGGCGGTTCAACTCGGGCAAGATCTGCTCAGAGAAAATACGATAATAGGCCCGTTGCTGGCGGTTCACCTCGTCGGTAATGGCTGACAGGACCGCCTCGGCTTCGGCACAGCTCTCATCAGAGAAACGTTTCTTCATCACGACCGCCCGATGCTCAGCGACCCGGATCTCATAAAATTCCTCCAGGTTCGACGAGTAGATCGACAGGAACTTAATCCGCTCATAGATAGGCAGACTCGTATCCTCGGCCTCCAGCAGAACACGATAGTTGAAGGAGAGCCAGCTGATATCCCGCTTGAAATAGTGGTATCTATTTTCCATAATATGTTTATCTTAGGCGCATAAATATAAAGACAATTCGCGAGATAAACTTAAATTACGGCAATGAAAATCGGACTACTCTCTGACACGCACGCCTACTGGGACGAGCGTTACGTGAAATATTTCCAAGGGCTCGACGAGATCTGGCATGCGGGCGACATCGGCTCGGAAGAATTGGCGAACCAATTGGCGCAGATCGCCCCGCTTCGGGCTGTCTATGGCAATATCGACGGGCAGGCACTTCGGACCCGCTTCCCGAAGATCACCTTTTTTACGGTCGCCGGTGTCAAAGTCTGCATGACTCACATCGGCGGTTATCCGGGTCGTTACGCCCCGGGCATCCGTGAGATCCTGGCGGAATATCACCCGAAATTGTTCATCGCCGGCCACTCGCATATCCTGAAGGTCCAATACGACAAGCGACTTGATTGCCTACACATCAATCCCGGCGCCGCTGGCAAACAGGGCTTCCACAAAGTCCGCACTCTGGTTCGTTTTGTCCTTGATGCGGGACAAATAAAGGATTTGGAAGTGATCGAACTGACCGATTGAGCGACCGCCTCACTTATCGTGCCGGCGTGTGCAGCTCTCCGCCAGCAGGACAGTACTGCGCAGATAGGGAAATTCCTTCTCGAAATACTCGCTGAAGAGACCGGAACCCTTGTTCTCCTCGACCTGCTTGATGGTCCACAATTTACCCTTGTGACCGACAAGCCGCTTCAATTGCTCCTCCGAGTGGAGACAAAGCGCATAGAGCGAGACGAGATGCTTCACCTGGTCGTTCTCGAACGTATAGCGAATCAGGAAACGCAGATCACGGGCAGCCCCGGGACTTTTCTCGTTAACCAGTCCTTTGGCCGTATTATCGATGCTCTTGCGGAACAGGACATACGAACGCAACGGGTAGTCGAGCAGGGCGGGTGAAACAAACTCGTTATCCGGCCGTTTCACAAGATAGAGCATGCCTTGGCACACCACGACAATCCGCACGACCGGATGATAGTATTTCTTGCGAAGCGAACGGCTCACCGAACGGGCAATGCAGCCGACAACCTTTCCGTTATCGCCCAAGACAGGCAACCACATCTCCTTACGCAAGCGCCCCTGCATGAAGGTCAGGCGAAGTTGCTCATAGACAATAACGAACAGACCGATCAGGATTCCCATGACACGGTTCAGGAAATATTCCGTCCGTAAATCGGTCATATAATCCGGCAAGAGCGAGTAAAACAGGATAATAAAGAGATGCAGCGTATACAGGCTCTGCGTCAGTTGTGCCACGAAATAAAACTCGCTCAGCACCGAGCGCATGAGAGTACGCTCATAAAGAGGCAAGTTGGAGGTTCGTAACCTGGAGAAGGCGAACCGACGGGTGAAACTGCAAAAGGCCAGGACAACCACCAGAAGAACCTCGGTGATCAATGGTGAGTAGATGAAAAGGACCGGCTCGAGCCGCAGACAGAAGAAGATGGAATAGAGAGCGAGGGTCAGGGCGGACTGAAGCAGCAGGAAGTGATAGACCTTGCCCTTGCTCAGGAATTGGTACAATCCCAAACAGAGCAAGCAGACCACCACGCCGATGGCGAAGGACAACTTATAGGACAAGTAGTTGTCCATCACCATAAACAGCAACAGGGGCAACAATCCGACCGCCTGATTCTCAAATCTCTTTCTAATCTTCATCGTCTCATTCCTCCTATTCATCAATTAAACAAAAGAAAGAGACATTTGTTTAAAATCCTAAACATGCTTTTCGGCATGATAGGAGGAGCGAACCAGCGGCGCGCTCTCTACATGCGTGAATCCCTTGCCTAACGCCACCTCACGATAACGCTCGAACTGCTCGGGCGTCACGTACTCGACGACAGGGATATTCTTACGCGAAGGTTGCAAATACTGACCGATCGTCAGGACCTGCACGCCCACCGAGCGTACGTCGTCCATCAACTCCTCGACCTCATCGGGTGTCTCGCCAAGACCAACCATAATACCGGTCTTGGCCACCACGCCACGCTCGGCGATTCGCCCCAGCACGGCAAGACTCGTCTCATAGCGAGCCGCACTCCTGACAAGAGGCGATATACGCTTCACCGTTTCCATGTTGTGCGAGATGATCTCGGGAGCGGCGTCGACCACTTGGTCTACTAACTCCAGCCGCCCTTGAAAATCGGGAATCAACACCTCGATCGTCGTCTCCGGGTTACGCTGCTTGATGACCTCGATCGTCCGTGCCCAATGCGCGGCACCCAAGTCGGGCAGATCGTCGCGGTCGACGGAGGTGACAACGGCGTGGCGCAGTCCCATCAGGGCAACGCTCTCGGCCACGTTTTCCGGCTCCTTCGGGTCGAGCGGCAGAGGCTTTCCCGTCAGGGTATTGCAAAAACGGCAAGAGCGGGTGCAGATCTCTCCACCGATCATGAAGGTAGCTGTTCCACGGCTCCAACACTCACCCATGTTGGGGCATTTCCCGCTCGTGCAGATCGTATGGAGGCAATGCGACTCAACAATCCGCTTCGTCTGCGTAAACCGCTCATTGCCTCCCAGCCTTATCTTAAGCCATTCCGGCTTCTTCACATGCTCTACCATCGCTCTTACAGGTTATCGAACAGGTAATTGGACATTTTCGTATAGAGATGGTAGCTGGTGTTGCCACCCGATATGCCGTGGTTGCGATCCTTATAGACATGCATGTCAAACTGTATGCCGGCTTGAACCAACGCCTCGGCATACTCAAGCGACTGCATGAAATGCACGTTGTCGTCAGCCGTTCCGTGAATCAGGAGAAGCTTGCCCTTCAGCTCCTTGGCACGGAGCAACGGTGAGGTCGCGTTGTAGCCCTCGAAGTTCTCCTGCGGCGTACGCATGAAACGCTCTGTATAAACCGTGTCGTAGAAACGCCAGTCGGTCGGCGGCGCCACGGCGATACCCACCTTGAAGGTGCCGTTACCAACGGTCAGGGCCATCAAAGTATTATAACCACCGAAGCTCCAGCCCCAGATCGCGATCCGGTCCTTATCGATGTAAGGCAGTTCGCCTAAGGCCTGTGCCGCCTCCACCTGGTCTCTTGACTCCAGCTCACCCATCCGCATATAGGTGCACTTACGGAAAGCCTCGCCACGGGCGCCCGTGCCGCGGCCATCCACGCAAACCACGATGATGCCCTTCGACGCCAGGTAATATTCCCAGCCAAAGCTGTAGGAATCGAGCACCCGTTGTGAATTAGGACCGCTGTATTGCGTCATCATCACCGGATATTTCTTGGATGGATCGAAATCAGCCGGCTTGATCATCCAGGCATTAAACTCATAATCGGAAGCTGTATGAACCGTCATGAACTCTCTCGGCGCGAAACGGTATTCCTTCAAGCGCTCACGCAGGGCGGCGTTGTCTTGCAGGACACGCAGCTCCTTGCCTGTCTTTGTCTCATTGACGGTGATACGCACCGGCGTATTCGCGTTCGAGTAACGATTCACGTAGTAGGCATAGTCCGCGCTAAATGAGGCTGAGTTGGTGCCCACCGATTTAGAGAGCTTCACCTTCACCCCTTTGGCATCAATCTTATAAACGGCCCGTTGGGTAGGACTCTCCTCTGCCGACTCATAATAGACGGTCTTCGTCTTCTCGTCGATACCGATGAAACGAGTCACATCCCAATTACCCTTCGTCACCTGACGCTGCACAACACCGGTCGGCGAGTAAAGATAGATGTGCGCATAACCATCCTGCTCGCTCACATAGGTAAAGCCATCCTTCAGGAAATGGATCGAAGTGAGCCATTCCGAGTCAACATAGCACTTGTTCTCGTCGCGCAGGATCAGCCGTGAGACACCGCTCTTTGGGTTCACGAAATACATGTTGAAGATGTTCTGCTGACGGTTCAATGTCATGACAGCCAATTGATCAGCATTCTTCGTGAAAGTGATCCGCGGAATATAACTATCGCCGTCTACCGGAACCTTAAGATCTTTCGTATCACGTGTCTGTACGCAATAGGCGTGCAAAGAGACCTTCGAGTTCTTCTCACCCGCCTTCGGGTACTTGAACTTATAATAAGAGGGATAATAGCCGTCGCCATACACCTGCATCGAGTATTCCGGCACTTCCGACTCGTCGAAGCGAACGTAAGCCAGATACTCGCTGTCGGGCGACCAGGCCATCAGGTTCGTCACCGAGAACTCCTCCTCATAAACCCAGTCGGTGATGCCGTTCAGGATCTTGTTCAGCTCGCCATCTTTCGTCACCTGCACCTCCGTGTCGTAGTCGAACTTACGGATCCAGATGTTGTTGTCGCGTACGAAAGCGCACATACGGCCGTCCGGCGAGAAGGTCGGGATCATCTGCTTGCCGGCAGCGTCGGAGATCGGCTTTACATAGTTACGGCGCACGTCGTAGTCGTAGACCACCATCTTGCGTGAGCGACGATAGATCGCCTCCGTCTCGCGCCAGACAATCAAATGATGCCCCGTGCTGCTGATCGTATAGCCGTCGAAATCATCGAACGCGCACTCGCGGGCTGTCTTCGTATTAAAGAGCGTGTCCACCGGCTCGCCCGTGCGATACGCGTATTTCACGATCATGTTACGTTCCGGGTTCATCGCCGTGTAATACTCACCATCGGGCAGGGAGCGCATCTCGCCCACCGATGTCTTCTGGCGGAAATGACCATCCACAATGGCCTTCAAATCAACAGGCTTGGAGCCTGTCTGAGCGAACGCTCCCCCGGCGAGAGAGAGCGACATAAACAATGTCAATGCCCAAGTTCTCATGTCTTTATCCTTATTTTATATTGTCCTCATTTACTCGTGACGGGCAAAGGTAGCACAAAAAAGCAAGGAAACCTACGCGGGCAGGCTCGGCGAGCCCCTTTTTTCGTTAAGTTCGCGCCATGACTGAGCGAAAAAGATATCGGGAGTTCGGCGACTTCCTGCGCGAGCGTTTCCCTTTCAAGGCGCAGAAGATCGCCATCAACGCGGGCTTTACCTGCCCCAATCGCGACGGCAGCAAGGGCCGTGGCGGCTGTACCTATTGCAACAACCAGACATTCAACCCCGGCTATTGCCAGACGGACAAAAGCGTCACCGACCAACTGGCGGAAGGTGTCCGCTTCTTCTCTCGCAAATATCCGGAGATGCGTTATCTTGCCTATTTCCAGGCTTACACCAGCACCTACGGCGAGCAGGAACGGCTGGAGCGCCTTTACGAGGAGGCGCTCGGCTATCCCGGTGTGGTAGGACTGGTCATCGGAACGCGCCCCGACTGCGTGCCCGACCGCCTGCTCGATTACCTGGCATGCCTCTCTGAACGAGTCCTCGTCCTTGTGGAATATGGCGTGGAGAGCACGCTCGACCGCACGTTGCGCCGGATCAACCGGGGGCACGACTTCGCCGAGGCCGAGGAGGCCATCCGTCGCACCGCCGCCCGGGGCATCGCCGTCGGCGCCCACCTGATCCTGGGGCTGCCGGGCGAGAGCCGCGACGAGATCCTGGGGCATGCCGACCGCCTGTCCGACCTTCCTCTCACCACCCTGAAGCTGCACCAGCTGCAACTGATCCGCCACACCCGGATGGCCCTCGAGTTCGAGCGGAGGCCGGAGGATTTCCATCTCTTCACGGCCGACGAGTACATCGACCTGGTAATCGACTTCATCGAGCGTCTTGATCCAGCCATCGCCCTCGAACGTTTTGTCTCGCAATCGCCCAAGGAGCTGCTCATCGCGCCCGACTGGGGTTTGAAGAACTACGAGTTCACCGCCCGGGTGAACCGACGCCTCGCCGAACGCGATTCCTGGCAAGGGAAATGCCGCGCCAAACGATCTCTTTAGGTAGTCAGCTTCTACATAAAATAGACAATAGTACGTATCAGGACACACATACGTACGTGCGGCCTTTCACGACCGCTCCTATGAGCCGACACAATAGTACGTGAGAGGCTACACGTACTATTGTGTGACAAAGACCATATTAAAGTGGATTTTTAATTCCACTGCAGTGAAATTCCCAACGCACTGCAGTGGAATCAAAAATACACTTCGATGGCCCATTTTTTTGTTCGAAAGAAAATAACTTTTTGTTCGAAGGAAATTGGAATTTCCTTCGGAAGAAAATACTCTTTTCTTCGGACAAAATTTTCACCTTGCTTAAAGTGACTCAAAACGGATTACAGGGAAAGCCCGAACGACATCCATCCACGTTTATCAACAGGTTTCTGGCATTTATAAACAACCCCAGGACCAACCTTTTCCCTATTCATAGGATCTTCTTGATCGCCTCGAGCGTTTGGACGGTGAAGGTTGGGATAAAATCCCGCGACGGTTCATTTTGGGGATTGAACCAGATTTGGTCTATCCCGGCATGATAAGCGCCGGAAATATCCGCCTCCCACGAATCGCCGATCATGATCGACTCGGAACGGCGCGAGTTGGTGTTTTGCAGGGCATAGTCGAAAATGGCCTTATGCGGCTTTTGCACGCGAGCATCTTCCGAAAGGATGATCCGCTGAAAGAAAGAATCGATGCCGGCACTGGCCAGCTTGCGCGATTGCACCTCGCGAAAGCCATTGGAAAGGATGAAAATGCGGTAAGAGGGGCGCAGATAGCGCAACAGGTCGGCCGCGCCGCTGATCAACCGGCTCTTGGTGGCGGTGCGCTCGAGGAAATCGCGATTAATGTCGAGCGCGGCTTGCCGGCTCTCGATGCCAAGCGGACGCAAAACATACAGGAAGCGCTCGACGATGAGCGTCTGGCGATCGACCTCGCCATGCCGGTATTTGGCCCAGAGGTCGAGATTGTGCGGCATATAAAAATCGTAGAATGCCTCAAAGGAGGCATAATGCCGATCGAAATGATAATCGGCATACAGCTCTTTGAGGCATTCTTTATTATTGTGACAGGTATCCCAAAGGGTATCGTCAAGATCAAAGAAGAGGTTCTTGTAGCGCATGGGCTTATCCGACCTCGATCACCAGATATTTACCCAGGCTCCAGAAAGTGTTCTCGTCCTTGATGATGAGCGCGAGATTACCATCCTCGTCCTCGATAAACTCGTAAGAGCCCTCCGGATGGTTGGAGCGCAACTTCGCCTTTTTCGCGAAGAGCGGGATCTCCTTCACCTCGCGGATATCGATGGAAATGAAATAGTCCTTGTTAAAGCCGTCTTGCAGCACTTTCGACTTGGAGAAGAGGCCACCGCCCGACAGGATCTTCTGGTCTTTCAGCTCCTTGGTCGTACCGAAGCAATAGTAAGCGGTATGCAGGGCCTTGTCTTGCTCGTTGATCTTCTCAGACTGCGCGGCAGCTGTTGTCGAAAGGTTCTCGACATCCTCGTTGAGCGAGCTGACCATCTCGTCAAGCTCCTGGATACGCACGTCTTTCTTCGCCAGGTCTTCCTGAAGGGCGACGATCATCTTGGTCTTCTCGTTGAGCTCAGACGACAGGCGTTGCACAGTCTTGCGCAGGGCGTCCGACTGGATGCCGCTTTTCTTCAATTTCTCTTCCAACTCGCTGATCTGCGCCCGGTTCTTCTTGAGAGTCTCGCTGATCAGCTGCATATTTTGCTTGATTTTCTCCCGCCTGGTCTGGCTCAGCTCACCGCCACTCTGCTGCTGGATGGTGATGTAGTTCTCCGCGTCGCGGATAGATTGGATATCGGCCTCAATGTCGTTGAGGGTCGACAACATCTCGTTCAGTTCTTCCGTGCTCTTCGTATTCTCGATACGGAGGGAATCGTTTTCCGCTTTCAGTTTCTTGTATTCGGCGGATTGTTGTCCGCAGGAAGCCAACAGCGCGGCACACACACAAACGGTCAATACTTTTTTCATGTCCTTTTTCTTTTTAAGTTAAACATCTTTTTCTCTCTTTTCCTTCAGGCCCGACACGATGATGACGATTTCCCCGCGAGGCTCGTTCTCCGTAAAATGCCGGACGACCTCTTTTAGGCTACCTCGCACCGTTTCTTCATGTATTTTAGATATTTCCCTCGATACGGAGACTTCCCTATCCTCGCCGAAGTACTCAATAAACTGAGTCAATGTCTTGACCAACCGGAAAGGAGATTCATAAATTATCATGGTCCGGCTTTCCGCCGAAAGTTCTTTCAATCGTGTTTGCCGTCCTTTTTTCTGGGGCAGGAAGCCCTCGAAACAAAAACGGTCGTTAGGCAGCCCCGAGTCGACCAACGCCGGAACAAAAGCGGTAGCGCCAGGCAGGCATTCCACGTCGACCCCTCGCCTGACGCACTCGCGGACAAGCAGGAAGCCGGGATCAGAGATGGCGGGCGTGCCGGCGTCGGAGACCAGCGCGATGTTCTCGCCCCCCAAGACGCGCCCGGCGATCTCCTCAACGGTCTGGTGCTCGTTGAACTTATGATGCGAACGCATGGGCTTCTGTATGTCGAAATGCTTGAGGAGCACGCTGGTGGTGCGTGTGTCTTCCGCCAAGATGAGATCGGCCTCCTTCAGAGCCTTAATGCCCCGGAAGGTCATGTCATCCAAATTCCCGATCGGAGTGGGTACGACAACGAGTTTTGCCATTCTCTTTTTTATATTAATGTAGGTTTATAAAAATCGTTTCTCGAGGAGCTTGATGAAATCGGCCGCCGTCGGATCGTCCGGATCCCATCGCGCATGCTCGTTAAGATAGGCGATGGCCTCCTCGTAGGAACCGATATCGTTGAGCGCTTGTACGGTAGCATTGATCGCCTCCTCATTCCCCTTGAACAGGTCACGCTTGAAACGGAACCAGTCGTTGAGACTGATCGCCTTGCGGAAATCGGTCAGGCTCTTCTTCTCGATCACGTCGTTGAGCGAGATCTTGCTTGCCACAGGCGACTCGACAGGCTTATGCGCCTCAGGGGCCTGCTGGACGACGGGCGGTTCCTGCCGCTCGACAGGCTTCGGCTCGGGCTCAGCCACCACTACGGGCGCCGGTTCCTCAACCTTAGGCATCACCGGCTCCTCCGGCTTGGGCTCAGGCCTTGTCTCCGGCTCAACATCGACCGCCTTGACTTCCGGCTCGGCCATCGCGACACCCGAACGGTTGATCGAGTCGATCAGGCGTTGGTGCTCCGCCATCTGCTCACGCAAAAGCTGGACTTGCGCCTCCTCCAGCGCATGGAGTTTCTCCAGAAAACCCAGATTCAACGTGAATACCTGGTTCAGAAGGGATGCCGGATAAATTTCCGCCTCCCTCATCTCCATCAATAACTTTTCTATTTTATGAAGATCAATTAACAAGTTATCTATTCTAGAACTGTCCATCGCTTTAGGTTGTTAAATATCCCTTATCGGACTCTTTCTTTCAAGCCACTCGGAGCAAATGTAATTAATTTTTCGGAATAACGATCATTTTGACAAAAAAAGCTCACCATACCTATTCCCGGAAGGCCTCGGGCAGGTTCACGAGATAGAGCCGATGTGTCGCCCGGGTAATAGCCGTATAAAGCCAGCGATAGAAATCCTCGCCCATCATCTCCTCGGTGACATAGCCGATATCGAGGAAGACGTTCATCCATTGCCCTCCTTGCGCCTTATGGCAGGTGATGGCGTAGGCATACTTGACCTGTGCCGCATTATAGAAAGGATCCTCCTTCATTTTCTTGTACTTACCCACCTTGGTCGGAACGTCGGCATAATCCTCAAGGATCGTATTAAAAAGCAGGTCATTGCGTTCTTTCGGCAGGGCGGGCGACTCGCTTTGGAGCGTATCCAGCAAGATCTTCATCTCCAGCTCGAGGTCGTGATCAGGCAGGTCGGCCAGGATGTCGGCGAACCGAAAACCATAGAGCTCCTGGACACGGCGCACACGGCGCACACGCAGGATCTCACCGTTAGCGATGAAATCCAGATTCTCACGCTTGTCATTCCAATAATAATTGTTGCGCGCCACCATCAGGCGATCGCCGGTCGCGATCTCTTCCTCCTGGAAAAGGACACGACCACGGATGCCGTTGTTATAAATGTTAGCCCGCTTGTTCGAGCGGGTGATGACGATCGTCTCGTCGACTCCGTCACGGCTGTAGGCGGTCGAGAGCGCCTCAATAAGCTCATCGCCCCGAGTCGGGATCACATCTGGAAAGCCGTCGAGGCGCAAACGTGGATAAAGATAGATCTCACCCTCACGAAGGGCGTCGCGTATCCGTGTGGCATTGAACAGGATACCGGAATCACTCTCCTGACGCACAACCTGGGTAAGCCGTGCTTGCCGTACCTCAAGGCCATAACCCCGCAGCAGGTCAGGATTGAGTGCCGGACTCTCCTCTTGCGTCACCGGAGGTAACTGCGCCGTATCACCGATCAGCAACAGCCGGCAATTCACACCGGAATAGACGAAATGGACCAAATCATCGAGCAAACGGCCCGATCCGAAGCCTCCGAATCCATCATTCGCGATCATGGATGCCTCATCTACGATAAAAATTGTATCTTTGTGGAGATTATCGGCGGCAACGAAATTGCTCGTGTCATTCGAGAAGGCCTTTTGCCGGTAAATCTTCTTGTGAATGGTGAAGGCTTTCTCGTCGGCGTAACCCGCAAAGACCTTTGCCGCACGACCTGTCGGCGCGAGGAGAAGGCATTTTTGCTGGAGCTCCTTGAGTGTTTTCACAAGAGCGCCGACCAGCGACGTCTTTCCCGTACCCGCATAGCCGGTGACAAGCAGCAGCTCGTCCAGCTTGTCCGAAAAGACAAAATCGGCCAGGATTTGGATGGCCGACGCCTGTTCTTCGGTCGGGTTATGGGGGAAATTCTGGCAGATTTTGAGGAATATATAATTATTTATCATTTTCTTCGCAATAATTTTGGCGATAAAGGTAGTGTATTAAATATTCTTTTTTAAATTTGCCGAACGAAATAAATTCAAAAAACAATACAAACCATGAAAGTTACATTAAAACTATTACTGGCTGTGGCAGTCGTACTGCTGGCTTACATGTGCTATCAGAGCATCATGACACCGATCAAGTTCGATAAGGAGAAGGAGATTCGTGACGACGCGATCATCGCTCGTCTGATTGAGATCCGTAAAGCTCAAATCGAGTACAAGAACGTGAAGGGAACTCACGCTAAAACGTTTGACGAATTAGCGAACTTCTTGAACACCGAAAAACTGCCTTTCTTGATTAAGGAAGGTGTCTTGACTGATGAGCAATTAGAGCAAGGTATGACTGAGCAAGAGGCCGTAAAGAAAGGTCTTATCCGTCGTGATACGGTTTGGGTATTGGCGAAGGATACTATTTTAGGCGCAAACTATAATGTTGCGGATATGCGTTACGTACCGAATGTTCCGGGTGAGAAGATTGAGTTCAAGATGGACACAGCTACTTTGACTTCCGGTTCAGGTTATCAGATCAAGGTTTTCGTTTGCGAGGTTCCGTTCGCATCTTACTTGCGTGACATGGACGCTCAGTTGACTTACAACTTGATCGACAAGGCTCAGAAACAAAACAAATTCCCGGGCTTGCGTGTTGGTTCTCTGGAGGAGATCAATAACAATGCCGGAAACTGGGAGTAATCGTATTATATGAATATTCCTATTCCCGATGCGCTAACTTCGGAAAATTCTTTAGAATATATAGTGTCCATCCGGTTGTCACCGGATGGACTTTCTTTTTCCGGCTACCGCCCGTCCGTCGACGGGAGTTTTTTTTATCGCCCGGTTAAGTTCGACAATGCCTCAACTTACATCACCGGCCTAAAAAACTGTTTCTTCTCGAACGAATGCCTGTCATGGTCGTACGCGAAGGTCCGCATTGTTTGCCTGGCAGGTTACACACTCGTTCCAGAACCCTTCTATGATGAGACACACGGACATGAATGGCTTGAGCTTTGCTATCTGAAACCCGGCGATCGAGTCTTGACGGCACCTATTGACGCTATTCAGGCACGTTTGGTATATGGACTTGACGAGGCAGTCTGGTCTTTTTGCTCCCGCTCATTCGTAAAAGCGGAATTCTCGCACTATCTGGAAGCGTTACTGGCGATGTGGCTTCGTGAAAGCCAATCGGACGAGTCGAGACGGATGTATGTTGTGGTTGAGGGGAAACGGATGGACGTGGCTTGTGTCGATAAGGGAAAACTTCTTTTCCTGAATACATTTTCCGCCCCCGAGCTGAATAATCAAATCTATTTCATATTATATGTCTGGAAACGGATGGGATGGTCTGTTGAGCGGGACACGCTCGCCCTTTATGCGGATTCATCCGTGCGATCCGGACTCCTGGAGCGCCTGAAGGAATACTTACGCCAGGTACACGTCATGGCGGTACCCGCCGAGGTGTACACACGAGGGACAGACCTCTTCAAGGCTCCGGTAGATATAATCGCTTTTTCATTATGAGAATCATTAGTGGTATCTATGGCCGGCGACGTTTCGACGTGCCGTCGAGTTTCAGCGCACGTCCGACAACGGATTTCGCCAAGGAAAACCTATTTAACGTGATCGTCAACCGGATGGAACTGGAAGGGACCGACGCATTGGATCTCTTCTCGGGAACAGGCAGCATCTCTTTTGAGCTGGTATCGAGAGGTTGCCGGATGGTGACGGCTGTTGAGAAGAACGGCCAACACGCAGCTTTCATCTCGAAGGTAACCAAAGAGCTGGGAACAAAAGCCCTGCGCCTGGTGAAAGGGGATGTCTTCCGTTATTTGAAATCCGCTCCCGAAAAGGGCTTTGATTTCATCTTCGCCGATCCACCCTATGCCCTGCCCGAGCTTCCGGATGTTCCCAAAATCGTACTTGAGCATGGCTTATTACGTCCAGGAGGCCTGTTCGTAATGGAACATTCCAAAGAATACGACTTCTCCAACCTGCCCGGTTTTGAGGAACGACGGGTTTACGGATCGGTCAATTTCAGCCTTTTCGTCAGAGAAGAGGAGAGAACAGACGCATAAACGACTCAGCCAGGCGGCGCTTAATCGGACGCTTGAACCACTGTGCCGGATTCAGTTGCTCGCAATGACGCATATCGTCGAGAAAGATCTTTTTCATGCGCAAGGCAAAATCCTTGTGATAAACAAACGAGTTGATCTCGAAATTATGCTCGAAGCTGCGGAAATCCATATTGGCCGAGCCGATGGAAGTGATGTAATCATCACTGATGATCAATTTGGAATGCAGGAATCCCGGCAGATAGAAATAGATCTTGGCACCCGCCTTCACCATTTCGTCGATGAAAGAGTGGCTGGCGATGTTGGCTGTCCGCGTGTCCGAATGTTTGGGCAACATCAGGCGAACATCGACACCACTCAGAGCGGCGATCTGGAGAACCTGGTTCAATCCTTCGGTTGGCAAGAAATAGGGTGTCTGGATATAGACATATTTCTTCGCATTGGCAATCAATTGGATGGTCGCCTGAAGCAGGGTACGCCACGGACCAATCGGACCACTGGTGGCAATTTGCATGATCGTGTCGCTTAGGTCAGGCACGGAAGGATAATAGACCTCACCCTTCAATCTTTTCTTGCTGACCACATACCAATCAATCAGGAAGGCAGATTGCAACCCCTGAACGCCTTTTCCCTCAATCCGGAAATGAGTATCACGCCATTTACCCCAAGCGACGCCCTTGACATAACGGTCGGCAACGTTCATACCTCCAATGAAGCCGATCTTCCCATCAATGACAACCACTTTTCGGTGGTTACGATAGTTCACCTTGCTGGAGAAAATGGGGAAAACCACCTTCAGGAAAGGATAAACCTCGATACCCGCCTCCTTCATAGTCTTGAAGAAATGCCCTTTCACATTCCAACAACCAACATCATCATACATGACTCGCACCTCAATACCTTCCCGAGCTTTCTGTATCAAGGCATCGCGAATCGCCCGACCGATCTCATCGTCGTTGAAAATATAATACTCAATATGGATGTGATGCTTTGCCTCTCGGATCGCATCCAGAAGATCATGGAACTTATCGGCCCCATTAGTATAGACCTTAATTCGTGAGCCATAAAGCAATGGAGAATGGTTGCTGTTCGCTAAAAGTGCAGAAAGAGGACGATAGGTCGGTTGGATCGTGCTGTTGTCCAGGATTCCATGACTCCTGCCAGGCTGGCGCATGATACGCTTGTAAGTGCGTCTCGATATGACTCGTTGCTTACGGTTGTCCTGTCCGAAAATAAGGTAAAGCAGCAGACCCAAACCTGGCGCCAACAGCAAGACAATTACCCAGGGAATGGTCTTCAGGGGATTGCGATTCTCGGTGATAATAACCAGTATCAGCCCAATAGTCGTAATGAAGTACAATAACAGGAATATCGTACCCATAATGTATTCGATTTGTATGAACGATAGCATGAGCCTCTCCCCTCTTTTTTCGTGATAATGGTTGGCTAAGTTAGGAAGTGTTTCCCACATTGGCAATAATCTCACCCGCCTTTCTTAATAAAAAAACCCGTCGATGGGATTTCTAGGCCCACCGAGCATCCGGAAGGGCCGGAAATGAGATTTTTGGGCTCTCCGAGCGTCCGGAGGGGCAATAAATGAGATTTTTGGGCTCCCCGAGCGTCCGGAGGGGCAATAAATGAGATTTTTGGGCTCCCCGAGCGTCCGGAG
>DGYMR06203__coassemble_721_pt1 | contig 34925 bp, 29 predicted proteins | sample DGYMR06203__metabat2_low_PE_012 | metagenome-assembled genome bin DGYMR06203
CATGAAAATAGGAGATAAACACCTATGATTAGTGTTTACCTCCTACTCGATTTATGGCAGCGCATTGAATTTTGTGACATTTATTTAATTGTTGGTGACGAAAAAGTACGGGATTTCTTAGCCTTGGAAGCGGAAAAAAATTAAATTTGCGTCAATCTAATAAGTATTAAGCTTATTACCATGAAAGAACAATTTAAAAACTGATATAAATATATGTGCTTATTAGGATGTGACGTAGGAAGCTCGTCCGTGAAAGTGTCGGTCGTAGATAAGGAGACCGGTTTGATTATCGGTTCCGATTTTTATCCGAAAGAGGAGGCGCCGATAAAGGCGAGTCGCCCAGGCTGGGCAGAACAAAATCCGGAAGATTGGTGGTCTTATTTGAAGATAGCGATGCGGGGCGCGTTGGAGAAGGCGAATGTCTCGGGCAAGGACGTGAAGGCAATCGGTATCTCTTATCAGATGCATGGCCTGGTGATTGTCGACAAGAAATTGCAGGTCTTGCGCCCTTCACTGATTTGGTGCGACAGCCGTGCTGTTACTTATGGCGATCTGGCGTTCAAGAATATCGGTGAGAAGTTCTGCTTGTCGCATCTCTTGAATTCGCCGGGTAATTTTACCGCCTCCAAACTGGCGTGGGTAAAGGAATATGAGCCTGAGATTTTCAAGTCGATCTATAAGATCATGTTGCCGGGTGATTACATCGCCATGCGCTTGACGGGAAGTCCTGTGACGACCGTATCCGGTTTGTCGGAAGGTGTCTTCTGGGATTTTCAGGAGAATAAGGTGTCGGATGAGCTGATGTCGTATTATGGGTTCGACAACAGTTTGATACCTGAGATTCGTCCAACCTTTGGCTTGCAAGGTGAGGTGATGGCGAGTGTCGCTTCCGAACTTGGCTTGAAGAAAGGTACGCCCGTGACTTATCGTGCTGGCGACCAACCCAACAACGCCTTGTCGCTGAATGTCCTGAATCCGGGTGAGATCGCTTCGACCGGAGGAACGTCGGGCGTGGTTTATGGCGTGAATGATAAGGTCAATTATGATCCCTATTCCCGGGTAAATACGTTCGCTCATGTTAATCACGACGTGAAGGATCCGCGCCTTGGTGTCTTGCTCTGTATCAATGGTGTGGGTATCCTCAACTCGTGGATCAAGCGTAACGTGGCCAGTGAGTGTACCGGTTATCCGGCCTTGAACGAGTTGGCGGCGACGGTACCTATCGGGTGCCAAGGCTTGTCTGTCTTGCCTTTCGGCAATGGAGCGGAGCGTATGTTGCGTAACCGTCAGGTGGATTGCTCGATCCACGGCCTGAATTTCAATATCCATACCAAGGCGCATGTGGCCCGGGCCGCTCAGGAGGGTATTGTTTATTCCTTTAAATACGGCATGGATATCATGAATGAGATGGGTATCGATATCCGGATTATCCGGGCAGGCAAGGCTAACATGTTTTTGAGCCCGATCTTCTGTGAGGCTTTGGCCTGCGTGACCGGTTCGGTGATCGAGTTGTATGATACGAATGGTGCGGCCGGTGCGGCGAAAGGTGCGGGAATTGGTGCCGGAATCTACAAGACGCCCGAAGAGGCCTTCTCGTCGTTGAAGAAGGTTGAGGTAATCGAGCCGGATGGATTGAAGGCTAACGAGTATTGTGGGGCTTATGATGTCTGGAAAGAGCGGTTGAATCAAGTGATAACAATCAATTAATTACATAAATAATAAATTATATGAGCTTTTATAAAGGTGAGAAGGAGTTTTTCCCGGGGATCGGGAAAATCCAGTTTGAGGGTAAGGAGTCTAAAAATCCCTTCGCGTTCCGTTATTACGATGAGAACAAGATCGTGATGGGTAAACCGATGAAAGATCATTTGCGTTTCGCGATGGCTTATTGGCATACGTTGTGCGCCGAGGGCTCAGACCAATTTGGTGGCGGAACGAAGACGTTCCCTTGGAATGAGGGAGCGGACGTGATCTCTCGCGCTAAATATAAAATGGATGCCGCCTTCGAGTTCATGACGAAATGTGGTATTCCTTATTATTGTTTCCACGATGTTGACGTGGTAGAAGAGGGACCGTCGTTGGCGGAGTTCGAGAAAAACCTGGCGACAATGGTTGAGCACGCAAAAGGCTTGCAGGCCGCTACAGGCAAGAAGCTGTTGTGGTCTACGGCTAATGTCTTCGGTAACAAGCGCTATATGAACGGCGCGGCGACAAATCCCTATTTCCCGGCAGTCGCTTGCGCTGGTACGCAGATTAAGAACGCAATCGATGCCTGCATCGCCCTTGGTGGTGAGAACTATGTTTTCTGGGGTGGTCGTGAGGGTTATATGAGCCTTTTGAACACGAACATGAAACGGGAGAAAGAGCATCTGGCGATGATGTTGACGATCGCTCGCGACTATGGCCGTAAGAATGGTTTCAAAGGTACCTTCCTGATCGAGCCGAAGCCGATGGAGCCGACAAAGCATCAATATGATGTTGATGCCGAGACCGTGATCGGTTTCTTACGCCACTATGGACTTGACAAGGATTTCGCCCTGAACATCGAGGTGAACCACGCGACTCTGGCGGGTCATACGTTCGAGCATGAGCTTCAGGCAGCCGCAGATGCCGGTATGCTGGGTAGTATCGATGCGAACCGTGGTGATTATCAGAACGGATGGGATACGGATCAATTCCCGATCGATATCTATGAGTTGACTCAGGCTTGGTTGGTAATCCTGCAGGCTGGTGGTTTCAAGACTGGTGGTACGAACTTCGACGCTAAGACTCGTCGTAACTCAACCGATCTTGAGGATATCTTTATCGCCCACATCAGTGGTATGGATACGTTCGCTCGTGCTTTGTTGGCTGCGGCGGCTATCCTCGAGAACTCTGATTACAAGAAGATGCTTCAGGCTCGTTACGAAAGCTTCGATAGCGGTGAGGGTAAGGCATTCGAGGAGGGTAAACTGACGCTCGAGGACTTGCGTACGATCGCCTTGCGTGATGGTGAGCCGAAACAAATCAGCGGAAAGCAGGAGTTGTATGAGATGTTGATCAGCATGTACATCTAATTTCCGGATTTTCTTATAATAAAGTCACAAAGGTTTGTATGCGGAATATAAGCTTTTGTGACTTTTTCTTAAATCGAAGTCTCATGAAAAACAACTATTATATTCTTGGAGTCACGCTGGTCGCGACTCTGGGCGGCCTCTTGTTCGGATACGATACGGCCGTGATCTCTGGAGCTGTCGAGTCGCTCCGGATCTATTTTATCGAGCCGTTGGGCTTGCCGGTCGGACAGGCGAGTGCCTTGGAGGGCTTTCTCGTCAGTAGCGCCTTGATTGGCTGTATCCTGGGAGCGACGTTCGCCGGATGGCTTAGCCAGCGTTATGGACGTAAGCCGACGTTGGTGATGGCTGCCGTTCTTTTCTTGCTCTCCGCTATTGGCGCGGCCTGGCCAGAGATGTTCTTTGGTATGCCGGGGTCGGGCGACCATACTTTCATGTATCATTTTGTCGCTTACCGTGTCTTGGGTGGTATTGGTGTTGGCCTCGCTTCGATGGTCTCGCCCATGTATATCGCCGAGATGGCTCCGGCCGATCGTCGGGGAAACCTGGTGGCGTGGAACCAGTTCGCGATTATTTTCGGAATGCTGGTTGTCTATTTTGTCAATTATTCGATCGCCTTGCAGGGCGATGCCGAGTGGTTGCATACGACTGGTTGGCGTTGGATGTTCGCCTCCGGTATCATTCCGGCCTCTCTTTTCCTGTTCCTTTTGCTCTTTGTGCCCGAGACGCCCCGTTATCTCGTGATGCGAGGCCGGACAGAACGTGCCTTGGGCATCTTGGGCCGGATGATGAGCGTTGAGGCGGCTGGGCGTGAGCTGGATGATATTAAGGCGAGTTTCAGTGAGAAGGCTCCGTCGATGCGCCCCTATTTCCTGTTTATGGGAACTTGGCTTTTGCTTTTCTTGGCAGGATACGGACTCCTGTCGCTGTTGGGCAACACGAGCGCGCTCGAGATCGCCCTATTGTTGAGCTTCTGTGTCGCCCTGCTTTTCCCGATCCGTTCGTTTGGCGTGCTGATCATCTTCGTCGGGGTGATGCTCTCGGCTTTCCAGCAGTTCGTAGGTATTAATGTGGTTCTTTATTATGCCCCTGAGATCTTTAAGACGATGGGTGCCGCGACTGACGCTGCCCTGTTGCAACAGATTATTGTCGGAGCGGTCAACCTCTCTTTCACGGTGTTGGCCATCTTTACGGTCGACCGTTTCGGGCGACGCCCGTTGATGATTATCGGTGCCCTGATCATGGCGGCAGCCATGTTGATATTGGGAACCACTTTCTATGCGCACGAGGTCGGCTTAGGCTCGTTGATCTGCATGTTGGTCTATACGGCAGGCTTCGCCATGTCGTGGGGACCAGTTTGTTGGGTGCTTCTGGCGGAGATTTTCCCCAACTCGGTACGCTCAACGGTCATGAGTATCGCTGTCGCGGCTCAATGGATCGCGAACTTCCTGGTCTCTTGGAGCTTCCCGATGCTCGACAAGAGTGAATACCTGACTGAGCATTTCAATCACGGTATGGCTTATTGGATCTACGGTTTGATGGGTATCCTGGCGGCCTTGTTTATTTGGCGTTTCATTCCCGAGACGAAGGGGAAGACGCTCGAGGAGATGGAGCGTTATTGGAGGTGACGGCTTTTTGGGGTCCCTTGGCTTGGTTCCGGCCGGTCCGGAAGCCCCGTTCCGGTCGGTCCGGAAGCCTCGTTCCGGTCGGTCCGGAAGCCTCGTTCCGGTCGGTCCGGAATTTCCGTTCCCGCCTCTTGCCGGTTTATTAAACTTTCGAAAATGTTGTGGCGAAAGCGGGCTGGAATAAATACTTTTCCGTATTTTCGTCATCTTGAATCCTTAAGGGTTTATAGATAGTAATTACCAAGAAAAAGTTTTGACATGAAAAGTTTGAGAAATGTCTGGATGGCGTTGATGGCTTTCCTGATGCTGAGTTGTTCCATGTCCGCTAAATCAAACGATGGCGCGGAAAAGGAGGGTGAGTCGACTGTCGCTAAGGGCGAGGTCGTTGTCCTGAACAAGGCGGACTTCTTGACGAAGGTCTTCGATTACGAGAAGAACAGCCAATGGGTCTATGCGGGCGAGAAGCCTTGTATCATTGACTTTTATGCCGATTGGTGCGGTCCCTGCCGGCAAGTGGCGCCGATCTTGAGGGATTTGGCCGTCTTGTATAAGAACGACATCATAATCTATAAGGTAAACGTGGACCAGGAGAAGGAGTTGGCCGCCGCATTTGGTATCCGTAGTATCCCGACGATCCTGTTTATCCCGAAGAAGGGTCAGCCGCAGATGTCGATGGGCGCCCTGCCTCGTGAGGAGTTTGTTAAGCAGATCGACCATTTCCTGTTGGGTAAGTAAAAACGGTTATCAGGGCTTATGATCCAGAAGTATCCCTCCATCTTGCTGGAGAACGCGGTGAGCGAGTTGGCCTCGTTGCCCGGTATCGGGCGTAAGACGGCCTTGCGTCTCGCTCTCTATTTATTGAAGCGCGACGTGGCCTACGCCGAAGGGTTGGCCTCGTCGGTCGCCGATTTGAGAAGAAATGTAAAATATTGCCAGGTTTGCCATAACATCAGCGACGAGGATGTCTGCTCGATCTGCTCGAATCCGGCTCGCGACCACCGGACAATCTGTGTTGTCGAGAGTATTCGTGAGGTGATGGCGGTCGAGAATACGGGGCAGTTCCACGGTCTCTATCATGTATTGGGAGGCGTGATCTCGCCGATCGAGGGCATTGGCCCGGGTGATCTGGAGATTGACAGCCTGGTCGATCGCGTTGCGAGTGGCGAGGTGGATGAGGTGATCCTGGCCTTGAGTACGACAATGGAGGGCGATACGACAAACTTTTTCCTGTATAAGAAATTGGCGGCGTTCGACGTGCGTATCACGACGATCGCTCGTGGTGTCTCGGTTGGTGATGAGATTGAGTACGCGGATGAGGTGACTTTGGGGCGTTCTATCTTGAACCGGACCAGTTTCAAGGATACGCTTCGTTATTAATATGAGTGGGGAAATGGAAGAAATCACGTTATCAGTGGTGATGGTGGCCGAGGCGGACTCTCCTTATTTGGAGTGCGCGCTCTATTCGGTCTATAATGCCCTGTATGGGATGGACATTGAGATGTTTATCGTGGATCGGGGCTTGTCTGGTGAATTGAGGGAAAAAATCTCAACCGCTTTCCCGAAAGCGTCTGTCATGAAGGGCGACGGGCCGGGATGGACGGCGGCGGCCAATGCGGCGATGCGGCAGGCCAACGGCGAGTATCTGTTGTTGATGGATCCGACGATTATGGTGGGAGAGGAGACGCTGCGCCGTTTCTTTTTCCAGTTGGATCAGGAGCCGACGATTGGTGCCGTGGGTTTGCGGATACTCGATGCGCACGGAGAATTGGTTCCTGGGAGCAAACGCTCGTTCCCGCATTTGAACCTGTTGCTCTATCGGTTGTATGGCCTGTCGGACCTGTTCCCTCGTTCAAAGAAATACGCGTCCTATTACTTGCCCGACCTGACGGGTGATAAGGAGCATGAGGTGGATGTCCTTTCCGCTCATTATATGTTACTAAGGCGTGAGGCGCTGGTTAAGGTGGATTTTCTGGACGAGTCGCTCGACCGGCGAATGGTCGATATTGATCTTTGCTTACGGATCTGGCAAGCCGGCTATAAGATAATGTATATGCCGGAACGTGTGTTGTCTTGCGAGACGATCCCGGAGGAGGAGAGCCGTGAGGACTGGCGTGCGTTGATCGACGCCTTGTCCGGTTTCTATGCGAAACATGGAGAGAAGATTGGTGGGCTCGACCGGACGCTTTGTTCGTTAGGACTTTCCCTTTATCCATTACGCCGTTCGTTGATCTCTTCTTCCTCACATTGCTATCAGCCGGCAAAACAGCGCCGATTATTGATCTTGTGTGGCGGGTCGAATTATTCAACGTTGGAGACTGTGGCTCGTGAGCGGATCCCAAACCTTAAGGGTGTGGCTCATTGGAACCTGAACGAGGAACGGGTAATGGGAGCGATCAGCCGGCGTAACCAGATCAAGGGATATACGGACTATCTGTTCTGTCTGCCCGATGTCCGGCTCGACCAACTTTTCCTGTTTATGGAGAAGCAGCCCAATAAGAGCTCGTTCTATCATATTTATATCAAGCCGTTGGACCGTCTTATCTCTTTAGGCTAGGCTTATGGGAACAAGGTTTCTGGAAGATGAGGTGATTCGGTTGCGAGCCTTGGAGCCGGAGGATCTGGAGTTGTTGTATCGTTGGGAGAACGATTCCGCCTTGTGGGAATTCAGCTCGACCCTGGCGCCTTTTTCCCGTTATTTGCTGAAAGAGTATATCGAGAATGCCGCCCAGCAGACGATTTTCGAGGCTCGGCAGTTGCGTTTGATGATGACGTTGAAGCCTGAGCAAAAGACAATCGGAGTGCTTGACCTCTTCGATTTCGATCCTCATAACCGACGAGCGGCCTGTGGCATTTTGGTAGACCGTCCTTATCAAGGGAATGGATACGGTTTTCGGAGTATGCGCCTGCTGACCGACTATGCCTTTTCATTTTTGGGCATGCGCCAGCTGTATGTGCATATTCCAGCCCATAATGTGGACAGTCTCCGTTTGTATGAGCGATTTGGATTTGAGAGGACCGGAATCTTGAGAGATTGGGTCGTGACGGATAATCGCCGTTATGCGGATGTCTATGTATTGCAGTTGATTAATTCAGGTAAGGATCTTTAGGATATTTCACCCAATTCTCGTAGTTCTTGCCTAAGAGCTTGACGGAACGTTTCCAGTAATCCTCTCCCTCAGCCGAAAAGATGTCGAGATTCGTGTGGCTGATGGCCCAGGAATTTTGGGTGATCTCCTGCTGTAGTTGTCCTTTGTCCCATCCGGAATAGCCCAAGAAGAACTTGACATTACCCTCGATGGAATTGCCGGCCAGAATATAGGATTTCAGCAATTCAAAGTCGCCGTCGAAGAAGAGATTCTCATTCACCTGTACCGTGTCAGGAATAATCAGGTCGCCTAATGTATGGACAAAGAAAAGCCGGTCCGGACAAACGGGCCCGCCGATATAAATAGGCATGGGTGGCATGTCCTCCAACTCGGGGAAAAAACTATTTACCAACAAGTCCGTTTTTTTGTTCAAGACAAACCCGAGCGCTCTTGAATCAACATACTCAACAAGCAAAACAACAGACCGCTGAAAGTAGGAGTCTTGTAAGAATGGTTCCGAAATAAGGACACAGCCTTGTTTCGGCAACAGATCGTTATGCACGATCTTGAATATATTTTTCGAACAGCTCATTTGCTTGCTTGTTTATCGTGTGAATGATCTACAATAATAAAGAAAATAATCACAAAAAGAGGAAGAATCCCTGTTATTTAATGTTAATGCTATTGAAAGACAGGGATTCTTCCTCTTGGGAAGAGTTTTTTATCGGGTATGATTCTCTTTAAAGAGTTTTAATCGTTCCTCAAGCAACGCGTATTGGTGATCCTTGATAAAGGAGGTACAAGCTCGCAGGCCCTGTTGATGACTTCCGGTCGTGCTGAGCGAGATCGCACTGATGCCGTAATAGATCAATTCCTCCATCAGTTCGCTGCCGGTCATGCCCGGATAACCGATCGTGAAGTAGAAACCATCGGCGATTGGCTGGTCGAGATCATGATCATATACGATCTTGAAACCGTAATCCGTGAAGATCTTTTTCAGTCGTGCCGCTCTCCGTCCGTATTCCTTGATCTCCGTGACAAAGTCGAATGAGCCATCAGCCGCGGCCTTGAACATGGCTGCCAACGCATATTGTGCGGAGTGGCTGGTTCCGGATGAGAGAGCATACAAGACACGATGGATATAGACCGTACCGAAAGTTCCACCGCCATATCGCTCAGTCAGGCCGGGATAAGCCCGATGATAAAGCTTGTTGGAGATCGCCGTCACGCCAATACGCTGTCCGGCATAACTGAAGGCTTTCGATCCGGAGATTTGGATCACGTAGTTATCCGTATATCTGGCGACTGTCGCTTGATAAGGCGGTTCGAATGGATGACCCAAATCCTTGCGGAAGTCCATAGCGAAATAGGCGAGGTCTTCGATAACGATGACATCGTATTTGTTGGCCATTTCGCCGATGACCTGTAATTCATCCTCTGTCAGGCAGAACCAGGCGGGATTATTCGGATTGGAGTAGATCATTGCGGCAATATTGCCTTTCGAGAGATATTCTTCGAGGATACTTTTCAGTTTGTCTCCCCGATAGTCGTATACGTCGAACGAGGCATATTTATATCCCATAACCGTGATCTGTTGTTTCTGCACCGGGAATCCTGGGTCGATAAACAAGATCGTATCCTTCTTCGGGTCGCATTGTCCGCAGGTGAGGAAAGAGGCGAATGTTCCTTGCATTGAGCCGGTCACGGGAACACAACATTCCGGTGCGATGTCGATATCGATAAAGGCCTTGATGAAACGTGAGGCCTGTTCCTTAACCTCAGGGATACCGTTGATATTAGGATAGATGGAGGCAATTCCATTACGCAGGGCCTCGATCTCGGCTTCTACACCGACACGGGCCGGTTTCAAACCTGGAACGCCCATCTCCATATGAATGAATTCTGTGTTTGTCATTTGCTCCAGCTGAGTGGAGATAGCGACTACTTCTCGGATCGTCGCCTTTCCGAAATCGGATAGTCCATAACTGTCGATCACTTTCCTGACAGTTTGATAATCTATTGGTGTATTTTTCATGATCTATTTTTGTTTTCCGGGCAAACATACGTAAAATTGATGGAATAATCTAATAAAAGCGTAGAGATTCTCTTGTCGGGCCGGAAGAAGACTTATAAGGTATAGCCCAATCGCAGCAACCCGATCGCTTTCCGTTCGTGATTGTTATGGATCATATGAAGCGTGGGCTGAAGGTAACCGTTTCTCAGGCAAGGAATTTTACAGGTCAATTCGCCAGCCCATTCTTGGTTGTCTTTGAAACAGGCATGGTCTGCGAACAGGCCGATTCTGGTCTTTCCTGCGGAGATGATGAGTCCGATACCGGCATAGCGACGGCAGCCAGTCCGTTCGGTTGGGTTGATGGAATATTGCGCCAGAAGATGGAGATTGTGAGTCAGGCGTTGTTCGGCATATCCCCACACGATCGTGTTTTGTTCTTTCTTTTCCGTTTCCTTGTTTTCTGTTCCCATCTCATGGCCGACAGGCAGCCCATAATGTAGAGCGATACCCAAATAATATTCATTACCATATTTCCTGTAGTTTATAGATGTGACACTGAGTATTCCGTCTGTCTTCGGACAGAAGCGGAATACGTTTTCCTTTCCAGTAAAGTCTCGATATCCCGTGCCATTGTAGAGAGACGTCTCAAACAGCCAATTTTCCAGGAGCAATTTGTAATCGATCCCGACAGAGGCAACGGGATAGTTGGCGATCGGATAATTGGCTGATAGGGTTGGGAAAATACCGCATGAGCTGTTAGTGAACAAACTGGTGCATGCCGATGTGAAATAATCTTCGTTCAGGTTACGTATTCCCATGAATAGGGTTGAGTTTCCAACTTGCCAATCCAGACCAAGTACGGCGATGGCTAAAGGGATGTTTTCCTCTTCGATGTTCGAGAAGGTCTGGAGATCGTTGGCTAGTCGTTTCTCTAGGGTTTTAACCGTACTGATAGTGCCCGCGTTCAAATGGATCTGTCGGGCAATGGCCCATTGAAAATCGGTTCGAAATAGGTTGACCCAATTGTAGCCTCCTTGAAAATCGGTCTGCAGTTCGGTCGTGAGTGTCATGTCGAACACCTGGGCCGCGAGAGGTTGATTGCTTGTCGTGATCAGGCAAAAGATCGAATAGGTGATAATTCTTCTTGCGGTCATTTTTTGCTTTTATTTGATGATTAGTCGTTCGTTTCATGGCGCGAAAATAGGGCCGCAAGGGATTTTGGGCTGTTAGAAAACTATTGGAGTGTTATTAGAATATTATTAGAGTGATTACTTCGTTGGACGATCGGATTTGAAAAGGGAAGAGACCGTCTCTGGTGTGTTCGAGATGGTCTCTTCAAGTGTCTCTCATGGTGGAACATGTTTTTAGGATAACGTTTCTACATACATATATATATCTGTTCAGCTTCTCTTATTTTATTCCGTGGGAGGAAATGGTTCCGGATCATGTGGCCGATCGAGGCTTTTACGGCTTTCGTCCCATTTGGCGTATTGCTCGTCCGAAAGGATCTTACGTAACTTTTTCTCCGTTTTCTCTCGTTCTTTGGGACTTATTCCTTCCGGGTGAGGAGGTGGCGGCGGCATTTCACCAGCGAATTCAGGCCGTGGGCCACCTTTGCCTCTCGGCGGTTCGCCAGGCATTTGGTCCATGGGTGGACGGTTTCCATGGAAAGCCTCAGGCTCCATTGAATTCTCGCTCCTTTTTTTCTCCTCTTTCAAGAACAGTTTATAGACTTTCTTGTATTGCTTGTCTGATAATGCCAGCAAATGATTCATCTCGTCCGTACGTTCCCGGGCAATTGCTTTAGGATCCTTATCCTTGAGGATCTCAGAAAAGAGGGCTTCATCGTGAGGACGTTCTTGCGCCAGACTCGCAACAAAAGGAGTGAACGCACAGCAGAATGTAGACATGAAAAGAATCTTGATGTTCATTTCTTCCTTTTTTGATTTGCGACAAAAATAGGATTCAGAATTGGAACATGAAAAAAGATTCCATGAACAGGCGGATTTCTTCGACTAAATCCCCTTATCAGAACTTTAGGCTGATACTTCCATAAGGTAGGCAATTGCGGGAGAGATGGATGGAATAATAGTTAAGCGTCTCCTCTTCCGATGGGTTTCCGATGATGTTGTAGAGCCCAAGGCGGAGGGCGAGCAGGAGTTTTCCGAAATCCCGCCGGTAAGAATATCCCGCGTCTATACGATAGTTGACCGCTTCCCGGTTTGCCCGGAAGTATTCGATAGCGGGCTGGTTCAAATCGTTATCCGAATCTGTAACTCTTCCTGATCGTAAGTTGCCACCAACGGAAAGCGTGCCCCGTTTGGTTAACTTGAATGATAAGGCTGCGGCGATTTGATGAGGCCTGTCGTATAGAGAGGGATATTTTTTCCCTGCGTTCATCTCATCAAACCATTCCCTGCTTTTGGAAAAGGTATAAGAAAGCTGGCTGCTCCAGCGTCCCCATTGGTTGTAATAGAAGAATTTGATCGCGAAGCTATCGCCATTGCCTGTCATGACATAATCATTCCAGCTGTTGTCTGTCGTGGCGATTTCAGGTCGCATGGCGATCAGGTTACGTCTTGTCTTATAATAGGTAGAGGCTTCGATCTGTCCGTGTGCCAGGAAATGTTTCCAACCGATCTCGTAATGCTCGGAAGACCTGGGTTTATAGCCCTCGATGCTGGGCATACGAAAGTCGGTTGGCAGAGGTAACTCATAAAAACTTAGGTAGTGGTAGAATTGCTCCATCCTTGAGAAATTGAGATAGGCCAGGTCTTTTTCCGAAAGGGTATATTTGAGTGAGAGCCGGGGTTGTATGCTGTAATAGGAACGGTTGTCGTGTGGTAAGTAGCCGACCAAGTGAATACCAATCCGGGCGAATAGCCGATCGATGATTCGCAGGTGGTTATCATAGAAAAGGGAGAATTGGTTGATTGGGACTCTTTTTGAATGCTCGTTATCATTGATGGCTGTCAGGTCGTATGTTTCGTAGCTGTATTTCGCTCCCCAATAAAGACTGTAGGAATTCTCGGAGCTGAAGCTGAACTCGGTGGATACGTTAAGCGACCGGATGCCACTTTGGATGAGGCGATTTTCTTTCGGAACAAGATCATTCAGATCTGCCTTGTTCGAATAAGAGGTGTAGGAGATGGCGGTGCTGTTCTTCAGTTTGCCGACAGGCGTATGAAGCCGTGCTTGATAAATCTGGTTGTTCCAGCGCATATGGGCGATAGTCTCACCCGTTTCATCTGGCAGGTGATAATTATCGTTGGCTCCGTAGGCCAAGATCTCAAGAGATTGTGTGGGCGTTGGAGCGTAGGCCAGTTTCACGTTGTAATCGTAAGTCGAATGGTTGAGCCGTTCCTCTTCCGAGAGCAGGTTGTCAAAGAAGTCGAGCCAGCTTCTTCTCGCGCCTATCAGATAAGAGAGCTTATTCTTGATAATCGGGCCCTCGAAGGTCGCTGATGCGGCGGGCATGTCGAGTGTCAGAGTCTGGACATGTTCTTGTTTGTGGCCCTCTTTCAGGTTGACTTCCGTGACCGATGAGAGCCGTCCCTCAAGCCGTGTCGGGAAGAAACCTTTGTGGAAGACGATGTTTTTTATGGCATCGCCGTTGAAAAGAGGAAGGAGGGCATTGATGTGAGCGGCGTGATAAATTGGTACGCCATCCAGCAGGATCAGGTTCTCGTCGTAGGCACCTCCGTCGACCTGCAGGTTGTTGCCTGTCGGCGAGCCGCTGACTCCTGGCAGGATCCAGATTTGTGAGAAAAGGTCGTTGCCGCTGAATGATAACAAATTGGATGGGGATAATTCATCGAGCTCATTCTTTTGTTGATGGGATTCAACGGATACTTCGTCGATCTCGAAGTGTAATGGCTCCAATTGCATAAGTTGTAGGCTGTTGTTGCTTACGTGAAGTTGTTTCTCATAAGGTGTATAGCCCATGTAGGATATCTGGACCGAATAGTCGCCCGCTGGTAAATGGAGATTGAATTGCCCTTTTTCGTCAGACGAGGCATAGAGCTTTTTACCTTCAGAAGAGGTGAAGAGAATCAAGGCTCCATATAATCGTTCCTGGCTGTTTTTCTCAAGGATGGTTCCACTTATTCGGAAGGTCTCGATCCGGTCGATCCGGATAGCCAATTTGCGGGGTTGGAGGGAAGCGATATGGTATCTGTAATTTTTGAGCAGTTGATCTAACAGTGCGCCGATGGTGATCTCGCCGTTATGCTCAATCTTGATGGTCCGGTTCATCTCCAGTCGGCTGGGGTCGTAAGCGAGCGTGACGGCCGCCTTTTGTTCGATTTGTTGGAACCAGCTGGCAAGGCTGGCTGAACCCGCGTTGATTGAGATACGCTCATCCGTGAGCGAATAGGCGGTTTTTCCCTCCTGACCATGGGCAAGGAGGGAACCCAGGAATATCCAGATAATCCATATGAAACAGCTCCGGTTCATTTGTGCAGCCAGTAATGTTTTCCTTTCGTGATCGTATCGCATTGGCAACCGCAGATGAAAGCCAGCTCTGAGGCGATGCCCTCGTAAGTTTCCGTATTGATCCGGGTGGTGATGAAATTATCGTCGAGACCTTTACCCAGTTCAATTTTGATGTCGGTCTGTTTCTCGATCTCCTTGGTAACCTGTTTGATCGGCATATTCTCGAAGACCAGTTCCTTTTTCTTGCCGAAAAAGAGTTTTGGGTTGTTGATGATCCCGATACGCAACTCACCATCTTCCAGTTCAACTTTCTCGTTCGCGTTTAGTATCAGGTCGTTCTTGGAAACGGAAACCTTGACAGTGCCGCTTTTGACAAAGACTCCGGCATTCTCTTCCTGGTTGGTGTTGACAAGGAAGGATGTGCCGACTACCTGGATTTTCATGGCAGCGGTTTCTATGTCGAACGCTTTACCTCGTCTCTTTTTGACGTTAAAGAAGGCTTTACCTTCCAGTTGGGCTAATCGTCTCTCTTTTCCGTCCTGGAAATCCAGGCGACTGTTGGGATAAAGGGTTACCTCCGATCCGTCAGACAATAAGATGGATTCTGTTGTCTCTTTGTCGTTGAGGTAGGTGGTGAATTCGGTTTCCTCCTTGAGCGAGAGTTTGAATAATGTCGTAGCGATAAGGAGCGCGAAGGTTGCGGTTATCGTCCAGACCAGAACCCGCCGTCCGTTGAGGGGTATTGGTTTGGCCGGTTGCTCAAGCTTGTCTTCTATTTTTCTCCATGCCTCATTCGCGTCGAATGACGGTTCTCCTATGGCTGGTGCGTTGACCAGGGCGCTGATACGCTTGAATTCCATCTGGTTGGCTTTTATCCAATGGTCGAGCGAGGCTTGTTGTGACGCGCTCAACTCCTCATTGGCGAAGTACTTGGCCAGCAGATCGTCTATATCTTCTTGATGGTTCATCTTTATTTGATTCTGAGGATTGATAAAATAATGGTGATAAGTAGCGCCATGAGAGCCTGACGATTGGCCGCCAAGTAGAGGCGGAGCAGTTTGATGGCTTTTGTCATTTGGTTCTCAATGGTTTTTTCCGAGAGGTTGAGATCCTGTGCAATCTCGCGGTATTTCATGCCTTTGAGTTTTGCCATGAGGAAGATCTCCTTACATTTTGGGGGCAAGGTGGTCAGCGCGATCCGTAAATGTTCCTCGAGTGGTAATCCCTCTCTTTCTGGCGAGTGTGTCTCTTCCGCGATTTGTGCGCTTACGGAGGGATGATCCTCTAATGAGACCGTGTTCTCCTGTTTTTGTCTTAAGAAGGAGATGCTGCGATTCTTGACCGAGGTGGTCATGTAGGCGGCGAATTCCTCTTCAGGCATATCGTCCTTACCTTTGTCCCAGACATTGATGAAGAGTTCCTGGACGATGTCTTCGGCATCTTCCTTGTTCGCCACATATCCGTAGGCTATGCGACATAGCCTAGGATAATGTGTCTGGAAACGGGTTTTGAATAACTCTTTTCTGATGATTCTCATTTTTTGATATTCGCTTTGCGCTCTCAGGAGAGGCCATTAGAATCTTAAACTGATACCCGCTGTCAGGAAACCCTTGTAACCCAAGCCTGCTTCCAGGAAACCACCGATCCGGTCGTTACCTACTCGAAGGGCGATAGGATTGATCTGGTAGGCGAAGTTGGTCGACAAATCCGTTTTCTTTATGTTATCCTGCGAGTGACTGACGACGGGGCTTTCCGTGTGCCGGGTCAGGTCGACACCTGCGGCGGCTGAGCCATACAATTCGATCAGGTTTCTCTTGAAATAGGTAAACTCGGCTGTCGGAAGTATCAGGAATTTCAGCTCTTTCTCATTTAATGAGGGTGAGCTCTCGCCGTTTAGGGTCAGCTGGCTGCTGTTATGGGCAAATCCCAGATCCGCACCTACCCTGAACCGTTTAAGACTGTATCGATAACCAAGGCCGTAAACCAGGCTGTAATTCTCGTCAGTCCGTTTGCTTCCCGTGATGGCATCGGCCAGACCCATCCCAAGGATACCGGTTGTTCCAATCGTTAAGCCGTCGCTGACGGATAAACGGATCTCGTGCCTGTTTCCCGTAGGGGTAACATCGCTTTTGTTGTTTTGTCCTTGAACCAATGTTAAGCTTGTTGCCATCATGCACAAAGATAGCGCGATTACTTTGATTTTCATATTCATCCTTGTTTTTGTGTATAATAATAAAAATGTGTTTGCTGAATGCCCTTAGCTAAGCTGCTTTCGTTGGTATAACGCAGGATGAAATAAAAAACCCCTATGCGGTTGGGAAAATTTTTTATTGGTTTCAGTTTTCTGTTGATGTTTGGCGTGAACCGATCTTGGGGGAAGATCAAAATTTTGTCCGGAAGAAATTCCAGTCCTTTCCGAAGGAAACTCCAGTCCTTTTCGAGGAAAACTCCAATCCTTTCCGAAAAGGACTGGCTTATTCTTTGGACATAAAAAACGAAGGCTATTCAAGTTCGTTTTTGGTTTCACTGCAGTGAAAATCTCAATATACTGCAGTGAATTTCCAAATACACTGTTATGCGTTTTATCGCTACAGGTTTACGCTTATCGTTTCCTATTCTTTCGGTTGAAGTTTTTTTCGGTAATAAGAGTTGGCCGTATAAAGAGTCGCAGCAGGGTTATTACCCGTGACACGGTCTTTCGTGACGAGTGTTGTCACATAGGCATCCGAATATTTATAGAAGAGGCTGTCGTGGCCAACGCAAAGGCCGATAACCACATTGAGGTCCGTTTTGGCCTCATTTAGAAGACGGGCCTGAAGGATCGGATTGCACATCGAGGCGCCGATCTGCTCGCATTCTTTGGGAATACCCATGCTGCTCTTGGCTTGTCCGGCCACTTTGCAAATAACCGTATAGGGTTCAAAACCATTATCCCGTAGGATCCGGGCGAAAATCCGGGCCTCATTCAGGAGGCCAATGCAATTGGCGATGCCGATTCGGTGCGCGTTGATCTTACGGGCGAAAGCCATGATCTCTTCTACACGGGTCCATTGGCAATAACCCTCATATTCCACCTCTGCGCTGGCGATCATGATCTCGCGGTTACGGCCCTCGTCGTATCGCTCCAGTGCCCATTCCCGATCCGACTCCTTCAGGTTGAGGGTCGGGCAGAAATCGGGATAGGTCCGGTCCTTGAATTTGCAGTTTTGCGTGCCGCAATCCACGCAAGTGGGTTCAATTCCTGTTTTCATCTTGATAAAAATTGAGTTTTCGCGAAGATAGGAGTTTACGGGATTTAATTTGAAAAACTAGAGAAATACCGTTATCTTCGTCGCGTAGTATTATTAAAATTAAAAGTATAGCATAAAAAGATAGGGATATGAAACGGATCATGATGTGCGCGCTTGCCGCGTGTTGCCTGCTGGGTTGCCAAGAGGCTCCCAAGGGATACCAGATACAGGGAGAAGTCAAGGGAAAGACTGACGGTGTGGTTTATTTGAAAGTGTTCCGCAATAAGATGTTTTTCGATGTGGACACGGCAGAGGTGAAGGGCGGCAAGTTTACCTTCGAAGGTGAGGTGGATCAGCCTTTGTTGTATGGCCTGGCAACGGATGAGATGGGCTATCCTGTCCAGTTCTTCTTGGAAAACAAGGCTATGCCGGTTGTCCTGGATGAGGCTAACGAGCGTATTGAGGTCAAGGATTCGCCTGTTAATGACATTTTCTTGTCGAACGCGGATCGAATTCAGGAGGATGGTTTTAATATTGACAGCCTGGTGTCGAAATATCCGGAGTCGCCGGCTGCCGCATTCTATCTGTATCGTTACTTTACCTATAAATTGTCGCTCGACCAGTTGAAGGCAACCCGGGCAAAGCTATCGCCTTCTTTGGCGAACAGTCCTTACGTGAAGGATCTGGATGGTATTATCCAGACTTTGGAAAAGGTACAGATCGGTCAGGTAGCGCCTGAGTTTTCTTTGCCTGATGCGGATGGGAATCCGGTCGCGCTGTCGAGTTTCCGTGGAAAATATGTGCTGATTGATTTCTGGGCCTCTTGGTGTCCGCCTTGCCGTCGGGAGAATCCGAACGTGGTAGCCGCCTTCCAGAAATACAAAGACCGTAATTTTACGATTGTTGGTATCTCATTGGATCGTGACAAGGCGAAATGGTTGAAAGCGATCGAGGATGACAAGTTAGAGTGGACTCATCTGTCGGACTTGAAGTATTGGGATTCGGAGATTCCCGCTTTGTATGGCGTGCGGGCGATTCCGTCGAATGTTCTGTTGGATCCGGAAGGAGTGATTATCGCCAAGGATATTCGTGAGGAGGCATTGCATACGACTTTGGAAAAGGTCTTGCCGAAGAAATAAGAGACGGTTATTATGAGAACGGATATGGTTACCGGGAAAAAAAGCGGGCGGCATTTTTCCGCCCTGCTTTTGGTGTTGATCGCCTGCCTGTTACCGTTGGGTGATGTGGTAGCCCGTAATTTCCAGATTATTCCGAGGGTTGGCGTGAACATGGCCTCCATGAGTCGGCCGAAGTCGGATTGGGGTTGGTATGCCGATATGCGTCCAGGTATCGTGGCCGGTGTATCGTTGGAGTTTCCATCGACCTCGTTCCTTTCGTTTGAGCCGGGAATCTATTTCTCCATGCAGGGTGGCCAGTCTGATGACGCCTCGTTAAGATGTGATTATATCAATATTCCTTTGAACGCTAAGGTTTATCTCTATCGGGGATTGCATTTGTTGGTGGGACCTCAAGTCGGCTTCCTGGTTTATGAGGGATCGGATGAGGGAAAGCATGTGGACTCTTTGTGTCGTACGGTTGATTTAGGCGTGAATTTTGGCTTGGGGTATCAGTTCGACTTTGGTTTGAATGTCACGATGGGATATTATGCCGGCGTGATCAACGCGCTCGAAGATGTCTATGACGCGTCGGACTCGGCGAAGATGAAGAAGCTATCCTCTTATAACCGAATGTTGCAGATGACGGTGGGATGGAGTTTTTGAACGAGATCGTGTTTTATAAAGATAAAAAAGGGAGTGTATGAGAGTGGGTATGTTTTTGCCTTTGTTGGCAGTGGCGTTATTGATGGGTTGCGGCCAGACACAAGAGAAAAAGGCCGAAGTGAGGACAGAAGAGATCGGTGCGCTTGAGTTTCCGGATTCTCCGTCCCGACAAGCTTATGAAGGGTTTCAATGGCAACGCTCGTTTGGTGCGGGATTGCGTTTTTGGGCACAAGATAATGGAAAGATACGTGTGATGACGGATGCCTCTTTGCCTGGGGCATGTGTAGCGCGTTTAGAGAATGGGCAGTGGCGTTTATCTGATCCGGTGATCAGGGTTTTCCGATTGAAAGGAGATGGATTGGATAGCTTGGTGCCGGAATTGAAAGAGTTGTCCCGTTTGGCGGGAAAAGATTGGGATGAGTCGGAGACTTTTGGTTTTGAGGAGGTCCAGTCTGGGCGTAAGGGGGTTAAACGTTACCTGTTGAAACTAACAGGCGCTTCGGCTGATGCCTTGCGTGAGCGGGGTTCGCGTGAACCGATTCCGTTTACCTGTGGTGGTTGGGGAATCGGGAATAGCGGAACACGCTATTTTGAGCTATTTGATAGTTATCCCGGTATCGCTCTTTTCGTGGAGATCGGTCAGGATGCGCCTCTGTTTGATGAGATGAGTATCCAGCCGTTTGATTCCGTGCGTGTGGCAAAGGGTGAACTGATAATGGGGCATGAGGCTTATCAATTTACGCCGGAAGGGGATTCTACCTATTGGGTCGTGGATCGCTCGGGCGAGTTGAAGAAAATGTATGAGGCTGCTTTACCTGCTGAAGCAAAGCCGTATACGCCAGTTCCTGCCGAATTGAAGGTCAATGTCCGGGGATTCTCAAGTGAGGGATTCGCCGCAGAGTATCCGGGTGTTCTCGAGGTTATGGAGATCTTGAAAGTCGGACAATAGGCTGGTCGCTATTAATTTAATACATAATATTATTTAGATGAAGATTTCTTTGTGGAAGTTGATTTCCTCGGCGTTCTTTACGATCGTCTTATTGGTGGTTTATGCCGCCGCTTTGGCGGGAGCCACCTTTTTGGAAAAAGGGTATGGCACGTTGATGGCCAAGACCTGGGTTTATTATTCACCTTTGTTTATATTATGGCAATTCTTGATGGTTGTCAATTTTATCGCGATAGCAATCCGTTTCCATCTGTTCCGCTGGCGTAAGTGGGGATTCGTGTTGACACATATCGCTTTTATCGTGATCTTGTCGGGTGCGTTTATCTCGCATGTTTTAGCCGTTGATGGATTCGTGCACATTCGCGAGGGCGAGTCGACCGACGAATTGGTGATCCAGACTGATCGTGAGCATTATGTTCAACGATTGCCTTTTAAGTTGGAACTGGTGAAATTCACGTTAACCCGTTATCCGGGCTCGGACAGCCCGTCGTCGTACGAGAGTGATTTGCTGGTGCATGTGGATGGGGCGACTCGAGAGGAGCGGGTGTTCATGAACAATGTGCTCGACGTGAAAGGTTATCGTTTTTTTCAAGCCTCTTATGATCCGGATGAGAAGGGGACAGTCTTGTCCGTGAGCCGTGATGTCGCGGGACGTACGGTGACCTATGTTGGTTATGCCTTGTTGCTTTTGGGACTCTTGGGGTCTATCTTTGGATCGGGCTCCCGTTTCCGTGAGTTGGCCCGACGATTGAAGTCGTTTGGTGGATCTTCCGCTTTTGGCGTAGCGCTTCTTTTCATGATGGTCGCGAACGGGTCGCTTCCCGTCAGGGCGGCAGTTGATAAGGCGGCGATTTATGAGGTCTTGCAAAAATATACAATTGATGAGCGGCATGCGGCTGCTTTTGCGGCGATGCCGGTGCAATCGAATCGTGGCCGTATGTCGCCGATTAACACCTTCTCGTCCGAGATCTTGCGTAAGCTTTATAAGCAAGAGAAGATCGGGGCACTAAATTCCGATCAGTTCCTTTTGAGCCTGTTGGCCATGCCGGAAATGTGGATGCGAGTACCTTTGCTTCATCAGTCCAATCAGGAATTGGCCACCTATTATGGCTTGAGCCCCGAGACATGCGCTTTCATCGAGTTGTTCGACGAGCGGGGAAATTATAAGTTGCAGGAGAAGGTCGAGGAGGCTTATCACAAGAATCCGGTGGAACGGACCCGCTTTGACAAGGACCTGATGAAGCTTGATGAGCAGGCGAATATTTTCAATCAGTTGATCAATAAGCAGATGATCCATATTTTCCCGAAAGCGGATGATCCCAATCACAAATGGTATGCGCCGGGTGATGACCTCTCCGCTTTTTCAGGTAAGGACTCCATGTTTGTCTCACGCATCTTCGATTGGTATTTGGGTGAGGTGCGCAACGCCTTGAAGTCGGGTGATTGGAGTAAAGCGGATGAGGTGTTGGAGATGATCCGTACTTATCAGGACAAGCGAAGTACGCCGGGTGTATTTGATATGGAGAAGATCCAGTCGGAGGTGACCTATAATCGACTAGACTTGTTCCGTTGGTGTAAGATTGGTTATCTGGTGTTTGGTGGTCTTTTGCTGGCTCTTTCCATTGCTGCGTTGTTTGTGCGGCGGCGTTGGATGGTTTACTGTACGGGGATCTTTTCGGTCGGTATCCTGGCGGTGTTCCTGTGCCATATTTATGGAATGGGCATGCGATGGTATATTGGCGGTTATGCGCCATGGAGTAATTCTTATGAGACGATGGTTTATGTCGCCTGGGCAACCGTATTGGGCGGTTTGTTATTCGTACGGAGAAGTCCCGTTACGTTGGCGTTGGCGTCGTTGTTCGGAGGTGTGATCCTTTTCGTCTCGGGCTTGAACTGGATGGATCCGGAGATCAACCCATTGGTGCCTGTCCTGAAATCACCGTGGTTGATGTTTCATGTGGCGGTGATTGTGGCTGCTTATGGCTTCTTTGGAGTTGGCTGTTTGCTGGGCATTACGAATATGGGCCTGATGGCTTTTGGAGGAAAGAAACGGGCGGCCCTTTTATCGGCACGAATCTCGGAATTGACGGTTATCAATGAGATGGCGTTGTGGATCGGTTTGGCTCTCATGACGATAGGTACCTTTTTGGGAGCGATCTGGGCTAACGTCTCTTGGGGACGTTATTGGGGCTGGGATCCGAAAGAGACCTGGGCGTTGGTGACGATGGTTCTGTACGCTGTCGTGTTGCATTTGCGACTGGTTAAACGTTGGTACTCGACTTGGTCATTTAATTTTCTTTCGGTGCTTTGTTTCTCATCCGTCCTGATGACTTTCCTGGGGGTTAATTATTTTTTGAGCGGTATGCATTCATATAGCGAGAATGAGCATGTCGGAGGATTGTTTGGCTATTTGATCGTCATTTTAATCCTCTTGGTTTTGTTGGGTGTTTTTTCGAAGCGTCACGATCCGTCTAAATAAATGGTCTTTTTGTTGAAAAAAATGACTATGTCTCGTTTTTTTGTGTTATATTCGTGTGTTGTTAACATAAATATCTGAGAGATGAAAAGAAAAAGTTTGACATTGTTATTGGTCGCTGCCGTTTCTAGCAGCCTGATGTTCTCGTCGTGTATAGGTTCTTTAGCCTATCAAACAAGTTGTTGAATTGGAACCGGAATATCGACAACAAATTTGTGAACGAGTTGGTTTTTATCGCGTTTTGGATTTTGCCGGCTTATGAGGTTTGTGCCATAGCCGACGTGTTGGTTTTGAATTCGATTGAGTTCTGGAGCGGAGACAATCCTGCGGCTGATATGGGCTCAGTTAAGAAGGTTGACGGTAAGGATGGTGTCTATACTGTAGAAACCAAAGCGGATGGTTATCATATCGAGAAAGAGGGTGAGGCGCAAGGTGTTGACTTGGTGTTCAATGAGAGTGATCAGACTTGGAGCGTTGAAGCAAATGGCCAAAGCGAGAAACTGATGACCTTTGAGGGTGATGACGAGGTCGTTATGTATTTGCCGGATGGTCAGACAATGAACGTGACACTTGATGAGGCAGGCGTGATGGCGTTCAGACAGGTGGCTGAAGGTTTCTCTTATTACGCCGCACGTTAATTGGATTTATTTTGTTAGGTCTAATATAAGGAAGGCTATTGTCTCCGTGACGATTCCGCAACAGGATTCGTGGAGACGATAGCCTTTAGTATTTGTTATAGACAAGTAGGTAAGTGTCGTTGTTATTTTAGTCGCTTCATTACAGTAACAGACAGATCTTTATAGAATGTTTGATATTCATCTTCAGATAATTGTTTTCCTGTCGTAAGGACAATCAGATGATGTGGCTGGTATTCGTCCCTGTATGAGGGATGTGTATGTGAATATGGATTCTCCCAAAAGCCACATCGTTTATAGAACCTTAAGCGGGCATTGGAAATATCATCTATAATAGGATCTATTTCTAGGAGGATGGTTTTAGGCGTGGACTTGATGAATTGATTGAGGATCGTTGATCCATAGCCTTTTCCCCGAATCTCATTATTGATGGCAAAATGCTCGATATATAAATAATCCTTGAATTCCCAGAATGAAATGAATCCTATGAAACTCCCTTCAGAACAATACCCAATCAAATGATAATTCTCATTATTGAATGCGTATTCTTGTTGAGTTTCTGTTCGTTGTTCAAAAATGGGAAAACTTTGGGAATAAAGTCTCTTGAAATCGTTATATAATTTATGATTTGAGTCATAGATTCTTTCCTGTTCCATGGAATTTTGTTTTATGTTTTTTATTTGGTGCGCGAATGTACTAAATATAGGTTGTTGTTCGAGATGGGTGGATTACCGAATTATGTATTAACTTTGTCTGAACAACAGAATAGAGTTGGGAGATTTGGCGGTCGTCATATCTTTTTATGCGGACGAAATTATTAATGACAAATACAAAGTATAAATTTATGGTTAGATTCAGAGTATGGGCAGTTGCCATTGGACTGTTGCTTGGCTTGATCGCCACGGTCCGGGCGGAGCGATTGCCCTATTGGCAGGATGTCCAGGTAACGAGCGTAAACCGTGAGGCGCCTCGGGCGTCGTTCATGACTTACGACAATCCGGAGAAGGCTCGGACAATGCGTTTTGAGGAAAGTTCGTATTATCAGTCGCTTAACGGGACATGGAAATTCCTTTATGTGGATGGGTATAAGCAGCTACCTGCAGACGTGACGGATCCGGTGGCCGACGTAAGTGGCTGGAAAGAGATCCGGGTGCCGGGCAACTGGGAGATGCAAGGTTTTGGTATTCCTATTTATACGAATCATGGTTATGAGTTCAAGCCTAAGAACCCGCAGCCTCCTTTATTGCCGGAGGAGAATCCAGTGGGCGTCTATCGTAGAGAGATTGAGGTACCGGAAGGATGGACTGGACGGGATATTTTCCTGCATATCGCCGGGGCTAAATCGGGTGTTTATGTTTACCTGAACGGCCAGGAGGTGGGATACAGTGAGGATTCCAAGAATCCGGCGGAGTTTCTTGTCAACCCTTACCTGAAACCGGGAAAGAACGTTTTGGTGCTTAAGATCTTCCGTTGGAGTACGGGCTCTTATTTGGAATGTCAGGATTTTTGGCGGATGAGTGGTATTGAGCGTGATGTCTTCTTGTGGTCGCAACCAAAGGTCGCTGTTCGTGATTTCGAGGTGGTGTCGGATCTTGACGACACTTACCGGAATGGGTGTTTCCGCTTAGCTGTTGAGGCTCGTAATCATGAGACGGAAAGCCGGGAGCTGGAGGTGACCTATCATTTGTCGGATAAGGCAGGCCGGCAGGTCGCCAGTGAGACGAAGCGATTGTGGGTAAGCCCGAGTCATGCCGAGAAGGTCTCTTTCGAGGCGACAATCCCGGAAGTGGCCGCATGGAGTGCCGAACATCCGAATCTTTATCGGTTGGAAATGACGGTAAAGATGGATGGGCAGATAACGGAGATTATTCCTGCGCATGTTGGTTTCCGTCGTTTCGAGATGGTGCAAACGGAGCAGTTGGCCGCGAATGGAAAACCTTATACGGTATTGTTGGTGAATGGACAACCTATTAAATTTAAAGGCGTGAATGTTCATGAGCATAATCCCGAGACGGGACATTATGTGACAGAGGAGTTGATGCGGAAAGATTTTGAGTTGATGAAACAGAATAATCTCAATGCCGTACGCCTTTGTCATTATCCGCAAGATCGTCGGTTCTATGAGTTGTGTGATGAGTATGGATTATATGTTTATGACGAAGCCAACATTGAGTCGCACGGAATGTATTACAACTTGAAGCGTGGTGGTACGTTGGGAAACAACCCGGAATGGTTGAAACCGCATATGGACCGGACAATTAATATGTATGAGCGCAACAAGAATTACCCTTGCGTGGCGATTTGGTCGTTGGGTAATGAGGCCGGAAATGGTTACAATTTCTATCAGACTTACCTTTATATTAAGGGACGAGAGAAAGGAGGCATGAATCGTCCGGTTTGCTACGAGCGTGCTCTTTGGGAATGGAATACGGACATGTACGTGCCGCAGTATCCGGGAGCGGATTGGCTAGAGGAGATTGGTCGTGAAGGCAGTGATCGTCCGGTCGTACCTTCGGAATATGCTCATGCCATGGGTAACTCGACGGGAAACTTGTGGGGGCAGTGGCAGGCGATCTATAAATACCCGAACTTGCAAGGTGGTTTCATTTGGGATTGGGTAGATCAAGGATTGGCCCAACGGGATAAAGATGGAAAATTGTTCTATGCTTATGGAGGCGATTTTGGAGTGAATGCCCCGAGTGATGGTAATTTCCTTTGCAATGGTTTGGTTGGTCCCGATCGTACGCCTCATCCGGCGATGGCAGAGGTGAAATATGCGCATCAGAATGTCGGGTTTGAAGTAATCGATGCCGCTGCTGGACGTTTCCGGATAACGAACCGTTTTTATTTCACCAATCTTAATCAGTATAAGATCTCTTATGAGGTGAGAGCTAACGATCGTATCGTGGATAGTGGAAAGTTACCACTTGATCTTGAGCCGCAGGCCTCTACCGAGGTGACTGTTCCGCTTAAGAGGGTGAAACCTAAAGCGGGTGTGGAGTATTTTGTCAATTTCAGCGTCAAGACGATTGAGGCGGAGCCTTTGATTCCGGTGGGGCATGAGATCGCCGCGGATCAGTTCCGTTTGCCGGTTGAGGGTGGCGTAAAGGCAGGCTGGTCATTGAAAGGTCCGAAACTGACGGTTGAGGATTCGGATGATCATCTGACAGTCCAATCATCAAAGCTCTCGTTCATATTCGATAAGAAAATGGGTGCTGTTACCTCTTATAAGGTAAACGGTAAGGAATATTTCGTGGATGGTTTCGGGTTACGTCCGAATTTCTGGCGTGCTCCGACCGATAACGATTATGGTAATGGCATGCCGAAGCGACTTCAGATTTGGAAGAGCGGTAGCCGTGATTTTGATGTGACTGAGGCAACGGCGACTATCGAAGGAGATCAAGCGATCGTGAAAGTAACCTATCAGTTGCCGGCAGGCAATTTTTATCGGATGATTTATACGATCTATCCCAGTGGAGTGACTCATGTTGCCGCAGATCTTACTCCGACAGAGAAGGAGGCCTCAAAGGCGGAAGTATCAGAGGCAACTCTTACCGCTACTTTCTCGCCTGGTCGGGATAATGTTGCAGAGAAGAGAGAAACAACGACTTTACCTCGTATCGGAGTTCGTTTCCGTTTGCCTGCCGTGATGAATCAGGTGCGTTATATGGGACGTGGTCCGGCCGAGAATTATTGGGATCGTAATGCTGGTAGCTTCGTCGGTCTTTATGAGACAACGGCTGAGGCCATGTATACACCTTATGTTCGACCTCAAGAGAATGGTCACCGGACAGATGTCCGCTGGCTGGAGTTGGCGGGGCGTGACGGGCGTGGCCTTCTGATGGTAGCCGACAGCCTGATGGAGTTCAACGCCTTGCGTAACGCTATTGAGGATTTCGATGCGGAGGAACAGCATCATTTACCTCGTCAGTGGAGCAACTTCACTCCTGAGCAGGTGGCAAATCATGATGAGGCGGCAGCCCGTGACGTATTGCGCCGGCAGCATCATATTAATGATGTGGAGCCTCGTGATTTCGTGGAGGTTTGTCTCGACTTGCGCCAACAGGGCGTAGGTGGTTACGACAGTTGGGGCGCTCTTCCTGAGCCGTTCCATACTTTACCTGCGGATCGTGAGTATCGTTGGGGCTTTACATTGGTGCCTCTCAAATGATTTTTTAGGTTAGAACGATAGATCCAGGCCTCTTCTATTATTCGTGTATCGAAATAGAATGAGGCCTGGACTTTTTTGTGGACAAAGAGCTGGCGGCAGTGTGATAACCGACCAGCTTTTTTCGTAAATTTGTGAGGCTTTTGCTAAGGCTGACCGTGAGGCCGGGATTTGGCTATGACTATTAATAATAATAGGTTTATGAGTAAAAAAGAGTTGTATAAGCGTTATTTCCTGTTTTTATGTTCGATCTTTATTAATTCATTCAGTATTGCGGTGATCACGAAAGCGGCTTTGGGTACTTCACCTATATCCAGTGTTCCGTATGTGTTGAGTCTTTTCACCCCATTCACGATGGGACAGTACACGATCGTGATGAACCTGATATTTATCTTGCTTGAGATGACAATGATGAGTCGGTTGGAGATTCATGAGAAGCGGTATGAACTTTGGGCGCAAGTGCCCATTACGTTATGTTTTGGATCATTTATCGACGTGTCGATGCATGTCTTGTGGTGGTTGGAGCCAACTGCCTATTTGAGCCAGATCGTAACATTATTGGTGGGGTGCGTGCTTTTAGCTTTAGGCATTAGTATTGAGGTGAAGGCGAATGTCGCTATGGTGACAGGTGAGTATTTGGTTCAGGTCATTTCCCGTTTTGTTAAACGGGAGTTTGGTTTTGTGAAGGTCGTTTTTGATGTAACTTTGGTGACGATCGCCTGTCTTTTGGGGTTGATTTTCATGTCTCGGATCGATGGTGTGCGCGAGGGAACAATTGTCGCGGCGTTGATCGTGGGGCCAATCACTCGTTTTTTCCGTCCTTATTGCAGGGTGTTTGACCGTTGGTTGTTGGATAAGAGAGAGGCACCAAAGGCAAAGCCGTCAGAAAAATATCCTGTAGTCGTGACTATCGCCCGCGAGTATGGTAGTGGCGGACATTTACTTGGAGAGATGTTGGCTAAGGAATTGGGCGTGAAGTATTACGATAAGGAGCTGATCTCGATGGTAGCCAAGGAAACTGATATGCCTGAGTCGTTTGTGGCCGAGAACGAGCAAAGTATGTCAAGCAATTATTTGTTGAATATCATCCTTCAGGATTATGAGGCGCCGTTGGAGCGCAGTCTCTCGTCGGCCGACGCCTTGTTCGTCTCTCAAAGTCGGGTTATCAGGCAAATAGCCCGTGCGCATTCGTGTGTGATAATTGGTCGTTGTGCGGATTATATCCTTGATGATTTTCCTGAGAGTTCGGTGATCCGTATTTTTTGTTACAGTGATCAGGAAAGTGCCTATAAGCGATGTGTCGAGGCTTATCACCTGGAACCATCATCCGCTCGTGCGGCGATTAGTCGGGTCAATCGAGCCCGGATAGCCCATTATCAACATTACACCGGACGTAAATGGGCGGATCCTCATAACTACAATCTTATGATCAATACGGGCAGTATGTCGTTGCCGATGGCTTGCGCGTTGATCAAGCGACTTTACGAGGAGTGCCAGAGCGCTAAGGCTTGAGGCTTTAACCGTGATAACAGGGTTTTTACTTTCGGGAAATAGGTGTATCTTTGTCCTCGAATTAGATAAGCAGATATGATTTCAGTAGATAATTTGACCGTCGAGTTTGGTGGTTTTACCTTGTTTGATGGTGTATCGTTTGTGGTCAACAAAAAGGATCGGATCGCCTTGGTCGGTAAGAATGGAGCCGGCAAGTCGACCATGTTAAAGATCTTCGCCGGGTTACAGTCGCCGACATCGGGTGCGATCAGTAAACCAAAGGAGGTGACGATTGGTTATTTGCCGCAGCAGATGACCTTGACCGATACGAGAACCGTGCGTGAGGAGGCCGAGACCGCTTTTGATCATGTCCGTCAGTTGGAGGAGACCATCAATCGTTTGAATGAGGAGTTGGCCAACCGTACGGATTATGAGTCGGCTGGTTATCAGGCCCTGATCGATCGGGTAACCTCGCTGAGCGAGCATTATCAGATGATGGGCGGTAATAATTATTATGCCGAGTTGGAACGTACCTTGATCGGCTTGGGTTTTAAACGGAGCGATTTGGATCGGCCGACGGCTGAGTTCAGTGGAGGCTGGCGTATGCGTATCGAGTTGGCTAAATTATTGCTGCGCAGTCCTGACGTGTTGTTGCTTGACGAGCCGACCAACCACCTTGATATTGAGTCTATCCAATGGTTGGAGACGTTTATTGCGACCCGGGCCAATGCTGTGATCCTGGTTTCGCACGACCGTGCTTTCCTGGATAATACGACAACTCGAACGATCGAGATTGAACTGGGACGTATCTATGATTACCGGGCGAAATACTCGGATTATGTTGTCTTGCGGAAAGAACGTCGTGAGCAACAACTGAGAGCTTATGAGAACCAGCAAAAGATGATTGCCGATACGGAGGCTTTTATCGAACGGTTCCGTTATAAGGCGACCAAGGCAGTGCAGGTACAATCACGTATCAAGCAGCTGGATAAGGTGGAACGCATCGAGGTGGATGAGGTGGATACGGCGATGCTGAACCTGAAATTCCCGCCTGCTCCTCGTTCTGGCTCTTATCCGGTGATCGCGGAGGAGGTGGCCAAACGTTATGGCGATCATCTGATCTTTGATCACGTGACCTTTACGATCCATCGTGGCGACAAGGTGGCATTCGTAGGTAAGAACGGTGAGGGAAAATCAACCCTGGTGAAATGTATCATGGGGGAAATCACCGATTATACGGGTAAGTTGGAGCTGGGACATAATGTTAAGATCGGCTATTTTGCCCAGAACCAGGCACAATTGTTGGATGAGAACCGCACGGTGTTCGAGACGATCGATTATGTGGCTCAAGGAGATATTCGTACCAAGATACGTGATATCCTGGGTGCTTTCATGTTTGGTGGTGAGGCTTCTGACAAGAAGGTTAAGGTTCTCTCTGGCGGTGAGCGGACTCGTTTGGCGATGATCCGTCTGTTGCTGGAGCCCGTGAATTTGTTGATCCTCGATGAGCCGACCAATCACTTGGATATGCGTTCGAAAGATGTCCTGAAAGATGCGTTGAAGGCATTTGATGGAACAGTGATTGTTGTTTCGCACGACCGTGAGTTTTTGGATGGTCTGGTGGACAAGGTTTATGAGTTCGGCAATCAAAGGGTGGTTGAGCATCTGGGAGGAATCTACGATTTCCTGGAAAAGAAGAAGATGGATAATTTGCGGGAGCTGGAGCGGACAACCAAGGCTACGTCTACGGTTGTGATGGATGAGGAGCCGAGCCAGAACAAGCTCTCATACGAGGCCCGCAAGGAACAGAGTAAGGCGATCAAGCGTCAAGAAAAAGCTGTAGCCGATTTGGAGCGGCGAATAGCGGAACTGGAGAGCCGGATCGCGGAGATTGAAACTCGTTTGGCGACGCCTGATGGAGCGGCGGATACGGCCCTTTACGAGGAGTATGCGACAGCTAAACGGGAGCTTTCCGAGACAATGGATCAGTGGACGGAGCAATCGATGGCACTGGATGAGTTGAGGGAGAGTATGGATGATAAAAACTAATTAAGAATTTAAGGATATGAGACGAGTTTTTCTGTTGTTGGGAATGATGATTTATGCGTTCGCGATTTTCGCTCAAGAGGGAACGCTGGTGTTGATTGATACGGATAAGGGAAAAATTAAGGTAAAGCTCTACGATGACACGCCTTTGCATCGCGATAACTTTATCAAGAATGTCAAGGATGGAGTTTATGAAGGTGTCTTGTTCCATCGTGTCATCAAGCAATTTATGGTACAGGCGGGTGATTTGAACTCGGTGAACGCGCCGATGGATAAGCCGTTGGGTGAGGATAGCCTGGATTATACGATTCCGGCGGAGATTGTCTATCCGACCCATTTCCATAAGCGTGGAGCGTTGTGTGCCGCTCGTTCGGCTGATGAGGTGAATCCAGAAAGGGCCTCTTCTCCAACCCAGTTCTATATCGTTACTGGAAAGTTTTTTACCGGTATGGAGTTGGATAAGATGGAAAAGACGGAAGGCAAGAGTTTCACGCCCGAGCAACGTGAAGCCTATATGCTGAAAGGCGGGCGTCCGGACTTGGATGGGAAATATACGGTGTTCGGTGAGGTCGTCTCAGGTGATAAGGTTTTGGATAAGATTCAGTTTGAGCAGACAAATGAGCGGGATCGTCCATTGAAGGACATCAAGATCAAGAGTATGGAAATCGTGAATAAATAAAAAAAGAGAGAATTATATCATATGGAAAATCAAGAGAAAGAGACAATGGTGCTGATGCGCACCAATAAGGGCGATATCACGCTTAAATTATATAACGATACCCCTTTGCATCGTGATAATTTCCTTCGTTTGGTGGCGGATAAGCAATACGAGGGCTTGTTGTTCCATCGGGTGATTAAGGATTTCATGATCCAGGGCGGTGACGTGACCTCGAAGGATGCGCCGATGAACAAGTCGCTTGGCGCTGGTGATCTGGGTTATACGGTTCCCGCAGAGTTCCGTTATCCGGTTCGTTTCCATAAGAAAGGCGCTTTGTGTGCCGCACGTACGGGTGATGAGGTGAATCCGGAGAAGGCTTCATCCGCTTCGCAATTTTATATCGTTACCGGTAAGAAATATTCGGACGCTGAGTTGAACCAGATGGAGAAACAGCTGGAAAACCGTTTGAAGCAGGCGATCTTCGCTCGGTTGCAGACCGAGAACAAGTCGAAGATCATGTCGCTTTATCGTTCCGGAAATAAGGAAGAGCTGGCGATCTTACGAGATACGTTGATCGGGAAGGTTGAGTTGGAGGCCGAGAGCCGCAAGATGGAGGCAAAGATCTCTCCGGAGGTTCGTGAGGCTTATAAGACGGTCGGCGGTGTGCCTTTCCTGGACAATGAGTATACGGTGTATGGTGAGGTTGTGGATGGTTTGGATGTGGTTGACGCGATCCAAGCCATGAAAACGAACAAGCAGGATCGTCCGACAGAGAATGTGGTGATCTTGTCGGTAGAGGTGATCTGATCGATGCGGTTAGCGGATTATAAGAAACATTATAAGGAAACATTACGCCTGGGTGGCCCGATTATGCTGGGCCAGCTGGGCGTTATCGTTGTGGGATTTGTCGATAACATCATGGTGGGGCATCATGGGGCGACCGAGTTGGCGGCCGCGTCGTTTGTCAATAACTTTTTTGCCCTGGTGTTTATCTTTGGTATGGGATTCTCTTACGGCCTGACACCGATCATCGGTGGCCTGTTTGTCGGTAAGGAATATGACAAGGCAGGTGAGATGTTGCGCAACAGTTTGTTCGTCAATTTTATCCTGAGCCTGTTGCTGGTTGGGATCATGTCGTTGCTGTTGCTGAATATCCGGATCTTTAACCAGCCGGAAGAGCTGTTGCCTTATATTTATCCATATTATATCATTCAGCTGGTGTCCGTGGTGTTTGTCATGCTCTTCAATTCCTATAAGCAGTTTTGTGATGGGACGACGGATACGCTGACACCCATGTGGGTCATGATCTCATCGAATGTCTTGAATATTATCGGTAACTATTTGCTGATTTACGGTAAGTTCGGATGTCCGGAGCTGGGTTTGACGGGTGCGGGTATTTCTACATTGATCAGTCGTGTGACGATGTGCCTGGTTTTTGCCTACCTGATGTATCGGGGACGTCGATATGAGCGTTTTCGTGAAGGATATCTTCGGGGAAAGGTGAACTGGACCAATTATGGGCGACTGGTTCGTTTGGGTTTGCCGGTTGGTTTGCAGATGGGTGTCGAGACCGCGTCGTTCAACTTGAGCGTGATCATGATGGGATGGATCGGGAGCGCGGCTCTGGCGGCTCATCAGGTGGCGGGCGTTATCACGACATTGGGCTTTATGGTCTATTATGGCATTGGTGCGGCGGTGACGATCCGGGTGAGTGGTTTCAAGCACTTGGGCGCCTGGCGTGAGGTACGTCAGGCCTCTTATGCGGGACTTCACCTGATCTGGACGGTTGCTTTGATGGTCATGCTGTTTATTTTCCTGTTCCGTAATCAGTTGGGTTATATCTTCACGAGCGATGAGGAGATTGTCCATTTGGTGGCGTTGCTTTCATGGTCCGTGATTCTTTATCAGGCGGGTGATGGTTTGCAGGTCTTGTTCGCCAATGCTTTGCGAGGTATGGCGGATGTCAAGTGGATGGCTTGGGTCGCATTCTGTTGCCATTTTGGATTGGCTTTGCCAATTGGTTATTTCTGTGGTTTTGTCCTGGATTGGGGCGCTCAGGGTGTATGGGCGGGTTTCCCGGTCAGTTTGACCACCTTGGGCCTTTTGTTATGGAGGCGTTTCCATGTGCGGACCAGAGCATATCTCAAGGCGTAAGATAATCCATATAGATATGGATGCCTTTTATGCCTCGGTCGAGCAACGCGATCATCCGGAATATCGTGGAAAGCCGATTGCGGTAGGGCATGCGGAAAGACGGGGTGTCGTAGCGGCGGCCAGTTACGAGGCACGCCGTTATGGCGTGCGTTCGGCGATGTCGTCCTTGAAAGCCCAGCGACTTTGTCCTGACCTGATCTTTGTGCCGGGACGGATGTCGGTCTATAAGGCTGTCTCGGCCCAGATCCATGATATCTTTCATGATTATACGGATCTGGTCGAGCCCATATCGCTTGATGAGGCCTTTCTTGACGTGACAGATAACAAACGGGGAATCGATCTCGCTGTTGACATCGCGAAGGAGATCAAGAGCCGGATTCGTGAGGAACTTTCTCTTGTCGCCTCTGCCGGTGTCTCCTATAATAAGTTCTTGGCCAAGATCGCTTCCGACTACCGTAAACCGGATGGCCTGTGTACGATCCATCCCGATCAGGCGTTGGCTTTTATCGATCGCCTGCCCGTTGAGTCGTTTTGGGGCGTCGGTCCGGTGACGGCTGATCGGATGCATCGTTTGGGAATTCACGACGGGAAAATGTTGAGAGCCTGCTCTCTTGAGATGCTGGTCCGTCAGTTCGGGAAGGTTGGCCAGCTTTATTATGATTTTGCCCGGGGCATAGATCCGAGGCCTGTCGTGGCGGAACGTGTGCGGAAATCGGTAGGGTGTGAGCATACGCTTGAAAAGGACATCTCTATCCAGTCTGCGGTGATTATCGAGTTGTATCATGTCGCCAACGAGTTGGTTGGCCGGTTGGAGCGTTCCGGTTTTGAGGGAAATACGTTGACATTAAAAATCAAGTTCCATGATTTTACGTTACAGACCCGTAGCGTCACGGTCTCCAAGAGTTTGACCACCTTGCAACGGATATTGCCCGTGGCGAAACGTCTTTTGAAGGAAATCGACTATACGGATCGCCCGATCCGCCTTATCGGTTTGTCGGTATCCCATCCCCGAGAGGATAAACCGGAGGATTGGATTCAATTGGAACTGCCTTTTCATTGATTTTTCCTATATAAATAATAGACATTATATAGATTAAATTGTTATATGACTCATTTTGTGCGTGATTC
>DGYMR06203__coassemble_724_pt1 | contig 34668 bp, 31 predicted proteins | sample DGYMR06203__metabat2_low_PE_012 | metagenome-assembled genome bin DGYMR06203
TCATCAACGCCCAACTCCGCACCGATTTCCTTCAAACCAATATTTATGGCCTTATTGAATGTTGCCGAATTCGCATAACTCAGATGAAAGTTAAATAGTCTTCTACCGGAAGGATCTCTGTACTTGTCAACAATAGGCATAATAAGCATAGGTATATTCACCATCATCTTAGCTTGATCATCCCTACGCTCTTTCGTCTTAGTCCTATAATAAACAATCGTATTCTCAATAACCGTAGAAGCATTGAATAAATCTACGGAGTTCATCCCTATAAGACAGAAAGAAAGGATGAAGCAATCCTTCGCCAAATTATAGCGGCAATTCGACTCATATCCTTTGGCTGTTCGTTTATAAGGCAACTTCCATATCCTTCTTAATAACTCCGGCGTAATGGCTCTTTTGCGTGACACCTGTTGTTTTGGTACTTTAAAATTCTCAAACGGAGAGTTGGTGATCACTATGACATTCCGATCATAATCATTATAAAACCGCTTCGCCTCGTTAAACAAATGCCTGATACCGCTCATATAAAGAGATATAGACCTATTGGAAGGAACACGTTTCCCCCTATCGCTTAAAACTTGAACTCTAGCCTCCCTCTCATGGTTTAAAAACCGCATAAATCCGTCTAAAAATGAAGAAGTAATTTCATCCACGCTCAAAGCTTCTTTATTTACATAACGAATAAGTGCATTTAAAGCGCAATTATAATTCTTCACACCCTTAATTTCCGCATGAGAAATCCACTCACGAGCGAACCGGATAAAATCGACAGGTCTATTTCTCTCACGCTCATCTTTTAAACAATCAATAATCTCATCCAATGAGTAATTTTTAGATTCGAGCCGGAGGTGAGCACATTTGTCTTGATAATAGCGCACTAAATCATCTATCTCTCTCTTTACATTTGTTCCATCCTTGAAAGCTAAGGATTTTGTCAAATCTTTAGTTGTTACAAATAAACTAGAAGACAACCTTCTAACCTTTCGTTTATAAGTAAATCGGATCTTCACGTTGTAACTACCATCACTTCTTTGTTTGTCCTTCTGGACTTCTGCCTTGATTGTTAACATCTTAATTTCATTTTTCGGGGTCAACAATAGGTCAACAACTAGGTTATTTCAGCTTCAAGACATCTAAAAATCCAGTATTTCAACAAGACAAAATAAAAAAAATCCTCAGTAATCGATTGACTACCAAGGATTCTTGTGACTCGGGTGGGACTCAAACCCACGACCTTCAGAACCGGAATCTGACGCTCTATTCAACTAAGCTACCAAGCCATTTGTGGCACAAAAGTAAACATTAAATTTTATACCAGCAAAACATACAGACATTATTTTACTGAAAATAATATTTTGACAAGCACTAGCACTATACGATTATCAATTTGCGAAAGAAATAAAGGATCTATTGTTATTTTGATACGAATGACTATATTTGCAGTCAACAATAATATTCACGAACAAATAAAACATAACAATAAGATGAGTTACCTTATTAAACCGGCTGGATACAAAGCGCTCCTGAACTTGCCCCAAACAGAGATGGGTATTAAGAAGATCAAGGACTTTTTCCAGCAGAACCTCTCGTCGGAATTACGCTTACGACGAGTGACCGCCCCACTATTCGTCTTGAAAGGCATGGGTATCAACGATGACTTGAACGGTGTCGAAAGAGCCGTCACTTTCCCGATCAAGGACCTGGGCGACGCCAAAGCGGAAATCGTCCACTCGCTCGCCAAATGGAAACGACTGACCTTGGCGGACTATCATATCGAAAAAGACTATGGTATTTATACCGACATGAACGCCATCCGTTCCGACGAGGAGTTGGGCAATCTCCATTCGCTCTATGTAGACCAATGGGACTGGGAACTGGTTATGGACGAACACGACCGTAACATCAATTTCCTGAAAGAGATCGTCCGTCGGATCTATGCGGCAATGGTCCGGACCGAATACCTGGTATTCGAGATGTTCCCAGAAATCAAGCCCTGCTTGCCGAGGGAAATACATTTTATCCATGCGGAGGAATTGTTAAGGAAATTTCCTACCTTTACGCCTAAAGAACGCGAGGATGCGATCACCAAGGAATACGGCGCCGTATTCATCATCGGCATTGGCGGACCGCTCAGCAATGGGGAACGGCACGATGGGCGTGCACCGGACTACGATGATTGGTCCACGATCGACGAGACGACTGGCCTGGCCGGATTAAATGGCGACCTGCTCGTATGGGATTCTTTGTTGAATCGTTCCCTCGAGCTCTCATCCATGGGCATCCGTGTCAATAAGGAAGCCCTGCTGAGGCAATTAAAAGCGGCCCATGCGGAAGAACGTGAAAAGCTCTATTTCCACCAGCGCCTGTTGAACGGCGAGTTGCCACAAACCATTGGCGGTGGTATCGGTCAGAGCCGTCTTTGTATGTTCTACCTGCGTAAGGCTCACATTGGCGAGATCCAGGCCAGCATTTGGCCTGAAGAGATGCGCCAGGAAGCCAGAGAGGCTGGTATGTATTTAATATAAATAAGAAGCCAGAGGCCGGAGATTGGAACGAAGCGGCAAGGGAATCGACAACGCCTTTCCTCCACACTCCACTCCAACTTCCGGCTTCAGGACTTTTTAGTTATATGGAGGTAAAAATTGAACAAAGCTGGAAAGAACAGCTCGCAGACGAATTTGAGAAAGACTATTTCAAGCAACTCACGGACTTCGTGCGGCAAGAGTATCGGCAAACAACGATCTATCCGCCTGGTCCACTCATCTTCAACGCTTTCGAGCATTGCCCCTTCGACAAGGTCAAGGTGGTCATCCTCGGACAAGATCCTTATCATGAACCAGGGCAAGCGCACGGTCTTTGCTTTTCCGTGCAAGACGGCGTCCAATTCCCGCCCTCACTAGTCAATATTTTCAAGGAGATACACGATGATCTGGGCAAGCCAATGCCAACTGACGGAAACCTGATCCGTTGGGCCGACCAAGGTGTCCTGCTGCTCAACGCGACCCTGACCGTACGGGCTCATCAGGCCGGATCACACCAAAACAAAGGGTGGGAAACATTTACCGACGCTGTTGTCCACCGCCTGGCGGAAAAGAAAGATCATCTGGTTTATCTTTTATGGGGATCATACGCCCAGAAAAAGGGCGCCTTTATCGACCAGGGACACAACCTTGTTCTCAAGTCGGCCCATCCATCACCCCTGTCCGCCTATCGAGGTTTCTTCGGCAACAAGCATTTCAGCAAGACAAACGATTACCTGATCGCGACCGGTCAGGAACCGATCGACTGGTAACCGAATGGCCAGGCATCAATACCAGTCCTGGCCATCACGATAGTTGCTCCGCTTATCGTATTTCAGGTCTTTCAGCAAGGACGAGCTAACCGATACGCTGAAAGAATAAGACTTATAGGGACCAACCGGCACAAAACTTGCGGTCATCTGCCAACAGTGCATATTGCGACTGATGTTGCAGGTCATATAGGAAATCTTCTTAGCGTCGAAATCATACGTCGCGTTGAAGTTAAAAGTCCAGTTTTTGGTCGGTTGGATATTACCGTTAAAACTTAAGGAATTGGTCAATCGGTAATCGTATTCACGTTTTTCCCGATTAAATGTGCCATAACCCAACGAGAGGCTATAACTGAACGAGAGGCTCCAAGGAATATTACCAACCAGGTAACCATCGGAATCGTATTCGCCCGTATCTTTTTTCTTGCCTAACAAACGGCTGCCGGCAGCCTCTTCTCCTGTCGCTTCACCATCGGTTGGACCGACACCCGGATCGGTTCCCTCCTGCCCTGTCGCCGAAGCGCCTGTTCCGGACGTACCCTCATCTTTCTTGCCAAACAGTTTCTTGAAGGTATCATTATTGAATGTATAAGAGAAGCTCGTACTTGTGCTCCGCAGACGTCCGATTCCCTTTCCGGCCTTCCAACGCGGGATATCCAACCGCTGGCCATTCTCATCATAAGTATAGGTATCAAACATACCGCTCAAGTTCAAGGTATAGCTCTTAGATAGCTTCAAACGGATGCTCGCGCTCAAGTCGCTCCATTGGAAAGAGTCGGCCGCCAGGTTATAGCTCATACCCAACGAGAGCTTATCAATCAGGCTGATCTTCTTGAATCCGGTTGAGTCCTTGTCCGAACGCACTTTCATCTCCAAGTTATTATTCAACTGGAAACTGACATTTCCCTGCTTGCCTTGTCCCGGCACGCCATACATGTTATGCGAGAAAGGCGAATAGATATACTCCTGATCATTACCGTTCGCGTCCTGATAAACGTAATGCTCATAGAAGCCAAAGCGGGAAGACGCGAAATCGGGAGCCGCGCTGAAAGAGACCGAAGGCTCAAAACGGTGACGGATCATCTCCACCTTATTCCCCAGGAAAGGCAGTGGCTTGAAGAAACCGTATAACGTGGTCGATGCCGAGATCGATCCGCTAAAATCATATACACGATAAAAATTATAGGTCGTATCACGGGCAACCATCCGTTGCTGTTGCGGATCATACTCCTGTGTGATCTTGCTTGTGTACCAACGCTCCGTATAATCGAACTGGGGCGTGATGTTGATATAGTTGAACAACTGGAAAGTCGCGCTGACCGGAATCTTATGCTGTGCCCCGTTTTTCCAATCTTTCACCAGATTAGACTTGAGAAGCTGGTTCTCTTTTGTCGTAATGCTGTTCGAGAAGGTTCCCGTATAACTCATGGCGATCTTCTCATACCAACGCTCCTTGCCAATCGGTTTCTTTCGCTTGAAAGGGAAAATCTTCGTCATGGTCACGGTCAAGCTCGGCAAGGTCAAAGAGATCGAGGAGTCACGCTTCACCTGGTTGACATTCATCGTTCCCGAGATCGTGAACGGACTGTTCGGAAAGCGCTTAGTAATGTTGACCGACGAACTGGTGGTATTGTTATTAATATCGCCGTTATAAAGGCTGTTCGTGTTATTACGGTCGTAAGACGAGGTCGCAAAGTTGACACTCGCCGAGAAGGTCAAGTTCGGATTGGCTTTAGGATCTTGAGTATGTGTCCACTGGATCTTGAAATCCTTCGACAGGCTATAATCAGGCAAACCCTTATCACCCAATTTGGTCACCAGATAAGAGGCATTGAAATTACCTGAATACTTATAACGCTTCTTGTATTGCGATTTGGCCGAAAGGCCCCAAGATCCCTTCGTATAAATCTCGCCCAATACCGCCAAATCCATATAATCGCTCAAAGCGAAATAATATCCACCTTCACGCAGATAGAAACCACGAGTAGACTCATCACCAAATGTCGGCATGATGATACCTGACGAATAGGTACTTGAGAATGGGAAGAAACAGAACGGCAATCCCAACGGATAAAGCGGCACGTCCTCGAGCACCAGGTAAACCGGACCGGTGACGATATTCTTCTTCGGGCGCACCTTCGCCTTCGTCATCTGGATATAGAAGTGCGGATGCTCATGCTCATCGCAAGTGGTATAACGGCCACCCACCATATTCAGGACATCGCCCTCCATCTTCTTCGTCCGTCCGGCCGTCACATAACCCTCGCCCTGTTGGGTGATCACATCGGTGATGTAACCCTTCTTCGACTTGAAGTTATAGCGCATGGTCTTCGACTCATACTGTTGCTCGCCCTCCTTGAAAAGCGGATAGCCAAACTCATCCCCGATCGAGTCGAGGCCGAATTTGGCGTACACCATACTGCTGTCCAAGTTCATCTCGATCAACTCGGACTGCAATTCTATATTTTGGTATTTAACGTCTCCTTCTCCATACAGGTAGGCCCAATTCCCGGCGGTCATCACCATCGAGTCCGTCGCTTGATAAGTCACGGGAGCGTCCAAACCGGCCTTTTTCTCAGGAACCGAGTCATTCGCCAGGGCGAGACTATCCGCGGGTTGTGCCAAAAGCGTATCCGCCGGAGCCTCCAGATCTTGCGCATAGACGGCAAGGCTCCCGGACCACAAGAGAAGCAAGAGCATCAAGATTCTCTTTATCAAAAACATCTCCTCTGTTCTTCTTTCTTCAGCATAAATTCCAGACCGCGAATGTATAATAAATAAACGATCCTGCCGGACTTTATTCCCCTAAAAAGAGTTTACACCACTCGTCAAAGCGCGTTAATGTCTCCTCCCCGTATTTCGAAAGGCTCTTACGGATCTTATCCGGCTCTTTCTCCTTACCCAATTTCGTCTTACTGAAAAACTTATCGGCGAAGCAGATCAACTGCTCCTCCATCGAGACAGGACGCATGTCGCGATGGGGAACCGGCAAGTTGTGCTCAAGGATCATCTCGAGCGAAAGCCCCGTACCCGTATGGCGCTCACACACCAGGGCATGTCTCGGATAACCCTCTTTCCGCATCAGTCCCGCTCCCAGATAACCATGACAGATGTATTCCGAACTGCCGTGACAATCAATGTCAGGCGCCTTGCACATAAAGATACCGATGTCGTGAAGCATCGCGGCCTCCTCGATGAAGGTCAGGTCCAAGTTCATCTCCGGATGCGCCTTGGCGATTGTCAAAGCCTTGTCGGCCACGCTTCTGCTGTGAGAAACAAGGATACGATAGGCATCCGATTCCACCGCGTAATATTTCTGGATAATCTCTAACGGTTCCATTCTATTTTTAGGATTAAGACATTTGTCCGCGAAGTTAATGAGAATCGTCCAATAAGCAAGGCCAAGACAGGCCATCAGGAGTAGCCAACCGAAAGGGAAATCAAAGAATTATTTCGTACATTCGCGACAGGACATGAATAACATAACACCTGTATGAAAAAGCGGATACCTATTTATCTAATGCTCATGGGGCTGTTCCTGGCCCTAAGCCCCGTGTTCGCCCAAGGCGAGCTTAGGATAGGGGCTGAACGGATTGACGTGATCACCCGACTGCTGGAAGGCAAACGAGTCGGTCTTGTGGTCAACCAAACCTCTATCATCGAGAAGACACACACCCATTTGCTGGACACGCTCCTCTCCATTGGCATCGACGTCCGCAAGGTCTTCGCTCCCGAACATGGCTTCCGGGGAACAGCCGACGCCGGCCAAGAGATCAAGGACAGCCGCGACGTGAAAACCGGCGTGCCCATCATCTCCATTTATGGAAAGAACAAGAAACCGAGCGCCGATCAGCTGGCCGACCTGGATATCCTGGTATTCGATATTCAGGACGTAGGCGCCCGTTTCTATACCTACATCAGCACGATGCACTACGTCATGGAGGCTTGCGCCGAGAATCACAAGCCACTCGTCGTGCTCGACCGGCCGAACCCGAACGACTTCGTCGACGGCCCGGTCCGTGAGGAGAGCCAACGCTCCTTTGTCGGCGTCGATCCGCTTCCCATCCTGCATGGCCTGACTGTTGGCGAGTTGGCCTGGATGATCAACGAAGAGGGTTGGCTCGAATCGACACCCGATACCTGCCAGCTCCGTATCGTCAAGATGGAGAACTGGAAGCATGGCGATCCCTATTGGCTTCCGGTAAAGCCATCGCCCAACCTGCCCAACGACCAGTCGATCCGTCTTTACCCCTCGCTCTGTTTCTTCGAGGGTACCAACATCAGTGTCGGACGCGGTACCTATTATCCGTTCCAGATGTTAGGCGCGCCCGACAAGCGTTACGGTGAGTTCAGTTTTACGCCACAAAGCCTGCCTGGCTTCGATACCAATCCGCTGCACAAGGACAAGACCTGTTACGGTGTCGATCTCAGGGAATATCCGTTTGAGGGTGGACTATCACTCCGATTCCTGCTGGATTTTTATGAGAAGGCGGACGACAAGCAGGCCTTCTTCTTCTCTCGTCCACAATGGTTCGACCTGTTGGCCGGAACAAAAGAGCTGCGTTTCCAGATCATCCGTGGCCTTAGCGAAGAGGAGATCCGGGCAAGCTGGCAACCCGAGCTGGAGCAATACAAGGCAAAACGCAAGAAGTATCTGCTCTATCCCGATTATGGGAAATAATTAATACACTTAAGTGAAAATAAAATCGCACTGCAGTGAAATTCCAAATACACTGCAGTGCGATTATTTTTCCCCTACAATAAACGGGCGACGATTATTCCTTTACCAAAAGGAAAACCGTGCTGCCATCCTCGGCTGTCAGGACAACCTCGTTTTCGTTGGCGCCCGCCTTTACGGCACGAACCTCGTCAAGCGCCTTCAGGATCTTTCCCTCAACCTCCATATCGGGGCAAGCCATCATTGTCGTTGCCGCCTGATTAATCCGCAGGGCCGATACGTTGGCGTCGTCAAGAACGACAGAGGTATTAAAGATGTTACAACCCGCGTTGCCGTGCAACTTCAGGTCGGACATGTTGAACTCCATGTTCGGCTGGTTAGTCGCCTCGACTTTCTCACCACGCAACTCCACAATATTCCATTTCCCGTCGAGGATCTTGGCGTCCGTCTTCGACTCGCCACACGCGAACAGTCCGCCCACGAACAATGGCAAGGCAAACAAATACAACAGTTTCTTTTTCATTTTTCTCTCTTTTTCAATAAGTAAATATAATCTTACCAATTACGCACTACCTAACAACACACGAGATGGGCAGAATGTTCAGCGCCTATCCTTTCCACGACCGCTCGCCTCAAGCCACGCTCCGCTCGATCAGTTCTCGCCGTTTCCATTTCTGGGTCCGCCAACGCAGGCAGAGCACGATTCCCCTCGAGCATTCGTCCAAGGCGAAGGCAAACCACATGCCAGCCAGACCCAATCCCAACGCGATACCGAACAGGTAACCGCATGAGACCGCAAAGATCCACATGCAGAAAATCTCGATGATGACAGGCACCACGACATCGCCCACCGAACGCAGGCAGAAAAGGAACAACAGGACCGTCGCCCGCCCGTGCTCGAGCAAGACATCGACCAGCAGGGCACCCATGGCGATCGTGATGATCTCCTGATTCTCCGTAAAGATTCCCAATAAAGGACGGCCCAGCAAATAGACACTCACGCTGGCGATAAAGGTCACCAGCAACGACCAGCGCCAACCATACCAACTCAACAAATAGGCAGTCCGTTTCTTTTGGGCACCGACAAGATTACCGGTACAGATGGAGGTCGCTTGCGCCATCGCCAACGAGAAGATATAACCGATAATCACGATATTCATCACGTAAACCCTTGCCGCCAGCACCTCATTACCCAACATATTGATAAAGTAGACCACCATCACCTGCGAGGAGTCGTATGAGATCTGCTCGATAGCTGATGGCATACCGACCTTCAGGACCGATTTCAACTTGTCGAACGGGAAAGGCCTGAAATAGGCCAACGGCATCCGGCGGACCAAGCGCTTGAACAGTATGAGAAACAACAAGAGCATCGCGATGCCCCGACACACGCTCGTGGAGATGGCCGCTCCCTCAACACCCAGCGCCGGAAAACCAAAATGACCGAATATCAAGGAATAATTGCCAAAGATATTCAGGATATTGATCATCAGGACCACCTGCATCGCATAATGGGGCCTGTTCGCCGCTCGCAAGACTGCCGAGATCGTAAAGTTGACCGCCTGGAAAAAGCCGAAACCGCCGACAATACGCATATAGGCCACCGCATCCGGCATCAAGTCGGGCCGGAGATCCATCCAGACCAACATCCGCTCGCCGCCAAAAAGCAATAACGCGCTGATAACAAGACCTACCGCCGCATTAAACAACAGCGACGTGCCCACCACTTGCACGAAACTCTTCTCGTTTCTCGCTCCAAAATAAAGGGCGCACATCACGGCCGTTCCGGTTGTCGTTATATTGAAGAGCAGGAACACCATGTTCAACAATTGATTGACGACACCGACAGCCGCCACCGCGTCGTCCGAGTGGTGGCTCAGCATCAACGTGTCCACCACACCCAACGTCAGGGTCAACAAGGTCTCCAAGAAGATTGGGCCAATCAGCTTGAACAGTTTACCTTTCAAGGTATTCGAGCCCGGAAGCAATCCGAATCTATTTCTCATCACTAAATACACCTAAACATTTCCCGCCGCGAAATTACGAAGCTTTCTCACATCCCCATCCATTCCCGTCTTTTTCAGCATAAAAATTATCCCAAATCAAATCCAGGGGCGGTGCCATTTTTTGATCCCCACGTTTCTTTTTTGGAAATTATCCCGTACATTCGCGTGTAATCAATAAATAATCAATGACAAAAAGAACTATTCTCAGATCGGTCCCGTTTATCTGGGCCATCGCGGGCCTTCTTTGGATGGGCGGTTGCTCACCTTCCAAAAAACAGACAGAAGACATGGATATGGACACCCAATGGAAAGATAGCCTCCAGCATATCTACCAATACGGCATCTGTGTCGACTCGCTCGATATCAAGGAACACCTGATCCAAAGAGGCGACAATCCAGCGTTGATCTTCTCGAACCTGGGCTTCTCGGCCCTGAAGGCGGACAGCATCAGCAAGGCCTCGGCCCACGTGCTCGACCCGACCAAGCTGCGGGCCGGCATGCACTATTACACCTTCACGACGCTCGACAGCCTGGCCAACATCAAATACATCGCATTCGCCAAGTCGATGACCGATTATGCCGTCATCAACCTGACCGGTGACACGATCAGCGCCTACGAATACACCAAGTCCATCACGCTGAAAAAGAAATATACCGAAGGAACTGTCAACTCTTCGCTCTGGAATGTCATCAAGGCCAACGGCGACGATCCGTTCCTGGCGATCCGGATCTCGGACGTTTACGCCTGGCAGATCGACTTCTTCGACATCAAGGAGGGCGACGCTTTCAAGGTGATCTATAACGAGGCCTACATCGACGACACGACACGCCTCAATATCGCCTCTATAGAAGCGGCTATCTTCACGCACCAGGGCAAGGACTATTACGCGATCCCCTTCACGCAAGACAGCGTCAAGGAGTTTTTCGACGAGGAGGGCAACAGCTTGCGGAAAGCGTTCCTGAAGGCGCCACTCGATTTCTTCCGGATCACCTCCCGCTTCACCAACGCCCGTTTCCATCCGATCCTGAAACGCTACAGGGCACATCACGGCGTGGATTACGCCGCCCCGACCGGGACGCCTGTCCGGAGCATCGGCGATGGAACCGTTATCGCGAAAGGCTACCAGAGTGGCGGTGGCAATTTCCTGAAGATTAAACATAACTCCGTTTATACAACGACCTATATGCACCTCAGCCGTTTCGCGAAAGGCATACAGGTCGGCTCGCACGTACGCCAGGGAGAGGAGATCGCCTACGTCGGCTCTACCGGCTTATCCACCGGCCCCCACCTGGATTTCCGGGTCCATAAGAACGGGCAACCGATCGATCCGCTCAAGATGGAGGCACCCCCTTCGAACCCGGTCAAGCCCGAGTTGCGCGACAGTTTCATGGTCGTCAAACAGATGGTCCTGGCGGAAATGGACAGCTTGCGCCAGGTGACGCTCACCGCCCAACAACCCGTCGCGACAACGGATAGTATCGCAAACAACCAACAAAAGGAGGAGATAAAATGAAAACATTAGGAAACATCATCTGGCTGGTATTCGGTGGAATACTGGTATTCATCGAATATCTCGTATCGAGCCTTCTGCTCTGTGTCACGATCATCGGAATACCGTTCGGGCTCCAGACACTGAAACTGGCCCTTTTAGCCTTATGGCCATTCGGGCAGGAGGTTATCGACAACGGCAACAGTGGCGGCTGCTTGTCGGTTATCATGAACGTGATCTGGATCTTCATCGGAGGCATCTGGATCTGCCTGACGCACCTTTTCTTCGGTGTCTTGCTATGTATCACCATCGTTGGGATACCGTTCGGGCGACAACACTTTAAGATGGCCGCACTCGCCCTCGCTCCTTTCGGGAAAACCATCCGATAAAGGAGGGGGCCTACTTTTGTGGAGCACCTCCATCAGCCCTAGTGGAACGCCTCCACTAGAGCTAGTGGAACACCTCCATTAGAACTAATGGAGCCTCTCCATATTTCCTTACTTCAATCCAAAGTCACCTGGGTCGCCTCCACGGGACCACTCAAGAAAAGGGAGGCGGCCTCCATGAACTTCTCGGCGGACTCGGTCGTCAAATAGGAACAGCGTCCATTCCTCAACAGGCAACGGTCCATCTCGGGATGCCGTCGCAAATAATCCTTCAAGCTCGCGGCCACATACTCGCCCTGCGGCACGAGCGTTATCCCCTCGGGCGTATATTGCCGGATCTTATCCATCAACAAGGGATAATGCGTACAACCCAATATCAAGGTATCAATCATGGGATCGACAGACAGGATGTGATCCAGATGCCGCTTGACGAAATAATCGGCTCCCGGCGAACGACTCTCATTACACTCGACCAGAGGCACCCACATCGGACAGGCCTCGCCCACCACATGGATATGGGGAAACATCTTCCCGATCTCGAGGGCATAAGAGTTGGAGGCGATCGTTCCCGCCGTTCCCAAAACGCCCACATGCTTCGTCCGGCTGATGGAATCCATCAACTCGACGGTCGGCCGGATCACGCCTAAGACACGCCGAGAAGCGTCCCATTCCGGCAAATCCCTCTGCTGGATGGTACGAAGCGCCTTTGCCGAGGCGGTATTGCAAGCGAGAATCACCAAATGGCAGCCTTGAGCGAACAGGAAGCGAACCGCCTGACGGGTGAACTGGTAAACCACCTCAAACGAACGGGGTCCATAAGGCGTACGGGCATTATCGCCCAGATAGAGATAATCGTATTCCGGCATCAACTGATGGATCTTATCAAAGACGGACAAGCCCCCATAACCGGAATCGAAAACACCAATGGGGCCTGGAGCCTGCGGGAAAAGAGTCATGAGCTTATAGATATAAATAAAGGGACGTGCCCATCAAAGGACACATCCCTAACTCCAATTTATTCACCTTAAAAATTATAATCCTAACTTAGTACGGACAAACGGAGTCGCGTCGACTGCCGTATTACCGGTATAAAGCAAAGCGGCCGGATCGATGATATAGGTGTATCCCTTTTCGTCGCCTACCGCCTTAATAGCGCCCTGCAATTTTTGTTGGATCGGCTGGAGCAACTCCTGTTGCTTCTTCTGTACGTCTTGCTGAGCGACCTGCATGAAGTTATCCATACGGCCCTGGATGTCCTGGATCTCCTGCATTCTTCTCAATTTGATATTCTCGGTCAAGGAGTCCTGCTGAGCGATAAAATCAGAATACTTTTTCTGATACTCCTCTTGCATTTGTTGCAACTCCATCTTATACTTCTCATTCAAGTCTGCCATCTGTTTCTCCATGTCAGAAACCTCCGGCATAGCCATAAACACCTCCTGAGTTTTCACATACGCGATTTTAACTTCCTGAGCGACAACTCCCAGAGGGAGGATCATGAACAATAAAACAATAAGTTTTTTCATTTCTTCAATTATAAAGTAATTATTTAGTTATTAATCCAAATCTTACCGAATCTTCATAAAGCGCACAAATGTAAGCATTTATTTTGAATATCCCAGCTTATCAAGGACTTCATTGCTGATATCGATCTTCGGAGAGGCAAAAATTATGCTCATCGCCGAAGCACGGTCAATAACCAACTGATAGCCTTGCCTGTCCGAGATCTCCTTGACCGCATTGTAAATCTCATCCTGGATCGGTTTCATCAAGCTCTCGCGTTTCTTGTAAAGCTCACCTTCCGGACCAAAATACTTCCGTTTCAAGTCTTGCGCCTCCTGTTCCTTCTTCACGATCTCCTCCTCACGTTTTGTCTTCATCTCCGCCGAAAGAAAAACCAGGTCACTCTGATAGTTCTTATACATATTCTGAGCCTCCTGCTGGATGGCCTCTACCTCATTCTGCCACTTCTGTGAAACTTGGCTCAATTGTTCATTTGTCATCTCATAGGCCGGAATATTCTTCAATATATATTCCATGTCGATTAAGGCGAACTTCTGTGCCTTGCCCGTGAACAGGCATAACGACAATAAGCAACTAACAATAATCCATTTTTTCATAATGCTCTCCCTTTTTGTTTATTTCTACGACTTATACGACAACAAATATAAAATAGAGTTTATTTCGAGCCTATACTATTATAATTAAACAACTTTCATTTAGAACTCTTGACCTATGATGAAGTGCAGGTTGCTACCGCTCCTCCTGGAGGTATCGCCATAATTCGGAGTATCAAAGCCATAAGCCCAATCCAACCCCATCAAACCGATCATCGGCAAGAAGATACGGACACCGACACCCGCCGAGCGCTTCAGGTCGAACGGATTGAAGTCGCCCAGATCCTGCCAAGCGTTACCTGCCTCAACAAAGGCCAAACCATAAATTGTTGAAGAAGGCTCCAACAGGAACGGATAACGCAACTCGACCGAAAGACGAGAGTAAGCATAACCATACGAGCTATAGCCACCATTACCGGCGATACTACCGTTCTCATAACCTCTCAAACCGATCGTCTCAGTCGCGTAATAGGTCGAGTAACCACTCATACCGTCACCACCCATATAGAAGGTCTCGAAAGGTGTTCTCTTCGATTTCGTGTAAGAACCCAAGAAACCATACTCCGCACGGGCCATTAAGACAGGCGTCCGTTTCACGCTCATCGGAGCGAGCGGCGTAAAGATCTTCGCCTTGAACTTCCACTTATGATACTCGATCAACCGATACTTCTCCTCATCCGACATCGTTGAGTAATCCTTGTTCTCGAACAATGAGTAAGGCGGTGTCGCCGCTACCGAGAACGAGAATTGTGAACCCCGACGGGTATAGAGCGGGTTATCGATTGAGTTACGCTGGAACATCAACTCCAGGTTGATGTTGTGGCAATTACCATTCTGTACTTGGAAATAATCCCAATCCTTCATCATGTACAACTGATAATTCAGGGTTGCCATGAACTGGAAGTAATCATCCGGCCAGTTCAAACGCTTACCATAACCGGCTGAAACACCAAGCATCATGATATACTTGTTGGGGTTCAAGGCAAAGTCGTAGCTGTACAAGCCATTGCCATAATATGGATAACCTCCATAACCACCATAATAACCACCATAACTACCATAATAAGGATTATACCCGCCATAATAAGGATTGTACGCACCATAATTGTTACTGATGTAACGGTCACTGATATCCGTCTGCTTAGAGAAGTAAGCGCTTACCGACAAGGTATTCGGGCGCTTTCCTCCAAACCAAGGATCGAGGAACGAGATACTGTAGGCCTGATAATAACGGCCGTTGGTCTGTCCGCTCAAGGTCAAGGTTTGTCCCTCACCCTGCGGGATAATGCCCTTATAGGTTTTCGGATTCAGGAAGTTCTTCATGGAGAAGTTGGTGAACTTCAAGCTGACCTTACCGATGATACCGGTCTGTCCCCAACCTGCCGAGAATTCAACCTGGTCGTTCGCTTTCGACACCAAGTTATATTCGATATCCACCGTACCATTCTCCGGATCAGGAATCGGGTTCGGGTTCATGTTCTCAGGATCGAAGTGACCCATCTGCGCCAACTCACGAATAGAACGAACCAGGTCATCACGGCTAAACAGCATACCTGGCTTCGTACGCAACTCACGACGTACGATATCCTCATACAAACGGTCGTTACCATTGATGATAATCCGGTTGATCGTCGCTTGCGGTCCCTCCTGGATACGGATCTCCAAGGCGATCGAGTCGTTCTCGACCTCCACCTCAACCGGATCGGCGTTGAAGAAGAGGTAACCGTTATTGAAATAGACGTTAGACATCGCGTCCTCGTCCGTACTCAAACGCTCTGTCAGTTTCTTCTGGTTATAGACCTCACCCGGCTTCATGCCCAAGACGGCGGCCAGATAATCGGTCGAGTATTGCGTATTACCGACAAACCGGATATCCTTCAAGAAATACTGTTGTCCCTCGACGACCTTCAAGAAGATATCCACCTTCTTCTCATCGTAGTTCACCACACTATCCGAAACCAGGACGGCGTCGCGGTAACCGAACTCATTATACTTAGAGATCAGGTTCTTCTTATCGTTCTCATACTCCTCGGTCGTGAACTTCTTGGTGCTGAACATCTCGAGGATACTGGTTTTCCAGTCGTTATAGAAGCTGAACTTCTCGTTCGTCTTCTTCATCGCCTTCTTCAACGTGCGGGCGGACAATTTCTCATTACCCTCGAAATAGATCCGGTGGATCTTTGTCTTCTGGTTCTTGTCGATATTGATATTGACAATCACCTCACCCTCGTTCGCGGGATCATCCTTCTGTTGAATATCGACCTTGACATTCTTAAAGCCCTTATCATCGAAGAAACGCTTGATGACCGTCTCCGTACGGTCCATCACGTTAGGTGTAATCTGATAACCCTTCCTCAATCCGAGACGAGCCTCCAAATCCTCACGTTCGCTTTTCTTGATACCCGAATAATGCACCTCCGATATACGGGGCCTTTGTTTCAGCTGTATTTCCAACCAGATCTGATCACCCTCAATCTTCGAGGCCAGGATCTTGACATCTGAGAACAAGCCATGCTTCCAGAACCGTTTGACCGCGGTTGTCACCTCATCGCCCGGCACCGTAATCTCTTCGCCGACAGACAAGCCCGAAAAGCCAATCAACACAAAATCATCATAGTTCTTCACGCCCGTGATTTTGATATCCGCGATCTTATACTTTTTCGGAGATAGGGCATAAGAAATCACTGGGACCTCAGCAGGCCCCTCAACCTTAGCAGTGTCACTTTCCTGGGCGACCGCTCCAAAAGCGAGACCCACGAAAACAAGGAACAGCTCAACCTTCTTGTACATATACAGCTATTATTTATAAAATTAATTGCTCGCTTGTCTTACCAAAACGACGCTCGCGTCGTTGGTAATACAATATAGCTCCATACAACTCTTCTTCCCTGAAATCCGGCCAAAAGACATCCGTAAAGTAGAGCTCGGCATATGAAACCTGCCACAACAGGAAATTGCTTATACGCTTCTCTCCCCCCGTACGGATCATCAAATCCAAATCCGGCATATCGTGTGTCGTCAATTGATCCGAGATCATTTGCTCCGTGATCTCCTCCGGATTGATCTTGCCATCAACAGCGGCCCGAGCCAAACGTCTCACCGCCTCCGTCAATTCCCAACGAGAGGAATAACTGATCGCCAATGTCATCCGTGTGCCCGTATTGCCAGCGGTCATATCCATGCACTCACGCAACGTGGCGTAAGCTTCCTTAGGCAGGCGAGACAAGTCGCCAATCGCAGACAGACGGACATTGTTTTCCATCAATAGAGGCGTTTCCCGATGAATCGCCATCACCATCAGGCTCATCAACGCGTTCACCTCCTCTTCCGGTCGATTCCAGTTCTCCATGGAAAAAGCATAAAGGGTCAAGAACTTCAACCCCAGTTTCCTGGCCGCTGTCACGACTTTCCGCAAAGAGACAACGCCCTCCTGATGGCCAAAACTACGCTCTTTACCTCGAGCCTTTGCCCATCGGCCATTGCCATCCATGATAATAGCGACATGCTGCGGCAAACGGTCCTTATCTATTTGATCAAACAACGACATCTTTCGACTATTTCTTCTTTATTTCTAATATTCACTTATACTATATGAATTGTTGCACGGTTCCGTACGTCGTCCGAAGTCCCACGTCACCGACAACAACAAAAACGAGCACCAGTCCTTATTCTTAAAGGCGCTGCTCGCTATTCCATAGGGATTATCCAACATCTCACGCCCCTCGAAGCCATCCCCGAACAGTTTCCTGAACGAGAACTCGCATCCAAGGTTCAACCGGTTGATGACCTTATACTTCACGCCAACACCCAATGGAATATTCGGGCTGACAAAAAAGCCACCAGAACCAAAAGCGGTTGTCATGCCCAATCCCACGAAGAGATAAGGCGTAAAGCGCTTCGTCCCCTTATAAGCATATTTATCGCTATAAGGGAAGAAGTTGAACTCCGCCTGTCCGCCCGCTTCAACAAAGCTCCTGTTGAATGAGGTCTGGGCATTATTCGGGAACACGTTCTCCAATCCATCCGTTCCGCCAGAGATCATACCCCAAAGCAAATTGGTCTTGATCGCCCAACGGAAATTGATGTTATAGCGGAAAACACCTCCGACAGAAGGATTCATTCCCTTAAAAAAAACATTCTTGTTCGTGTCTCCCATGTAATAGGAGGCACCAGCCATACCTCCTATCTCATATTTATATTCCTGAGCTTGAGCACAAGCCGCAAACACCACAAACGACACAAAGCCAATCAGCCGACGAAAAAAAGTAGAAGTCATAAACATCCTATCTCCATGCGTTACAAGATTATCACTTACTTTTTAACGATCAAAACTGATTTAAATTATGCCTGGCGCAACTTATTCGCCCGTGACCAGACGGAAGATCCGTCCTCTCCACAACTGGTTAAACTCATTTCCATTTAACGTGCCTTTTCCTCCGAAAAGATTCACGAAATTCTTATCATCCACCACAATAGAGGAGAATCCTCTCGCCTCGAATGAGGTTGGCATCAAAACCATCGAATCGGCCTTTGTCCATGTCAAACCCTTATCGAAAGAACGATAAACATCTTTCTTAGCGACACCATCACCATCCAAACCGCCAATCATGAACAACTGATCATCATAAGCGGCAACCATCGAACCCTCACGCTTCCCGAATCCGGCGTTAGTCTCCGTCGCCATCAAAGACCAGTTCAAGCCATCGCTAGTTGCCCAGCAATCACCAACAACCTTATCTTGCGAGGAACGTCCACCAATAGCGGAAAGATACTCATAATACATTGAGGCATATTGTAATGAAGCGAAATTCTTAATCGGGAAAGATTCCATAACCTGAGCGCCGCGGGTCCACTCACCGGACTCATCCAAAGCATAAAACGCACGATCTCCCTCTTGCTCAGCAACAACAGACAAAACCGCTTGCTGACGGGAGCTGGCTTTCACGCTACCCATAACAGCTATCACCTTAGGAGCATTCTGACTCTCCGACCAGGTCAAGCCATCATTCGAGACATACAATTTACCCTCTGTTGTCGGCAAATAGTAAGCCCCATTAAACTCAGACAATTGCGATAAGACGGCACCCGAAGCGGGAAAACCGCTCAATGTTTCACGTTGCCACTGACTGGGAGCGTCAACGGATGTTGAATATAAACGATATGCCTCGCCGGAAGAGACCGGTTTCACATACATAAAATAGCGTTCCTCTTCCGCCTTATCAGCGACAATCACCTTTTGTTCCGAGAAATTAATGTCAATCATAGGATCCTGAGACTTACCCCATACCATCGAATCAGGTATAACCTGATGGATGTTCACCCAAGCCCGATAAACCTTCGTCGTAATGCCATCGTAAGCGTGAACAACAAACTTAACTGATTTGGAAAAATCAATAGAGTCGGAAGAACTCCACCAATAGGTTGAATCCTTCAAGGCTTCAGGCGAGACTTCTGTTCCCGACACGGCAACAGAACTAGCATATGAGAGTGTACATAACACCTTCTCGATCTCAGTACCATAAGGCATCGAATCCAAATTATAAATCTCTCCGCTCAACTGGTCAATCGTGAAGTTGACACTACTCAACCCCGGAACGGAATCGCTCGAGAGAGAAAAAGAAGAAATTTGACAATTGGTTGTTACGTCATAAGCCTCAACCTCATCCGATTTCAAGCAGGACGACAAAAGAAAGACGAAGCATCCCACCAGCATCAACACTATTCTATTTTTCATCGAAAACATAAGTTTACTCATATTAAGCCACAAAAGTAGAAACATTTTTCGCTTTAAGGCCTATACGAGTCAATATTTATATAATTTTTAGTATGAAACCCGCTTTTTCACTTTTCTCATATCCCATTTCAACTCAAAAGGTTACCGACAAACCTCCGAAGAACGGTCGTCCCGATAATAGTGGAAAGCCTTGTTGCCGTTTAATTGGACCGACCCCTTTCCCTCCAATACCGGAGCTTTAACCCCATTGCCTAAAATCCTGGGAGATACCTCGACACGAGCCTCATCCCACAAAGAAGACTCTATAAAACTGGTCAACAGGCAAGCGCCTCCCTCAACCAACAAAGAGTCTAATTTCCGCCGGGCCAACTCCGCCATAACATGAGGCAAAATCGGTTGGGAGAAATCCAACTGGATGAACTCCAGGTTCGGACGTTTCTCACTGGCCGCTTCCGTAAAGACTAAAGTGAGAACCGACTGATCCAGCAGATGATAATTCCCCGGGATCTCACGACGACGATCAATCACGACCCGCACAGGCGAGTTCCCAGCCCAACGACGAACCGTTAACGACGGGTTATCTAACAAAGCGGTTCTTGTCCCAACCATAATAGCGGCGAAATCGGCACGCAACTTATGCACCTCACGAGCATTCACCGCATCCGACAAAACTACTGGTCGCACGGAAGGACCCGGCCGACAAATATCCATATAACCATCCGCGCTTTGAGCCCACTTCAACATCACGAACGGCCGCCCCAAACGCTGCAGAGTCATAAAAGGGCGGTTCAACGCTATCGCTTGTGATTCCAACACGCCCGTAACGACCTCGACTCCGGCATCCCTCAACATCCGGATGCCCCGACCGGAAACCTCAGGAAAAGGATCCACACAACCAACGACGACTCGTGGAATTCCCATATCTATAATCAACTTAGCGCAAGGGGGCGTCTTCCCATAATGCGAGCAAGGCTCCAGACTCACGTAAATCGTCGAATCCTTCAACAAACGCTTGTCCCTGACCGACGCAATGGCATTCACCTCGGCATGGCCTTCACCACATTTCCGATGATAACCCTCTCCTATAATTTTCCCATTATGGACAATCACTGCGCCCACCATCGGATTGGGACTCGTATTTCCCCGGCCACAACGGGCCAACTCCAGGCAACGTGCCATAAACTTCTCGTCAACCTCAAACATAAACCTTTGCTTTTAATCCTTTTTTACGCTACATTTGTCCCAAACTTATTGGAAATATATGACTGAAACCATCGCACGCATCCGACAGGCGCTAAAAACATCCTATCCGGATGATGAGATATCCGCCATTTCCAGGCTCATTTTGGAACATGTCTGCGAAATGCCTTTCTATAAAATACTGCTGGGCAAAGATAAGGATTTATCAGATACGCAAAGGAAGAGAATCGACAAGATACTCGCCGACTTACAAGAGAACCGACCAATACAACAGATATTAGGGAAAGAGGTGTTCTGCGGATTGTCCTTTAAGATCACGCCAGATGTCTTGATTCCTCGGCCAGAAACCGCGGAATTAACCTATATGGTCGCTAACGACCTGAAGGAATCGCCTGTCCAACTGCTTGATATCGGAACGGGAAGCGGTTGTATCGCCATAAGCCTGGCCCACCTGTTGCCTCAAGCGAACGTTTCGGCCATTGATATCTCGAATGCGGCATTAACGGTTGCCCGAGAGAATGCCGCCTCTATTGGCGTGAAGGTCGATTTCAAACAACTTGACCTGCTCGAAGACAAGACACCACAAGCTTTGGAACAATGGCTAGGAAACAACCTCGACGCCATCATCAGTAATCCGCCCTACATTATGGAAAAGGAGAAAAGCGGCATGGTGCCCAATGTCCTGGAGCATGAGCCGTCAATTGCCCTGTTCGTTCCAGACAACGATCCTCTTCTCTTTTATAGAACCATCGCCAAAATTGGCAAACGGTTACTTAAGCCCGATGGTATTCTCTATTTCGAGATCAATGCTCTTTGCGGAGAAGAGATGAAAGAGATGCTTGCACGAGAAGGTTATGACAAGATTGAGGTCAGAAACGATCTCTATGGCAAACCCAGAATAACAAAAGCGACAAACAAAATATAGCACACGGATATGGCAATCAAGGAAAAGAGCGAATCGGAAGTATTACACGCGATGGCTAAATATTGCTCAACTTGCGAAAGATGCGTACAGGAGGTCGAGAAAAAGATCCAGGCTGCCGGATTGTCGAAGGAGGCGCAAGAGCGGATTATCGGCAGGCTCACGCAAGAACGGTTTATCGACGAGAGACGTTATTGTCGTTTTTTCGTCAACGACAAGTTCAAGTTCAACAAATGGGGCAGGATCAAGATCGACTACGAGTTAAGGAAAAAGAATATTCCCAATGACATTCGTCAGGAAGCCCTGCTCGGGATAGACGAAACGGAATATGAGAACCTGCTAACCGATATACTGAAAGCGAAACTGAAAAGCGTCAAAGGGAAGAACGCCTACGACAGCCTCCAGAAAACATTACGCTTTGCCGTCGGCCGCGGGTTTGAGAGCGACCTGGCGATCAAGCGTCTCAAACTATTGACACATACCGATTATAATGAGAATGAAGAGATGGTCGATACTTTGGAATGATCTCCTCAACCTGTTTTTTCCCAAAACCTGCCTGACCTGTTCCAAACCTCTGCTCGAAAATGAGGAACAGATCTGCCTGGAATGCCTGTGCGACCTGCCTTACACGAATTTCCACAAGAAAAAAGAGAACAGGATCGGGCAACTTTTCATTTGGAACATGTCCGTCGAAAAGGCCACCGCTTTTCTCTATTACGAGAAAGGCGGCCATGTGCAAAAACTCATCCACCAACTGAAGTATCACGACAACCCGGAAATAGGCCATCTATTGGGACGAATCGCCGCCTTGAAAATCCAAAAGGAGAGCGCCTTCTTCGAAGGCATAGACACACTTCTGCCCGTGCCACTGCATCCCAAGAGACAACGGGCGAGAGGCTACAACCAGGCAGCCGTTATCGCCTCAGGCATCCAGGAGATTACCCACTTACCGATCGAGACATGCGCTGTCATTCGGCAAATTGGGAACGAGTCGCAGACCCATAAACAATTCTATGAGCGTTCAGAGAATGTTAGCGCTATTTTCAGGATCGTGAACCCTGAGCCTTTACAAGGAAAGCATCTTCTCATCATTGACGACGTAATCACCACAGGATCAACCATAAGCTCGCTTTGCCAAACACTATCGGAAATACCGGACATCAAGATCAGCATTTTCTCATTGTCCGCAGTCTAATAATAATTCAAAAATATAACCCGATAATTAATGTTATATCATTCCCTTTAATTATTTTTGCGAAACGATAAAACATAGGATTATATGGAAACACTGGAAAGATTAGTAGCAGAGAAATTATTGAAGATTAAAGCTGTAAAATTACAGCCCGCCAACCCGTTTACATGGGCATCCGGTTGGAAGTCACCTATTTACAATGACAACCGTAAGACGCTGTCTTATCCAGCAGTAAGAAGCTTCATCAAGGTAGAATTAGCAAGAATGGTTTACGAGAAATACGAGAACGTTGACGCGATTGCCGGTGTCGCTACAGGCGCGATCGCTCAAGGCGCGTTAGTGGCCGACTTGTTAGGCCTGCCTTTCGTATATATCCGTTCAACTCCAAAAGACCATGGATTGGAGAACCTGATTGAGGGTGAATTGAAACCAGGCTCAAGAGTCGTTATCATCGAGGATTTGGTTTCTACAGGCGGTAGCAGCCTGAAAGCGGTACAGGCCGTTCGTAACTTCGGATGCGACGTCGTTGGTATGGTCGCTATCTTCACTTATGGTTTCCCTGTCGCTGTTGAGGCTTTCAAGGAGGCAAAAGTGACATTAAACACTTTAAGCAACTACGATGCCGTATTGGACGAGGCTGTTCGCACGCATTACATTGACGAGTCCGAGATCGCGGTCCTGCAGGAGTGGCGCAAGGATCCGTCAAATTGGAACCCCAATAAATAATCACGAAAAGCGCTTGAATAAATGACTGAAGATTTTGTTAGTGAGATCAAATCCATCCCATTTAACGACGATCGCATTTATACGATGCTGTCCGACCTCTCCAACCTGGAGCGTGTCAAGGACCGCATCCCTCAAGATAAAATAAAGGATTTCGAGTTCGACAGCGATTCTTGTAGTTTCGCTGTCGATCCTGTCGGGAAAATCCGCTTCGAGATAGTCGATCGGGAGCCCAACAAACTGATTAAGTTCACGACCACCAATTCTCCTATCCCTCTTTTCTTATGGATACAGCTCAAGCAAGTGGCCGAGAATGATACCCGCCTGAAGCTGACCGCTCGTGCGGACTTGAATCCTTTCATCAAGCCAATGGTCGCTAAACCATTGCAAGAGGCTGTCGATAAGATCTCGACGATCATCGCCTCTATTCCTTATTAATATACACGAAACAATGGCTCAGAAACTTTGGGAAAAAAATGTACAAGTCGACCATGAGGTCGACTTGTTTACTGTCGGCAAGGACCGTGAGATGGACCTTTACCTGGCTCCTTACGACGTATTGGGCTCTATGGCTCATATCACCATGCTGGAAAGCATTGGCCTGCTGACAAAAGAGGAATTGCAACTCCTCCTGAAAGAATTGCGTGCGATCCACTCGGTCGCCGAGAAAGGCGAGTTCGTCATCGAGGAGGGAATAGAGGATGTCCACTCACAAGTGGAATTGATGCTCACCCGCCAATTGGGCGATATGGGCAAAAAGATCCACAGCGGACGCTCACGCAACGATCAGGTTTTACTCGACCTGAAGCTGTTTACCCGTGCCAAGATCCAACAGATCGTCAAGTCAGCCGAGAAACTGTTCCAGGTACTGCTCGAGCAAAGCGATCGCTACAAGCATGTCCTGATGCCCGGTTATACGCATTTACAGATCGCCATGCCATCCTCTTTTGGCCTTTGGTTCGGGGCATACGCCGAGAGCCTGGTCGACGACTTGCGGTTAATGGAAGCGGCATATCGTATCTGTAACCGTAATCCCTTAGGCTCGGCGGCAGGTTATGGCTCATCATTCCCATTGAACCGCCAGATGACCACCGATCTCTTGGGCTTCGACTCGTTAGATTATAATGTGGTCTACGCACAAATGGGACGAGGCAAGATGGAACGTACGGTTGCCTTCGCCATGGCTGGCATCGCGGCGACACTCTCGAAATTAGCATTCGACGCTTGCCTTTTCAACAGCCAGAATTTCGGGTTCATCAAACTTCCGGACCAATTCACGACCGGATCAAGCATCATGCCACACAAGAAGAATCCGGATGTCTTCGAGTTGACACGAGCGAAGTGCAATAAGATCCAGGGATTGCCAACGCAAATCACGCTTATATGCAATAATCTGCCGTCTGGCTATTTCCGTGACCTGCAGATCATCAAGGAGGTCTTTCTCCCCGCTTTTGACGAGCTGAACGACTGCCTGACGATGGTCACTCACATGATGCGAGAAATCAAGGTCAACGAGCACATTCTTGACGACGACAAATACGCTTTGGTATTCAGTGTCGAGGAGGTCAACAAGAGAGTCCTCAACGGCGTACCTTTCAGGGATGCCTATAAGCAGGTCGGACTTGAGATTGAGGCAGGTCAATTTGTTCCCCAGAAGCAGGTCAATCACACCCACGAGGGCAGCATTGGCAATCTGAGCAACGATAAGATCGCGGCTTTAATGAAAGAGATCATGAATACCTTCCAGTTCGAGAAGGTCAATCAAGCAGAAAAAGAGTTAATCCATGGTTAAACGAAAGTTTTTGCTTCCACTCCTCCTGTTGGCGGGATTCGCATGCACGGAAAAGATCGAGATGCGTATCCCGTCGCAACGGGTTTATCTGGAGTTGGACCTGACATACAACGACAAGGCGTTAAACACGCTCTACTCGCATAAGATTTACACCAAAAACAATATCGATCAAGCCAACGAGTACACAGGATTTGGAGGCGTATTGGTATTCCACGGTGATAACGACATCTTCTACGCCTTTGATGCCGCTTGCCCATACGAGGCACAATCCAATGTCACCATCACGGTCGAGGATGGAGATATCAACGCCATTTGCCCCAAATGTGGCTCAAAATATGAATTACTGTATGGAATAGGCAATCCTGTCTCAGGACCAAGCGAATACTATCTCCAGCGCTATCCGGTCAGCCGCTCCGGAAATAAAATATTTGTAGGATATTGATATTTTTTCTCGATTTTGTTTGGAGATTCAAAAAATTGATATACCTTTGCAACCGCAAAAGAGAAACAAACATACTGCGGAAGTAGCTCAGTTGGTAGAGCATAACCTTGCCAAGGTTAGGGTCGCGGGTTCGAGTCCCGTCTTCCGCTCACTCTTGGAGAAGAGAAGGGATGCTCGAATGGTGGAATCGGTAGACACGAAGGACTTAAAATCCTTTGGCTATTGCAGCTGTGCGGGTTCAAGTCCCGCTTCGAGTACAAAATGTTTTTTTAACTGCGGAAGTAGCTCAGTTGGTAGAGCATAACCTTGCCAAGGTTAGGGTCGCGGGTTCGAGTCCCGTCTTCCGCTCGCTTCCAAATAAAGCCTCGTGATTCTTAGGGATCTCGGGGCTTTTACTTTATACGACCGTTTAAAGCCATCAGATTAACGATCCATTCACTCCGAATTTAAGGGTATTGAACACAATAGTACGTGTGAGGCGACACATACGTACATATCGATCCTCACGAACGCTCCCGCAAGCCGACACATACGTACGTGAAAGCTGACACATACTATTGTGTCCTCAAGGGCGCATAACAGTGTATTTGGAATTCCACTGCAGTGGAAGGAAAATTTCACTGCAGTGGAACTAAAAATGGACTTCAGTCCGGATTACATCTCCTTCTCTTTAATCAGTCCACAACGATAAGCGTAAAGCAATTTCTCGAGATCCTTAATCTGGCTCTGTAACTCCGCTCCCTTATCCGTATCCTTGACCATTTGGCGATGCGAGCTCAACTCGACGACGATGGTTGTCGACTTGATATCCAATCCCTCTTCAATCGCCTTGGTTGTCGACTCGAATGGCTCGTGCTGTACCAGCTGGAAGCCGCGAGAATGATAAACAAGTGTATAGCCAGCAATTCCTGTCTCGAGATGATATGGTCTGGAGAAACCACCATCAATCACCAGCATTTTTCCACCTGCCTTAATTGGGTTCTCACCCTTATTGGAACGCACGGGCACATGGCCATTGACAATATGACGATGCTCTCCGACCACCTGGAACTCGTCCAAAATCATGTCGCAGACCGACTCCTGATCACGTAACGTATAATAGGCGCCCTTTTCCTCCTTGTGTGTCTCGGCATCATCAAGGAACAACCGCTCGAAAGTGGCCATCTTGCTCTTATCAAAAAGGGGCGAATTCTTGCCACACCAAAGATACCAGACGTAATCGTGCGCGAAATCCACCTCCTCTTGCTCTCCAGTGCGGAAATAAGCTGTCCGCACCAATTGATCTACCCGGTCAAGCAAAGCCTTACCAGAATAGCTCTTGCCCATAATCTGTACCGGCTTGAAGGTGCCATCCGGATTCATCGGGATCGAGGCATGGTAAAGTAAATTCGAATTACAAACGGCGTACATACTTCCATGCGTAAAAAGACAACGCATATGTTTACGCAATTTCTCGCTACTCTCGAACGAACGCTTGATCTTGCGCATCAATTCCTCCTCCTCGATCGACAAACGATAAGGATCACGAGGATCCAATGTCGGGAAATAAGAATCTTTCAGTGGATATTCCTGGCCATTCAACCGAAGTATTCCAGCTTTCAGGTCGAGATGATGCAAAAGCATACGATCATCCATCTCAAACTCCGGACGGCGACGAATGATCTCTCCCTCCAGCTTGAACTGGATTACCGTGATGGCTTTGTGCATTTGCGAGATCAGTCGGATGGTCTTCTCATCGAAAAAGCTGTCGGCATATTTCGTCCGCGGAAGGAATAAAGCGCAAGGATCATCACCATAAGTTTCCATGGCGAAAGTCGCCAACGGCAGGAGATTAATGCCATATCCATCCTCGAGTGTCGACAAGTTACCGAAACGCAAGCACATACGGATCACGTTGGCGATACTGCCCAAATTACCGGAGGCTGCGCCCATCCAAAGCACATCATGATTGCCCCACTGAATATCGAAGTTATGATAGTCGCACAGCGTATCCATGATCAAATGCGCGCCAGGACCACGATCGTAAATATCACCAATCACGTGCAACAGGTCGATCGTCAGGCGTTGTATCAGATTGCAGATAGCGATAATAAAATCGTCCGCCCGTCCGGTTGAGATAATCGTACAAATGATTTGGTCCACATAAGCGGACTTGTTAGGCTCGACCGACGACTCATGCAGCAACTCCTGAATAATGTAGGAGAACTCGCGGGGCAACGCCTTCCGCACCTTCGACCGTGTATATTTCGAGGAGACGTTACGGCAAACACAAACCAGCTGGTTCAATGTCACCTGATACCAATCCTCCAGGTCACGCTCCTGCCCTTTGATCAGCTCCAGCTTTTCTTCCGGGTAATAGATCAACGTGCAAAGCTCCTTTTTCTCGGCCTCACGCATTGAGATACCAAATATCTCGTTCACCTTCCGTTTTACGGCACCCGAAGCGTTCTTCAGCACATGCCGGAACGCCTGATCCTCGCCGTGCAGGTCGCTCAGGAAATGCTCCGTGCCCTTGGGCAGGTTCAAAATCGCCTCCAGGTTGATGATCTCCGTACTGGCGTCGGCTATCGTCGGGAAACTCCGGGCCAACAACCTCAAATATCTTATATCCGTCAAGACGGATTCTTTCTGTACATCCTTTGTCATTCCTCAATCTTTTTTGTAATTACAAAGATAAGGCAATCCCCGCAAAGAAAGGCTGGTAGGTGATCCAGAAAACGGTATCTCTGACGCATTCTACCTAAAAAATGTTACAGCCCAAAGATTCTTTATACAAATCCCGGCGAAAGCACTATTTTTGTATAAATCAATCTAAAACTTATATTTCATGAAAACATTATTATGCGTATTAACCGCTTTGTTTATGGGAATGGGTTCACTCTACGCCCAAAGTTTAAAACCAATCAAGCTGAATGCCCCCAACAAGGATAGAGGCTCCGCCATCATGAAAGCATTGGCCGACCGTCGCTCCGAACGAGAGTTCGCCGACAAGAAGCTCAGCTTACAGGATCTTTCCGACCTTCTTTGGGCAGCGAATGGCGTCAATCGCCCAGACGGGAAAAGAACCGCGGCCTCTGCCCTGAACAAGCAAGACATCAGTATCTATGCGATCATGGAGGATGGCTCTTACCTTTATGACGCCAAGACTCATCAGTTGACTCCTGTCGCGTCTGGCGATTTCCGTCCACTTATCGGAGGCCAACAGACCTTCGTGAACAAGGCACCTCTTTGCCTGTTGATGGTTTCCGACATCTCCTTGTTTGGTGGAGGTGAGCGTGCGAAGATCACGGCGGCTCTCGACGCGGGCATCGTCTCACAAAATATCATGCTGTTTTGTTCAGGATGTGGTTTATCCACTGTACCAAGAGCGTCCATGGATGTCGCCGGTCTAAAGAAAGCGCTCAAGCTGACAGACAACCAGCTGCCGCTCATCAACAATCCGGTCGGTTATCCCAAGAAATAAATCAAGGGCAATATCCCATAAGAAAGACAAAGAAAGATGTGCCCAAGTTTCTGGACGATTAACCAGGCACATCTTTCTACACAATAGTAAAAAGCATTCAATCCAGCCATTTTATGCCAGCGATCTTTATCTCAATAATCCTCCTTTATATCTTAGGGAACGTATACATTTTCATTCGTGGACGACAAGCGATACGCAAGCATCCCAAAAGTGTCCGGGTTCTTGTCTTCTCAATCTTCATCATATGTGCCCTCTCTTTTCTCCTGTCGTTTGGTTTAAATAACATCATCGCTCCTCTACGTTTAGCTCGCCTCTTTGAGGAGGTTGGAAAAAGCTGGCTATTGGTAACGCTCTATATGACCCTGTTCCTGGCCCTCATGGACTTTCTCAGGCTGGTCAAGATTCGTGTGCCATTCGCGTTTTACTCTTCGTTGTTCCTGACATTGGGATTGCTGTTTTACGGCTACTACCATTATGACAATCCCAATACGAAAGAGCTGCACATCACCATCAACAAACCTTTCCAGACGCAAGGCCGTCCCATAAAGGTGGTTGGCATCAGTGACATTCATTTAGGTTATGAGACCAACAAAGAGCGACTGGCCAATTATGTCGAAAGGATCAACGCACTCAAGCCCGACCTGATCCTGATCGCGGGCGACCTGATCGATCATAGCCTGACGCCCGTTAAGGCCCAACGGATGCAAGACGAGCTGTCCCGGCTCAAGGCGCCATTAGGCATCCTGATGGCACCTGGCAACCACGATTATTTCTCCAACATTGAAGAGGTGGAACAATTCCTGACATTGACGCCCATTACGCTATTGAGAGACTCCGTCGTCACGCTCGAGAATGGCATTCAGGTAATTGGACGGGATGACCGACGACAACGAGACCGTGAATCACTCGACAAGCTGGTCCGCCAAACCGACCCATCGAAACCGATCCTGCTCATCGATCATCAGCCCTATGACCTGGAACAAACCGTCGATGCCGGCATCGACCTGCAATTCAGCGGGCATACACATCACGGCCAAGTATGGCCACTCACCTACTTGACCGATTATCTTTTCGAATTGAGTTACGGCTATGAAAAGCGAGAGAATACACACCTCTATGTCTCATCCGGACTGTCGTTATGGGGACCTCCATACCGGATCGGGACAGACAGCGAGATCGTCGTATTCTATTTGGACAATAAATAAAGGAGAAATATCATGAGAGTCTTTCTGCAAGCGATCGTGGCGCAACTGTTACTCAATCCCTATATTTACTGGCGAGGCAAACAGGCGCTTCCAAAGAAACCGGGTTATCAATGGCCTTTCGCGGCCCTGTTCATTCTAGAGCTGGCGATCTATTTCACGGGGTATCTCTTTCACGATGAGCTGCCCGACAAAATCATGATCCCGATTCTTTATATCTGCGGAACTTGGTACATCGCCTCGATCTACGTCACGCTCGCCCTCTTATGCCTCGAGCTGATCCGGCTTTCCGACAAACTCCTGAAATGGTATCCTCAGGCCATCTATCTCAACCTGGAGACCATCAAGCGAACCCTATTCGTCCTTATCACGATCGGAGTCACTGTCCTGATGTTCCATGCCAACCATACGGTTACACATCCTAGCGTAAAACACGTCTATATTGATATCCCCAAGAAAGTGTCAGGCCGAGACAGCCTGAAAATCGTATTGATGAGTGACCTGCATATTGGAGAGATGATCGGGAAAGAGATGGTACAGAAATATGTCCGACTAAGCAATGAACAACAACCGGACCTTGTTCTTTTGGCGGGCGACATCATGGATTATGAGTCCCGTTTCGCGGAGCAAGCCCATATTGAGGATGACTTACAGCAATTAAAGTCGACATTGGGCACCTATATCGTTAACGGAAATCACGAATATCGGGCTAACCGGATCGCCAAAAGGCGTTGGCTCCAAAAAACAGGCGGAACACTACTGATCGATTCCCTGGTCGCTCCCGACTCCAGCTTTTATCTTGTCGGGCGAGATGATTATATCAATAAGAAACGAAAAACGTTACAAGCCATCATTAAGGGGATCGACCACTCGAAACCCCTCATCGTGCTTGACCACCAACCCAACTCTTTCGCTGAAATGACCATGAATGGCGTAGACCTGGGCTTACATGGCCATACCCACAACGGGCAGATCTGGCCTTATCCATTAGTGATGAAACTGGTCTTCGAATGCCCTTATGGCTATTACCGGAAAGGAAACACCCAATTCTATGTCTCGTCCGGCATCGGAATCGCTGGGCCACCCTATCGGGTAGGCACGGCGTCTGAGCTGGTGGTTTTACACGTCAGGTTCGGCGGCTAAAGTGAAGCCGCCTCTTCCTCTTTCTTCTCCGGAGCGCTCAACGTCCGTACGTAAAGCGCCGGATCGGCCAAGACCTCAAGAGCCTTATCCAAGACCTTATCGTCTTTCAAGCTTTCCTGGAGATTTCCACTTTGGTAATAATAACGCTTAACAATCTCGGAAGCCAAGACCTTTTTCACCTGATCCTTGAAACGATCAAAGTCACGCTCCAGGTTCGGGGTCAATTTAGCCTCAAGAGCGGCAAACAGGGTCGAGTCCTCATCCAGGTAACCCTCAAATTCCGCCACCTCTCGCAAATTCTTAAGCGCCTTCTCGCTCTGGCGATCATAAGTGAAGTTTTTCTCCATCGCATAACGTTTCAAGGCCTCAAAATCCTCATCCGTCACCACGAACGATTCGATCGGGGCGATCTTCGGATGCTTCTGAGCCCAATCGGTCACGAAATCGAACAGAACCGTATCGGCCGCCAAATAATAGAGCATCGTCGGAGTCTTTGGCTCTTCTATCTCAAACTCCGGACGAACCCCTCCACCATCCCTTACGGGACGACCCTTTGAGGTATAGAATACGGAGGTCAGGCTATCGGGAACAGCGCCAACGCTACCATCCTCACGTCGATGAGAATAGTCGAGCTGCTGGATGCATCGTCCGCTTGGGATATAATATTTACTGATCGTCACCTTCAACTTTCCGTCGTAAGGCAGATCGCGCGTGGATTGTACCAATCCCTTTCCAAACGAACGTTGCCCGATCAAAACCGCACGATCGAGATCCTGCAATGAGCCGGAGACAATCTCCGAAGCTGAGGCCGAACCGCCGTTAATCAGAACCGCCATAGGCATGACCGTATCCAAAGGCTCAACAGGTGTCCGGTAAGTCCGATCCCATTGTCTCACCTTTCCACGAGTCGAGATCACCTCGCTTCCTTTCGGCACGAACATCCCGACAATCTGGACGGCACCCTCCAGGACACCACCGCCATTATTCCGCAAATCCAGGATCAACGACTTGATATGATGATTCTGCTTCAGGTCAAGGAAAGCCTCTTTCACCTCCTGGGCACTCTTATCGGTGAATCCCTGCAAATAGATATAACCGATGCTGTCCTGGCGCACGCCATAATAAACCACCTGAGGAGCGACGATCTGCTTACGTGTAATCTCGATCTTGCGGGGCTTCTGCTCACCCGGCCGCTGGATCGTGATGGTAAAGGTCGTATTGGGAACACCCTTCAACAGGGAACTGACCCGCTCGTTGGTCGATCCGGAAACGTCGATCGTATCGATCGCCAGAATGCGGTCGCCCGCTTTCAATCCTGCCAAAGCCGCCGGCATACCTTCTGTTGGCTCGGCGATCACGACACCTCCCTTGTTATTACGCTGGCGAATCAAGGAGCCGATACCACCATACTCACCGGTTGTCATCAGCTTCAATGTCTCCATCTCGCTCTCAGGATAATATTCGGTATAGGGATCCAACCCGCTAAGCATCGCGTCGATTCCCCGACGGACGGACTTCTCCACATCCATCGAATCCACGTAAAACATCTCCGCCTCCTTAACTAAGGCATTGAAAATATCCAGGTTTTTGCTGACCTCAAAACGGTTGTCCGATTGCGCCCGGCCCTCCGTGAAGGGAGCGGCTCCCAGCAACAGGCCGAGAAATAACGCTAGGTTCTTCTTATAATTCATCTTACTCAACTTTATACATAATATATCATCGCGTAAAAATAGGGAAATATCGACCGGTTACCCCAACAGGTCACCTACTTTTAACTTTATTTGTTCCCATTCACTCTCCGGAATCTGCGGACCGACGACCTTAACCACCTCGCCCGCCAATAACGAACCGATTCGTCCGGCCCGATCAAGAGACACACCTTTCGACAGGCCATAAAGGAAACCGGCAGCGAAGTTATCTCCAGCGCCCGTCGTATCAACACGTCCCTCGCCAATAGCAGGAATCTCGAACAGGTTTTCGCCACTGGCGATCAAAGAGCCCTCTTTCCCCAGTGTCACCAAGGCCACCTCGACCATATTGGCCAAAACAGGCGCCGCCTCACGAGCAGGCCGTCCCGTAAACGCCTCCGCCTCGCTCTCGTTCGAGAAAAGGATATCCACATAGGCCGGGATCAACTCGTCAAGCAATGGCTTAAAAGCATTGACAATATTAAAGTTTGACAAGTCAAGGGCCACTTTCAATCCCAAACGCTTCGCCTTAACCATCGTAGACCGGACCAAAGCCTCGTTCACCAGAAGATAACCCTCAATATAAATACATTGGTATTGGGAAAGCACCGATTCCTGGATCTCTTCCGGCAAGATTGTCGGAGCCGGCCCCAAGAAAGTACACATGGTCCGTTCGCCATCCGGAGAGATCAAAACCGTACAACTGCCCGATATACCCGATGTCTTTACGAAATATGGAGCGACACCCGCCTTTCTCAAGGCCTCCTCGTAATAAGCGCCAACCTCATCATCACCAATCTTACCCAAGTAACCGCTCTCACCACCAAGCATAGAGATCGCCCGCATCGTGTTACACACCGATCCTCCGGGTGCCATTGTCCGCTCAAGCCCTTGCCAAGCCGTCCGGATCGCGATCATCCGCTCTTGGTCGATCATCTCCATAGCGCCCTTGCAAACACCTATCTTAGAGAGGACTACATCGTCTTCCAAACGCAACAGGACATCCACTAAAGCGTTTCCCAAACCTAATATCTTCATTTTTTTCAAATTTTTTCCGCAAAGATATTGCATATTTCGAAAAATGCCTCTACTTTTGCAGTGCAAAATCGGACAGGTCAGTAGATCTGCGAGAGACGCAAAAACATTCTTCCTTAGCTCAGTCGGTTAGAGCATCTGACTGTTAATCAGAGGGTCCTTG
>DGYMR06203__coassemble_749_pt1 | contig 32941 bp, 35 predicted proteins | sample DGYMR06203__metabat2_low_PE_012 | metagenome-assembled genome bin DGYMR06203
TGAAATTAAAATTATTAAGGATAAAGACATTGTTGATAATGAATAAATTATTACTTACTTTAATAATTCTATATCCCAGCCTTATGGAGCCCTTGAGTCTGGGAAACACTATCTGAGAATATCCCCATGCATTATTGCAGAACAGCTATTATTAAATGATTCTGTATCTCAAAGGTATTCAACATCGATTATTGATTATAAGCTTTTGTGTTTCAATGGTAAAGCCTATTATATATGGTGTTTTTGTAATAGAGATATTCACGGAGCAGATATTTTATTATATGATAGAGATTAGAATGTACATCCTGAGTATTCTATTTTCACAAAGCATTATAGGCGAGGAGAAATAATACCTAAACCAACCAATTTGTCGGAGATGATTAATATGGCAGAAGTTTTAGCTCAACCATTTCCTTGTGTAAGAGTAGATTTATACAATATTGGTGGTAAGATTTATTTTGGAGAATTGACATTCACTTCCTTAGGTGGAATGATGAATTATTTTACTAATGACTTCCTTAATATGGCCGGAGATTTAATTGATTTAAATTATAAGGCATAATTAAAAAATACTATTTCATAAATGAACATCGCTATAGTAGGCACAGGCTACGTTGGCCTCGTGTCAGGAACTTGTTTTGCTGAAATGGGCGTTAATGTCACTTGTGTGGACATTAATGAGGCCAAGATAAAGAGTTTGCTCAGTGGGAATATCCCCATTTATGAGCCGGGATTGGAAGAGATGGTTTTGCGTAACCATAGGGAGGGGCGTTTGCGCTTTACGACGGACCTCTCTTCTTGCCTGGATGAAGTGGAGATCGTCTTTAGTGCGGTCGGTACGCCGCCCGACGAGGATGGAAGTGCCGATTTGCAGTATGTCCTGGAGGTCGCTCGGACGGTAGGACGCCATATGAATAAATATCTGGTATTGGTGACCAAGAGTACGGTACCTGTCGGGACGGCGAAGAAGGTCAAGGCGGTTATCCAAGAGGAACAGGATAAGCGTGGGGTAAACATTCCTTTTGATGTGGCTTCCAATCCGGAATTTTTGAAGGAGGGTGCTGCGATCAAGGATTTTATGAGCCCGGACCGTGTCGTGGTTGGTGTCGAGTCGGAGAAGGCGAAAGAGATGATGAGCCGTCTTTATCGTCCTTTCTTGTTGAATAATTTCCGGGTGATCTTTACGGATATCCCATCCGCTGAGATGATCAAGTATGCGGCGAACAGTATGCTGGCGACTCGGATCTCGTTTATGAATGACATCGCCAACCTGTGTGAGTTGGTGGGAGCCGACGTGAATATGGTCCGCAAAGGAATTGGGGCAGACAGCCGTATCGGCAGTAAGTTCCTGTATCCCGGTTGTGGTTATGGCGGTAGTTGTTTCCCGAAGGATGTCAAGGCCTTGATTAAGACGGCGGAGAAGAATGGTTATTCGATGCGTGTGCTGAAGGCTGTCGAGGAGGTGAACGAGGCGCAGAAGTCCATTCTTTTCTCAAAGCTGAGACGCTATTTTGAGACCTTGGAAGGTAAGACGATTGCCCTTTGGGGATTGGCTTTCAAACCGGAGACGGACGATATGCGTGAGGCGACCTCATTAGTGATGATCGAGCTGCTTCGTAAGGCGGGGGCGACGGTCAAGGTCTTTGATCCGGTAGCGATGGACGAGTGCCGTCGTCGGATTGGTGACCAGGTTGTCTATGCCAAGGATATGTATGAGGCGGTTATAGACGCAGATGCCCTGTTGTTGCTGACCGAATGGAAACAGTTCCGTTTGCCAAGTTGGGCGGTGATCCGCAAGGTGATGAAACAGCCGTTGCTTCTGGATGGCCGGAATATTTACGATGCGGTCGAATTGAAGGAGCAAGGCTTTGAGTACGAATGTATCGGTAAATAGTCTATGGAGAACAGGGGACTTGTTTCTATCATAACACCAGCCTTTAATTCTTCTCGTTTTATCCGGGAGACGATCGAGTCAATATTGGCCCAGACTTATCCCTATTGGGAATTGCTGATCACGGATGACTGTTCGACGGATGGAACCGTCGAGATCGTCCAGCAATATGTCGATCGAGATCTGCGGATCAAGTTATTCCGTCTGGAGAGGAACAGTGGGGCCGGGGTCTGTCGTAACCGCTCTATCCAAGAGGCGCAAGGGCGGTTTATCGCTTTTTGCGATAGCGATGATTGCTGGAAGCCTGAAAAACTGGAAAGACAGTTGGCGTTTATGGTTGAGAATGGTTATCAGTTAACTTATACTTCTTATGATATCATCAATGAGGATGGTGAAAACAAAGGCAAAGTGAACTGCTTAAAACGATTGTCTTATCTGACTCTTTTGAGAGATAATGGGATTGGTTGTTTGACAGCTATATATGATACCGAAAAATTAGGAAAGGTATTTATGCCAACCATCCGTAAACGGCAAGACTGGTGTTTGTGGTTATCAATTATTAAAAGAACAAGATTCGCATTTGGATTACGAGAGTCTTTAGCGTTATATAGGGATAGAAAAGGTTCTATTTCATCTAACAAAGTGGAAATGCTAAAGCATAATTTTCGAGTGTATCACGAGGTGGAAAAATATAATTCAATTGCTTCTACTATCCTGTTGACCTGCTATTTTTTACCTTATTATTTCTATAAAAAAGCAAAGCAGAAATTCAATAAATAATATAGTGAAATGAACATCACAATGATTGGTGCCAGCGGCTTTGTTGGGACAAGGCTTTTGGACCTTTTGAAAACTTCGGAGCAATCCTATACGTTAAAGAATATCGACCTGTTGCCGAGCCATTTCTTCAATGAGTTGACGGAGATTGGCGACGTGCGTGTCCAGGAGCAGATGGACGAGAAACTAAGGGGGGCTGATTTGGTAGTCCTGTTGGCGGCTCAACATCGGGATGACGTGTCGCCCGTTTCGTTGTATTACGATACGAATGTGGGCGGCATGGAGGTCACCTTGAAGGCGATGGAGAAGAACGGGATCAAACGGATTGTCTTCTTCTCGTCGGTTGCGGTCTATGGCCTGAACAAGAAAAATCCGAATGAGGATCATCCGAAAGATCCGTTCAACCATTACGGGAAGTCGAAATGGCAGGCGGAACAGGTTTTGCAAAAGTGGCATGAGTCGCATCCGGATTGGAACATCAACATCATCCGGCCGACCGTAATCTTTGGTGAGCGTAACCGGGGCAATGTCTATAATCTGTTGAAGCAGATTGCCAGTGGTAAGTTCCTGATGGTAGGCAGTGGCAATAATAAGAAGTCGATGGCCTATGTCGGGAATATTGTCGCTTTCGTGAAATATATGATCGAGCATTGCACGATTGGCTACAATGTGTTTAATTACATTGATAAGCCGGACTTTACGATGAATGAGCTGGTTCTTCACGTAGAGAAGGTCTTGAACAAGCGTATCCCGGCTACCCATTTCCCTTATTGGCTGGGTATGTTGGGCGGTTATGGGTTTGATCTGTTGGCGAAATTAACAGGGAAGAAGTTGACTGTAAGCTCTGTTCGTGTCAAGAAGTTCTGTGCGACAACGGAGTTTGACGCTTCCAAGGTCTTGGCTTCCGGCTTCAAGGCGCCTTATACTTTAGGTGAAGGTCTTGCCAGGACATTGGAATTTGAGTTCGTCCATCCTAGGACGGATGATATTACTTTTAAGTCAGAATAATGTTATAGGATTGTTTACTTTATTTAAAACGCTCTCTCCTTCATCCCGTTCTTTAAGATTAATAAACAAAATAGGTAAAAACCGCTGGATTGCGAATTTGATGGAGCGGACGGGAGGAAAGGCCCCTTGTCACGAACGCTTGTCTCTTCCTACACATACGTATGTATCGCCTGATACATACGCTCGTATGAACTTATGCGAACGTATGTAGCGGCCTTCACGTACGTTCGTGTGTTCAGGTGTAGATTGCCGATCCGGAATGGTGTGACAGTTGTGACGGTTGTGACAGCTATTTTCAAAAATATATAAGCAGGTGTCAAAAAATAATAAACGTTAATATTTTAACCTATTTTATTTTTTGACACTATGTATAAAAAGTTCGCGAAATAGCTGTCATAACCGTCACACTGTCACGCGTAGCGGGTTTAAAGATGTCCAGGTATCGTTAGGGAGGCCGCCAATTGGATCCTCCTAAGAAAAACAGGAAATCAATTGGTTATTGGAAGAAAATCCTTACATTTGTGATAAACTTAACGAAAAACTGACTATGAGTGAATTGACAGACAGATATATCCGTTTCGACTGGGCGATCAAACGATTGTTGCGCCAGAAGGCTAACTTTGGCGTTCTGGAGGGATTTCTCACCGTATTTTTGGGGGAGCCCATTACGATCGTGGAATTGCTGGAGAGCGAGGGCAACCAGCTATCCGGTGAAGATAAGTTCAACCGGGTGGATATCAAGGCCCGCAACAGCAAGGGGGAGATCATAATCATCGAGGTCCAGAACATACGCATGCTTCATTATCTGGAATGTATCCTCTTTGGTGTGGACAAGACCATCATAGAGCATATCAATTTGGGCGACTCCTATAATGAGGTCAAGAAGGTTTATTCCATAAGTATCCTCTATTTCGATTTGGGTGTTGGAAACGATTATCTGTATCATGGCCAGAACCAGTTTGTTGGCGTGCATACGGGCGACCGTTTGCAGATCCGGACAAAGGAGCAGAATGCTATCGTCTCCCGTTTCCCTTCCGAGATCTTCCCGGAATATATCCTGATCCGTGTCAACGAGTTCGACAAGGTGGCGGTTACGCCCCTGGACGAATGGATGCGTTACCTGAAGGATGGCATCATTGCTTCGGACACGACCGCCCCCGGCTTGGAGGAGGCCCGGGAGAAACTGAAATATTATTCTATGACCGACCAGGAGCGTCACGCCTATGACGAGCACCTGAATGCCGTCATGATCCAAAACGACGTGTTGAATACGGCAAAGATGGAAGGTCGGATGGAAGGCCGAATGGAGGGGCGCATGGAAGGTCGAATGGAGGGGCGCATGGAAGAACGTTTGGCGAATGCCCGGAATTTTAAGAAGATGGGCGTATCTCCCGATATCATAGCGCGGGCTACCGGTTTGAGCCTGGAGGAGATCAACGGGCTTTAGGATGCCGGATAATCTGGTTTGATGGCGTCCATGTTTCTCTTTGGAGGCCGCACGAACCGTACGGCCCTACATTTTTTTCCTCTCACGTTGAATCGCAAAATGAATTCATTTGGTTTTCCTCCTTTTTTTTGTTTTCTTTGCAAAAAGGAGATAGGCTATGAAAGCGGATGTTTTAATTAAGTTAAAGGAAACTTTGCGCGATGTGTTGCCTGTAGGAGCACATGCCTATTTATATGGTTCTCAGGCAAGGGGAAATGCTAGCCTGGACTCTGATTGGGATGTGTTGATTCTTTTGGATAAACAGAAGATTGAGGCGGAGGACTATGACAATGTTTCTTATCCTTTGGTGGAATTAGGGTGGTCGCTTAATGAGTGTATCAGCCCAGTGCTTTATACGATGAAGGATTGGGTAAAGTATCGTTTTACTCCTTTTGTCCATAATGTCAAAAACGAGGGAATATTATTGTTATGAGCCTGAGTGAGGAAGATATAAAGGCGGTAGTTTTTTATCGTAAGGAAAAGGCGTATGCTACTTTGCGTGAAGCTGAAGACATGATTGCGATAAAGCATTGGAATCTTGCGATGCAACGCATGTATTATGCTTGTTTTTATATGGCTTCGGCATTGTTGGTTAGTGCGGGATTTAAATCGCAGACCCATAACGGAGTAGTAGGTCAATTGGGGATGCACTATGTATCCAAGGGATTATTGTCAAAAGAAGAGGGCCGATTATATTCACGTTTATTGCAAAATCGTATAACTGGGGATTATAATGATTTTTTTGATTTTGCGGAAGAGGATGTTTGCCCTTTGTTGGAGCCAGTACGCCTTTTGTTGAGTAAATTGGAAACATTGATATCTGTTTGATCGTCTTTTCGTTAAAACGGTTGTAAATTTATTGTGACCTGTTGTCCTTGGAGGCCGCACGAGCCGTACGGCCCTACTTTTTCTTTCTTTATGAATTATAAATCCTTGGATATCCAAAAGATCCGGCACGTCATCCGGTCTTGTCCGGATGGGCTTGCCGTGACTGAATTGATTGGCCGAAGCGGGGCGGATCCTTTGCGGGTCTATCCGATCCTTTTTGAGCTGGAGCATTCCGGTTGGCTGGAGGTGACGGAACGGAGTGAATGGGGCGCGCCCCGGTGGGTGAGGCGAAAGAAAATCATAGGGTAAATCGCTCATCTGGTTGAAAAAACGTTATCTTTGCCACAAAAAGGAGGATAAAACAAATGAATACATTGGAAATGGAGATTTTGCGCCGTGAGCTTTTGCGGGACATTTTGAATGTGGATGATGTGGATGTACTCAAGAAAATAAGACGAAGTCTTGATCGTTTGCGGGTTCGCCCTGTTAATGCCGTACAAGAACCGGAAGAGTTACGCCCATATACCATGGAGGAGTTAAATAAGAGGATTGATGAAGCGGAAGCGGAAATTGAAGCAGGAGAAACTTTATCCAGCCAAGAATTATTTGCTCAAATGGAGCATAAATATCCGTGGCTATGCAAATAAAATGGAGTAAAAGGGCAATCAAGCTAATCTATTATATTGATCTGTCACAAAATATTCTTTATATCGTTGACCTTTGGGATACTCGACGAGAACCGTCTCAATTGATCGTAACTCCTCATGAATAATGATCTTGACTTTTGCTGCTGGAATTCAAATAACATGGATGATGTGGAACTTGCTATCTTTGTTCCAGCCGATTTTAATCCTGATGGAATAAACAATATATCTCCGGATGAAATGATCTGAAAAATCAGAATAGTATGCGTATATTGAAAATAGGAGGGCTTCTGCTGTTGGCGGCGGGAGCCCTGAATGTGTATGCCCAGACGGGGGTCTCGCTGGCCTATCGGGTGGAGGCCTCGGCGAATGCCTCGTCGGGTGAGTACGCCCCGATGTGGCTGACGGCGAACCGTTATGGGCTGTCGTCCGTACGGGCGAACAGTGGTTATCTCCGGGCGGGGCTGTTTTATGCCCAACCCTTGAAAAGGGGCTGGCGCATTGAGGCCGGACTGGACCTGGCGGGAACCTTGAACCAGGGGACGGATGCCGGACGGGCCGGTTTTGTCGTGCAACAGGCTTATGGCGACCTGTCGTGGCGGATGCTGACGTTGAGTGTCGGCAGCAAGGAGCGACCGGGTTTCCCGTTGGAGAAGGATGAGCGGTTGAGTAGCGGTATGCTAGTGGAGGGATCGAATGCCCGGCCGGTGCCACAAGTGCGGGCTGAGATCCGGGAATACCTGCCCTTGGGCTTTACGGGCAACTGGTTGGCGTTTAAAGGGCATATCGCCTACGGACGGTTTACCGATAACGGCTGGCAGGAGGCGTTTGTCGCGCTGGGGCAATATTACGCTCAGGATGTCTACTATCATACCAAATCGTTAATGTTCCGCCTTGGGAACCGGGAGAAATTCCCGTTGACCTTCGAGTTCGGTTTGTTGATGGCGACCCAGTTCGCCGGGGATCGCCTGGTCATGCAAAACGATGGCACGGGAAAGCTGGTCACCGATATGCCGGATGGCCTGAAGGCCTTCTGGAAAGCCTTTATGCCACAAGCGGGAGGAAGCGATACGCCGGCGGGAGAGCAGGTGAACGTGGAGGGCAACATGCTGGGCAGTTGGAATTTCGCCTTGACCTATGAGCTGGGCGACTGGCGGCTGCGGGCCTATCTGGAGCACTATTTCGAGGACCATTCGCAGATGTTCTGGGAGTATGGCCGTTGGAAGGATGGCCAGTTGGGGTTGGAGGTGACCCTGCCAAAGAACCGGTGGGTCTCGAAGGTGTTATGGGAAGGTTTGGCGACGAAAGACCAAACCGGTTCAATCCTTTATGATGGTTTTTGGGGCAATTTCCAGGATATACAGGTGAGTGGGTGTGATAATTATTATAACCATTATATCTATCAGGCTTGGCAGCATGCCGGGATGGCGATGGGCAATCCCTTGTTGACCTCGCCCGCTTACAATGAGGATGGGAGCATTACTTTCAAGAGCAACCGGGTACGGTCTAACCACTTGGGTTTGACGGGCGACCCGACGGAGGAGTGGAACTGGCGGGTATTGGCCTCGTTTACCCGGCATTGGGGAACCTATGCCACCCCGCTGGACAAACAACGGAAACAGTTCAGCTCACTTTGGGAGGTCACTTATCAGCCCAAGCGGATGGAGGGATGGCACTTCTCGGTGGCCTTGGGTTTGGATCGGGGCAACTACAGGCCGGGCAATACGGCGGGCGGCATGATTACGATTAGTAAGACGGGATTATTATTGAGATAGAAAGGAAAGAAGCATGAATCGATATAGACAAATATTATGGGGGATTGGCCTGCTGTTGCTTGTTGTCCTCATGGGCGGTTGCGCGAAGCAACCCATCAACAGCGACGTGGAGGGCTTTTGGCAATTGGAGCGGTTTACGACATTAGCGGATGGCGAGACGCACGAACCGGAGCGAATCTATTATGGGATAAACCGCTATGTGGTGGAGATCTCCGAGAAACAGGGTTCGCAAGGGTATGGCGCTTTTATCGGTCGTTTCGCTTATGGAGAGGATGGCCAGGAGGCATTGATGAGCGAGTTCAAGGAACGTGACAAGACAACCGACAATGGCAAGGAGGCCACGGTAGAGCAATTGAAGCCTTTCGGGATCGGCGCCTTGGAAACGGTTTTCCGGATCGTGAAGGCGGACGGGAAGCGGTTGGTCCTGGAATCGGATTATGCCCGACTGGAGCTGAGGCGTTTTTGAGGTAAAGGATAAAAAGTCAGTGTATCAAAAAGCGGTAAAGCGTCCTCTGTGCGCTTTACCGCTTTTTGTTATAATATCATTTATTGGGCTGCCTCTCGTTTAGCGTCCAGTCGTTTGACGACCTGGCCATAGATGATCAGGGCAAAGGCGGAGATCAGGGCGATCGCTCCGAAATAATACCAGATATAGTGCGCATGGGCACTCGCCGCCCGCCAAGCCTCACGCGATTCGAACAGGGCCGGTTCCGGGCAGTAGGCACTGAGCAGGAAGCCGGAGAGACCGAAGCCCAGGATTGACGAGAGGAACGAGTGCAGGTGGCTGAATCCCAGATAAAGTCCCTCTTCGCCTTTGGGCGCCTGGAGCGAGAAATACTCCAGGAAACGGGGTGAGATGAAGGTCTCCGCCAATCCCTGGAACACGATGCCGACCACCATCATGAAGGCCACGGGGTGCATACCGAGCAGGGCGACATCAGGATCCAGCTGGTTGCCATAGGCCATGCAGAGAGCGGAGATGGGCATGATGAACATACCGACCGTCATGGAGGTCAACGCGGTCCGCTTTTTCATGAGTTGGGTCACCAGGTTGACCGTCAGCACGACCACAAGCGGATTGACATTCGCGTACCAGGAGGGAGAGGCGTCCTCGCCTGCCAATCGGAGCACATATTTGGGCATGGTGGCGTAGAGCTGGTGTTGTACCATCCAGAATCCCGTGATGATGATGATCAGGGTGATCAACCGTCCGTTGGTGCAGACCTTGATGAGCGCGTGCCAGATCTGCCCGAAGCTCTTGCCCTCGCCGGAATGTTGGTCGCTCTTGTAGAGGAACCAGATGGCAAGCAGGGCGAGGAAGGTCATGGTGGCCGAGAAGTAGTTGAGCGTGATGAATCCCTCGTTGCCCAAGGCCTCACGGAGCGGTTTCACGATTGTCTTGCCCGAGAAGGCGCCGATATTCACCATGGCGTAGAAGATGGAGAAGCCTTTCGCCCGGGTCTCGGGTGTGGTCTCTTTCGCTACCGTACCCGATATGACACTCTTGATAAAGGCACCGCCACAGACGATCAGGACCATGATGGGCAGGATGCCGTAGCGTGCCCCGCTCTCGAGCAGTCCGGTGAAGGTGGTTGTCGTGCCGTAGCTTACCAGCCCGGCGGCCTCAAGCCAGGTGGGATAGATGGCCAGACCGAGATAACCGCAGGTCAGCAGGGAAAAGGCCAGCAACATGGAGCCCCGGAAACCGATCTTGTCGGCCAACGCCCCAGCGAAGGTCGGCAGGAGATAGAGGCAGGCCGAGAAGATACCGGCGATGCTGGCCGCCTGCAGGTCATTGAACCCCAATATGCGGCTCAGGTAGAGCGTGATGACGATGAAGACACCATAATAGGCGGCCCGCTCGAACAGCTCGACGGTGTTGGCTACCCAAAAGGCTTGACTGAACTTGATTTTTTTCTTTTGTTCTGTTTGTTGTTTCATGAGCATTACGATATAATTATTATTTGGATAGATGATCGGTTTATCTCATCCGGGCCGCGATGGCCAGCAAGACACCCAGGGCGACACCGAGCAGGGCGGCGAACAGGACACGAGCCTCGCTGGGGAGCAGGAAGGTAATCGTATGCGCCGGGACCCAGAATAGCGGGATCGTCTTCTTGAAGACAAAGTTCCATTGCGCGTCCCAGTTCAGGTGGGTGATAATGCGTGTCATGGGGATTGGTGTCACCAAAGCCCTAAGCGAGCCGCCGCAAGCCAGGATGTGCGTATCGGTGATCTTGTGGAACGTCATGAATACCGGGGCAAATATCCCGTTCATCGCGATGGAGATGCAGAAGGCCACGAATACCTTGGCTGCTCCTGTTGGTGCGCCCATCAGCTCGCGGGCGTTCGTCATGCCGACGTATTCGAGCGCTACCGGCACGCCATTCGAGAAGATGATCATTGCCAGGTTGATCCCCATGCCTAAAATGCCCCAGACGACGGCCCTCGGCATGATACCGAAGCCATTACGGACATAAACGCCGGTACTGATACGAAGTCCGAGAACCTCGCCCAGCGTGGAAAGGACGGCGAATTTGATAAAACTCATGATCATGCCGTGGCTCGTGTTAAAAGATTTGTACCATCCATAAAGAGGCTCTGATAACACAAAGGGCATAAAAATGGCGATAATGATCGCGATGAAAATGAAATCTGTCTTTTTCATGGTCTCTTTGATATTGGTGAAATGATTGTTATTAGCAAATGTCTTTTTATAGATTTTGCGGCTAAGATAAAAAAAGTTTAAAACCTACGCCTCATTTTAACGGAGAAAAAAAAGTTTTATCTTTGCTCCATAATTCATGAAAAAGCGACGGAAAGACGCTAATTAGACAGGAAAACATAACTTAATTTAAATTTGGAACAATACCATGATTTGGAATGAGACTATTGAGTGCATGGATCGCGAGGAGATGCGCAAGTTGCAAAGTATCCGTTTGAGACGAGTCGTCGAACATGCTTATCACAACTCTCCCTTTTACCGGAAGAAGATGCAAGAGATGGGCATCGTGCCCGAAGATATACAATCCATTGATGATATCGTGAAGTTGCCTTTCACGGTTAAGCAAGACTTAAGAGACAATTATCCTTTTGGCCTGATGGCGGTCCCGATGTCCGAGATTGTCCGCCTGCATGCCTCGTCGGGTACGACAGGGAAGCCGATCGTTGTCGGTTATACCCGCCGCGACCTGGGAATCTGGGCAGAGGTGGTTTCTCGTTGTTTGACGGCTTATGGTCTCACTAAAAACGACTCTGTTCAGGTCTCTTACGGCTATGGCCTTTTTACGGGCGGTTTGGGCGCTCATGCCGGTGTTGAGAACATTGGCGGAACAGTGATTCCGATGAGTAGCGGCAATACCCGCAAGCAGATCCAGCTGATGCACGACTTTGGAGCGAAAGGTCTGGCTTGTACGCCTTCATATGCCCTTTACCTGGCGGAGACAATCCGTGAGTTGGGCATTCCTCTGGAAGAGTTCCAGTTGCGTGTCGGGGCCTTTGGCGCCGAGCCTTGGACAGAAAATATGCGTAAGGAGTTGGAGGAGAAGTTGAATATTAAAGCTTATGATATTTATGGATTGACGGAGATTTGCGGACCGGGTGTTGGTGGCGAGTGCGAGTGCCAAGACGGTACGCACTTGTGGGAAGATCATTTCTTCCCAGAGATCGTGGATCCAGTGACCCTTCAGCCCGTAGAGCCGGGTCAAACGGGAGAATTGGTCTTCACGACCTTGACAAAAGAGGGTATGCCGATGATCCGCTACCGGACACGCGATCTGACCTCGCTGAATTATGAGCGTTGCGCTTGTGGCCGTACGGCCGTACGGATGAGCCGTATCATGGGTCGAAGCGATGATATGTTGATTATCCGTGGTGTCAACGTCTTCCCGTCGCAGGTCGAGTCGGTCATCCTCGAGCTGCCGGAGTTTGAGCCGCATTATCTGATTGTTGTGGATCGTGTGAACAACACCGATACGTTCCAGATTCAGGTCGAGGTTCGTCCGGAGTATTATACGGACGAGATGAACAAGCTGATCGCCTTGAAGAAGAAGATCGCCGGACGGATGCAGAGCGTCATTGGCCTGCAGCCAGACATCAGGATCGTCGAGCCGCGTAGCATCGAGCGCAGCATGGGCAAAGCAAAACATGTGATTGATAACCGTAAGCTCGTGTGACCCGTTGGGAAAGCAGGACTGAAATATAAACTTTTAAAATAGTACCGATATGCTGATTAAACAGTTGTCAATTTTCTTGGAGAATAAGAAGGGCCGTTTTACGGAAGTGGCGAAGATATTAGGTGAGGCAGGCGTGAACATGTCCGCCTTCACTGTCGCGGAAAATTCGGATTTTGGTATTTTGCGGTTGATCGTCTCGGATACGGACAAGGCGATCCAGGTGCTCCGGGAGCGGCTTTATGCGGTAAGCGTTGCCGATGTGGTTTGCCTGCACTGCCCGAACCAGCCCGGCGCATTGGCCAAGGCGATGGATATCATCACGAACGCCGGCATTTTCGTGGAGTATATGTACGCGTTCTCGCAGGGTGATGCCGCCAACGTGATCATCCGTCCCGACAACATCGAGAAATGCGCCGAGGTACTGAAGGCGAATAAGCTTGAGTTGATTGCCGCGAGCGACCTTTATAAGTTGTAGCAGGCCAGGATTTCTTTTTCACGGGCTTTCGTTAAATATAAAAAATCTTAAAAAGCGGAAGCCCGGAAGGAGGAATTATGATCTCCAACGACTAAAATATTAATTTTGCGGACTAAAATTATTTGAATGAAGAAGATTGTATTTTTTTTGATGATGATCGTGTTGTTGTCCGCGTGTGGCGAATACAATAACATCTTGAAAAGTACGGACTACGAGTTGAAATATTCTTATGCGAAGAAATATTTCAATGAGAAGAAATATTCGAAGGCCGCGACTTTGTTGGATGAGTTGGTTACAATCTTTAAGGGTACGGCCTATGCGGAGGAGTCGTTGTATTTGCTGGCACAGAGTTATTACGGGCAAGAGGATTACCAGACGGCTTCCCAATATTTCGAGACCTATTACACGACCTATCCCAAGGGTGAGTTCACGGAGCTAGCCCGTTTCTATTCGGGTTATGGCCTGTATCTAGATTCTCCGGATCCTCGTCTGGATCAGACCCAGACCTATAAGGCGATCGAGCAGTTGCAGCTCTATATGGAGTATTACCCGCAGAGCGAGCGTGCGGCGCAGGCCCAGGATATCCTTTTTGAGTTGCAGGAGAAGTTGGCATACAAGGAGCTGTTGGCGACGCGACTTTATTTCAACTTAGGAACTTATATGGGAAATAATTACTTGTCGAGTGTCATAACGGCGCAGAATGCCTTGAAGAATTATCCTTATACGAAATATCGTGAGGAGTTCATGGTCTTGATGATCCGTTCGAAATATGAGCTGGCGTTGGTCAGTGTGGACGAGAAATTGCAAGGGCGATACCGTGAGGTGGTTGATGAGTACTACAATTACATGAACGAGTATCCCGAAGGCAAGTATGTCAAGGAGGTGAAACGCTATTTTGATTACGCGAACAAGCGTATTGTGGATGTATATTAAGCGAATTAATCAATAAGACGAAAATGGATTACAGAAAAACGAATGCTCCGACAAACACGATTACCCGTGATTTGATCAAGTTGGCAGAGCCGACAGGAAACATTTATGAGACGGTCGCCATTATCTCAAAAAGGGCAAACCAAATCAGTGTCGAGATGAAGCAAGACCTGGAGAAGAAGCTTCAGGAGTTCGCCTCATACAACGACAACCTGGAGGAGGTTTTTGAGAACCGCGAGCAAATAGAGATTTCCCGTTATTATGAGAAACTTCCGAAGCCGACCCTGATCGCGGCACAGGAGTTTATAGAGGGAAAGGTCTATTACAAGAATCCAGCGAAAGAGAAAAATAATTTCTGATAACAGAAAGACGATCGGGTTTTATGGCGGGAGTTGGGAGTTGGGAATGCACCCGACACCCGACTCCCGTCATTGTTTAGGCGACATTGCCGGTTGGCGTGTCTGCCTTATCCCAAGAAATAAGACGAGGTATCTAATATCAACCATTAAAGAAAATACAAGATGATTCAGAGAATCCAGACAATCTATTTATTGGTTATTGCCATTTTGGCCATAGTCAATCTGTTTTTCCCCTTGGCGGTATTCCAGCAGGGAAATGAATTGTTTACTTTTGATTTAATCGGCATATCCGCCATGAATGGCTCGGGTGAGGTGGTTTATCCGACATGGGGACTGTTTGGCCTGATGGCCGTGATCGCTTTGATCGCTCTCGTGACGATTTTCCTTTTCAAGAAACGGATCCTGCAGATCCGCCTGTGCGTTTTCAATATGTTGCTGATGCTTGGCTTTTATGCCTATTTTGCCTATATGGCTTGGGATATCAAGAATGAGGTGGGCGCTGATATGAGCATTAAGTTCGCTCTCTGCCTGCCGCTTGTCAGTCTTATCCTGAACTATTTGGCGATTCGCAACATTGGCGCTGACGAGGCGTTGGTACGTTCGTTGGAGCGTTTGCGTTAATCCCTCGCTCATGAGACCTTTCCTGTATCAAGTCGCGAGCCTGTTTTATCAGCGGTATGGGGCGGATATCCATCGGTTGGCCTTTATTTTCCCGAATCGGCGTGCGGGATTGTTTTTCCAGAAGTACCTGTCGGAAATAGCGGGCCAGCCGCTCTTTTCCCCGACCATATTGACGATAAATGACCTGTTCGGCTTCTTGAGTGGCAAGAGGCTGGCCGATCGGGTCTCTATGCTTTTTACCCTCTATGGTATTTATGCCCATTTAGGCAAGACCGATGAGAGCTTTGATGAGTTCCTCTATTGGGGTGAGATGTTATTGAACGATTTCAATGATGTCGATAAGTACCTGGTAGACGCCGGTTCGTTGTTCCGTAACGTGACCGACTTGAAGGCGATCGAACAGGACTTCGCCTTCCTGAGCGAGGAGCAGATACAGGCAATCCGCTCGTTTTGGTCGAGTTTCTACCCCAAAGGCGATACGCCTAACCAAAAATCGTTCCTGTCGGTCTGGGAAATCCTCTACGAGGTCTACATGGAATTCCGGCAGACGCTGGCGGCACGTGGAGAGGCTTATGAGGGAATGCTCTTCCGTGAGGTGGTCGAACGACTGGAGGGCGAGGAAAAGATTGATATTCCCTATGAGCAGATTATCTTTGTGGGACTTAATGCTCTGTCCGTCGCGGAGGAGCGGTTCCTTTCGATCTTAAGGGATGCGGGATTGGCCGATTTCTATTGGGATTACGCTTCGGATATGGTGCTTGATCCCGACAATAAAGCTTCCTATTTTGCCTTACGCAACCTGAAGAATTTCCCTTCCGCCTATCCTTTGGTCGAGGAGGAAAGAACGGAGGGTAAGAGCCGTGCCCATATCCAGACCATTGGCGTTCCTTCGGGTATCGGACAGGCAAAGCGGTTGCATGCTATCCTGGAGAGTTTATGGCCGGGAGTGGTAGACCCGGAAACAGCGATCCGGACGGCGGTTGTCTTGCCGGACGAGAACTTGTTGATGCCGGTACTCAACTCGATTCCGGAGCGATGCGGACAGATCAATGTTACGATGGGCTATCCCTTGTCGAAAACCCCTATCGCCGTATTGATGGAGCATCTGTTGACCTTGAGGAAAAATGTCCGTTTCCAGGAAGGAAAACCCTATTTCTATCATCAGGATGTGCTGTCCATATTGAATCATCCTTATGTGATGAGAAGAGATAGGAAGGCGGCGACTCGTCTGACTAAAGCGATTGTGGCGAACAATAAGTTCAATATCCCGAGCGAAGAGTTGGCCGTAACACCTTTGTTGGCTTGTCTCTTCTCTCCGGTAGAGGAGGCAGAAACCTTCCTTGATTACCTGATTTCCGTATTGACCGAGCTGAGTCGGGAAGAGGAGGAGAGTGGAGAGGTGGATGAACCTCAGGAGGAACAATCACGGAGTGGCGATTTGGAGCGGGAGTTTATCTTCCATTATTTCACGATCATCAACCGGTTGAAGGATCTGATCGCGAAGAGTGGCGTGGCCATGCGGATGGAGACTTATTATCGTCTGTTGACGAGACTTTCCGAGTTGGTCTCAATCCCGTTTGAGGGAGAACCCTTATCGGGTTTGCAAGTTATGGGTGTCCTGGAAACCAGGGCACTGGATTTTGACCGGGTAATTATCCTGTCCATGAATGAGGGTGTGTTCCCCTTAAAGAAAGCCGCCAACTCGTTTATCCCGCATAATTTAAGAAAAGGCTTTGGCTTGCCGACCTACGAGCATCAGGATAGCGTTTGGGCTTATCACTTTTATCGGTTGATCCATCGGGCTTCGTCTGTTCACCTGTTATATGATACGAGAAGTGGAGGTCTGCGAACAGGTGAAATCAGTCGGTTCGTGAACCAGTTGCGTTATCATTATGAGGTACCGATCGAACGAGGCTTATTAGTCTATGATGTCTCATCCATGGGTGGAAACCATTTGGAGATCAAGAAAGATGAAGTGGTGCGGGGCAAGTTGGACCAATTCCGTCAAGGAGGGGCCAAAGCCTTATCTGCCAGCGCAATCAATACTTTCCTGGATTGCCCATTGAAGTTCTATTTTTCCTCGGTTGAGGGGATAGAGGAGGAGAATGAGATCAAGGAGAGTGTTGAAAGTGATGTTTTCGGAAGCATTCTCCACAAGGTGATGGAGACCGCATATCAACCGTTGTGTGGCAAGCTGGTGACGGCAGATCTGCTTCGGGCTATCCAGAATGATGACCAGGCTTTGGGTGAGTTTATCGCCAAAGCTTTTGCGAGCGAGTTTTTCAAGAGTGAGGAGTCTAGACCCTTGTTGGGGCAGAATTTCCTGATCGGGGAGATGATCCGGAAATATGTGAAGCAGATTTTGCGGATCGACAGGGGATTGACGCCATTCAAATATTTGGAATCCGAGCGACGAGTATTGGGATTGGTCCGGTTAAGCGACGGGACATCGGTTCGCCTGAAAGGTTTTATTGACCGGATGGACGAGAAAGATGGAATAGTTCGTATCGTTGATTATAAGAGTGGTTTGGGCACCAATCTATTTTCTTCAATCGAGGATTTATTTGATTCCTCGTTGAAGGACCGTCCAAAAGCGGTGATGCAGGTTTTCCTCTATGCCTGGATGTATAGCCTTCTGGCCGGGAAAAAGCCTGATGGCATCCAACCTTCCATCTATTTTGTCCGTTCCCTATTCCAAGAACCGTTCGATCCGGCTGTTTATCACTCTTTTGGGCGTGGGCAAAAAGAAAAAGTGATCGACGTGACATCAGAGTTGGAGGCGTTTGAGGAAGCCTTGCGTGCTTGTCTCGACCGTATATTTGATCCGGAAGAGCCTTTCCGGCAAGCGGACGACACGAGAGGATGTGACTATTGTGACTTCCGCTCGATTTGTGGCCGTTAGGCGTGAAGGCAGGTGACGATCTTTTCCAGATAAAAGGCGTCGATCTTGTCGAAATCATTGAGACGGTCGCTATCTATATCCAATACGGCAATAACCTTTCCGGCCTGTTTGACAGGTACGACAATCTCCGAACGGGAAGCGGAATTGCAGGCGATATGTCCGGGAAATTGGTCGACATCAGCGACTACCAACGTTTTCTCCTTTTCCCAAGCCGTTCCACATACGCCTTTGCCGTAACGGATACGAACACAGGCTATAGGCCCCTGGAATGGGCCGAGAAGCAATTGTCTCTCGCCATTTGATGCGGTGGAGACACGGTAAAAACCAACCCAGAAAAAACCAAATGTCTGCCAAAGAGCGGCCGCGATATTGGCCATATTGGCGATCAGGTCGCTCTCGCCGCCAACAAGTGATTCAACCTGTGGTAAGAGGGCTTCATACTTGTCCCTTTTGTCTCCTTCTCCAATGAATAGATTCTCCGACATAAAATGTAAGATCTAATGAAATAATAACGATCAAGAAATTGGCCAAAGATAATATTAAAACGTGAAATAGCTTTTTGAGGCAAGCTAAAAATGTTACCTTTGCGTTATTATGGCAAAGACAAATTCTCCTTTAGTTCTTGGATCGGAACCTATTGGCCGGTTATTAACCCAATACGCCATACCCGCTATTATCGCGATGACAGCCTCGTCGTTGTATAATATGGCCGACAGTATCTTTATCGGCCATGGTGTGGGAGCTTTGGCTATATCCGGTTTGGCCTTGACTTTCCCGTTGATGAACCTGGCCGCAGCTTTCGGTTCTTTGGTTGGCGTAGGTGCGTCGACGTTGGTTTCGGTTAAGTTGGGACAGAAGGATTATGATGGGGCTAACCATATTCTTGGGAATGTGTTGGTCTTGAATGTCTTGCTTGGCGTAGGATTTACGCTGGTGTTCTGGTTGCTCTTGGATCCGATCCTTTATTTCTTCGGAGCAAGTGAGCAAACGATCGGTTATGCCCGTGATTACATGCGCATTATCCTGTTGGGTAACGTGATTACGCACATGTATCTGGGCCTAAATTCCGTGTTACGCTCGTCCGGATTCCCGAAAATGGCGATGTATGCGACCTTATCGTCGGTAATAATCAATTGTGTCTTGAATCCCTTGTTTATCTTTGTGTTTAACTGGGGAATACAAGGTTCCGCATGGGCGACTGTCATCTCGCAGGCGATATCTTTGACCGGCCAGTTAATCCATTTCTCGAAGCCGACACAGCTGCTTCATTTCCGAAAAGGAATTTATCGCTTGAGGACTGAAATTGTTCAAGCCATCCTCTCCATAGGCCTTTCTCCATTCTTGATGAACTTATGCTCGTGCATGATCGTTATCCTGATTAATAGGGGTTTGAAAGAGCATGGCGGCGATATGGCCATTGGCGCTTATGGCATCGTGAACCGTATCGCATTCCTTTTCGTGATGATCATCATGGGATTTAATCAGGGGATGCAACCGATCGCCGGCTATAATTTTGGAGCCAAGCTTTATCATCGGGTGACAGAGGTGACACGGTTAACCATGCGTTGGGCCGTCGGTGTCGCTTCCGTTGGCTTTTTGCTTTGCCAATTGACTCCGGAGGTCATCATCGGGCTTTTCACGACCGATCAGGAATTGATTGATATTGCCTCGAAGGGCTTGCATATTGTTTTTGCGGTCTATCCGATTGTCGGTTTCCAGATGGTGGCAACCAACTTTTTCATGTCTATCGGTATGTCGCGGAAGGCTATTTTCTTGTCGTTGACCCGACAATTGATCTTTTTGATCCCTTGCTTGATCATCTTGCCGCCTTTGATGGGGCAGATTGGCGTTTGGATCAGCATCCCGGTAGCGGACGTAATGGCCGCTAGTGTGACCGCGTTCATGCTGATCCGGCAATTTAAGAAATTTAAAATGGAAAGACAGGTATGAAATTGCTATTTTATGATCTTGAGACTACCGGAATAAAATATTGGAGAAACGGCATTCATCAAATTAGTGGGGAGATCGTGATTGACGGGGAAGTCAAGGAGCGGTTTAACTTTAGGGTTTGTCCTCATCCTCAGTCGACAATCGAAGAGGAGGCCTTGAGGGTTTGTGGAGTCACGAAAGAGCAGATCCAGGCTTATCCGCCGATGCATATCGTTTATAAGCAATTTATTGATATGCTTTCGAAATATGTCGACCGTTATGACAAAAAGGATAAGTTCTTTCTCGTGGGCTATAACAATGCCTCTTTCGATAATTACTTCCTGAAGGCCTTTTTTGTGCAGAACGGTGATAACTATTTCTATTCCTGGTTTTGGATCAACTCGATCGACGTGATGGTCCTGGCCTCGCAGTACTTGATGCGTCGTCGTCCGGAAATGCATGATTTCAAGCAGGAGACAGTCGCCAGGGAATTGGGTATCGAGATCGACCCCTCAATGTTGCATGACGCGTCATACGATATCCAGTTGACTAAATTGATTTATGAGAAGATAACAGGAAACACATAAAATATACGGAATGAAGGCAAGGAGGTTTTGGTTGATTCGATTTTGGGGATTTCTCCTGGTGTTGAGTGGCTTGGTTTTAACAACCTCACTGCAGGCCCAGACAAAGTCCGCTTATCCTAAAAATGGTGATGGCATCACCACATTTCTGAAAAGGCATGGATATAGTGGTACAGCGAGCCAGCGTGAGTTTATCGAATTGAATAAGGGTAAATTTGGAAAGAACAATTCGCTTATACTGGGTGTGCGTTATAAATTGCCGGTCAAGGGTGAGTCCTCCTCAAAGGATACGGCTCAAGGCTCTTCTGGTAAGAGAAGGCCGAATTATGAGCCGCTTTTCGGACAGTCGCTGGCTAAATATAATGTCACTTCTTCCGATCTGAAAGGAGCCTGCTTTTATCTAGTTAGCGGGCATGGTGGCCCGGATCCAGGCGCTATTGGAAAAATGGGTTCCCATTTGTTGCATGAGGATGAGTACGCTTACGATATCATGTTGCGTTTGGCGAGGAACTTGCTTATGCGAGGCGCCAAAGTGCACATTATCATACAAGATGCCAAGGATGGTATACGCGACCAGCAGTTCCTGAATAACAGTAAGCGCGAGACCTGCATGGGCGCCACAATCCCATTCAATCAGGTCAGTCGGCTCGAGCAGCGTAGCGCTAAGATCAACGCATTGAGCCAAAAGGATAAGGAGAGTTATAAGAGGGCGATCTTTATTCACGTCGACAGCCGCAGTAAACATAAGCGGACGGATGTCTATTTCTATTATCAGGATAACAGTTCAGCCAGCAAGCGATTGGCGCGTACGATGCGGTCGACCTTCAAGAGTAAATATAATCGTCATCAACCGGGAAGAGGTTTCTCGGGTACGGTTGAGTCGCGCAACTTATACGTCTTGCGGCATACCCGACCAGCGTCGGTTTTCGTGGAATTGGGAAATATACAAAATAGTTATGATCAACAACGGATTATCTTGAGCAATAACCGTCAGGCTCTGGCAAACTGGCTTTGCGAGGGTTTCATGGCGGATTTCAAGGCTTCTAAGAAATCCGGTAAATAAATTATCTAAAATACCATGAATGTAATATCACCGTTTAGCCGTCCTTTGTATGTCATGCTTAAGCCGGTCGGCTCGGTTTGCAATTTGGCATGCGACTATTGTTATTATTTGGAAAAGGGAAAGTTGTATCCAGAAACGAAGAATACGGTCATGAGTGAGCAGCTTCTCGAGAAATTCATCCGAGAGTATCTGGAGGCACAGACAACCCAACAGGTCCTGTTCACCTGGCATGGCGGCGAGACATTGATGCGTCCGATCAGCTTCTACCAGAAAGCGCTTGAGTTGCAACGCAAATATGCGGCTGGCCGGCAGATCGACAATTGTATCCAGACAAACGGAACCTTATTGAACGACGCTTGGTGCGAGTTCTTCAAGGCGAACAATTTCCTGGTTGGCGTGTCGATCGACGGCCCTCAGGAGTTTCATGATGAGTATCGTCGCAACCGTCAGGGACAGCCTTCGTTCTATAAGGTTATGCAAGGCATCAAGTTGCTGAAGAAACATGGTGTGGAGTATAATGGCATGGCGGTTGTCAATGATTATAATGTCGATTATCCACTCGAGTTCTACCGTTTCTTTAAGGAGTTGGATTGTCATTATATCCAGTTCGCGCCGATTGTTGAGCGATTGGCGGATCATCGGGATGGAACCCGATTGGCCGCTCCCGGGCAGGATGATCCGGATATCAAACTGGCGCCCTTCTCGGTAGATCCTGTAAAATGGGGGAATTTCCTATGCGCTATTTTCGATGAATGGCTGAAAGAGGATGTGGGGAATTATTATGTCCAGCTTTTCGATGCGACCCTGGCCAATTGGGTTGGCGAGCAACCTGGTGTTTGTGTTCTCGCCCGTGAATGTGGTCACGCCGGAGTGATGGAGTTTAATGGTGATGTTTACAGTTGCGACCATTTCGTCTTCCCGGAATACAAGTTGGGCAATATTTATACGAAGACATTGACTGAGATGATGTATAGTCCCAAGCAATTGAAGTTCGGGGCCGACAAGTACGATACGTTGCCTCGCCAGTGCAAGGAATGTGAGTTCCTGTTCGCCTGCCATGGCGAATGTCCGAAGAACCGCTTCATGCGGACGGCAGATGGCGAGCCTGGATTGAATTATCTCTGTCAAGGCTATTTGAAATTTTTCCGTCATGTGGCGCCTTACATGGATTTCATGAAGCGGGAATTGCTGGCGCAAAGGCCACCCGCAAATGTTATGGCTTGGGCCAAGGAGCGAAAATCGGAGTAAAATTGTATCTTTGTCAAGATATAAATTAGGAAAAGAGGCTATTAAGAAGTGTTATGATATCAGGATATAATAAAGGCGTGCCGTTCGCTTTGGATTATTTTAAGGTCAGCGAGAACGATTTGAAAGCTGTTCTCGCGGCGGCGCTTGAGAAGGGTGGCAATTATGCGGACCTTTTCTTCGAGCACTCTTATAAGAACGTGATCGGCTTACGCGATGGGGAGGTGAATCGTGCCTCCTCGAGTATAGATTTTGGTATGGGCGTGCGGGTCTTGTCGGGCGACCAGACCGGCTACGCTTATGTGGAGAAGGTGACATTGGAGGAGATGCTAAAAGCCGCACGGACTGCGGCACGCATCGCCAACGGAACCGTCAGGCAGGTGGTGCCCGCCAACTTGACGGCATTGAATCACTCAAACGATTTTTATCCGGCCCAGACCGCCTGGGATGAGATCTCTGTCAAGGAGAAAAAGCCTTTCCTGCAGAAGCTCAACGACCGGATATTCAGTAAGGACGCTCGAGTCAATAAGGTGATCGCCTCGTTGGGCGATGCCACTTCGCATATCCTGTTCTGTAATTCGGAAGGACAGATCTATTATGATTATCGTCCGATGGTTACGTTGTCGGCGGTGTGCATCATGCAAGAGAATGACAAGATCGAGAACTCTTATGCCGCCAGGGCTTTCCGGATGGGCGCCGAGTTCCTGACCGACGACATCATAGAGGAGCTGGCAACTGAGGTGGTCAACAAGACCGCCATCCTTTTCAAGGCGATCAAGCCCAAAGGGGGCGAGATGCCGGTTGTGATGGGCGCCGGTGGCTCGGGCATCTTGTTGCACGAGGCGATCGGCCATGCTTTCGAGGCCGATTTTAATCGTAAGAATACCTCTATCTTCTCGGATCAATTGAATAGGAAGATTTGTGACGAGCATATCAACGTGGTTGATGACGGAACGATTCCTTTCAATCGGGGTTCGGTGAATATTGACGATGAGGGAGTTGCCGGGCAAAAGACCTATATCGTGCGTGAAGGCGTGCTGACAAGCTATCTTCACGACCGGATCAGTGCCCGCCATTATGGGATCCAGTCGACTGGTAACGGTCGCCGTGAGTCGTTCCGGCAAATGCCTATCCCGAGAATGCGGGCAACTTATATGGAGGCGGGTGACGTGACTGAGGAGGAGATGATTTCGACCGTGAAGAAAGGAATCTACGCCGCCAATTTCACCAATGGACAGGTGCAGATCGGCGCGGGTGATTTCACCTTTTTCGTGAAAGATGGCTTCCTGATCGAGAACGGTAAACTGACGCGACCGATAAAGGATGTCAATATTATTGGCAATGGACCGAGAGCCTTGGCGGATATCGTCATGGTCGGCAATAACTATAAGATGGATAACGGGACCTGGACTTGTGGAAAGGATGGCCAATCATGTCCCGTCACCTGTGGTATGCCATCCGCTTTGGTGAAGAATTTGACGGTAGGAGGGGAGAATTAACATGATAACGAAATCTGATGAGAGTTTGGCCCAATGGGCCATGGAATATGCCTTGAGGAATGGCTGTCAGGCCTCGAGAGTCTCTTTGTATAACGGCTCGAGCAGCGCTTTCGAGATTCGCGACCTGAAGATCGACCGCCTGCAACAGGCCTCGGAGAACAGTCTGGTGATTCACCTGTTCGTGGATGGCCGTTATGGCGCTTTCTCCACGAACCGTCTGGTCAAGGGGGAGTTGGAACGTTTCATCCAGGATGGGATCGATGCGACCCGTTTTCTCGAGGTGGACAAGGCCAGGACGTTGCCCGATCCGACGCTTTATTATCAGGGAGAAGAGGTGGACTTGGCCCTGTATGATCAAGAATTCGATCAGGTCGATCCTGATGAGAAAGTTGCTCTCGCTATGCGGACTTGCGAGGAGATTATGGGTAAGGATCTACGGGTTATCTCCGCAAACGCCTCTTATAGCGACGAGAAGGATTTCAAGTATATGATCGCCAGCAATGGCTTCGAGGGCCGGGCATCCGGATCCTCTTTCTCGCTGATGGGAAGTGTCAGCATCAAAGGCGAGGACGATGCCCGTCCGGAATCCTATTGGTATGATTCAGCCCTCTATTATTCGGAACTTAAGCGGGAAGGCATTGGGACCAAGGCCCTGGAGCGGGCGTTGCGGAAACTGGGGCAACGGAAGGTGGCCTCGGGCAAATATACGATGGTTGTCGACAACTTGAATGCCGCGACGCTCTTGTCGCCTTTGGTTGGCGCGATGTATGGTTCTTCCATTCAGCAGAGAAACTCATTCTTGCTCGATCGTTTGGGCGAGAAGGTGGTGGGCGATAATGTGACGATCGTGGATGAGCCTCGCCTGAAACACTCGCCCGGCGCACGTCTGTTCGATTCCGAGGGATTGGCTACCCGACGGATGCCTCTTTTTGAGGCGGGTGTCTTGAGGAATTATTTCATGGATACCTATTCCGCCAACAAGCTGGAAACACAACCAACGGTGGGCTCGCCCTCTATCCTGACGATGTCTTTGGGCGACAAGGATGAGAAAGGACTGATATCGACAGTCGAGAAGGGCATTTTTGTCACCGGTTTCAATGGTGGTAATTGCAACAGCTCGACGGGTGATTTCTCTTATGGTATTGAGGGATTCCTGATTGAGAAAGGCGTGCTGACTCAACCGATCTCGGAGATGAACGTCACGGGCAATATGCTCACGCTCTGGTCGAGCCTAAGGGAGGCAGGCAACGATCCTCGTCCCTCGTCGTCCTGGAAGATTCCGACCCTGGTGTTCGAGTCGGTTGATTTCAGCGGGTTGTAAAAATACTAGCCCTTTGAAGACCAAAGGACTTTTTGACAACGGTATCAAAGAAGCTTTTGATACCGTTGTCATTTTAAGACCTTATGTTAGACCTCAACGGGGATCTTGATTACCGCTTTGCGGATGAATCCTTGTCCGATGCCTGGCGCATGTCCATCCTCAGGAAAATAGATGGCGAACTGGCCGGGATAAATCTTGGTGAAGGCGGTCGGCCGGTCGATGTAGAAGGTCAAGTCTTCCGCCTCGTCGTAAGGGACGGAAACCTCCATCAGCTGGTCGCCGGGCTTCCAACCGATCTTCTCTATACCCAGCAAAGGAACTTGGATATCAATATATTTCTTATGGGCCTCGATGAACGCGTCCGTCTTGGACTTGCCATTGAAGCTGGAGATTGTCACGGACATGATGCCGTTCTCTCCGAACTCATACTTACCATCCTCCATTTTCGTGAAATCGGTAGACTTGATATAATCAAAGGCTGGCTTTAACAAGGGGTGCAAGACCTCAAAACGTTTTGAATTCTCGATTGAATCTAAAATCATGATTAATTATATTTGGTTGCATTAACTCTCGCGAATATCGGGCTTACTCTTGTAAAGAAATGCTTAAATTCTAAAATAAAACTAATTCCACCTTTTGTCGCTTAAGGAAAATTGCGTCCTTTGGATAATAAAATTGAATATCATGCGAAACTATAGGAAAAGGGAATTGTGGCTTGTCTCGCTTATACTGTGGCTTGGATTAGGCATGTCGTTCGCCGCCGAGCCACGTTATTTGAATATCGTGTTCGTTGGCAACAGCATCACTTATGGAGCCGGCCTTGAGGAACCGCGGCGTGAGGCGCCTCCGGTCAGGGCGGCCATTTATCTCAAGCGTTCGGCCGATGTCCAGGTGGTCCGTTATTCGAACCAGGGCGTATCGGGCAATACGACCGTCGATTTCCTGCCCGCTACTGAGACCTATTTCAATAAGGTACGAGAGGCGGCGGATCAGTTTCGTGACGAGACTTGGGCGACGTTGTTGTTTTCGATCATGTTGGGCACGAACGATAGCGCCATCCGGGGTACGAACGGTTGTCCAGTCGCTCCCGAGACCTATCGGGAGAATTTACGGCAAATCATTGACCGGCTTTTGGCCTTGTATCCAAATGCCCGTTTCGTCGTGCACCGTCCGATCTGGTATAGCCCGAATACTTACAACGGCGCCATGTACCTGCAAGAGGGACTCGATCGCCTCACGGCCTATTATCCCGAGTTGGTCGCGTTGGTTGAGGAATATGGGAAACGTTTTCCCGGTCAGGTCTTTTTGGGCGATACGGAAGGCTATGATTATTTCCGGACAAACGCCGAAGAGTTGTTTCAGGCGGAGAATGGCAACGCCGGAGTCTTCTATCTGCACCCGAATAAGCGAGGCGCGGTCGCTTTGGGCGAGTTATGGGGCAAGGCTATAGCAAAGGCATTGTATGGCGATGAGGAGTAAACGGGCTTTGGGCATGACGTTGGACGAGAAACTGAATGTTTGGTCGCATGCGCCAGGCATTGGCTTGGGGTTGCTTGCTGCCTTGGTGCTTGGTCGGATAGGCTTCGAAAGCCATGATCCATGGGTGTTGGGAAGTTTTTTGGCCTATGTGTTTGGCATGGGCCTCTCATACGTTGTCTCGACCCTTTATCATGCCTGTCAGGAGCCGGGCCGGAAAAGTATTCTCCGGAAATGGGATCATGCCGCAATTTACCTGCACATCGCCGGAACCTATACGCCTTTCACGCTGCTGGTCTTGCGTGAGCGAGGTTTCTGGGGCTGGGGGCTTTTCCTGTTTGTTTGGCTGGCCGCCGTGGCCGGTGTCCTGCTTACGTTCCGTCGGATGCGGAAGGTCGATCACCTGAAGACCGTTTGTTATCTTATGATGGGTTGGGCCGTGATTGTCGCTATCAAGCCTCTTCTGGTGGCTTTCCAGACCTCCGGACGCATGGAGTCTTTCTATTGGCTGATGGGCGGCGGGCTTTGCTATACGTTTGGCACCATCTTTTTCTTTCTGGATAATGGCCGTAAATACATGCATTTCTTTTGGCACCTGTTCGTGCTGGGCGGATCCGCATGCCATTTTTTGGCGATCTACCTATTGAGGGGATAAGGCCGTATGAGGCTCATTTTTTCCCATGTTTCCTCTCAAATAACGCTTTGTTCTTTTCGCCCCACTCAAGCATGGCGTCGATAATTGGGATAAGTGTCATCCCTAAGGGGGTAATGGAATATTCGGATCGGGGTGGTAGTTCCGGGAAAATCGTTTTTCCGACCAGGCCATCTTCCACCAGCTCTTTTAATTGCAGGTCGAGAACCCGGGGCGTGGCTTCGGGTAAGGCCTTATGAAGTTCGCTCGGTCGCATCGGCTTGTAACGTAATTCGTCTAATATACACGACTTCCATTTTGAGTCGATCAGGCTCATGGTCAGTCGCAACGGGCAATCCAGATCTATCGGTATTTTTCTTTCGTACATAATCTTTTCGCTTATGCGACAAAATTACGAATAACCTCTTATCCGTAAGGTACACCGAATAATTTTTCAGTATCTGAATAATTTTACGGTACTTGTTTGAGCTGCAGCTACCTCATACCTTTGCGGCATAACAATCGCATATTAAAATTTAAAAGATCATGAGAGCGAATATTGAGGAATACAAGGCTGTGGAAGAGGCCGCCGTGAAATTCGTCAGGAGTGTGGCGGAGGGTAACAGCGCTTACGCGAAAGAGTTGTTCATCGACGAGGCCGTATTGTTCGGTTACCTGGATGGTAAGTTGGAGCACGGTAGCATCGAGCAATTCTACCAGAATGTGGATCAGGTCGGGCCGGATAAAGGATTCAAGGCTCGTATTGATGTCGTAGACGTGGAAGAGACTCTTGCGGTCGTCCGTGTCTTGGAGGAGAATTGGGGTGGACGCATTGACTTTACGGATTATCTTCTGATGATGAAGATGAATGGCGAATGGAAATGCGTCGCGAAAGCCTATAATCAGAATTCGAATACCATACAAAAATAGGAGGAGGCAAACAGTTATGAAAATTACGGTTATTACGGGTAGTCCGCGTAAACATGGTAACAGTCTTGCGATGACGGATGCCTTTATCAAGGAAGCGGAGAAATGTGGTCATACGATACGTCGTTTCGACGCGGTTTCCATGAATATTCGTGGTTGCCGCGCCTGCATGACCTGCTATAAGACAGGCAAGGCCTGTTCTTTCAATCCGGAGTTCGACGCGATCGCGACCTCGATACTTGAGTCGGATGCGATCGTGTTTACCATGCCTGTCTATTGGTATACCATTCCGGCGCAAATCAAGGGCGTGATCGATTGCCTGTTCTCTCTCGTTGTCGGGGGTAAGGCGATCGCCGGAAAGAAATGGGGCTTGATCACCTGTTGCGAGGAAAACGATCCTTCGGTTATGGATGGCGTACGGATGCCGTTGAAGAGATCGACCGCGTTATTGAAATGGGATTTGGTCGGTGAGGTGCTCGTTCCCGGTGTCTTGAATGAGGGAGAGATCGTCCAAACAGATGGCTGTGAGCAGGCCGCTGAGCTCGCCCGCAAGTTTTGATTCCTGTTATTGAGAACCCGTCTGTTTTTCCGGTTTTGTACACAATAGTACGTGCGAGGCGATACGAACGTATGTGTCGTGGGGCGCATAATCGGCCATTTTTATTTTCACTGCAGTGAAAATAAAAATACACTGCAGTATATTCTGAATTTCACTGTGGTGCGTCCAAAAATTTTCTCCGAAGGAAAAGCCAGTTTTGTCCGAGGCGGACTGGAGTTTTCTTCGGAAAGGATTGGAGTTTTGTCCGAAGCGGACTGAGACTTTCCCTGGAGAAAATTTTATCTCTCCTTAAAGAGGATGAGAATTATCAGGTAATTCCTCTTTTCGGATCTCCGTAATGTAGAAGCGGGTAAAGGCGTTTCTGATCTCATCACGTACACGGCGGAATTCCGAATCGATGAACTCTGGCGTGCCGGTCGCGTGAGAAGGATCATCGAAGCCAATATGAAGACGTTTCCCCACCTTCCCGATGAAAGCCGGACAGCTTTCATTGGCGCTTCCGCAAACCGTTATGACATAGTCCCATTCCTCATGGAGATAAGTGTTTACATGAGTCGGCACGTGCGAGCTGATATCTATTCCGATCTCCTTCATCACTTCGACTGCCTTGGCGTTCACCTGAGCCGCGGGTTCTGTTCCACCGGAATAAACCGAGATGTTTTTATCGAGCGACTGTAAGATGCCGTGAGCCATTTGGCTGCGGCAACTGTTCCCCGTACAAAGAATCAATATTTTCATTTCCTTTAAATTAAGTTGTGCAATTTACAGATAAACTTTAGATCGTGCGCTTTAGGCTCCGACATTTTTTTTACAGGATATAGTTAAACAGATAGCCGGACAGGATGATAAAGAAGGCAACAGTCCCGAAGAAAATACCAATCAGTCGCCAGGTCATCACTTTCTTGAGCAAGGTTGCCTCAGGCAGGGAGAGTCCGACAACAGCCATCATAAAAGCGATAGCCGTACCCAAGGGAATGCCTTTAGCCACAAATACCTCGATGACTGGCACGATGCCTGCCGCGTTGGCGTACATCGGCACGGCAAGGATAACGGAAAGAGGCACCGCATACCAGTTGTCTTTCGACATGTATTGCTCAAAGAAACCCTCAGGCACGAAACCGTGCATGAAAGCGCCGATGCCGATACCGATCAGTATGTAGACAAGTACGCCGCTGACTATTCGCCAGGCATCGCGCAGGATGGTTGGGAGCCGATCGATGAAACGGGTATGATCCTTTTCCCATTCCTCCGCCTGTGTGGAAGAATGGGCCTGTATCTGCTTTACCCAATCGCTCAGATAAGGCGTGAGGCGCATGCGGCCAAGGACGAAGCCGCCTGTCATGCCCAACAAGATGCCACTGGTGACGTAGATGAGCGTCACCTTCAGGCCGAATGAGCCGAGAAACATGGCGACGGCAACCTCGTTGACCAGCGGCGACGTGATCAGGAAGGCAAAGGTAACTCCCAAAGGAATGCCGCCTTTCACGAATCCGATGAACAGAGGGATGGAAGAGCAGGAGCAGAACGGGGTAATAGCCCCGAATAAGGACGCCAATAGATACTGCAATCCATACATCTTGTGCGTTACCAGATATTTCCTCAGCCGTTCGATCGGGAAGTAGGCGTTGATGATTCCCATCAGTACGCTGATAAAAAACAACAGGATGAGGATCTTGATGGTATCATAAAAGAAGAAATTCACGGCCACTCCTATTGAGGTATCCGCGCTCAATCCGAACAGCCCATAAACAAGCCAGTCCGCAAAATCTTGTATCATATTTATATGGTGTTAATTCGTATATTTACGAATATTGATTTGATAATAAAAGCGGCAGAAGCCCGGATGGTTAATTCTGCCGCGATAATTTAACTTCGCTTATTAGATCCCCAGAAGCTTCTTTACGTCACTTTCAGTAGGAACCTGTCCTTTCATCTTCACGACCTCATCAACGACAACGGCAGGCGTGGTCATGATGTTGTAATTCATCATTTCCATGATATCATCCACCTTCGTCAACTTTACGTCCAGATTATTCTCCCTGATTACCTTTTCGATGACATTATAGGTTGACTTGCATTTAGAGCAACCCGGTCCTAATACTTTAATTTCCATATTTATAATATTTAGTAGTTTATAGATACATTATCCAGCAATAATAGAGGCCGATGAGGATGAATAACAGGCCGACCAAAAGGTTCATCCATTTTTGGATTTTCCGCATCTTGCCGTAAAAGTTACCCATCTGTTGTACGCTGAAAGCCAATATCCAAGCGACGGCAAGTACTGGAAGAGCGGTTGCGATAGCGAATACCGCGGGCAACAGGTAACCTGCCGTAGCCGTGGCGGACATGGGAATCAGCATGCCAAAATAAAACACGCCACTGGTTGGGCAGAAAGCCAACGCGAACAGTATTCCTATCATCAAAGCGCCCCAGCCGCCTTTTCGAGCGAGGCCTTCCGCATTTCCGTTGAATCCGAATTGGGGCAGGGGAAGCCTGTCGCCAAACAGCATAAAAAGACCGATAATGAGAAGAAGCGGCCCCAATGCGATTTCTCCCCATGTTTCCAAGTCGGTGAAAAGTGGTTCAAGCCGAATTACCATGCACATATCGTTTTCGACTGGATGAACCACGATACAGGCAAGAGCCGAAAGCTCAATGACGAGGATATGATGGAAATGCAGAGTTTGGCATCCGACATTCTCCTGATGGAGCGTGGGAAGTCAAAGGCTATTACAGGTAAAGAACATCTGGAACGGAATGATTTCATCATTGAGAAACAGAAAGCCGAACTGCAACGCATGGATGTTGCAAAACGGCACAAAGAAGAACAGATAAATCTTGCAGAGCAGGAACTGAAACAGGTGAAATCAGAAATACGCACTGACAAACTCAAAAGCGCAGCCACTGATGCAGCCACTGCCATAGCAAGCGGTGTCGGTTCTCTTTTCGGTAGTGGAAAGTTGAAAGATTTGGAACAAGCCAATGAAAAATTGCGTCAGGAAATTGTCAAGCGTGATAAAGGTATTGATGCATTAAAAGCCAAGATGCAACAAATGCAGGAACAGCACGGCAAACAGATACGCAATCTTCAAGGAATACACAATCAAGAGCTTGAAGCCAAAGACATGGAAATTTCTCGGCTGAACACCTTGCTTGAAAAGGCACACAGATGGTTTCCAATGTTCAAAGAAATGTTGAGAATGGAAAAATTATGCGCTGTTATCGGATTTACCAAAGACATGATAGAAAGCCTCTTGACAAAGAAAGAAGCCATACAATGTAGTGGCAAAATTTATTCCGAAGAACACAGACGTAAGTTTGATATCAAAAACGATGTTTTCAGGGTTGAGAAACATCCGTTGGATAGCGGTAAGCTTATACTGACTATAAACAGGATACAGATGGGAGAATGGTTCAAAGAGCAATTTGATAAATTACGGCAAAGTTTACGAAGACCAACAGAAGAGCCAAGAAAAAGCAGAGGATTCAAATTGTAATTGTTAAATCGCTCAAATTTAGAAGAAAGGAGTAATCAAATGGTATTTTGGTTGCTCTTTTTTCATATCTTTATGGCATCACTTATAATACTGAATTATATGGATAAACAATTTTGTCAAAGTTGCGGTATGCCTCTTTCGGATGTAAACAAAGGTACAAATGCCGATGGAAGTCAGAATAATGACTTCTGTATATATTGTTACAAGGAGGGTAGATTTACACAAGACTTCTCTATGAGCCAAATGATAGAGTTCTGCCTACAGTTTACCGACCAGATAAACAAAGAAACAGGGTGGAATCTTACCCCTGTTCAGGCTAAAGAACAAATGTTACAA
>DGYMR06203__coassemble_758_pt1 | contig 32310 bp, 30 predicted proteins | sample DGYMR06203__metabat2_low_PE_012 | metagenome-assembled genome bin DGYMR06203
ATTCTCGCCAACCAGGCCATAAATCATGCCGGATTCGTAGGTGATGGATAAGTTTTCCAGCACTTTGTTGTTGGTGAAGCTTTTAGATAGGTTGCTTATGCGAATCAGTTCCATATGCTTTTTGAATCATTTTTGATGAATAGATAAAACACTATATTGATTACCATTAATATAATGAGTAGAAATGGCATGAAACATGCATAGAAAAAGAGAGGAATGAGTATTGTTAGTTGATAGATGGTCATGGTTATGGTTGAGGAGAAAATATATTGAGCCATTCCCAAGTTCCATAAATAAAGAGTACTGCCAGTCAATGCGCTGACAGCGAAAAGGATGTTTTCCCAGTTGCATGAGAAAGAGAGCATGATTCCGATTAGGGGAATGCTGGTGACAGTGACATTCCATGCGTTTGACAGGATCAGATATTTTTGGAATGTTGAGAGGTTCAGGAAATAAGTGAGTTCTTGTCGTTTGGGTCTGTTCGTGAATGCGGCCCCCTGTATTATGCCCCAAAGGATCAGGAGAACCTTCACGAGGCGAATATTTCCATGCGATACGCCAATGAGCCCGATCAATAACAAGAAGGGATAGATCCATCCGTATAAACGGAACATGCGGATGTATTCTAATCCTCCTTTATAGAGGAATGGCAGGGGAATTACTGGAATTTTATGTTTTATGGTCCTTAATAGTGGCAAGAATATCGCAGTTAATCCGATCGTGCCGGCTTCCAGCCAATAGCCTTTCAGGCACTCGATCAGAATGAACGGCAGTCCGATCAATAAATATTCAATCCGGAGAATAGCTGTCGTCTGTTTTGTGTGTAATGAGAGAAAAGATTTGTCCTTTCGTTCATTATGATAAAGGCTAAGTCCCAGGATGGTTATCATCGGTATGATCCAGCCATTATTGATCTTCACGAGCAGATAAAACAAGAGGAAAAGGAGGCCAAATAAGAATAGGCTCCTGAAGGGACCTATCCCGATAAGGATCCGGAAAAGTTGTTTCAACCGTAATTTGAAATAACAGGTTATTATCATTATGTTTTTAATGCTCGTTTTTTATAATGCTGTGTCGCAAATATACTATAAAAAACACAATAGTACGTGTCGGGTCACACATGCGTATGCGTGTGATGGATGCGGCAAAGTGCCTTGAATTTTTGTCCGAAGGAAAATATATTTTTCTTCGAATCGGATTGGAGTTTTCTTCGGACAAAACGATCGTTTCCTTCGGACAAAATTTTGGCTTGACCTGAATGTGATGGAATGGACTTATAGGGAGAAATGAGGCGACATTCGGACTTGTTCGTCAACACAGGTTGAGGCTTTTTGGGGCTGGAACATTTACTTGGTGGAGAAGGAGGGAAGGGAAAAATAAAGCGCCCCAAAAAGTCGGATACGAACTTTCTGGGGCGCTTCGTTTATGTCGGAATTTTAATTCCTGTCTTAAGCTTGTCTGTAGTTCGACAAGCTCTCCGGATCGAAGTTGGAGATGAAGGCCTGGATCTTCTCGATCTCAGCTTCACCATAGTTGATGTAAACCTCCGCTGAACGGCGATAGCTGTCGTCCTTGTTGGCGTCTTGCAACAAGAGGTAGCCAAAGACGCAATGAGCGGCAGCTTCTACCATGCGGCGTGCCTGGAAGTCGATGTACTCGTTGTTCTTTGTCTCGGTAACCTTGGCTACGATCGCCGCGTATTTCTCGGTCATGGCAACCAGACGATTCTTCAGCGATGCCAATTCCGACTTATACTCGATTGCCTCATAAGCCTTGATCTGGTTCAGGTAGGTGCCGGTTGTCACGTGGCGGATAGCCGCTACGACTTGCAACTGGGTCGTTCCCTCATAGATGTTCGTGATGCGGGCGTCACGATAGATACGCTCACAAGCGTAATCCTTCATGAAGCCTGAGCCACCGTGGATCTGGATCGCGTCGTAGGCGTTCTGGTTGGCGAACTCGGTCGTCATACCCTTGCCCATCGGCGTGAAGGCGTCGGCCAGCTTGCTGTATTTCTTCAGCTCCTGACGCTCCTCCGGAGTCAGTTTACGCTCTTTCGAAATATCATCCAATGCCTTGTAGACATCCACGAAACGGGCTGTCTCATAAAGCATCGCACGAGAGGCGTCCGCTTTGGCGCGCATCAGGGCCACCATCTCGTAAACGGCGGGGAACTCGATGATCGCCTTGCCGAACTGCTTGCGCTCGCAAGCGTAGTTGTAACCCTCGCGATAAGCGGCCTCGCTCAAGCCGACCGCTTGGGCCATGATACCCAGACGGGCACCGTTCATCAGGGCCATGACATACTTGATCAGACCCAACTTGCGGTCGCCGCAAAGCTCGGCCTTCGCGTTCTTGAAGACCAACTCGCAAGTCGGAGAGCCCTTGATACCCATCTTGTTCTCGATACGGCGTACGTTGACGCCACCATTCCGCTTGTCGTAGATGAACATGGAGAGGCCACGACCATCGTGCGTGCCCTCCTCAGAGCGAGCCAGCACCAGGTGAATGTCGGCGTCTCCATTGGTGATGAAGCGCTTAACGCCATTCAGGTACCAGCAGTTGTCCTGCTCGTTGAAAGTCGCTTTCAGCATGACCGATTGCAGGTCGGAACCGGCGTCGGGCTCCGTCAGGTCCATGGACATGGTCTCGCCCGCACAAACACGAGGAATGTAACGTTGGCGTTGCTCCTCGCTACCGAACTCATAAAGCGTCTCGGCGCAGTCTTGCAAGCCCCAAAGGTTCTCGAAGCCGGCGTCGGCACGAGATACCAGGTCGGCCGCCATGATATAGGGAACGATCGGGAAGTTCAAGCCACCATAACGACGAGGCATGGCGATGCCCATCAAGCCGGCACGGCGTACGGCCTCAAGGTTCTCTTGTGTGCCCTTGGCATAGGTGACACGTCCGTTCGCCACGCTGGGACCCTCATGATCGACACCCTCCGCATTGGGAGCGATGATCTCACCACAGATCTCGCCGACGATCTCGAGCACCTTCTCATAGCTGTCCATCGCGTCCTCGAAATCCTGCGGCGCGTAGTCGTATTTATCTTTGTCGGCAAAGCCGCGCTCTTTCAGCTCGACGATGCGCTCCATCAATGGGTGATGGAGGTGATGCTTCAAGCTGGGATTGTCTGTATAAAAGTTTGCCATTGTTCTTCTGATTTACTTACTGTTCTTCTTATAATATTTGATCATCTTCGGGATTACCTCCTCGACTGTGCCGTGGATGACGTAATCGGCGATGGTGTTGATCGGGGCATTCTCATCGTTGTTGATAGAGATGATGATGCCCGCGTCTTGCATACCGGCGATGTGCTGGATCTGTCCGGAGATACCGCAAGCGATGTAGAGCTTCGGGCGGACGGTGATACCGGTCTGACCAATCTGTCGGTCGTGATCGCAGAAGCCCGCGTCGACAGCGGCACGGCTGGCGCCTACCTCGGCGTGCAGCTCCTTCGCCAGGTCGAACAACATATCGAAGCCCTCTTTCGAGCCCATACCATAACCACCGGCGATGACGATCGGCGCGCCTTTCAGGTTATGTTTCGCCTTCTCGACGTGGCGGTCGATGACCTGGATCGCGTAGTCGCTCTCTGAAACATATTTGCTCACCTCGTGACGGATGAGCTCGCCCTGATAAGCCGGGTCGAGGATCTCCTTTTTCATCACGCCCTCGCGGACAGTCGCCATTTGCGGACGATGCTCGGGGTTGATGATGGTAGCGACGATATTACCGCCGAATGCGGGACGGATCTGGTAGAGCAGGTTCTCGTAAGTTTTACCTGCTTTCTTGTCCTCGTGCGGACCGATTTCCAATGCCGTACAGTCGGCCGTCAAACCGCTAGTCAACGCTGAAGAGACACGTGGGCCGAGATCACGACCGATTACGGTTGCGCCCATCAGGCAGATTTGCGGTTTCTCTTCCTTGAAGAGATTGATCAGGATTGACGCGTGCGGCAGTGAGGTGTAGGGGAAAAGACGTGCGTCGTCGAACAGGTGCACGCGATCCACGCCATAAGGCAAGACCTGCTTTTCCACGCCCTCGAGGCCGCTGCCGGCGATGATGGCTTCCAATTGGCAACCCAGCTGGCTGGCCAGCTTACGACCTTTGGTCAGCAACTCGAGGCTGACATCGGCAACGGTCGTGCCTTCTATTTCGCAATATACAAATACGTTGTTCATATTATCCTATGGTGTGGTTGGCTAAAAGTTCAACAATCAAATCCTCGATATCCTGGTCTGATCCGGTCAGGCTCTTGCTCTCTTTCGCCTGGAACACGATATTCTGGATCGTTTTTACCTTGGTCGGTGAGCCGGAGAGGCCACATTGCTTCAAATCGCCGTTCACGTCGTTGACGCTCCATTCCTGGATGTTCAGGTAAGGACGGCTCTCATAGAGATCGGCATACTTAAGCTCGGTGATCGCCGCTTTCTCCTGTTTGCCCAGCGCACGTTTGTATTTCTGTACCAATTTTGCGTTGCGTGGACGGCAAGGAGCTGCCGATCCGTTGACTGTGATGACGATTGGGTACGGACCCTCGACGGTCTCAACACCGCCATCGATGTGACGTTTCACGGTAATTCGCTTGTTGGCCTCATCTACATTCAGAATCTCTTCAGCGTAGGTGATCTGGCCCAATCCCAATTTCTCGGCGACTTGCGGACCGACTTGGGCGGTATCGCCATCGATCGCTTGTCGTCCGCCAAGGATAATGTCGTAGTCGCCAATTCTCTTGACGGCTGTCGCCAGGGCGTAGGAGGTCGCCAGCGTATCAGCGCCAGCAAAAGCTCGGTCGGTCAACAGGTAGCCATTGTCGGCACCTCTGTAAAGGCCTTCACGGATGATTTCGGCGGCCCGTCCAGGACCCATCGTCAGCATCGTGACTGTCGATCCCGGGTGGCTATCTTTTAGGCGCAGAGCTTGCTCGAGCGCGTTCAGGTCTTCCGGATTGAAGATGGCGGGCAGAGCGGCGCGGTTGATCGTGCCGTCCTCTTTCATCGCGTCTTTCCCGACGTTACGGGTATCGGGGACCTGTTTTGCTAATACTATTATTTTCAGACTCATTTTATTGAAATATTAGATTTTGTTTCCGATATTTTTATTGTTATTAGTCGCTACTAGTCCAAGGTTGCAAATGTAATCAAACATTCTTGTCGACCAAAGGTTTTTAACTTTGAATCCGCGCATTTTGTCCTCTATTGCGCATGTTTCGTAACATATAAGGGCATGATCCTTCGTTCCGAATCGGACCAGTTTACTCTACTTTAAGGAGATTTTTGGTCGGGGTGGTTTCCGTATATTTGCGGGATCTGTTTCATTTTATTATTATGAGAGTTGGAGTTATGAGGTGTGTGATTATTTGTCGTTACTTATTGTTTGTTTGGCTGGTCTGCTCTGTTTCGCTCGTGCGGGCGCAAATCTTGCCGATCGATTCGGTGGCGCCTCGTCCTAACGCGGACAGCGTGCGTGCCATCCTGGATCAGCAGCCCTATTTTACTCTTTTCAAGGATAATTATTTCCTGGGCGGCATTCCGATTGGCACGAAGCCCACGGGCCAGAATTCCGACGTGAAGTTCCAGTTGAGTATCTCGCAAAGGTTGACGAAAAGCAAATTGCCTTTCGACAGTTATTTATTCCTGCAATACACTCAGAAGGCTTTTTGGAATGTGTTTCAGGAATCATTGCCGATGCGCGACCTGAACTTCAATCCGGGAATAGGTTTGGGCCATTTGATCATCCGCAAGAACAAGTACATAGGCAAGAGTTACCTGATGATCGAGCATGAGTCGAACGGAAAAGACAGCATCGACTCAAGAAGTTGGAACAAGGTGACTTTCGCTACGGCTTTGGAGCTGAACCGGAATTGGGAGGTTCAGTTCAAGGGCTGGATCCCGATAATTGACGGTGGAAACAATAAGGATATCCTGAAATACTGTGGTATCTTTCAGTTGGCGGCCAATTTCCGAACGGACAACCGGCGCCTGCAGGTTGGCGCGGTCGTGACGCAGCGGAAAGCCTGGTTTGGCTTCAATACGCAGCTGGAACTGAGTTATAAGTTCAATGATCGGGAAAACCAGTATCTTTTCGTGCAATATTATAATGGTTATGGCGAAAATCTTCTGGAATATAACAAGTATAAGAATATGCTGCGGATCGGTTTCGTGATCAAGCCGCAAAGCTTTAGCATCTATTGAGAGGATTCATATAGGATTTTTCCCTAAATTTGGCGATAAAAAGCGAGAGACATTATGGGAAAAATTGGAATTTTGGCATTAACGGCCTTATCGGTCCTGATGGCGGGTTGTAGTCAGCCCGCTGATGAGGCGAAAGGAACGCTCCGGATCGATCCGGGGCGTGAGTATGTGATTGTCGTGCATGGTGGAGCTGGAGCGATGAGCAGCCTGAAAGATAATCCAGACCAGGAGTCCGCCTATTACGTCGCCTTAGATTCCGCCTTGATGATTGGCGACAGTGTCTTGTCGGCCGGTGGTGATGGCCCGCAGGCGGTCCTGGCGGTGATCCATTATTTTGAGGGAAATCCTCTTTTCAATGCCGGGATTGGCGCTACGGTAACGGCCGATGGCACCTTCGAGCTGGATGCGGCCATAATGGAGGGACACGACTTGAGCGCGGGAGCGGTCGCTGGCGTGAAGCATGTGAAACATCCGATTGATGCCGCTTATGCCGTGAAGGAGCAGTCGCCACATGTGATGTTGAGTGGTTCGGGCGCGGAGGCTTTCGCTCGTGAGAAAGGACTTGATATGGTTGATGACAACCTCTATTTCGCGACTCCGAAGACGATGAAGTGGGTCGAGAAGTTCAAGGCGGAAAGCAAGAAGAACGGGACAGTCGGTTGTGTCGTGCTCGATCGTGATGGGAACTTGACCGCCGGAACAAGTACTGGCGGCATGTTGGGAAAGCGTTGGGGCCGAATTGGTGACGCTCCGGTCATTGGCGCGGGTACTTATGCTGATAACCAAAGTTGCGCGGTCTCTTGCACGGGACATGGTGAATATTTTATCCGGCATGCCGTGGCCTATAATCTTTGTGCCCGTTATAAGTATCTGGGTGAACCGATCGCCCAAGCGGCCGATTCCATTATTCATAAGGAACTGAATTCGGAGGCGGGCAATGGTGGTTTGATCGCTGTCGACCGGTTGGGAAATTTCGTCATGCCTTACAACAGTGGCGGAATGTTCCGTGGTTATCTTTATAAGGAGAAAGCGAGTGGCCAGATTCGGAAAGGTTATGGTATCACCGAAAAGATGATCGAGAAATGAAACCATCCTATAAAGCTTATCTTTTTGATTTTGATTATACGCTGGCCGATTCGTCGAGAGGAATCGTGATCTGTTTCCGTGAGGTGCTCGAGCGGCATGGTTATCATGAGGTGACTGATGAGGCGATTCGCCGGACGATCGGGAAAACGCTTGAGGAATCTTTCTCACTGCTGACCGGCATGACGGATCCCGAAGTGTTGTCGGCTTGGCGCAAAGAATACGTGAAGGCGGCGGATCGTCACATGACGGTCAATACCCGTCTTTTCCCGGAAACGCTCGCTGTCTTGCGCGCTTTGCGTGCGTCGGGAGCCAAAGTGGGAATTATATCGACGAAGTATCGTTATCGCATCCTGGAGTTGCTGGGGCAATATGAACCGGAGAGCCTGTTGGATCTGGTCGTCGGTGGCGAGGACGTGACTGAGCCGAAGCCATCGCCTCAAGGCGTGCTCCTGGCGCTGGAACGCTTGGGGGCACGAGCGGATGAGGTGCTTTATTTGGGCGACAGTACGGTCGATGCGGAAACGGCTCAGGCCGCTGGCGTGGATTTCGCCGGCGTCTTGCATGGCGTGACAACCCGTGCCGAATTGGCGGCCTATCCGCATGTGGCGATTTTGGCGGATTTGACCCCGTTGTCGGATTGGGTAAAAGAGGGAGGAAACAGTTGATGGCTAAGCAAAAGACGGTCTATGTCTGTTCCAACTGTGGAGCCGATTCCCCGAAATGGCTGGGCAAATGCCCGAACTGCGGCAGTTGGAACAGCTATGTCGAGGAGGTTGTGGTGAAAGAGCCGGCCGCTCGTTCCGTGGCTCGTGGTGGCGGCCTGTTTGAGGCGGGAAGTGCCCGTCCGACCCTTTTGCGAGATATCACGGCGGAAGGTGAGCAACGGCTCGACTTGGGCGACGCGGAGCTGAACCGGGTGTTGGGAGGCGGTTTGGTGCGAGGCTCGTTGGTCTTGATCGGAGGCGAGCCGGGCATTGGCAAGTCTACTTTGGTGTTGCAGACGGTCTTGAGACTTAAGGGGCTGAAGACGCTCTATGTCTCGGGCGAGGAGAGTAGTCGGCAGTTGAAGTTGCGGGCCGATCGTCTTTCCGGGGATAATCCCGGTTGTTACGTCTTGTGTGAGACCAATCTGGAGAAGATCTTGACCCAGGCGGCCAATGTCGCTCCCGATTTGATGATCATCGATTCCATACAGACGATATTTACGGAGATGGTGGAATCGTCGCCGGGCAGCGTCTCGCAGGTGCGTGAGTGCAGCGCTTTAATCTTGAAATACGCGAAAGAGAGTGGTGTGCCGGTTCTCTTGATCGGCCACATCAATAAGGAGGGCAGCATCGCCGGACCGAAGGTGCTTGAGCATATCGTCGACGCGGTGCTTCAGTTTGAGGGAGACCAGCATTATATGTATCGTGTCTTGAGAAGTATCAAGAACCGTTTTGGCAGTACGGCCGAATTGGGCATTTATGAGATGCGCCAGGACGGCTTGCGTGAGGTGAGCAATCCTTCGGAATTGCTCTTGACCCAAAATCATGAGGGACTGAGTGGTGTCGCTATCGCCGCGGCGATCGAGGGCATCCGGCCTTTCCTGATCGAGACACAGGCGCTGGTCAGCTCGGCAGTTTATGGAACACCACAGCGTGGTGCGACAGGCTTCGACTTGAGGCGGATGAGCATGTTGCTGGCGGTTCTCGAGAAACGGGCCGGTTTCAAGTTGGTCCAGAAGGATGTCTTCCTGAATATCGCGGGAGGCTTGCGGGTGAACGATCCGGCCATCGATTTGGCGGTGATCAGCGCGGTCCTCTCGTCGAGTCTTGACATCGCGATCGAGCCGGGCGTCTGTATGACAGGCGAGGTTGGCCTTTCAGGTGAGATCCGGCCTGTCAATCGCATAGAGCAACGGATTCTCGAGGCGGAAAAGCTCGGTTTTTCCCGTATTTTGATCCCGGCGCATAATTTAAAGGGTTTTGATACGTTGAGAAGTAAGATCCAGGTCGTGCAGGTCCGGAAGGTCGAGGAGGCTTTCAGGCAATTGTTTGGTTAGACGGCCCGGATATGTTTCGGAATAAATAGTGGGTAATATATTATGAGGATAACATTCATCACCCCGCCTTCGCTGGACAAGTTTAAGCCGGCGGAGCGGACGGCCGGCTGTACGCGGGTCGTATATAATATGATCAACATCTATGAGCTGACGGTGGCGGCACTTCTCGAACGTGAGGGGCTGGAGGTGCGTTACCGGAATTTCGTGCTCGATGAGGCGACACCCGAGGATTGCTTCGCCTTCATCCGTGAGGACGACAGCGATGTCTATATCTTTTGGACGGTCAATCTTTCCATTCCGACCGACCAGAAGGTGGCTGCCTATATCCATGAGTGGCATCCGAAAGCGTGGGTGCTTTTCCTGGGACCGGGTGGAACCTATTTCGCTCCGAAGTTGTCGCTCGACGCCCGTTCGGTCGTTGTTCGTGGCGAGCCGGAGGTGACGACACTCGAGTTGATCCGGCAGTGGCGTGATGGCAAGCCGTGGCATGAGACACGGGGCATTTCCTATCGGGATTTCGAGTCGGGAAAGGTGGTCAATAATCCGCCTCGCCCGTTGATCAAGAATCTGGATGAGCTGCCTTTCCCGGCGATTCATTTCGTGGAGGGTTATACGTTTTCCAACCCGAAGCTGAAGCGGTCGCCCTATATGGCGATGGTGACCTCACGGAGTTGCCCTTTCCATTGCATCTATTGCGTGCCCAGCTCGCTCACGTTCGCTCGTGAGATTGAGTATAAGAAAGAGCATGATGGCAAGAAGCCGCCCGTTGGTTTCCGCTCAACGGAGAATGTGATCCAGGAGATTGACGAGCTGGCGGCCAAGGGCTATAAGGCGATCGGATTTATGGATGATAATTTCATTGTCACCGCCAAGCGGTTGAGATTGATCGGTGAGGCATTGAAACGGCATGATATTATTTGGGGTTGCCAGGCGAGAGTCGACGCGATCACGGAGGAGGTCGCGGGCATGTTGCGGGCCTATGGTTGCCATTATGTCGATCTTGGTGTCGAGTCTTTCAATGATGAGATCCTGCGTTATATCAAGAAGGGAATCACGGAGGCGCAGATCTATGAGGCGATCCGCCTGCTGAAGAAATACGATGTCCCGGTGAAGCTGAATATCCTGATCGGCACCAGCCCGATCGAGACCGAGGAGACCATTAAGGATACTTTGCGTAAGGCGAAACAGCTGAAGGTGGATCAGGTGATGTTCAATATCGTCTCGCCTTTTCCGGCGACGGAGTTTTATGATTTGGCGAAGGCTAATGGCTGGATCGAGGGCGGTGAATATACGCCGACGGACGTCCAGCGGGAGTCGATCCTCAATTATCCCAATTTGAGCTCCAAGCAGATGGAGCGGCTGTTGTTCTGGAATAACATCCGCTTTTTCCTTTCGCCCGGATTTATTTGGCATCACATCCGCCAGTTCCGTTCGTTCACCGATTTCAAGATTGCCTTGAGAGCCTTGAAAGTTAAATTGTTTGGCTGATGGAACTGAGTGTGGTCTTGATCTCGTGGAACTCGGAACGTTATGTGGCCGATTGCCTCGATGCTTTGGTGACGGCTTGCGAAGGGCTGGAACGGGAGCTGATTTGGGTAGATAATGGCTCAACCGACCGGACAAGGGCGATTCTGGAGCCTTATCTTTCACGAGAGCATATTTTGTTGATTCCTTTGACACAGAACCTGGGCATCGCCCGGGCACGCAATTTGGGCATCCAGCGCTCGACAGGCAAGATGGTTCTCTTGCTCGACGTGGATACACGGATTACCCGTGAGGCATTGCGGGCGATGATCGATTACCTGGCTTACCATCCGGATTGCGGCATGTGCGGCTGCAAGCTCTATGACGAGCAGGGCGATGTGCAGATGAGTTGCCGGCGTTATCCTTCGTTGCGTTATAAGATATTTAATGTATTGGAGCGTTTCACGGATGCCGCCTGGGTACGTGAGCTTAACCGTTCGCAATTCTATGCGGAGCGCATGGCGGGCGACACGCCTTTTGAGGTGGAATATATTATTGGGGCATGCCAGTTGATCCGGCGAGAGTTGATCGAGCGGATCGGCCTGCTCGACGGGCGGATCTTTTACGGGCCGGAGGATGCCGATTTCTGCCTGCGGGCGAACAAGGCGGGCTGGAAGGTCTGTTACTTGCCGAACGTCTCATTCTTGCATGCGTATCAGAGGATGACCGGCAAGCGTCTATTCTCACGCATGAGCTGGATTCATGTCAAGTCATTAGTCTATTTTTTCTTTAAGCATTTACGGATATGATAAAAGAATTGCAATTGCGATTGTTGCCGGAAGAGGCGGCTAACGAGCAGGCGTTGGCACGGGTGGTTGCTCGTGAGACAGCGGCTTCGCTTGCCTCGGTGAAGGCGGTCCGGGTCTTGCGGCGTTCGATCGACGCTCGCCAGCGGGTGATCTACGTGAACGTGAAACTGCGGGCTTTCATCAATGAGTTACCGACCGAGCCGGAGTATCAATCGATCGACTATAAGGAGGTCGCTGGCGGCAAGCCGGTAATCGTGGTGGGTGCGGGGCCGGGGGGCTTGTTCGCCGCCTTGCGATTGATCGAGCTGGGGCTGCGGCCGATCGTGCTGGAGCGGGGAAAGGACGTGCGGGCCCGCAAAAGGGATATCGCCTTGATCAGCCGCGAGCATCGGGTGGATAGCGAGTCGAATTATTGCTTTGGCGAGGGGGGCGCTGGTGCCTATTCCGATGGTAAGCTCTATACGCGGAGCAAGAAACGTGGTTCGGTGGACCGGATCCTGAATATTTTTTGTCAGCATGGAGCCAGTCCTTCGATCCTGGTCGACGCGCACCCGCACATCGGAACGGATAAGTTGCCGCGTGTGATCGAGACGATGCGTGAGCGGATTAAGAGCTGTGGCGGAGAGGTACATTTCGAGACTCGGGTGGATCGCCTGCTGATTCATGATGGCGAGGCGATCGGCGTGGAGACGAATCGGGGAGAGACCTTCATGGGACCGGTGATCCTGGCGACGGGTCATTCCGCCCGTGATGTGTATCGTTATTTGTATCAGGCAGGCATTGCGATCGAGGCGAAAGGCATCGCGGTCGGCGTGCGCCTGGAGCATCCGCAGCGGCTCATCGATCAGATCCAATATCATCGTCGTGAGGGACGTGGCGAATATTTGCCCGCTGCCGAATATAGTTTTGTGACCCAGGCGGCCAATCGGGGCGTCTATTCTTTCTGTATGTGTCCGGGAGGCTTTGTGGTGCCTGCCGCTAGCGGACCGCATCAGGTGGTGGTCAATGGCATGTCGCCTTCCAATCGAGGTTCTCGTTGGGCCAATTCAGGTATGGTGGTCGAGATAAGGCCAGAGGATTTGGGAGCGCTCACGAAAGGGGCGGAGTTCCGGATCAGTGAGTCGATGGACTCGCCTTTGGCCGTGATGGCGTTTCAGGAACGGTTTGAGGAGATCTGCTGGCTCAATGGTGGGCAACGGCAGACGGCGCCCGCGCAACGGATGGAGGATTTCATCCGCAAGCGCAACTCATCCGACCTGCCTGAGTCTTCTTACACGCCCGGTTTACTGGCCTCACCGCTCCATTTCTGGATGCCTGAATTTGTCACGTCTCGACTCCGGGAGGGATTCCTGCGTTTCGGAAAGCTCTCGAGAGGCTTCCTGACGAACGGGGCGACGATGATTGGCGTGGAAACACGTACCTCGGCTCCGGTACGGATCACTCGGGATCGGGAGAACTATCAGCATGTGACGGTCAAGGGATTGTTCCCTTGTGGCGAGGGTGCCGGCTATGCGGGTGGCATTGTCTCCGCCGCGATTGATGGTGAGCGTTGCGCGGAGGCGGCGGCCGCCTATTTAGGATAAAAAATCAGCCCCTTATCTTAAGCCTTAGGTTTTAACCTGAGGCTTAAGATAAGGGGCTAATATTTTGATATTTTTTGCGAATTAATCCAGCTTCAGGACGGCCAGGAATGCCTTCTGTGGCACTTCGACTGTTCCGATCTGTTTCATTCGTTTCTTTCCTTCCTTCTGTTTCTCGAGCAGTTTGCGCTTACGTGAGATATCACCACCATAACATTTTGCGGTCACATCCTTGCGAACAGCCTTTACGGTTTCGCGGGCAATGATCTTGGCGCCGATAGCGGCCTGGATCGCGATATCGAACTGTTGCCGCGGGATCAGCTCCTTCAGTTTCTCACACATCCGGCGTCCGAAAGGTACGCTGTTATCCACGTGTGTCAGTGTCGAGAGCGCGTCGACCGGCTCACCGTTGAGCAGGATATCCAGCTTCACCAGGCGGCTCGGGCGGAAATCATGCAAATGGTAGTCGAATGAGGCATAGCCTTTCGAGATGCTCTTCAGCTTGTCATAGAAATCGATCACGATCTCGCCCAAAGGCAGGTCATAGAAAATCTCCACACGGTCGCCCGAGATGTATTCCTGCTTGATCAGCACGCCGCGCTTGCCGAGGCAAAGGGTCATGATCGGGCCGATATAAGCGGTGTTGGTGATGACCGAGGCACGGATAAAAGGCTCCTCGATATGGTCGATCAGTGTCGGATCGGGCAGGCCGCTCGGGTTGTGTACCTCGAGGCATTCGCCCTTCTTCGTATAAACCTTATAGGAAACGTTCGGTACGGTCGTGATGACATCCATGTTGAACTCGCGGTCGAGGCGTTCCTGTACGATCTCCATGTGCAACAGGCCAAGGAAGCCGCAACGGAAGCCGAAGCCCAGGGCGGCAGAGCTCTCCGGCTGGAAAGTCAGCGACGCGTCGTTCAGCTGAAGTTTTTCCAGTGAGCTGCGCAGGTTCTCGAAATCCTCGGTCTCGATCGGATAGACACCGGCAAACACCATCGGTTTCACCTCCTCGAATCCGGCGATTCCTTGTTCTGCTGGTCGGGCTACGTGCGTGATCGTGTCACCCACACGCACCTCACGAGAGGTCTTGATACCAGAGATGATATAACCTACGTCGCCCGTGCGGATCTCATCCCGTGGTGCCATATCCAGTTTCAATACGCCCACCTCGTCGGCGTCGTATTCCTTGCCGGTAGCGATGAATTTCACGTGGTCGCCTTTGCGGATAACGCCATTCACCACCTTGAAATAGGCGATAATTCCCCGGAAAGAGTTGAATACGGAGTCGAAGATCAAACATTGCAGCGGTGCCTCGGGATCGCCTTTCGGGGCGGGCACTTTCTCGACGATGGCGTTCAGCAACTCCGTGACGCCCTCGCCGGTCTTGCCGCTGGCCCGGAGGATATCCTCACGCGGGCAACCCAGCAACTCGATGATCTGATCTTCCACCTCGTCGGGACGGGCGCTTGGCAGGTCGATCTTGTTGATCACCGGAATGATCTCCAGGTCGTTCTCGATAGCCATGTAAAGGTTGGAGATGGTTTGCGCCTGGATACCTTGGGCGGCGTCGACAATCAGCAAGGCGCCCTCGCAGGCCGCGATCGAGCGTGATACCTCGTAGGAGAAATCGACGTGTCCCGGCGTATCGATCAAGTTCAGGATATATTCCTCGCCTTTATAGTTGTAGTTCATCTGTATGGCATGGCTCTTGATCGTGATCCCGCGCTCGCGCTCCAGGTCCATATCGTCGAGCACCTGCGCCTGCATGTCCTTTCCCTCCACGGTTTTCGTGTATTCCAACAGGCGGTCGGCCAGGGTACTTTTCCCATGATCAATATGGGCGATAATGCAAAAGTTCCGGATATTCTTCATCTATTCTATAAATATCAAGTTTTATCGTTGTTCCAGACCGGCAATGGTTGGCCGGTATAAAATAATCGCGAATATACTATTTTTTTCGTACTCTTGCCGTTAAAAAATGGGATGTGCTCTGGCCGTACCGCATGGTTGTCGGGACTTTGTGTGTGTTATTTCAGTTGTCCGTAAACCTCGTCGGTGACGGGCTCCAGCCATTCGTTGGCGGTCTCCTCGCCGGCGATCTCGAAGGCCAGGTGCGCGAACCAGCTGTCGGCTGCCGCTCCATGCCAATGCTTGACATTCGCGGGGATGTGAATGACCGTACCGGGCAGGATCCGTACGGCGGGTTTGCCCTCCTCTTGATACCAACCCTCACCAGCTACGCCGATAAGCATCTGTCCGCCTCCTTTGGTCGCGCGATGGATGTGCCAGTTGTTACGACAGCCCGGCTCGAAGGTGACATTGTAGACAATCACCTGGTCGTTGGAGATGGGGGCGAGGTAGCTGTTGCCGATAAAATAGCGGGCGAAGGCTGTGTTCGGTTCCCCGATCGGGAAAATCATCTCCTGTTGGAAAGCGGCCTTGGCGTCTTCGCCTGTGAGTTCCTCGTTCCAGACCTCTTTAGCCAGCCTGAATGCTGCCCATGCTTTGGGCCAACCGGCATAAAAACCAATGTGGGTGAGGATCTCGGCGATCTCCGTTCGGGTTATGCCATTCTTTTTCGCGGATTGGAGATGATAAGTCAGCGAACTGTCCGTGATACCCTGGCTGATGAGCGAGGTGATCGTGACCAGGCTGCGGTCGCGCAACCCAAGTTTGTCGGTACGGCTCCAGACCTCACCGAAAAGAACATCGTCGTTAAGTTCCGCGAATTTGGGCGCGAAGGCGCCGAGCTGCTCGCGGCCAGCTGTCTGCTTGATTTTTTCCTGTGCCATAATCGTTGTATTGTTTATCGCCAGCGCGACAAGCGCCAGGATGATTTTAAACTTTGTGCTATTCATGAGATTCTTTTTACTGGTACAAATTTATCTTGAATGGTTTTATTCTTTTGTATATGGATTACGGATATTTGTGCCCGGATCAATGATAAGGGAAATAAGGAGAGGAGAACTTGCCGGATTGATGTGGCGATGATTCCTCGGGCGTTTGTGTGGCGTTGACGGTTGGAATGGTTAATGATGAGAAACAACCGTAAATCCGTTATAATCCGGGCGAAGAATCCGTAATATGTCTACATGGATCTTATGAGGTCTGGGATAAATTCGCGTTGTTCGGCATAGGATCTGATGCCGATCCTTTTTGAAGTGTAATTTATAACAGGAGGGAGAGACATGAGAAATTTATTTTGGAGCCTTTGTCTGGTGGCCTTCGGCTGGTGTGGCTTGGGCGATCTTCATGCGGCGGATGGCCGGGCAGGAACGGATAACGATCATTCAAACAATTGTATTATGGAAAAGGAATTGAATCTTACGCGGGAATGGGATAAGGTCTTCCCGCAGAGCGACAAGGTGAATCACTCGAAAGTGACATTTCATAACCGCTATGGCATCACGCTGGCGGCGGATTTGTATGTGCCCAAGAACGCTGAGGGACGCCTGCCGGCGATCGCCGTAAGTGGTCCGTTTGGGGCGGTAAAGGAGCAATCGTCCGGATTATACGCGCAGGCATTGGCGGAGATGGGTTTCCTGGCAATCGCCTTCGATCCGTCGTTTACGGGCGAGAGTGGTGGTGAGCCTCGCTATGTGGCCTCGCCCGATATCAATACGGAGGATTTTTGCGCGGCGGTGGATTATCTTCTCTCGCGTGATGACGTGGACGCCGAGCGTGTCGGTATCTTGGGCATTTGTGGTTGGGGTGGCATGGCGCTTAACGCGGCGGCTATCGATACCCGGATCAAGGCGACGGTGACGGTCACGATGTACGACATGAGCCGGGTGAACGCCAATGGCTATTTCGATTCGATGGACGCGGATGCCCGCTATGAGTTGCGCCGGCAATTGAACGCCCAGCGTACGGAGGACTACAAGAACGGCTCGTATGCCCTGGCCGGTGGCGTTCCCGATCAGTTGCCTGACGATGCGCCTTGGTTCGTGAAGGATTATTATGCCTATTATAAGACATCCCGTGGTTATCATAAACGCTCGTTGAACTCGAATGGCGGATGGAACAAAACTTCGGCCCTGTCGTTTATCAATATGCCCCTGTTGGCCTATAGCGACGAGATCCGGAGCGCGGTGCTGATGATCCATGGCGAGAAGGCCCATTCCCGTTATTTCAGTGAGGATGCCTTCAAGAAGCTGAAAGGCGATAACAAGGAGCTGCTCATTATCCCGGGCGCTAGCCACGTTGACCTCTACGATAACTTAGAGGTGATTCCTTTTGAGCGGATTCGCAACTTCTTCCAATCGAGTTTGAAGTAGGCGAATATCGCCGGATATGACTGTATAGTGCCTTTCCGGCAAATCAAAATTTTCCTTCGGATCCGATTGGATTTTTCTTCGGAAGAAATTCCAATTTTGTCCGAAGGAAATTCTTTTTTCTTTCGGATATAATTTTGTGGGATTGGTCTCCTTATTTTATCCCACTGTTATGCGTTTTCGGTTTCACTGTGATGAGATTTTCAATACATTGCGGTAAAACCGAGAATGAAAGAGTGAGCTAAAGCAATTTTTCTAATTCTTCCACTGGCGGAAGTAATTTTTTGAGTCGTTCATCCATGTCTGCTGTTGTCTTGTATGTCGCGACACCCATAGGCTTATCATAATCTTGTATTACATATTCAACAAATTTTTTGTTGGCGCTTTTACAAAGGATAATGCCAATCGATGGATTCTCGTTGGGTTTTCGAACTTCGTCATCAAGAATCCGAAGATAAGCTGCCAATTGGCCGAGGTAATTGGTTTTAAATGGTCCATCTTTTAATTCTACGCATACTAAAGCGGCTAGTTCTCTATTAAAAAAGAGCAAGTCAGGGAATAATTCTATCCCGTATTTCTCTAGATGATATTGGTTCCCTACAAATGTAAAATCTTTACCGAAAGTCATGATAAACTCTTTCACGTTTTGGATGATGCTTTGCTCTATTATTCGCTCATCTTTATCTTGATCTCGAATAAATAGTTCTTCCGTATTAATAAAATCAAGCAAATATTCGTCTTTAAACATAGAGATAGTACGATATGCTTGAAGCTTATCTGGAATACTTTTTGTGAAATTGTTGGGTAATTTACCTTGATGACTATATAAGTCGTCTTCTATTGTTCGTTCCAAATCCTCTACTTTTGCTTTTGTGTCGGCTGCGAACTGAATGTAGAATTTACGCTGCTCAGTGTCTTTTACTTTGCTGAGTATTAAATAATGATGCGTAAAACCTATGTTCAGAAAGGCTGTGATGGGAAAATCTGAATCTATTTTGAATTGAGGAATTGGTAATTCGTTCGTTCGAACGAACAAATTTTGTTGCTTTGTTGCCAATTTGTTCGTTTGAACGAACGAATTATCGGAAAGCATTTTCCATTCCTCATAAAACGTACGCATTTTTCGTAGGCTTGGGGCTGAAAAACCTCTCAATCCGGGCAATTCCTTACGCAATTGCTCACTAATTGCTTCTATAAATCCTTTTCCCCAGTTTTTGTTACGGGTATTTGTTGATATAAATTGTCCAATACTGTAATATAGAGCTAGTTGCTCTTGATTTATTAATCCTAAAGCCCTTTGTTGGCTTTGTAAGATCGCCCTTTTGATTGATTCGACAGCATCTGTAAGTTCCTTGGTTGTATTTATGTTATTTGTTTGATCCATAATCTATAAAGCTATTATAATTAAAAAGTAAGATACTAATAAATATTATTCGTTAATTCATAACAGGTCTACTTTGTCCTCTAAATTACACATTATAATGTAAATAAATGATGCGTTTATGTAAAAAAAGAGTTTGAAACGGGTATCCTTCTTTACCGTTTGGTGGAGGCGATGAACTCGCTGATGGTCTCGCCTGTCTGTTGCTTGAAGAAGCGGGCCAGGTGATTGGGCTCCGAGAAGTTGAGTTGATAGGCGATCTCCTTTATCGGCAGGTCGGTGAAAAGAAGATGGTCCTTGATCTCTTGCAGGAGCCTGCGCTTGAGCAGGTGAGTGGCTGTGACGCCAAATTCCCGCTCGACCGCCTTGTTGAGCGATATCCGGCTGATGCCAATCATCTCCGCATAGTCGCTCACCCTGTTCTTTTGGCGGATATTCTTTTCCAGCAAGAGTTTGTATTGATAGGCATAGTTGTTTTGAGGCTGCGAGAAGGGCAACTCAAACAAATGGGCGTAAAAGCGGTTCAGCCGCAGGAGGAACTGGTAAAGATAGGCCACGATCATGTGGTAGCTGTCCGCTATTGGCTCAAGGAGCTCGCATCTCATCTTGCGGGAGAGCTCGTGGAATGGGGCCATCTCTTCCGTCGTCATGTCGAAACAGGTGGGAAGCTCGTTCTGGTAGCAATAGAGGAGCCGATACATGAAATATTTGTCGGACAGGAAATTGTTGATGAATTCCTCTTGGAAGATGAGAAATGTATAATCGAGATCGTCGATCGTTACATGCCACTCCTGTTGTTGGTAGGGCGAGATGATGAGTGCCATCTGGTCGTGCAGCTCGATCCGTTTCCCACGGAGAAAGAGATGACCGGAGGCCTTCCGGAAAAGGTAAAACTCAAAGAAGTCGGTCTTGTACCTCTTGGCCGTGTCGAACCAACCTCGTTTCTCCCTGCTCTCCGCCGTATTGAGCAGGAAATCGACGCCGCAAGCGGTCTTGGAGTATTTGATCAGTGAGATCTGCTCGACACGCTCGCCTGGATGAAGATTGGTAAGTTGTTGGTGTCTCATCGCCTTATGGTATTTTTTGCTCTTAGGCAAAGATACGATATCCATTTATCAAAATGGTAGGATTTGTCTTTTTTGTGGTAGCCGGTTTGTTCTTTAGTCGGGTTATTTTCGCGGAAGGTTATCAATTAATAATATAATGGTTATGAGACGGATTTTCACGATTTTATTATGTATCGCGACGTGTCTTCTTTCGGTTGGAAGAGCGACCGCGTCGGCGGAAGGCCAGGAAAAGCCCCGGAAAGTAATTTTGTTTATTGGCGATGGCATGAGCCTTGCCCATTGGCAAACCGGTATGGTGATGAATCGAGTGCCTCTGAATGTCAACCGTATGGAGCGGATCGGGGTTGTCCAAACCTGTTCGCTGACCGATTTTAATGGCGACGGCCCGTCGCATGGGACGGCCATCGCGTGTGGTGTGAAAAGTCGCAAGGGTGCAGTGGGGATTGACGCGACAGGAAAACCCGCCAAATCAATTCTCGCTTATGCCTCGGAACAGGGAATGGCCACGGGAATCGTTTCGGCCAATACGTTGCAAGAGGGCAGTTTGTCGCCTTTTGTGGCGCATGTCGGAAGCCGGATGCGGGTGGATTCCATATCGGCCGCCTATTTGGAACAGGGAGTCGACCTCTTTATTGGCGCGGGCTATGGGTCGTTCAAGGACAATGAGGTGAATCCGGATCTGCTGGAGGATCTGCGGAAGGCGGGTTATCAGGTCGTTCTCTCGATGGAGGCGATCCGTCAAGCGGGAGAGGGCAAGCTGGCCGGTTTCACGACCGACGGGAAAGTCGCCGATATCCGTTCGGGGCGGGGCGATCAGTTCCCGGCGTCAGTGCGGGTCGCTTTGGAACGCTTGGGTAAGGATCCGGAAGGTTTTCTTCTGGTGGTAGGTGATATGTTTGTCGATCGTGCCTCGCATGCCGGGGATGTGGAATTGGTCGGGCAGGAGGTAATCGACCTGGACAAGGCGATCGGCGAGGCCCTCGATTTTGCGGAGAAGGATGGCAATACGCTGGTTGTCGTGGTCGGTGGGCCGGAAGCCTCGGGCATGACCTTGGTTGGTGGCGACCTTTCGGCAGGCCGTGTGGAGGCCAAGTGGACCATGCCGGGCATGATCCACACGGGCACGATGATCCCGCTCTTCGCCTATGGTGCCGGATCCGACGCTTTCCAGGGATTCATGGAGAATACCGACCTTTTCGTCAAGATCAAAAGCTGGTTATATTGAGAATCTTTCAGAGAAAAACGTATCTTTGTCAATAAGTAATTTTAAGAGTAATACGTATGGAGCCAGGAATTGAAGACAAGGTAGCTTATTTGATCGCTGTAATAAGTGAGTTTGCCGCAAAACATACGCTTACTACGCCACAGGCATACCGTTATTTGGAGAGATTTAAGGGACTTGATTTTGTAAATCGGTTTTACGATGTGGAACATACGTTCTCTTTTGAGGATGTAGTGGATGATCTTACGGCCTATTGCCATCGGAAAGGAGGAGCTTTGGTATGATTCTCTATCATGGTTCAAATATGGATATCGTGAAAATTGACTTATCAAAATCAAAAGTAGGTAAGGATTTTGGATGTGGTTTTTATCTTTCGGCAGACAAAGAGCAGGCTCTTGAATTGGCTGAACGTAAAACGGAACAATTGGGTGAAGGTATTCCTAAGTTGAATGTCTATGAATTTGACGAGACATATTTGCGAGCTGTTGATTTGAACGTCCTTTGTTTTCGGGAATATAGTAAAGAGTGGGCGGAGTTTGTGCTGATGAATCGACGTAACCGGACACGTTTTCCTGCTCATGATTATGATATTGTTGTAGGTCCAATAGCCAATGATGCGGTTGGGTATCAGATACGGCGTTTCACTTCTGGATTAATAGACATGGATAAGTTTCTTGAGGAATTAAAATATATGAAGGGTATAACAATGCAATACTTTTTTGGAACGGAGAAAGCCCTTCAATATTTGAAAAAAGTGGATCAATATGACTAAGGAAACATTTATGATTGAGGAAATATCAAAAGATATTGTGTTATTGCTTATGCGAGAACATGATATGGATATGCGTGAGGCGTTCCGTGTGTTGTATACGTCTGACACCTATTCCCGTCTTATTGATTTGAAAACGGGTTTGTATGCCCAAAGTACGGCTTATGTATATGAATATCTTGAAAACGAGCTGGCTACCGGTAAGATGGCATAGCTTGTTGAAAGCGATATGGCAAATACCGACCTTTTCGTCAAGATCAAAAGCTGGTTGATGGATACGGGTTCAAAGGAATGATATCCTATCAGCCAAAAATCCATTTTGAGTATTTGGGAGCCAATCTGTAACAAAAAGATACGATTGCCCAGCAGATGGCGAAAGCGATTATGGCGGTGACCGGTATCCGCAGGGAAACCGGGATGGCTAAAGCGTCCGCGACTCCATATCCGAATCCAACCACAAAATAATGCGACATATAAATACCTAAGCCACATTTCGTGAGATTGGCGAGAAGGGTGATCAGTTGGGCGGATTTAATCCTTATTTTGCGTACGACAAGGAATAGGGACGCGGTCATGAGGGCCACGTTGGGAGAACAATACAGGAAGAACAACTCCATCTCCTGTTCCGTGCAGAGCGGATTGGCGGTCATCGCCTTGAACCCTTTATAAGTGACAATATAACCTATCGCGAATAGCGGTACGCAGATAGCGAGCGTTTTGCCCCAGCGCCATTCCTTGATGTCATTGGCCAGGAGGTGCCCAAGTAGCAGATAACCGTTAAATCCGGCAAAGTAGTAAAAGGTTCCGAACGAATTCCATGCGCTGATCCCGAATAGGTTAGGGGAGAAGAACGAATAGGCGTAGGGCAGAAAAAGGGTAACCGACCAAAAGCCCCGGAATATCTTCTTCTGTTTTAAGGTAGCCTTTTCAACCCAAAGGGAAAAGAAGGGCATATAGAGATAAAGTCCGATAAGCATATAGAGATACCACATGGGCACGGTATAGACATTAAATTGAAAAGGGATCATGGCGATGTTTTTTATCGCGTCGCTGAAGGTTTGTGAGGCATCGGCGGAGGCGTAAGCGAAAGTATCGGAAATGATGCTTTGTGGCAATCTCAGCACGCCTGTTACCCATGGGAAAAGATTATATAAAACCGACCATACCAGAAAGGGAACGGCTATCCTTAAAAGCCTTTTTTTGTAAAATGCCTCAAAAGACATTTTCACCGGAAGCAATAATATGCCGGTAATCATCACGAACAGAGGAACGCATGGCCTAAGGAACGATCCATAAACCCCGCCCCAGAAGTTGAACTCAGGATTGGAACGTGCCTCCGGCGAAACATTAAAAGGATCTGAGCAATGTATGCAGATAACCATGAAAATGGCCAATAGCCTTAATACGTCCAGCCATACAATCCTGGAAGCGTGATCTGTTTCTGGATTATGCGACATGAGTTTATCTTTTTCGGTTTATTTACAAAGCTACAATATCTCTTTAGACCGCACAAAAAACGATCGAGGGAATATGGGCTTTTTATATTCCTTTTTGTCATTTTGGGGTGGATTTCAAGAGAAGCTGGGCCCGTCTTGATAGCTGACGGGCCGCTTCGCTGTTATGTTATTTTCCCAATGAGGAATACAGGAGCATAAAATCGTTCAAATAATTGATGAATACGGAATGTTCCTTAAAGAAACGATCCTTGCTCAGGAAATAGTTGAACAGGTTATTGGGAGAGCAATTGTCCTTGAGGACATCATCATAATAGGCGAGGAATGATTGATTGATCGCCTCTTTGCCATATTTCCTGTCCAGTTGCAGCAAACCTTCCTTCTGTTGGTTGGTTAGGGCAAGCGTTGTTGGCGATAATTGGTGTTTGGGCTTAACATTCAGCTGCCCTTTGTTGTACATTTCCCGCCGTTCGTTTAAGGTATTTTCCAGCATTTGCCGTATTTCCTCGGCTCTCTCGGCCTTTTCCTCTTTCTTTTTCTTCTCTTTTCGGGGTTGCGGATGTTCCATCTCGATGGCCCTGTTGAAATGATAATTCATGTATGCGCAAGTTTGCTCGAACAACGTCGATTTCTCGTTGATCAATTTCGCCAGCAGGCTTGGCTCTTTCAGGTTGGAGAAATTGACGAAGAAATAGCGGATTTGCCCCTCCGAACTGGGCATCTTGTCCACATAAGTCTGGATAATGCCCAAGTCTTCAAATTTTTTGATAATGGCCTCATACCGTGTGCGTTTGACACGTGTTTCCAATTCCATTCGTCTTTGCGAATAAAAGAACCGTTTGTAATGAAACGAGATGGCTTTCACGATCAGCGAATCAAAAATAACAAGTTCGTCGGGCGATAAATAATAGTCGTGCAGCCGCAAGACATTCGTACATAATGGGCAATCCGGAGATTCTTTTGTTTTCATAGTCGATTTTTAAGTTTACAATCGTAAAGGTAAATTATTTACGGCATTTCACAAAACGGTTTTCCGGAAAAGAAGGTCAGGATGGGACTATTTCTCATAAAATTAAAAATTAAAAAAATATTTGAGCGATAATTTTTTTGTATAAGTCGAATCGATTTCTCTGATCCGATTATACAAATACATACTTTTGTGTGTTATTCTTTTTTTTAATATAATTTATTCTTATTATATAATATACTTTACTTGCAGAGAACATCATACCTCTTGCGGATTTCAACGTATGGCTTTGTTGTAATCCGCGTACCCTTAGTAGAAAACAACATGGGTAAACAACCCTGCTCCCTGATAAGTCCGATTTTTGTGCCTATTTTGGGAAAAAAGACGTCATTTCCCCTGTTTTTGTATGCGAAAATGCCGTTTTTCGCCTCGTTTTTTGATGTAAAATGTCTCTCTTTTTTTGGCAAATAAGCGACATTGCGCATACATTTTGCGGAAAAAACGCGACATGACGCATGCTTTTTTTGAAAAAGAAAGCTGTTTTTTAGTTTTTTAGCGTTGCTTTTTGGGGAAAATGGGTGAATTGTTCCTATTATTTCTTGAAAATAGAGATTACGATGGATACTTCAAAAACACCAAATAATCACCTTCGCATTCAATGGTGAAAGGCGACGAGGCGACTTCGTTTAGGGTGCCTTGCCACCAGTTGGTGAAATCGTGTAAAGGATAGCGCAGGCCTTCGGAACGCATGCCTTGGGTGCCGAAGCTGAAGATGGAGACTTGACTGCCGGGCTGAGCTTGGAAGCGGTTGGTGCCGGATGCGGGGATGAAGACGCCGTAATCGGTATAGATGCGGGCCTCAATGCCGAGGCGATGATATTCGATTAGGAGGCTGATGTTGCCCAAAGTGTGATCTTCGCGCTTTCCGGTCGCGCCGAGGATGGCGACCGATCGGATGCCTTTTCGCGTCAGGTATTGGATGGCCTTGGTTTGGTCGTTGGTCTCCTGATCGGGGTTCAGGTGGAGGATCGAGGCATATTGTCGCTTGTATTCCTCGCTGAGGGAATCGCCGTCGCCGACAATCCGGTCCGGGATGCGGCCTGAGTCGAGGTAATGATTGGCGGCTCCGTCGCAGCAAACCGTGAACGGGGAAGCGTTGAGTAACTGGAGCGGCAGGGAATGGGTCGGGAAATCGCCATTGCCGATCAAGACCGCTTCGGGAGAGAAATCAATTCGGATATCCTGTTTCATTTTGATTCATTATGATTAGCCATTTCCGGTAGCCCAACAGAGCGATAACGGCGTAGAGCGCATAAAGCGCTGCCGTGAAATAGAGTCCTTTGTAAATATAGAGCCCGCTGCTGACCAGGTCGACGACGATCCAGACCAGCCATTGCTCGACCTGCTTTTGGGTCAGCATCCACATGGCGATGATGCTGGCGGCGGTAGTGAAGCTGTCGAGCCAGGGAACAGTGCTGTCAGTAAATTGGATCAGGATCCAGCCGATGAGGAGGAAGAGCACCAGGAAAACACCTGCTACAGCGGGCAGAGCGCTCCGGTCGAAATGGCGGATGCCGCTTGTCTCCGAATCCTTGTCGCTGGTTTCCTTTTGTTTTTTCTTGCCCCATTTCCAGACGATCCAACCGTAGAGCGAGGCGAGCAGGAAATAGATGTTGATGCCAAAGTCCGCATAGAGGCCGGCACGATAATAGACATTGATATAGATGGCGGGCATGATGATGCTCACGATCCACAGATAGATGCTCGCCTTGTATTCCAGCCACAGGTAGATGAGTCCCACGAGGGCGCCGATCATTTCCAGGTAGTCCATGGTTTAAATCCTCTAGATTGTTTTTGTTTTACAGGTATCGGATCACTCGGCAAGGGTTGCCCACGGCTACGCAGCGGGCGGGAATGTCGTGAGTGACGACGCTGCCGGCACCGATCGTGCTCTCGTCGCCGATCGTCACGCCGGGCAGGATGACGCTGTTGCCGCCGATCCAGACGTTGCGGCCGATGGTGACCGGAGCGGTCAGGCATTTCCAAAGCTGGCTGTCGGGTGAGAGGCGACGTTCGGGATCGGTATCGTGATAGACAGCATAGATGTGTACGCCAGGCCCGATACCGGAATAGTCGCCGATGGTGATCCGGTTACAGTCGAGGAAAACACAGTTCATGTTGATCTCGACGTTGCGTCCCAAATAGATATTCTCGCCATAGTCGACATAGAAGGGTGCGGTGACCCAAGCCTCCTCGCCTCGTGTGCCCAGAAGCTCGTCGAGCAGGGCGGTGAGCCGCTGGCGATCGGTCGACGGGGTGCTGTTGTAGGCCATTTGCAACGCTTTCGCCTTGTGCCAACGCTCCAGGAGTTCCGGGTCGGTACAGTCGTAAACCTCGCCGGCCAACATTTTCTCTTTTTCCGTTTTCATCCTCGTTCTATGCTGTTTTAATGCTTTTATCGTGTGAAATGATTTGGGTATAGGGGCAAATATACTCTATTTTTGTTACATTTGCCTCGAAATTCGTAACAATATGAGAGTAATCGACCTGATCAATAATAGTCAAGGCACGGCCTTCTCGTTCGAGATCCTGCCGCCGCTGAAGGGAAACAGCATCCAGAAAGTGTATAACGTCATCGACAAGTTGCGTGAGTTCGATCCGAAGTACATCAACATCACCTCGCATCATAGCGAGTTCATCTACAAGACAATGCCGGATGGCAGCTTCCAGAAGGTAAACATCCGTAAGCGTCCCGGATCGGTGGCGATCGCCTCGGCTATCCAAAACAAGTATGGCATCCCGGCGGTGCCTCACATCATCTGCAAAGGTTTTACGAAGGATGAGACGGAATATGCCCTGATTGACCTCAATTTTTTGGGAGTCAGCAACCTTCTGCTGTTGCGCGGAGATATCAAGACGCTCGAGGTAGAGCAGAATCCCTCGCTTTATCATGAGCACGCGACCGACCTGCAGCAGCAGGTGAACCGTTTCAATCAGGGATTGGCGTTGGATGGCTCGAAAATCGAGGGCATCGAGACGCCCTTCTCTTATGGTATGGCCTGCTATCCGGAAAAGCATGAGGAGGCGCCCAACATGGAGTCGGACATCTTCTACTTGAAAGAGAAGGTGCGCAACGGGGCTGATTATCTGGTAACGCAGATGTTTTTCGATAACCAGAAATATTTCTCCTTCGTGGCCCGTTGCCGTAAGGAGGGCATCGAGGTGCCCATTATTCCGGGCATCAAGCCGATCGTGTTCCGCAATCAGCTGACGGTGTTGCCGCGTGTCTTCCGGACCGACATCCCCGAGCCTTTCGCCGCCGAGCTGCGTAAGTGCAAGACCGACGACGAGGCGAAAGAGGTGGGCGTCGAATGGTGTATCCAACAATGCAAGGAGTTGATCGCCAGCGGCGTGCCGAGCCTTCATTTCTATACGATGATGGCGTCCGACAGTGTTCGCCGCGTGGCGCAGGCCATTTATTAATGGCGGATTCCCTCGAACATCTCGCTCCGGTCCTCGCGGGTCGCGTTTGATTTCGCCTTGTAGCTGTTGAATGTCCAGCTCAGGGTGAGCGTGATCTGCGGGTATTTGGGCTTGATCCGTGTGAGCGAGCGTAAGTCGGCGGTCTGGATATCGCTGACATATTTCGCCGAGCGGAAGATGTCGCGGAAGGCCAGCGTAGCGGTCAGGCGGCGATTGAACAGTTGCTGGCGGACCGCCAGGTTGGCGTACCAATAGGCGTCGGTGCGTCCTTGTGTGGTCACCGACGGACCGACGAAGCTACCATCCAGTTGCAGGCGGGTGTATTTACCCAGGTCGAACAGGTTGTTCCACAAGATATCGTAGTTGGTGCTGGTCGAGGTGTTTCCACCGGCGGCCTGCTCGTTTTTGACCTTATAATGATAGAGGTTGCCGTTGACTGTCGTATTCCACCAGCGGACGGGATGCAGGTTGAGGCTCAGTTCCAGTCCGGTGGAGTAATCATGGCCAACGTTCGCCATTGAGTCGAGCGTGACACCGGCGCTGTAGGGCACACGCAGCCGTTCGATCTTGTCCTTGCGCGAGCGGTGGAACAGGGTCGCCGAGACACTGTTCTCGCCAAAACTCTTCTGATAGTTCAGCTCGAAGGAGTTGATGTATTCCGGCCGGATATCGGGATTTCCGATCTCGGCGGTATAGAAGTCACGATAGGTGATGTAAGGCTCCATGTAATAGAGCTGCGGGCGTGTGGTCCGGCGTGAGTAAGAGGCCAGGAGCCGATGCCCGTTCGGGAAATTGTAGCCCAGGTGTACCGACGGGAAGAACTCAAAACGGTTTTTCGTGCGATCAGCGCCCTCGACAGAGCTTCTCAGTACTGTGTGTGTATGCTCGCCACGCACGCCGGCCTGCGCCTCGAAGTTATTCCAGCTTTGCGAGAGGATGGCGTAGATCGAGTTGACGCCCTCCTGGAAATAGAAGGTGTTATAGATATCGTCTCGCCAATAGAAAATCTGCTTCTCGGGATCCCACCATTCCATCTTGTAGTCTCCATCCTCCAGGTAGGAGTAATATTGGTAGCCGGCCTCCAGTTTACCGCCTTTGCCGAAAGGTAGGGCATAGTCGAGATTGGCTCGCAAGGTCTCCCGATGCTCCGATTCATAGGCACGATGTCCTTGTTGCCGTTCTCCTTGGAGCGACATAAGGTCGTTGAAAAAGTATTCCAGGGCGTTGCCTCCATATTTATAATAGGCGCTGGCGGAGATCTCGTGCCCCTTGTCGTTGAACTTATGCTGTACGGACAGGCTGCCGAGGCCGATATTCTCGTCATTGTCGTAGTCGTCGATGCTGGTGTAGCGTGTCGTGACCGGCGATCCGCCTTTCAGCGTGATGGTCTCCTCGTAATTCATCTCGCCTTTCCGCTTGTTGCCGCCATAGCCGCCTTCCAGGTCGAGCGTGATGGTCGTCTTGGGCAGGCTCAGGCTCCAGCCGCCTTTCAGCGTATAGTGGTAGCTGTCGCCCGTGCGGGGACCAATAGCGTGCGAGCTGGTGGTTTGGTTGCCAACGATGGTCAGTTTCTCCTGGTCGAAATCACTCTTACGCATCCGGTCGGTCCATTGACCGCCCACGTACCAGCGTGAGCGGGCGTTCTGTTGCGTGAGAAGAAAATCCACGTGGCGCGAGAGCCAGGTGCTGCCCGACAGGTTGATCATGCCGCTCAAGCCTTGGCGGGAATGTTTCTTGGTGATGATATTGATGATGCCCACGTCGCCTTCCGTGTCGTGCTTGGCCGATGGCGTAGTGATGATCTCGATGTTCTCGATATGGCCCGCCGGAACCTGCTCGAGCGCTTGCGTACCAGTAAAGACGCTGGGCTTGCCGTCGATGTAGACCAGGAAGCCGCTGCTGCCACGGAAAGTGATGTCGCCCTCGGCGTCGACACGGATTGAAGGCGTGTTTTCCAGCACATCAACAGCCGAGCCACCTCCGGCCATCATGTTGGAAGTCGCTTCTACTACCTTTTTGTCCAGTTTGTAGACTAGCTGCCGTTTAGAGGCGACAACCTCCACCTCGGCGATACCTATCTCAAGCGGTTTCATCATCAGGTCACCCAGGTTGACAGGCGCCCCATTGACTTCAATGTCGCGTTGGCTCAGGATATCGTAGCCGACCAGTCGGGCCATGATGGCATAACGGCCTTTCCCGACCTGCTCGAAGCGAAATTCGCCTCGTTCGTTGGGGAAGGTTTGCTGGATCGGTTTGGAGTTGCCTGTCTCATAAAGGAAAATGTCCGCATAATCGATGGCTTCCCTGTTCGATGCGTCGAGCAGACGACCGTGGATTTGGGCAACCGCCATTTGGGCTATGCCGGATAAAAAGAAGAGAAAAAGGTAAGACCACGCTCTTTTTGCTTTCATGACATTATCGTGATTTTAGATTTGAAGGTTATACTCTCTAACGCGAAGATAGGGCTTCAGGTTTAAAATTCATATAATCACCAGGCATAAACGACTTCCAGAATTGAAATAATGTTAAACCAATAAAGAAATATGATCAAAAACTATGCTGCATAACATAAAGTATCTATATTTGCAACGTGTTTTTCATGGTATTAGATTTAAGGTTAACAATGAAAATTGGCTGTCCGTGAGGATGGCCTTTTTTTGTGCCCTAGAATTTGCTACATTTGCCTTGGTGTATTTATACTTAATCTATAGTATTATGAGAAACTGGAGATTTTACGCGGGGCTGGCAGGCATGGCCCTGGCTTTGGGCATGAGTTCGCCTCTTAATGCCGACAATCATGGTCGTGTGACCGTCCATGAGAATCAACGATTTTTGCGATATGAGGATGGAACGCCTTTTTTCTATTTGGGCGATACGGCCTGGGAGCTGTTCCATCGTTTGAATGAGGACGAGGCCCGGATGTATCTTTCGGATCGGGCCCGTAAAGGTTATACGGTTATCCAGGCGGTGGTGCTTGGTGAGTTGGATGGCTTGCATGTACCCAACGCAAATGGCGACAGGCCTTTTCTTGATGAGGGTTATTCGGAGCCGAATGAACGTTATTTCCGGCATGTGGACCGGTTGATTGATATGGCCGACTCGTTAGGGCTTGTGGTTGGTCTCCTGCCGACTTGGGGCGATAAGATCAATAAGGCTTGGGGCGTTGGTCCGGTGATTTTTTCGGACGAGGCGAAGGCTGAACGTTATGGCCGGTTTCTGGGAGAGCGTTATCGTGAACGTGAGAATATTATCTGGATCTTGGGGGGTGATCGTGATTTTACCGGTTACGAGGCGATTGTCCGGGCGATGGCCCGAGGTGTGGCGACAGGTGTCGGTGGTGGTCGGCCGGATTATTCTAAATGTTTGATGACCGTTCATCCGTGCGGTGGGCTGAGTTCATCTAAATGGTTTCACGATGACGAGTGGCTGGATTTCAATATGCAACAGAATGGTCATTGTTATGAGAGCGACAGCTGGCAGAAGATCGACGCCGATTATCGTCGGGAGCCAACCAAACCCGTGCTTGATGGTGAGCCATTATATGACGAGCATCCGATCTGTTTCGACCGGGAGAAGCATGGCACGTCGACCGATTTTCATACACGCCGTTATTTTTATCATGAGATTTTCTCGGGCGCTTTTGGCCACACGCAAGGTTGCCATGCCATTTGGCAAATGTGGGCACCGGGTCGTGAGCCGGTGAACGGGCCGTTGAGGCCGTGGTACGAGTCGATAGGCCTGGCCGCTTCCTACCAGACGGGTTATGGGCGTGCGCTCATGGAAAGCCGTCCGTTTTTCAGTCGTATTCCCGCTCCGGAGTTACTGAGAGGGCAGGAGCTTGGCGAGCCTCGGCGCTTTTCGGCCACAAGAGATGAGGCTGGCACGTATGCGATGGTCTACTCAGAGTTTGGTGAGCCTTTTTCGGTGGATTTGTCCCTTTTGTCAGGTCAGGAGATCCAGGCTTGGTGGTTTGACGTGCGTTCGGGAAAAGCCTTTTCCGCTGGTCATTTTCCTAGGGAAGGCGAGAAACGTTTCGTGCCGCCTACTTCCGGACGAGGAAATGATTGGGTCCTTGTATTGGATGATCGGGCAAAAGGTTATTCTGAGCCAGGCACTTCAGGCTCTGGAATGTAAATGGATGTAAATATTCAGCTCTCTAAGGCTGGATTTATGAAATAAATATTAATTCTGAAGAAAAATATGATCAAAAACTATGCTGCATAACATAAAGTGTCTATATTTGCATCGTGTTTTTCATGGTATTAGATTTAAGGTTAACAATGGAAATTGGCTGTCCGTGAGGATGGCCTTTTTTTATGCCCTTTTTTCAAGGTGAGAGGCGGCTCGTGAATGATTAAAAAGTATGTTCTGTAGCATGTTTTGGTTAACTATGGTTAAACAGACGAATTTTCCAAGAAAAATATGATGTTGTTTAGCATAAACCCTCTATATTTGCACTGTGTTTTTCATGGTATTAGATTTAAGGTTAACAATGGAAATTGGCTGTCCGTGA
>DGYMR06203__coassemble_764_pt1 | contig 31968 bp, 24 predicted proteins | sample DGYMR06203__metabat2_low_PE_012 | metagenome-assembled genome bin DGYMR06203
TCAAGCTCTTTACTGCAATTGAGATTGCCATTGAGATTGCTTGCGGATTTTAGGAGCAATAAAAAACAGGAAACACGTTCGAAACAAAAAAATGCGAACAAAAGTGCGATTCAAGACAACAAAAAGATGATTCAAGACGACAAAACGTCTCCTAAAGAAGAGTATAATAAAGAAGAGTATAATAAAATAAAAGAAGAGAAAAACTCTTCTTCTTCAGAAGAGGAAAAAGAGGTCGTTGATGATGTGAATGCTTCCGAAGAAAAAAATTTAAATGAGAAAAAAAGCCTCAAAAACTACCGGCTCGAATTGCTGGGTAATAACTTCTGGTGTCGTGCCATCGCCCAATTAAGCGGCCAAGAGGAGCTGTCGTATCGGGAATTACCCCAGGTCATGGAATTGTTCGAATTGCACATCGCCACACAAAATTGTGAGAATGAGATTTTTAGCGGCAATGAATATGCCCGGCGGTTCACGAACTGGTGGCGATGCCTGGGATTCCGGTCGGCGGAAAATATCCGCAAAGTGAACCTTAGCCGCGGTGATCGCTTGTTAAGCCGCTGTGAGACACGAGCCAACCGCCCCTCGAAGGTGGAGCAGGCGATGGAGATAAGCCAGCAGGTCAGCGAGAACGTGAAAAAACTATTGGGCTATGTATGAAATTTTGACGTGACGCGGCAAGCGATGGAAAGGCTGCCAGTACGTTATTTCGACCGATTGATCGCCAGTAGTCAACAAACAATCACCTTTTGACACGTTGGTCAACTACGCCCCATCCGGTGGAAGCTATATTCGCGACGAATTCACGGACAATCTAATTTTCCACACAATGGCACAAGGTTACAAGCTGGTAGAAAAAAAGAATCTGGGTAAGGACTCGGCGGAGCAGTCGACCAAGGTGTACGCCATCCCGAAGTACAACGGTTACACGGACATGGATTCCCTTCGCAAGATGATCGGCGCACGAAGCACGGTCTCGAGCGCCGATGTCAAGGCGGTGCTCGATAACCTCAACTTCGTGCTCGACATGGAACTGCAGGCGGGACGCATCGTGCGGCTCGGCAAGTTCGGAAATTTCCGCCTGAGCCTCTCGATCGAGGGCGCGAACGACAAGGAGGGTTTCGACCGCTCCATGATCGTCGGGGCAAGGGTGATCTTCACGGCGTGGCGCAATCCATCCATCATCCACAGGCTGAGGGCATGGGTCCTCAGCCTGTTCGGGAAACAAACTAAAATTCCACGACCTTATCAATTTTGAGTATCCTGCCGCTTTCTCCATCCACCAACTTATACTGAATTTGCCGGATACCGCCTGTCGGTTCCGCGTTACTGTCACCCTCCTGATAGATCGGGAAACGCTGACAAAATGTATTTTCAACAATAGCCATCTCATCATGCCCCATATAGCCCTTGTTTACCTCGTTGTTATCCGATATCTCGGGCAGATATACCTGACTTACGGACTTTCCGTTATTTACGGAGTAACCTATAAATTTCCCGTAACTTCCACTACCATCCGAAACCAGATAAACAAACACCTCCGGATAACTGTCTATATTCAGGTCGCCTATCTCCGCATTGACAACCGTATATCCGGTTATATCATGATACAACGCCTCGTTGGACACACTCAAGCCAGAAGGTTGAATAACAAGACTATCACCTTTTACACTCACCTTAAAAGAGATCTCGCTTCCGGGATATGTCAGTTCCGTATCAAAACTCTCCTCCTGCCTTGTTGAATCAATACTATCTTTAACTATCGAATCAGAAACACCGCCTTTCTCACTCTTGCCAAACGAACAAGACATCAGCAAGGCACATAATACAAATGAGCTAATTCCCCTCATGATTTTATTGTTTATAATCGTAATTTATTTTTTATCACGCATTGATATGATCACAAATTTGCTGGATTTCATTAATCAATCTGGAAACATGAAAACCATCACAAACAGCATGGTGTACTTGTATGGAAAGCGGTATTAGATATTTACCATCTTGCTGAAAGTACTTTCCATAAGTGAAGATAGGTAACAAATAACTCCCATCAGCGAATATATTCAGGTTGAAACCCGTAAAACTAGTCCAAGGCAATGAAGAGATGGGAAAGGTATTAGCCGGAGTATTTGGCTTTGCGTCTATGCCGTAATTGCTACCGAACATCTCAATATCCCGTTCATAATTAGAAAGAAATAACATGAGATCATCATTCCACTCCGTCCACAGATTGGAAAAAGTTTCATTTTCCTCATGGAAAACAGTATAACACGGCAGTAAGGTATCCCACACCCCCAATTCTCCCTTGTCATTAAGGGCAGTCCGGAACTCCTCATGATTATTTACCCCCTTTGCCAATACATAAATCAAAAGAGGATAAAGTTTCGTACGATTCCTGTTTTTAAACGCGATAACCTCGGAGATATCGATGTTTACGGTAATGCTGTATGTACACCGTATCTGACTGAAATAATGATCAAAATATGGTTTTCTTTTCCAAGTATCTTTGTCTATAAGTTTAAACATAAGAATTACATTCCTTTAACAATCAATTCCTAGAGTCTAAGGCAACTTTATGCCACAAGGCAATAACAACCATATCATAGCATTAGGGCCGCACGAAATGGTGCGGCCCTACCAGAATAATTTCTTTTTGAGACGAGGCCATTTACAGATGGATCTCGATCGTGTAAGAGGCGTCGAAAACCTCACCGGGCTCGAGGCGGTTCACCCAATCGCGGTCCTTATACTCGCCCGAGTAGTTCACCCGGTCGCAACGGCCATACCACGGCTCGATGCAGACGAACGGGGCGTTCTTCGTTGGCGGCGACCAGAGGCCTACAAGCGGCGCGGTGAAGGAGAGGCTCAAATAAGGACGCTTCTCGACATCCAAAAGATCAACCCGCCGCACCTGGCTGTTCTCCAGGATGAAGGTATCGATATCGAAGGTATGGACATTCAGGGGCAAAAGGCCCTCCGCGTCGAGCGGCACCGGACGGATCTCATCGCCCACACAGCCCTTCTCCGCCAAAGCCCGATAGACCAGGCCCGACTTCACGTCGAAAGCGAAATAGCCCCGCTCTTCCGTCGCCAGGTCGTAGTTGGGATAATAGAAGGCGGGATGCGCACCGATCTGGAAATAGGCGGTCCGGTCGCCGGTGTTCACCACTCGCCAGAGCACCTCGATCCGGTTGCCCTCCAGGCGATAGCCGATCTCCAGGCGGAAATCGAAAGGATAAACCTCGCGGGTCCGCTCATCGCTCTCGAGGGCGAAACGCAACTCATTTTCCGACTCATGAACCAGCGTAAAATCACGATCGCGGGCAAAGCCATGCTGCGACAAGGAATAGGTCGCGCCATCCTGGCGATACTTGCCTTCCCACACGCTGCCGACAATCGGGAACAACACCGGCGAATGGCGTTTCCAAAAAGCGGGATCCGCCTGCCACAAATACTCCTTTCCGGTCGCGTTCGCCACGATGCCGCTCAACTCGGCGCCATGGTCCGCCACCCGGATGGTCAGATATTGGTTTGATAAACTTCTCATAATCGCTATAATTATTTTACGTTAAATCCAACAATCGCTCGGCGGGCAAGCCAGCCTTACGCAGGAAGCCGACCAGCGTTCCGCGCAGGAGCGGATCGGCAGACAGCAAGGTCACGCCACACAGGCAACCAGCCGGCACGCTAATAAGCGTGAAAGGGGTGATCATCGATCCGGAACAACGATACTCGACCTCCTCCGGACGACGGAAGGCGACAAGCCGCCACTCGTCGCGACCGCTCTCTTCCGGATCGGCCACCTCCAGGCAAGCGTTACACAGGAGGGAAAAGAAACGGGAATCGGCAGCGAAGCCCGTATTCTCCTCATCAAAGAAGACCTTATCATACTCACACCCCAACTGGTTAAGGAAATTATCCAGACAAAAAGCACGATCGTATTTCCGGCGGAACAGGAAAAGATTCTCCGACAGGCAATGGTCGGCCAACTGACCATAATCGAAAGCCAGGCGCACCATCGGCCCATCGCCCTCGAGGGCCAGGTCCGGATTCCCGAACAGCGGCAGGATGTACATCCCGACCTCGGGCCCAACCAGCTGGCGGCTGTTCTCCCTGAAGAATGGCATCGCCCGCTTGCTCATTTCCGGCCCGATCCCCACGCTCGCCTCATATTGGGCAAACGCCTCACGCAGCAATCCCAGCCCATACAGGTAATCCCGCTCGGGCACGGCATGTTGCAGGTTGATCAGCTCCAACGAAAGCCCCTCGCCCTTTTCCAGAGCCTGGACAGAGGCGAAAAAAACACGCAAGGGCAAATACGCGTACAACAAGGTCGAATCAGTTCCCATATTCGTTCATTTTTTATAACCTATCGAAAGACAAAGATACAAAAAAACCCCTTCCCCGCCATCCCTTCCACCAAAAGATTTCACCGATCCAGGCAAGGCAACGCGCCGATTTCAACATAAAATACTACCTTTGCCGGCAAAATCCAGACGTATGAAATTCGAGTTACAATATAACGATCCCAAATCGAACGCGAGAGCGGGCCTGATCACGACCGATCATGGCCTCATTGAAACCCCCATCTTCATGCCTGTCGGCACGCAAGGGACGGTGAAAGGTGTCCATATCCCCGAGTTGAGAGACGATATCAAGGCGCAAATCATCCTCGGAAACACCTATCATCTTTACCTACGCCCAGGAACTCATATCCTGGAAAAGGTCGGCGGATTGCATAAGTTCAACGGCTGGGAGCGACCCATACTGACCGACAGCGGTGGTTTCCAGGTCTTCTCCCTTTCCGACAATCGCAAGCTGCACGAGGAGGGCGCCGAGTTCCGCTCGCACATCGACGGGTCGAAGCACCTCTTCACGCCCGAGAAGGTGATGGATATCGAGCGCACGATCGGCGCGGACATCATCATGGCCTTCGACGAGTGTTGCCCGGGCGACGCCGACTACGACTACGCGAAGCAGTCGCTGGGCCTGACGCAACGCTGGCTCGACCGTTGCTTCAAGCGTTTCAACGAGACGGATCCCAAATATGGCTATTCGCAATGCCTCTTCCCCATCGTGCAGGGTTGTGTCTACAAGGATCTTCGTATCCAGGCGGCCGAGCACGTGGCCAGCAAAGGGGCCGACGGGAACGCGATCGGCGGTCTCGCCGTGGGTGAGCCGACCGAAAAGATGTACGAGATGATCGAGATCGTCAACGAGGTGTTGCCCAAAGACAAGCCGCGCTACCTGATGGGTGTCGGCACGCCCATCAATATCCTGGAGGCGATCGAGCGGGGCGTCGACATGTTCGATTGCATCATGCCCACCCGCAACGGGCGCAACGGGCAGCTGTTCACCCGCTTCGGGACGATCAACATGCGCAACAAGAAATGGGAGGACGACTTCTCGCCCATCGATCCCGACGGGCACTCCTACGTCGACACGCTCTACAGCAAGGCCTACCTGCACCACCTGATCAAGGTCAACGAGCTGCTGGGATTGCAGATCGCGTCGATTCACAACCTGGCCTTCTACCTCTGGCTGGTCAAGGAGGCTCGGGCGCACATCATCGCCGGCGACTACACCACCTGGAAAGCGGGCATGGTGCGGCAATTAGCGAACCGTCTATAAAATAAACCCATCAAGACATGAGCTTCAGACTTAAACGGATAGACTGGTATATCATCAAGCAATTCCTGGGAACCTACGTGTTCGCCATCCTCTTGATCATATCCATCTCGGTCGTGTTCGACATCAACGAGAAGATCGACAAGTTCCTGAACCCCGACGTTCCGTTGAAGGCGATCATCGTGGACTATTACCTGAACTTCATTCCCTACTTCGCGAACCTGTTCAGCCCATTGTTCACCTTCATCGCCGTCATCTTCTTCACGTCGAAGCTGGCGGACAACTCGGAGATCATCGCGATGCTGTCCAGCGGCATGAGTTTCCGGCGGCTCATGTTGCCCTATGGCATCTCGGCGGCCATCATCGCGGGCGTGACCTTCGTCCTGAACGCGTTCATCATCCCGCCCGCCAACGAGGTCCGTATCGACTTCCAGAACAAGTACATCAAGAACAAGAAGGTAGACTATATACGCAATGCCCAGCTGGAGATCGAGCCGGGCGTGATCGCCTATTTCGACAGCTACGATGCCCGCTCGAACATGGGCTACCGTTTCTCGCTCGAGCATTTCGAGGATAAGAAGCTGGTCTCGAGGCTGACCGCCAAGTCCATCAAGTACGACTCGCTCTACAAATGGACAGTGATCGATTATATGGTACGCGATTTCATCGACATGAAAGAGCAGATCAGCTCCGGCTCGCGCAAGGACACGACGCTGACCATCGTCCCATCGGACTTCCTGATCTCCGTCAACGACTGCGAGACCATGACCAGTCCCGAGCTGCACACCTATATCTCCCGGCAAAAAGAACGGGGCGTGGGCAACATCCAGACCTTCCAGATCGAGTATCACAAGCGTTTCGCGACCATCATGGCCGCCTTTATCCTGACCACGATCGGCGCGTCGCTCTCGTCGCGCAAGATCAAGGGCGGTATGGGTATGAACATCGGTATCGGACTGGCGCTCAGCTTCTCCTATATCCTGTTCATGACGATCACCTCGACCTTCGCCATCAACGGCTATGTCAGCCCGGCGATGGCCGCCTGGATCCCCAACATCCTCTATACCTTTATCGCGATCTACCTTTACCTGAAGGCGCCCAGATAAGAAGAAAAGGCGGGGAATCCGTAATTTGGTTCATTCGAACCGTGATCCATGCACAAACCATTCCCCGCGTCGCCATTATCTTCGCGGTAAAGAATCAATTTTAAACGAGAGATAATATGGCAAACATCTTTGAGCGGATGAGAGCGGGCGAGCTCATCCTCGAGAATGATCCCGATTACCCAATCCTGCAAGAGGCTTTCGCCCGGGGCATGCGTATCGTAAACGAACTGAATGGCTCTTTCCACACGCCGGAAGAGATCCGTGAGATCCTCTCACGCCTGACCGGCAAGCCGATCGACCCGACCGTTCGTGTCTTCCTGCCTTTCCACACCGTATTCGGGCAATTCATCGAGTTGGGCAAGAACGTGTTCATCAATACCTCGTGTGTCTTCCTCGACCGCGGCGGCATCACGATTGAGGATGACGTGTTCATCGGCCCCAACGTCAATATCCTCACCGAGAACCATCCCGAGCAACCGGCCTTGCGCCATAACGTCTATACCAAACCGATCCGGATCAAGCGGAACGCCTGGATTGGCGCTGGAGCGATCATCCTGCCCGGCGTGACGATTGGCGAGAACGCGATTGTCGGCGCTGGATCCGTCGTCACACGCGATGTCGAGGACAACGCAATCGTTGTCGGGAACCCGGCACGGTTCGTCCGCTACATCAAGCAAGACTGAACGTAGCATAAGCTAAATAAGATCCCGGTTTCCGTGTTTTGGGCGTTCATAAAACAGGATATCCGGGATTCCTTGTATCTTTGCTTTCGTCAAACGAAACAAACATGAGAAACATTATCAATGGCATGAGGGCCTTATGCCCCATTTCCGACGAAAGTATCGCCGAGCTAGAACAGGTCGTGACCTTGTGTCATTTCCCGAAACGCTATCAGCTTATCAAGGAAAACATCTTCTGCAAATATGCCTATTTCCTGGAAAAAGGCATGACCCGTTCTTTCTGGCTGGTCGACGGCGAGGAGATCACGACCTCCTTCTCGCTCGAAGGAGGCATCGTCTTCAGTATGGATGAGCTCTACTACAACAAACTGAGCGAGGAGTTCGTTGAGACACTCGAGGAGGTCGAGGCCTACAGGATCAAACTGACCGACCTGACCCATCTTTTCGAGACCAATATCGAATGGTGTAACTGGGGGCGTATCATCCACCAGAACGAGTACCGTCGCCTGCACCGGAGCCACAAGGAGCGGCTGACCCTGCCCGCCAAACAACGTTACGAGGCATTCAAGAGCCAATTTCCCGAAGTGTGCCGCCGGGCGAACCTGGGCTACATCGCCTCTTATCTGGGCATCACGCCCTCCACGTTGAGCCGGCTCAGGGCAAATGAATAATGGCCTGGCCATACGGGAAGCACCGTTTTTGACATAGGACAAATTTTCTCCAGACGAGCACCCTTAACTTCGCGGATAAAAATTTCTTGTATTTAAATTTTAAATCCATGTCAAGAACAACGATCTCCTCATCGGCCTTCGCCGATACGAAACCCCATTACGAGCTCCTCGACGGATTGAGGGGCGTAGCCGCTTTGCTGGTTGTCTTTTATCACATTTTCGAGGGACTCTCCTTCGCTGCCGGCGGAACGGTCATCACGGTCATCAACCACGGCTATCTGGCTGTCGATTTCTTTTTCATCCTTTCCGGCTTCGTGATTGGCTACGCTTACGACGACCGTCTCCGGAAAACCATGACACTCGGCAACTTCTTCAAGCGACGGTTGATCCGTCTTCACCCGATGATCATTATGGGCGCCCTGATTGGTACGATCACCTTCTATCTGCAAGGAGCGGTTCATTGGGACGGCACACCTGCCGCCACCTCCATGATCCTGCTGGCCCTGCTTTGCGCCTTTTTCTTCATCCCCGCCATTCCGGGCCAACCCAACGACGTACGGGGCAACGGCGAGATGTTCCCGCTCAACGGCCCGAGCTGGTCGCTCTTTTTCGAGTATATCGGCAATATCCTTTACGCGCTGTTTATCCAACGACTTTCCAAAAAGGCATTAACCCTGCTGGTCATCCTGCTGGGCGCTGGCCTGGCCTGGTTCGCGCTTTCCGACGCGGCCGGATATGGCATGATTGGCGTGGGATGGACACTTGACGGGATCAATTTCCTGGGCGGATCGTTGCGTATGCTGTTCCCCTTCACATTGGGTATCTGGCTTTCCCGGGGCTTCAAGCCCGTTCCCGTACGGGGCGCATTCTGGATCTGCTCCCTCATTTTGCTGCTGCTTTTCCTCGTGCCCTATATTGAAGGAAGCGAGCCAATCAGCCTGAATGGCCTGTTCGAGAGCGTTTGCATCCTGCTCATTTTCCCGTTCCTTGTCCGTCTGGGCGCTTCCGGCAAAACGACAGACAAACGATCCACCCAAATCTGCAAATTCCTGGGAGATATCTCTTATCCGCTTTATGCCGTGCATTATCCGATCATGTACCTGTTCTACGCCTGGTTGATCGACAAGAAGATCTACGATATCGCCGATTGCTGGGCAATGGCTTTAGCCGTTTATATCGGTTGTGTTATTTTGGCTTATCTCTGCCTCAAGTTCTACGACGAGCCAATCCGCCGTTATTTAGCGAAACGTGTCCTGCGCCGATAATCGGCGGGACACTTTCTTAATGCCCAAACGCAAAAAGGGCTAAGAACCATCCGGATTCTTAGCCCTTTTCGTGACTCGCATAGGATTCAAACCTATAACCTTCTGATCCGTAGTCAGATGCTCTATTCAGTTGAGCTAGCGAGCCATTCTATTATAAAACGCCTCGACAAATAAGTGACTCGCATAGGATTCAAACCTATAACCTTCTGATCCGTAGTCAGATGCTCTATTCAGTTGAGCTAGCGAGCCGTCTTATCTCGATTGCGAGTGCAAAGGTAGATTACTATTTTATATTATCCAAATTTTTCGCCGTTTTTTTATTCATTTTTCTGTCATACGTTTTAATCAAGCGCATTACCCATTCATATTCAGGCGATACCAAAAAGCTCAATCTCAAAGATCAAGGTCGAGCCACCGGGAATGCCGGACTGAGAGAATTTTCCATAGCCTTTTTCCGAAGGAATATAGATCTCCCACTTATCGCCCACACGCATCTCCTTAAGGGCGATAATCCACCCCTCAATCAAATCACCCAAGCGAAAAGCGACCGGCGTAGCGCCGTCCCGACTGCTGTCGAACATCTTGCCATCGATTGTCCATCCCGTATAATGCACGGTGACGATACTGCTTACCGAAGGACGCTTGCCTCCGAGATCTCCGGAAGCAAGCACTTTATAACAGATTCCGTCCGACAAAGGCATCACCCCGTCTTCCTTCATTTTCTCCGCGAGCCAATCCTTATTGGCCTGCACATATTCTCGTTTCTTAGCCATCTCCTAAAATTATTCGTACCAAACAGGTCCAGGCTGGTTGCCCATCTCAAACTCGACAGTGGCGCCACTCATGATCATCTCGTGCGTGATATAACTCTTGTCGTATGGCTGGCCATTCACCTTTACAGACTGAATATAGATGTTCTTCTCATCGGCTTTCGGAGCCAGGACCGTAAAGGTCTTGCCATTCGCCAGACGCATGCGGACCTCCTTGAACAAAGGCGTGCCAATCTCATACTGGCCACTTACCGGATCGACCGGATAGAAGCCCATTGAGCTGAAGACGAACCAGGCGGACATCTGTCCACAATCCTCATTGCCACAAATACCATCCGGCGTATTCTTATAAAGCTCACGCATCACCTTCGAGGCATATTGCTGTGTCTTCCAAGGCTGACCAACACGATTGAAAAGATAGATGACGTGATGACCCGGCTCATTTCCGTGAGCGTACTGGCCGATCATGCCCGTGCTGAAAATCGGCAATTCCTCATCGGATTGGGGCACATAAGTGAACATACTATCCAAACGCTGGATGAAACGCTCCTTGCCTCCGATCAGCTCGATCAAGCCATCCACATCGTGTTGCGCAGACCAGAGATATTGCCAACCGTTGCTCTCGCAAATATCTTCGATATAATCGTCTGGACTATAGTTCTCAATGAACTCACCCTTCTCGTTACGCGGCTGCATGAAGCCTGTAGCCGGATTGAAGACATTGCGATAATTCTGGGAACGCTTATAGAACTCGTCCGCGATCTCTTGCTTACCCATCTTCTCCGCCATCCGGGCGATACAATAATCGTCGTAAGCGTATTCCATCGTCTTCGACATGGACCAATTCTCCCATTTCTTAGGGTCGCTGTTGGCCGGCACATAACCTAACTTCTTATATTCGTCAATCTGACGGTGCTCATCACGATTGGCCGTCGCCACGCAAGCCGCCAAGGCACGCTCCGCGTCGAAATCGCCAATTCCCTTCAAATAAGCGTCCACGATCACCGGCACGGCATGATAACCAATCATCATATTCGTCTCCCAACCGTGCAGATTCCATAAAGGCAGGGCACCGTTCTGGTCGTGGAAGTTCAGGAAACAATGCACCATGTCGTTCACCCGAGCCGGATCCAGATAAGTGAATAAAGGATGCGACGCCCGATAAGTATCCCACAAGGAGAAGGTCGAGTAATTGATCCAGCCTTCCGTCTGGTGCACCTGACCGTCGGGACCGAAATAACGACCATCCACGTCGCTATAGATTGTCGGTGCCAACATCGCATGATACATTGCCGTGTAGAACTTAACCAGATCGTCCTGGTTGTCGCCTTTCACCTCTATGCGGCCAAGCTCGGCATTCCACTTCGCGGCCGCCTGCGCACGATAACCGTCAAAATCGTCCTTCGGCGCCTCAGCCATCAGGTTGGCATGCGCGCCCGCCTGGTCAACGCCCGAGATAGCGGTCGTCACGAGGATTTGCTCATCCTTGGCGGTCTTGAAGTTGAAATGGCCAACATAAGCCGTTCCCAACCAACCATCTTTCTTGGTGGTAATTGAAGTGGTATCCAGCGAGAAGGAATCAAACGGACGTGAGAAACGGGTCTCGAAATAAACCTGCTGCTTGGGCGACCAGCCTTGCGAATGACGATAACCCCGGATCGTCACCGAATCGACGACCTCGATCCGCGAATCCATCGTGAAGTCCCAGTTCATTGCCTTCTTCAGGTCCAGGATAACCGACGATTCCGCCTCGGGGAACGTATAACGCTGGATGCCACAACGATCGGTCGCCGTCAGCTCCACGTTGATCCCATAATCTTTCAGGAGCACCCGATAATATCCCGCCGAGGCCGTCTCATCATCGTGCGAGAACTTGGAATGAATGCCTAACGGGGCTTCCGCCTCCTTATAAGGCAAAGTAACCGGCATGAACAGGATATCATAAAGATCACCAGCGCCTGTTCCAGACAGGTGCGTATGGCTAAAGCCCGCGATCGTGGAATCGGGATAGAAATATCCGGAGATGCGATCCCAACCGGGCAGGCCATTATCAGGACTCAATTGCACCATGCCGAAAGGGACTTGCGCCCCGGGATAGGTATTTCCCGTGAAATCGGTACCGATCATCGGGTTAACCAACTGGGCATAGTCGTTGCCACTCTCCTGTTTCTTCTCGGGCGAGCAGGCCGCCAGGGCCAGCAAGGAGATCGCCAATAAAGGTAATTGCTTCATTTTCGCGCCTTGTTTATTTTAGTTTTCCGCGAATATAGTGAAAAGAATGATGATTTTTCGGCTCCAGATCTGGTAAATTATTCTTATTCACTCTTGTTTTTAGGATAAATATCAACCATCTTCGCGCAAATTTTCATGATATGTCAAAAAAGATAGTTCTTATTGGCGCCACCTCCGGCATCGGCCGGGAGATCGCCTTGATTTATCTGGGACTCGGTTTCTCGCTGGGACTGGCCGGACGACGGGAAGAGCGCCTGCAAGAGCTCAAGAGCCAATATCCCGGGCAAGTCGAGATCGAGCCGATCGACGTCACGGCCGACGACGCGCCCGAACGTCTCGGACATCTCGTCCAAAAGCTGGGTGGCATGGATGAGTTCCTGCTTTGCTCGGGTGTCGGTCATCAGAACCGCCGGCTCGACGAGGCGATCGAGATGGCGACCATCGCCACCAACACCGCCGGATTCACCCGTGTCCTGCTCGCCGCCTATCATTATTTCCGAGAGAAAGGTCACGGCCATATCTCCGTGATCAGCTCGATAGCGGGAACAAAGGGACTTGGCGCGGCGCCCGCCTACTCGGCGACAAAAGGTTTCCAGAATCTCTATATCGACGCTTTGGCACAACTGGCACGGATGGAAAAGCTAGACATCCATTTCACCGATATCCGTCCCGGCTTCGTGCGGACGGATCTTCTGGCCGATGGCCGGCGTTATCCGATGCTCATGTCGGCGCCTTATGCCGCACGTCGGATCGTCCGGGCGATCGAGCGACGCGAGCGGGTTGCCATCATCGATTGGCGTTATGCCATCCTGGTCTTCTTCTGGCGACTGATTCCCCGCTTCATCTGGGAAAGATTACCGATTAGTAACGATAAAAAACAAAAGATTCAACAATGAGCTTATTTGTCAAGAAAAGCCTCGCAAGCCTCCAGCGGGAGGCCAACGAGTCGGGCGAGAAGACCTTGCGCCGCATCCTCGGCCCGTGGAGCCTGGTGGCTCTGGGCGTGGGCGTCATCATCGGCGCCGGCCTTTTCTCCATTACGGGCGCCGTCGCCTCCGGTTTTACCGGGCCGGCCATCACGATATCATTCGCCATCGCCGCGCTGGGCTGCTGTTTCGCCGGCCTCTGTTACGCGGAGTTCGCCTCGATGATCCCGGTGGCGGGAAGTGCCTACACCTATTCCTACGCGACCATGGGCGAGCTCGTCGCCTGGATCATCGGCTGGGACCTGGTTCTTGAATATTGTGTGGCCGCCACGACGGTCAGCATCAGCTGGAGCCGCTATCTCGTCGTCTTCCTCGAGGGCTTCGGGATCCATCTGCCCCATGCCCTGACCGCCTGTCCCTGGGACGGCGGCATCGTCAACATCCCCGCCTTCGTGATCGTCGTCCTGATGAGCCTCTTCCTCATCCGGGGCACGAAGGGCAGCTCCATCTTCAACGGGATCATCGTTTTCCTGAAAGTGTCGGTCGTCCTGATCTTCGTCGCCCTGGGCTGGAGATACATCCAGATGGAGAATTACACGCCCTACATCCCCGAAAACACGGGCAAGCTTGGTGAGTTCGGCTTCTCCGGTATCCTGCGCGGGGCGGCGATTGTCTTTTTCGCCTTCCTGGGCTTCGACGCGGTCAGCACGGCGGCCCAAGAGACCAAGAACCCGCGGCGCGACATGCCCATCGGCATCCTGATGTCGCTGTTCATATGTACCTTATTATATATACTCTTCGCTCACGTCATGACCGGCGTCGTTCATTACACCGCCTTCGAGGGGCACAACGGTATCGCTCCCGTGGCGATCGCCATCGAGCACATGGGCCATATGGACGCCTCGGGCACGATCCAGCCGGACTATCCGTGGATGAACCGGGCGATCGTCGTCGCCATCCTCTTGGGCTACTGCTCCGTGATCATGGTCACGCTGCTTGGCCAGAGCCGTGTCTTCCTCAGCATGAGCCGCGACGGCCTGTTGCCCCCGCTCTTCTCGCGTATCCACCCACGTTTCCGGACGCCCGCCCGCAGCAATCTCCTGTTCATGGTGCTGGTCGGGACGCTGGCGGCCTTTGTCCCGGCCCAGGTGGCGGGCGAGATGTGCAGCATCGGCACCCTGTTCGCCTTTACGCTGGTCTGCGCCGGCGTCCTGATTGTCAGGCGAACGATGCCCGACGCGCCCCGCTCATTTAAGACGCCGCTGGTGCCGTTCGTCCCGATCGCCGGGATCATCACCTGCCTGGTCATGATGGTCTTCCTGCCCGCCGACACCTGGATCCGGCTGGTGCTCTGGATGCTGATCGGCTTGGATATCTACGTCAGCTACGGCATCAAGCACAGCAGGCTGGGACAAGGACAAAAGCACCGACAAGGGACACGCCTGCTGGACATGACCGGCATCGCACTGGCCGTGCTTTGCGTCATCACAGGCCTGTGGCACCAGCAGACAGTCGGCTGGGAAGCGGACAAGACTTTGCTGGTCATCTCCTTCCTGTTCGCCCTCACCCACCTGGCTTTCTATATCCATCGATTGTCTAAGGAATTTACTGTCACCTCTGATCCCCAATAAAAAAAGAAATCCTTCCCGATCGCCCGGATGATGTTCCGGGCGATCGCCTTTTTCCGCCTTCGTCGGTCGACGAAGCGACAAAAATCTCTTTTCTAAGCCTTCGTCGGTCGACAAAACGGCAAAAAACTCTTTTTTGCGCCTTCGTCGGTCGACAAAACGACAAAAAACATTTTTCCAAGCCTTCGTCGATCGACAAAACGGCAAAAAACACTTTTCCGGGCCTTCGTCAGTCGACGAAGCGGCAAAAAACTCTTTTTTGCGCCTTCGTTGGTCGACGAAGCGGCAAAAAACATTTTTCCAAGCCTTCGTCGATCGACGAAACGGGTCGGAGCGGGCGGCGACCGGGATTTTTTACCGGACAACAAAAAAGAAGGCCTGGCCACGGCGCCGGAAAAAGATCCGGAAACCGTCGGCCAAGCCTTTTTATCCACGCTCCCCCGCCGCTCGGGCGGAAGAGGCCATTACCAGATATTCACCCGATCCTCGGGAGCCATATACATCGGGTCGCCCTCCTTGATATCGAACGCCTTATAGAACGTATCGAGATTACGCACGGCCGCATTCACGCGCCATTCGCCCAGCGAGTGCGGATCCATCTTCGTCAGGCGCAAGATCTCCTCCTTCCGGATGTTTTGCCCCCAAAGCGTCGCGTAGCCCAGGTAGAAACGCTGGTCGTCGGTAAAACCATCGATCGGCGCTGGCGCCTCCTTGCCGGCGAGGCTGTTCTTGTACGCCTGATAAGCGATCAGCAAGCCCCCCTGGTCGGCGATGTTCTCGCCCAGCGTGAAACGTCCGTTGGCGTGCACCGAGTCGGCCACGATGATGGCGTCATACTGCTTGACCAGGATATCGGCCCGCTCGGTAAAGCGCTTCGCGTCCTCGTCGGTCCACCAGCTCCGCAAGTTGCCGTCCTTATCGTAATTCCGGCCCTGGTCATCGAAGCCATGCGTCATCTCATGCCCGATCACCACGCCAATAGCGCCGTAGTTAACAGCGTCGTCGGCCTCCGGATTGAAGAAAGGCGGCTGCAGGATAGCTGCCGGGAAGCAGATCTCGTTTGTAGAGGGGTTATAATAGGCGTTAACCGTCTGCGGTGTCATCAGCCAGCGCGTCTTATCGACCGGCTTACCGGCATCGGCCAACTGATACTCCATCTCGAACAGGTTCGAGCGACGGACATTCGCCCAATATGAGTCATTCTTAATCTCCAAGCCACTGTAGTCACGCCACTTGTCGGGATAACCGATCTTGACGGTGAACGCGTTCAGTTTCTCGAGCGCCTTCAGTTTCGTTGAGTCGCCCATCCATTCCAAAGCATTAATACGCTCGCCCAGAGCCGTCTTCAGGTTGTTCACCAAAGTGATCATCCGCTCTTTCGACGCGGGCGGGAAATACTTGGCCACATACATCTCGCCCACCGCCTCGCCGAGCGCGCCGTTCACCGTGTTCAACGAGCGTTTCCAACGAGGTTGTTGCTCCTCCTTGCCAGACATCACCTTTCCATAGAAATCAAATGAAGCATCAACGAAGTCATCGCTCAGGTAGTTGGCGGCAGCGTCGAGCAGGTTGAAAGCCAAGTAGCATTTCTGCTCATCAACTGTCGTCGTCGACATGATCTTGTCCAAAGCCTTGAAATAGTTCACCTGCTTAGCGTCGAGCTCCTGAATGCCGCTCAAGCCCATCGCCTCAAAGTAGATGTCCCAGTCCAACGGGCTTCCCATCTTCTTGAAATCCTCGTACGACATCTTGTTGTAGTTCTTCTCAGAGTCGCGCAGCTCCTCACGGCTATAAGAGTTCTCAGCGATGGCGTTCTCCACCTTCAGCACGGCGTCCGTAGCCACTTCCGCCTGCTCAGGACTACATTTCGCCAAGGTGAAAAGCTTATTGATATATTGTTTGTAGGATTCACGGATCTTCTCGGAAGCCTCATCCTTCAACAGATAATAGTCGCGGTCTCCCATCGCCAGGCCACTTTGATAGAGCTGGACGATATTCATCGAGCTGTTCTTCTCGTCCGCGTAAACGAAAAGCGAGAAGAAGGGGCTCATACCCTCTTTCTGGAGCTCGGCGACCATACGGGTCACGTCCGCCTTTGTTGTCAGGCCATTGATCCGCTCCATCTCCTCCTTGATCGGGGCATAACCATCCTCATTCAATTTAACGCTATCCAATCCCATGCTATACAACAGGCTGATCTTCTCGCCTACGCTTCCCGGCTGCTGCGCTGCCTTGCTCAGGTCGTCCACAAGGGTTCTCAACTGTTCCTGGCTGTTATCACGCAACTGGTCGAACGTGCCAAAACGGGCATACTCCGGTTTCAAGGGATTATTCTTGATCCAGCCTCCACAGGCATAACGATAAAAATCAGTACCCGGCGCTACGGTCGTATCCATATTCGCGGGATTGATCGCGGCGACTCTCGTCGCTTCACTACTCTCTTTAGCGGGGCCGTTGCAACTTGCCAAAGCGACGACTCCTGCCGCCAATAGCGGAAAAAGGTTTCTCTTTTTCATTTTTGTTAAAACATTATACTTATAATCTGCGCGAAAATACAATAATATTCCCACCATCAACTATCCTTAACCCATTTTTAGAATCCCGATCATTGATAACCGGGATTCTGGCGCATCGAGGGATTCATGTCCAGGATGGATTCGGGTATCGGAAACACGGTCGTGAATCCCGACTCCTCACCAGCCACTCGTGGCCGTTCGTCATAGGAGGCCGAGAAACGGCCGAACCGTATCAGGTCCTGCCTCCGCCAACCTTCCCAGGCCAGCTCCATCATCCGCTCATCCAACAAATTATCCAGTGTAGCCGGCCGATCAGGCGCTCCAACACGCTGCCGCACCAGCGCTAAGTCGGCATCCCCGTTATCACCATTCCGGACCTTGGCCTCGCTCCGCATCAGCAAGAGGTCGGCGTAGCGGAACAGCACGATATCGTTATCCAGTAATTTCCCATCCTTGAACGCCGTCGGATCCACATCATATTTTTTCATACGAGCTCCGGCGGTCTGTTCCTCCGGTTTGCCCGACAGGTCCAACTTAATCGCCCACGGCTCATAAACCAAAGGAGTCACGCCATCATCCAAGAAGACCGGATTTCCGTTCAGGTCCTTCACCGGCCCAGCGAAATAACACAAGTCAAAACGAGGATCCTGATGGTCCGTTCCATACCCGAAGGTTCTCAAGACATTGGTCGTCGCACTTGCCCCATTCTCGCCGCCTAACCCATACGCCTTCGCGTGATTATAGTGCCTTGACCGGAACAGATAGATGAACTGGTTCGTATATAACGTCTTATCCATCGGTATCACAAAGATGTTCTCTTTCGACGATTCATTGAACACGGCGAAATTCGTCTCATAATCCGGCTCTAAAGCATACCCGGCCGCACTAACCCGATCACAATAATAGACAACCGCCTCCCATGCGTTGAGCTTTTGGCCATCAACCATAAAATAGTGCGCCTTACCATCCGGTCGCACGCCATCTGTCCAATCGTCGTCCAAATAGACCTCCGAGTTCAAGATCAGCTTCGCCAGCAAGAAATGAGCGACCGACCTCGTGATCCGTCCATAATAAACCCCGGGTTGCTGGCTGTAAGCCTCCTCCAAAAAGGGTGCGGACTCCCGCAATTCCCGTTCCACGAAAGCGAACAACTCGCTCCTCCTCGCCTGTACCAATTTTCCCGGCTCCGGATCAGCCTCCAGCACAAACGGAACATGCCCGAACAGGTCCATCAAATGATAATAAAACAGGGCACGCAAAGCCCGAACCTCCGAGACGTAAGGATCTATCTCATCGTCGGGATGGGCCTCGGAATAGAGTGCCATTCTCTCCAACGAGCGATTACAAAGCATGACAACCTGATAAAGATATTCCCAAGTCGCCAAGACTGCCGTATTCCGAACGCCCCACTGGTGCGTGTAAAGCCCTTGCCAAAATCCACCATCGTACCAATCAGCTCCACGAGTCGGCATGATCGCCTCATCCGTTGTAAAGGTATTCAAGTCATAAATGCCCCGGCCCGTGCCTTGTAGACTCTTACTGTCCTCATAACCGCCCAGATGCGTATAAAGAGGCGCGACATCATAGCGATATACCTCCTGAAGATTCGCTCTTACTCCCGGATCTTGCAAATCGGATTTAGGCGACTCGTCCAGGAACTTTCCACAACCGGACAACAGGCCAGCCGTAACGATACTCACAATAATAAACTTGATATGACTCATGTGTTCCTCCTTTCCCTTATTATAAGTTTAAGCTCAAGCTAACCGAATAGGTACGTGTCAATGGATAGGTACGTTTGTCGTCGACGCCCAATGTTGAGTCGACCAACATGCTGTTGACCAACGGCGTCAAGCCAGAATAACCCGTTATGGTCCCTAAATTACTGATCGTAAAAGCGAGCCGGATATCCTTGAACAAACCGATATTCTTTACCGGTACCGCCCAGCCAAGTGTCAGATAATCGAAATTCACGTAATCGCCCCGCTCCAGCCAATAGTCGGTTGCGGTCTGATCCTTGATCATTCGCTTCGGCGCCTCTTTCATCACGTTATAGTCCGGCAAGTTATTCATATTCATATAGGTCAAGGAGGTCGCGTTATAAATCTTATGGCCAAAAGCGCCATTGATCTGCAACGAAAGATCGAAATCCTTGTAACGCAAGCTGATGTTAGAACCCAAAATCACCTTCGGCATCGCTTGTCCGGCAACATAGCGGTCCTCGCCATCCTCTATGTTCACGCCACCTCCATTCAAGTCCGCGATCTTATATGTATAACCGCCTTCTCCATCCTCGACCAGGCCCTCACATTTTGGCAGATAGAAGACGCCCAAGGGCTGGCCAACTATCTGGTAGACCACATCATTATGTCCTCCATGAAATCCGGCTCCATTCAAGCTTGATATCATCGTATACTCGGCGGCTGATATCGGATGACCGTCATACATACCACTTAACGACAACAGCTTATTCTTTTGGTAAGTCACGTTCGCGTTAATATTCAATTCCAGGTCCTTTGTCCTGATCGGCGTGATCCCGAAAGCGATCTCCGTTCCGCTATTCCGCATGGAACCGATATTTGCGAGCAAAGTATTATAGGTAAAAGGCGGAACACTGACATGATATTGATAAAGCATATCCTTCGTCAGCGAATTATAATAATTGACAGACAGCAACAAGCGACCGCCCCACAAACTCGCGTCGACTCCGGCATTGACAGTCCGCTTCACCTCCCACTTCAGGTCCGGATTCACGTTCCGCAGCGTCTCGAAAGTCACCAGAGGCGAATTGCCGACAGGAGCGACACCATTAGGTCTCAACAACGCCATAGTCGTATAAGAATCAATGCCGGACTGATTCCCGGCCAGGCCATAGCCCAAACGCCATTTCAGGTGATCCAGCCAATCCACCTCCCTCAAGAAACCCTCACGTGCCATATTCCAGGCCAACGAGGCCGAAGGGAAAAATCCCCATTTATGATTTACGCCAAACTTGGAGGAGGCATCCGCCCGGGCATTCAAGGTCAAGATATAACGGTCATCGAACGAATAATTCGCCCGTGCCAGGAAAGAGACCAAGCGGGGATCCTCATGGAAGGAGCCCGTTCCTTCCCAAGGCCTCAAGGCACCACCTTGCAGGTTATGATAGCCCAAATCATCGCTCGTGAAATTTGTCACCGTGGTCCAAAAGCCGGAATGAATCTCCTTCGATACTTCGCCCAACGCGAGGAGATCAAGGAAATGAGATCCAAGCCGCTTCTGATAGGTCAGCATCAAGTGTCCCAAAAACGACTCCATACGGCGACTTCCCCGATAAGCCTGCCCATAAGCCCAAACCGTCGTAGGCAAATATTGGTCATCCTCCGTCTGCGTATAGGTATAAGAACCAAACAGGACCAGCTTCAATCCTTCCGCCAAATGAGCGTTCGTACTGGCATGAGCGCTGAAATAGGAAACAGAGTTTTGGTTATCGACCTCCATCCAGGCCAAAGGATTCGTGATCTGGCTGGCCGTTGTCAACTGATCCCATGCGCCATCCGCGTTCCGATGGTCCGGGAAAGTGGGATTGAAAGCCGCGGCGGAATAAAAGGTCTTTTGCGAGTCGAACAGGGTCCGTTCTCGCCTGACCGAACCAAAAAGGCCCAACTCACAATCAATCATATCTTCAACCAGTACTTGCGACAAGTTCATATTAGAGGTAAAAAGACGCATCCGCTCATTCTGTACCGAACCCTCCCGATTCAACAAGCCAACAGAGACTCGATAATTCGAGCGGTCTGAGCCACCATATAAAACGATGTTGTGGTTCTGTTGGATACCAGTCTGCTCGATAGCACCCAAGAAATCAGTATCGTATCCCTTGTCCACGATAGGCAATCCTTCCTTTTGGGCTGTCGTCCGGAACTCAGCCCCGCTCAGCATCTCCAAATGGCGATAAGCGTGCGTTACACCAAAACTGCCGTTATAACTCAATCGGGTACGCCCGGCGACACCTTTCTTGGTCACGATATTGATTACTCCGGAAGCGCCCCTCGAACCATATTGCGCCGTTTCCGAAGCATCCTTCAAGATCGTGAAACTCTCGATATCTGTCGGATAAACAGAAGTCAACATGGATAAATCGCCAATCACGCCATCAACAATAATCAGAGGATCGTTGCCACTTGTCAACGACGTGGTTCCCCGCAAACGCACCGATTCCAAAGCGGCCGTACCGTTATTGCCCTTCTTGATCGCCAATCCGGCAACACGTCCCTGAATCGCTTCCAAAGGATTGGTAAGCTGCTCCTTATTCATCGAACGCTCCGTTACACGTTCCACTGATCCCGACAGATTCACGACGTTTCCCTCGGCATAACCTATCCTGATCACGGAATCCGCCGGAAGTATCTCACCCAAATCATTTTGGGCGAAAGCCTCCTGCCCTAATCCCAACGACACGAAAGTCATCATCAGGCCAACGACTCCCGTACAATGATATTTTCCCATAATATTTCCCGAATCTAAAGTATATCACAAAACACCTTCCTTTTTTCACTTCCGCAAGATAGTTATAAAAAGAGAGAGAGTTGTTATTCCAAGCCCAATAAAAAACTTTATCCCTTTTGTTTTTCCAAACAACTGCCCAAGCGGCTATTTTTGCCTATCTTTAAAGCCGGAATCAATCCAGTTATGTGTATAAATAAGTAATATCATGAAAATCATTTGGACCACATTGGCTCTTGCGGCCGCCCTCAACGCGACCGGACAAGAGATTCGCGATATGCGTTGCGAATATTTGGAAAATCCTCTAGGCATTGACACCTATTCACCCCGGCTCGGCTGGCGACTCGACGCTTCACAAGACGGAGCCGGACAAACCGCTTTCCGTGTCATTGTCGGGACCGACTCCCTACGTGTCGCCCAGGGAGAAGGCGATACCTGGGACTCGAAGACCATAGAATCAGACCGAATAACCACTCGTTACGCGGGAAAAGAACTAACACCATTCACGCCTTATTATTGGAAAGTAATCGTCCGGGATCAGACAGGGAAAAATATCGAATCGCCTGTCGCCCGATTCGAGACGGGCATGATGTCCGTCAACAACTGGCAAGGCGCCTGGATCAGTGACGGGCATGATCCGGAATACAAACCAGCGCCCTATTTCCGTAAGGTCTTCGACGCAGGAAAGCCCATACGATCGGCCCGAGCCTATATCGCTGTAGCCGGTCTTTATGAGTTATATATTAATGGAGAGCGGATCGGCGATCATCGGCTTGATCCCGCCTTTACCCGCTTCGATAAACGGACACTCTACGTGACCTACGACGTGACCCAACAGCTTCAACAAGGAGCGAATGCCATCGGTGTTATCCTTGGCAACGGCTGGTACAACCACCAGTCGAAAGCGGTCTGGGATTTCGATAAGGCCGGTTGGCGCAACCGACCGGCATTCTGCATGGATTTGAGAATTGAATACGAGGATGGCAGTGAAGCGGTCATCTCAACCGACCGGAGCTGGAAAACCGCCGATGGTCCTTTACGCCTGAACAGCATCTATACCGCAGAGCATTATGACTACCGACTGGAACAACCCGACTGGTGCCAGCCGGGCTTCGACGACGGGAAATGGTCTAATGCCTCCTTCAGGCAGGCACCCGCCGAAAAGATTGTTGCCCAACAACTTCGTCCCATCCGGACAATCGAGACTCTCCAGCCCGTTAACGTACGCCAAATCGACGATACGACCTACGTTTATGACTTCGGTCGCAATTTCGCCGGCATTACCCACCTAAAAATGAAAGCAGGCTGGAAGAATGGCCTGGTTCGCCTGAAACATGGCGAACGCCTTTACGATAATGGACGAGTGGATCTCTCCAATATCGATGTCTATTTTAAAGGTGGCGCCGATGATCCATTCCAGACGGATCTGATCACACTAGCCGAGGGACAAGCCGTCGATTTCTACCCCAGGTTTAATTATAAGGGATTCCGTTATGTAGAGGTGACGACAAACCGCCCGTATGAGATGAAACCGGAAAACCTGACCGCCTATGTCACTCACAGTGACGTTCCGCAAACAGGTTTGATCCATTCGTCCGACTCACTGATCAACCGGATCTGGGCCGCGGGATTGGCCGCCTACACCTCCAATCTCATGGGTTATCCGACCGACTGTCCACAACGCGAGAAGAACGGCTGGACAGGCGATGGTCATTTCGCGATCGAAACAGGCCTTTACAACTACGATGGCATCACGATCTATGAGAAATGGCTGGCGGACCATCAGGATGAGCAACAACCCAATGGCGTATTACCTGATATCATCCCGACTTGGGGCTGGGGTTACGGAACCGACAACGGTACCGACTGGACCAGCACCATCGCTCTCATTCCCTGGAACCTTTACCTCTTTTACGGCGATCACCACGCTTTGGAAAGTTGCTACAACAACATCAAACGTTACGTCGACTACGTCGACCGGATCAGCGTGGACCACCTGACCACCTTTGGACGAGGCGACTGGGTGCCTGTCCGGTCCAAATCGTCAAAAGAGCTCACCTCATCGGTCTACTTTTATGTTGACGCGCAAATCCTGGCCAAGGCGGCACAACTGTTCGGGAAAACTGACGATCACAATCATTACAGCCAACTGGCGGAGCAGATCAAACAAGCCATCAACGAGAAGTATCTTGATGAGGAAAAGGGACTCTATGCCTCAGGCACGCAAACCGAACTGTCTGTCCCACTCTATTTGGGAATCGTTCCAGACCAAGCTAAAGCCAAGGTTGCCCAAAACCTGGCCGAGAAGGTGAAGGCGGACAACTATCATCTTGACGTAGGCGTGCTGGGCACGAAAGCGATCCTCAACGTCTTATCGGCCAACGGTTACGACGAGATAGCCTATCGGCTCGCCACTCAAGACGGCTATCCTTCGTGGGGCTGGTGGATCAAAAACGGGGCGACAACTTTCCTTGAGAACTGGGACTTGAAAGCCACCCGTGATATTTCCGACAACCATATCATGTTCGCCGAAGTAGTCGCCTGGCTTCACAAAGGTTTAGGCGGCATCTATCCGGATGAGCGTCAGCCGGGATTCAAGCATACCTTGTTGCGTCCCTATTTCCCAACCGACTTGAAATCGTTCACCGCCTCGCATAAAAGCCCTTATGGTGAAATTATCTCCTCATGGGAAAAACGGGGCAAGCGGATCAATTACCAAGTAACCATTCCGGCAGGTTGCTCCGCGACCTTGACTATCCCGGAAAATATCCGTTCCGACCAAAAGACAATCGATCTCACATCGGGAACACATACTTTTCAATTCAGTGAGAAATAAAAGGAGTCACAATAATCCCAATTGTTCCTCATAAAAACAAGGACTAGATCGTCAGGTATTAACAACAGGCATTGTTAATGCCTGACGATGCCTGTTATCAGGAACGAATAATGCCCATCGTTTGGACACAAGAATCCAGTTTGTTACAGATTCATGACCGCCTTGCCCAAATACGATAATAGAGAAACAGGAATAAAAAAGGAATAGGATCATTCCGAAAACAAAAAACTCCGTCATCCCATGGGATAACGGAGTTTCTCCTTATCTAAGATATCGCCTGATTATTCAGCGCTCTCAGCGGCGGGAGCCTCAGCAGCTTGTGCCTCAGCCTCAGCGGCAGCGGCCTCCTCAGCTTTCTTAGCGGCCTCAGCGGCAGCCAACTCAGCTTTCTTCTTAGCTACGATCTCAGCTTTCGCCTTGTTAACGACTTGCTCAGCCTCCAAACGAGCGGCCTTAACCACCTTAGCGGCCTCTTTATCCTTATCCTTGATTGCCTGCAAAGAAGCTTGCTTGTTCTTCAACCATGCCTGGAATTTCTCCTCAGCGGCTGCCTCATCGAACGCGCCCTTCTTTACACCCTCCAAAAGGTGCTTCTTCAAGCAAACACCCTCACGAGAAAGGATATTACGAGTCGTATCCGTAGGTTGTGCACCTACCTGTAACCAATACAAAGCTCTTTCGAAGTTCAAATCTACTGTAGCAGGATTAGTGTTCGGATTATAAGAACCTATCCTTTCAATAAATTTTCCATCACGTGGAGCCCTGCTGTCCGCAACAACGATCTGATAGAAGGCATAGCCTTTGCGACCGCGTCTTTGTAATCTAATTTTTGTTGCCATTTTGAATTAATTTGAATTTTGTTTTTAATGAAGCTACTTGTATCAGCAATTTCGGGCGCAAAGGTAGTGTTTATTATTTAACCGACAAGGGTTTCACTCTATTTTTTTCGCTGATATCACGAATATCCGTATCTTTGCCCCTCTTTTATAACAAGTACTCACATATTATTCATCTTATGATTTCTGTTGACGGATTAACAGTTGAATTCGGAGGGACTACCCTCTTTTCGGATATATCTTTCGTTATCAACGAGAAAGACCGTATCGCCCTGATGGGTAAAAACGGCGCTGGCAAATCGACGCTGCTCAAGATCCTGGCGGGTGTCCGGGAACCGACCAGAGGAAAAGTCTCCGCGCCCAAAGATACGGTTATCGCCTATTTGCCCCAACACCTGATGACCGAAGACGGACGAACCGTTTTCGACGAGACCGCCCAAGCTTTCGCCCACCTTCACGCCATGGAGGCGGAAATCGAGGCAATCAACAAGGAGCTGGAGACCCGGACCGACTACGAATCGGACGAATATATGGCCTTGATCGAGCGGGTCTCGACCTTGAGCGAGAAATTCTACGCCATCGAGGAGATCAATTATGACGCGGATATTGAGAAAACGCTGATTGGACTTGGATTTAAGCGAAGTGACTTCAACCGACAGACCAGTGAGTTCAGCGGTGGCTGGCGTATGCGAATAGAGCTGGCAAAGCTCCTTCTGCGCAAACCGGATGTCCTGCTGCTCGACGAGCCGACCAACCATCTCGACATTGAGTCGATCCAATGGCTGGAGGATTTCCTGATCGAGAGCGGCCAGGCGGTTGTTGTCATCAGTCACGACCGGGCTTTTGTCGATCACATCACCACACGGACCATCGAGGTGACCATGGGCCGCATCTACGATTATAAGGTAAACTACAGCCAATATCTGCAATTACGCAAGGAACGCCGCGAACAGCAGCAAAAGGCTTACGACGAGCAACAGAAGATGATCGCCGAGACCAAGGAATTCATCGAGCGATTCAAGGGAACCTATTCCAAGACGCTCCAGGTGCAAAGCCGTGTGAAAATGCTTGAGAAGCTGGAAATCCTTGAGGTAGATGAGGAAGACACTTCCGCTCTTCGGCTGAAGTTTCCGCCTTCCCCTCGCTCCGGTTCCTATCCTGTTATTATAGAAGGCGTATCCAAAGCTTTTGGCGACCATGTCGTGTTCCGCAACGCGAACCTGACTATCGAGCGTGGCGACAAGATCGCTTTTGTCGGACGTAATGGAGAAGGTAAGTCTACCCTCGTTAAATGCATTATGAAAGAGCTGGATCACGAGGGAACATTGACCATCGGCCATAACGTACAAATCGGTTATTTCGCCCAGAATCAGGCTTCCCTACTCGACGAGAACCTGACCGTATTCCAGACGATCGATGACGTGGCCAAGGGCGACATCCGCAACAAGATCAAGGATCTGCTTGGCGCGTTCATGTTCGGTGGCGAGAATTCGGCCAAGAAGGTAAAGGTCCTTTCCGGAGGCGAGCGTACCCGGTTGGCGATGATCAAGCTCCTGCTCGAACCGGTCAACCTGCTTATCCTCGACGAGCCTACCAACCATCTCGACATGAAAACAAAAGATATCCTGAAGCAAGCGCTGATGGATTTCGACGGAACGCTGATCGTTGTCTCACACGACCGGGATTTCCTGGATGGCCTCGTCACTAAGGTCTACGAATTCGGCAACCAGAAAGTAACGGAGCATCTGGAAGGCATCTACGACTTCATGCGACGGAAGAAGATGGAAAGCCTGCGAGAGCTGGAGCGGAAAAATTAAAATCGCCATCCCAAGGAGAGCTTAATGTCGTAAGTTGAGCTCTCCACATCCTCAAAATACTTATATTTAGTGTGCCGCGAGAAAAAGCGATTGCTCCAGGCCAGGCTCCAACCTTGCCGTGAGGCATAGGCGAACGTCGCCGAGAAGACGGTTAGTCTGGCATTGCTTTTCTCGCCCTGCACATTAAGTGTCGTCAAGTCCGTATTATCCCAATCCAAGCCCGGCTCGTAACCCTTCCATGTAAATATATGATAATTCTCCAAATCCAACTGGAAAGACCAACGCTTATCATAAACCACACCGGCGTAACTCTTCACGCTGTAACCACTTCCCAGGTTATAATCACGCTCCTCCAGTTGCAGATAATCCGACAAGCTGGCGCCCAATCCAATAGCGTTCGCGTAAAAAGTAGCGAAAACATCCACCTTGTCATGATCTCCATTCTTATAATAGATCAATCCGGGTCCCAAAGCCGCAGTCTGGGAAATGCGATAAGGTACGGAAGATTGGCCACTCCCCTCTTTCAATGCCGAGTCGTAATAGTCAAAATGCTGGAAAACGCCAGCGGCCAATCGTCTGCTGCCCTTCTCCCAAACCTTCTTTCCCCATAAGGCTCCGATAGCGCTTACCTGACTGATCAAAGGCTGTGACGAGAAGAAATCAAATCCACCCCGAAGGATAAACCACTCGTATGGCTGATAGTAATCATCGTTAAAAGGATCACCATAATCCAGCCGAAGCCCAACCTCCATACCCGCCATTCCTGAGCCGGGCCGTTCTTGCTCAGCGAGAAATCGAGGACCGGCACTAAGCATAAAAAGGACGGGCACAGAAGAGAACGACCGCCCTTTCGAAGGGCTTTTCCGCCAGGCGTCGCCTGAGATCAAGCGATTGATGCCTCGCACCGGCGAAACCAGGCCTGCCAGAACCTCACGCCCGACACGTTCCAATCCAGTCGTCCGGTCATCAATAAATAGATCAGACAAACGAAAGGTTATCTCTCCCAACTCGATTCCCCCGAAAGTTGTCGCCAGCATATCATTGATAGATGGCGGCTCGGCTTCCATAAAAAACTCCCACATCAGGCTTCCGCCCGCCGTAAAAGGTATGGATTGCCAAAAGTTCATGCCATTGCTCCGGGCCGCATTATAATAAAGTGAACCATGATATGGATGTGCCACAAGATTTGTCGAGAACTTATCCGTATCCCAAACAGGCCCTGTCCGAAAATTAGACTTGATGGTTTGCCAATTGATCCGTGCGAAATCCTCATTCATTACGAAACGGTCAAACCCCCAAACTCCCAGATTCAAAGCGGCAACCTCAGCTACAGCCTTCCATGGTTTTGGAGAGATCACCCGCACGGAATCATCATAATAAATCCTCGCCCCTTCCATCGGAAACCGTTGGGCAAAAGAAAAACTCGCTGTGCCGAGAAAGGCAGCAAGAAACGCCATCCCTCGAAACCGACACATTCCCCGTCTCAAAATAGTTCTCCACTTCATATAATGTTTAACAAGTCATCCTCGAAATTGTTTATCGCCATTCACCAAAGAAAAAGAGCAATCTTTCGATGGGTTATATACATTATTGGGAACTATTGATTAATTTCGCGGTAAAAACAAAATGATAGATTTTATCACGCTTTGCGACTATGTTGGGACATTTGCGTTTGCCATAAGTGGTATTCGACTGGCTTCCGCTAAACAATTTGATTGGTTTGGGGCTTATGTTGTCGGTCTGGTAACCGCCGTTGGTGGCGGAACGCTCAGGGACATCATGCTGAACACCATTCCATTTTGGATGACCCAGGCTTCCTACATGATCGTCTCCGGCCTGGCGCTCCTTTTCGTGATCGCCTTCCGGAAATACGTCATCAGGCTGAACAACACGTTCTTCATATTCGACGCGATCGGTTTGGGCCTGTTTATGGTCGTCGGTTTGGCGAAGAGCCTTGAATTTGGATTCCCGATCTGGGTCGCCATTGTCATGGGTACAATTACCGGAGCGTTCGGCGGAATGCTGCGCGACATACTCATTAACGAGGAACCCTTGATTTTCCGTAAGGATATTTACGCGCTTGCCTGCGTATTCGGGGGACTCGTATATTGGGGATGCCTCCTGACACCGATGAGCGAGGCCATGACGCAATTCACCGCGGCCACGAGCGTATTCCTGGCCCGGGTAATCGCTGTCAAGTACCATATTAGCCTTCCGGTGTTGAAAGGCGAGGAATAATTTTGATAAACCTGTGTAATCTCGTAAGAATTATGATAAATACTCAACAAGAAAGAGCATCGATTTTGCTCATCTATACAGGCGGAACCATTGGTATGATCGAGAATCCCGAGACCGGCGTTCTTGAGTCGTTCAATTTTCAGCATTTGAAAGACAATATGCCTGAGTTAAAAAAGCTGGGGTATAATGTCTCCACCATCCAATTCGATCCGCCACTCGACTCCTCCGATGTCGGACCGGACTCATGGATGAAGATCGTCAAGATCATCGCCGAGAACTACCAGAAATATAACGGATTCGTCGTACTTCACGGGACCGACACCATGTCTTATACAGCCTCGGCGTTAAGCTTCATGCTCGAGAATCTAAGCAAACCGGTCATTCTCACCGGTTCTCAGCTGCCGATCGGCATGTTGAGGACAGATGGGAAAGAGAATCTCATTACAGCTATCGAGATCGCGGCGGCCCAGGAGAATGGTGTGCCCCTCGTGCCCGAAGTATGTATCTTTTTCGAGAATGTCCTGTTGAGGGGAAATCGTACAAGCAAAATCAACGCCGATAATTTCAATGCGTTCCGCTCGTACAACTATCCATCATTGGCGCAAGCCGGCATCTACATTAAATATGACTTGGCGCAAGTCTATCATCCGGTTTCCAGAAAACCATTGAAACCCCATTATCTTCTCGATCGCAACATCGCGATCCTGAAAATATTCCCGGGCATCTCACAACAAGTCGTGGAAAGCATCTTGAACATTCCGGGGCTGAAAGGTGTTGTCATGGAAACGTTCGGCAGCGGCAATGCTCCATCGCAAGAATGGTTCTTGCATTCATTAAAAGAGGCTGTCGACCGGGGAATCGTCATCGTAAACGTCACGCAATGCCGGGCCGGAAGCGTCGAGATGCACCGTTACGAGACCGGCCACAAGCTTCTTGAGGCTGGCGTGATCAGCGGGTTCGATAGCACCACGGAAAGCGCTGTCGTAAAATTAATGTTTTTATTTGGCCATGGACTCAGTCCGGAAGAGGTTAAGGAACACATGAATTGTTCCCTGATCGGAGAAGTCACCATCCCCGAGACCTTTCGTCCCTGATCACTTGGCAATAAAGATCGAGAATTATGGAATTGCGATTTTTAAGTCTAGCCAGTGGAAGCAGCGGCAACTGCTATTACCTGGGGACACCAGACTTCGGGATTTTGATTGACGCCGGCATCGGCATACGGACCATAAGAAAGGTCCTTAAAGAATATATGATCGACTTCGGTAACATCGCCGGAGTCATCATAACACACGATCATGCGGATCATATCAAAACGGTCGGCTGCCTGGGCGAGAAATATCACCTGCCCATCTATACGACCGAGGAGGTTCATCGGGGCATAGACAAGAGCCGCTACGTAGAAGAGCGACTAAGCGACTCCCGACGAATTATTGAAAAAGAGGTTCCGTTTACGATCCGCGATTTCCGGATTACCGCTTTCGAAGTTCCACACGACAGCACCGATAATGTCGGTTACTGCATCGAATACGGCGACCATACGTTTACCATAGCCACGGATGTCGGCCATATCACCGATACAGTAGGTAAATATGTCACACGGGCCAATCACCTCGTCCTGGAAGCGAACTATGACGAGGAGATGCTAAAATATGGTTCTTATCCTCCATTCCTGAAAGAAAGGGTCGGCGGTCCAACCGGACATTTAAGTAATAAAGAGGCCGCGGAGTTTTTGGCGACACATTATGACCCCAAATTAAGAAATATTTGGTTATGCCACTTAAGTCGCGACAACAACCACCCGGAATTAGCACTCAAAACTGTAGATATCAGGCTATTCCAAGAAGGAATACGGGTAGGGAAAGATGTTTTCGTCACACCCTTGAAGCGGACAACGCCGACCGGATTATTCACTTTAAGCGATTTTTTTTAAAAAAACCGGCGAAAACGTTTGCAGATTCAAAAATACTCTCTATCTTTGCACCCGAAATCGAGAAACAAACGGAGGTTTAAAACAAGAATCGAGAGCATGACTTGGTAGCTCAGTTGGTAGAGCAAATGACTCTTAATCATTGGGTCGAGGGTTCGAGCCCCTCCCAGGTCACAGAAAATAACATCATGCCCAAAATGACTTGGTAGCTCAGTTGGTAGAGCAAATGACTCTTAATCATTGGGTCGAGGGTTCGAGCCCCTCCCAGGTCACTTGGAGAGATGGTAGAGTGGTCGATTACAGCGGTCTTGAAAACCGCCGTACCGAGAGGTACCGGGGGTTCGAATCCCTCTCTCTCCGCAACAAACGCTGAAAATCAGCAGATTGCAAAACAAACACCCAGTTTT
>DGYMR06203__coassemble_770_pt1 | contig 31434 bp, 24 predicted proteins | sample DGYMR06203__metabat2_low_PE_012 | metagenome-assembled genome bin DGYMR06203
TGGTTTTGGGCTGTAGCTATTTTTGCTCTACGTTAGTGAGCAATCTATATATGAAGTTTGCGTTAAAGATTATTGTCTCGGTTTGTTTATATATTGGAATAATGAGAATTTCAGATTCGGTAATATTCCGGGAGTGTTTTGATTTTTTGTTAAGGAGACGTTGATAAGTTTTATGGGTATGTATAATAAGCATTTAACTTTGGTCCCAATAGGAGGTTTAGCGAATCGCTTTTATGCGGTGACTTCTGCCCTGTCGTTTTGTTTGGATAATCAGATCGCTTTGAAAGTGATTTGGTTTAAGGATAAAGGGATGGGTGCGGGTTTCTATGATCTGTTTAATTTGGATCCGTCATTAAGGCAGGATGTAGCAGTGGTAGACGCTAAATGGTCGGATTATATTTTTGACCGCCCTCGAAAAAGGAATTTCTGGTTGCCGTATATTTCTCAGCGCATTTTATTTGATAAATGTTATTATGAGAAAGATTTTTATGAGAAACGTTTTTCAGCAAAACAACTTAGAGAGGATTTTCTTTGTAAGGATTCAATCTATCTGGTTCATTTTAATCCTTTTTATTCTTATAAGGGGATGATAAAATACATATCTCCTATTTCTGAATTACAAAAGAAAATAGATGAAAGGAGAGCTCAGTTCAATGGTCATAAAGTGATTGGCTTACATATTCGACGTGGAGATCATACAACTCCGACACTTGGAAGCCCATTGAATTTATTTGTACAGAAGATGGATCAAGAATTAAAAAAGGATCCGGATGTCTTGTTTTATGTAGCTTCCGATTCGTATGAGGAGAAAGAAAGATTACTCTCTCGTTTTGGCTCGAAAGTAATCGCTTGTATGGATGAGGTGCGGAGAGATAATAAGGAAGGAATAGAGGATGCGGTCGTGGAGTTGTTTACGTTGGCTTCTACATATAAGATTTATGGTTCGCTCGCAAGTACATATTCAACATTGGCATCTGATTTATTGGGGAATGATTTGGAGATATTGTCCTTGAATAAGAGATGAAAATAATGAAAAAAAAGCTAGTCATATTCCATCCAGCTATAGCTCCTTATCGGATTGATTTCTTCAACTCACTGAATGAGCATTTTGAGGCTTCGTTCTATTTTGAGTTCCGGAATGCCTTGGAGCAATCGTTCGATCAGGAGAAGTTGCGTGAACGGCAGACTTTCCGATCTCGTTATCTTAAACCAGGCTTGATGGGAATTAAAAACTTACGTCTGGAGGTTTGGTCGATCTTGAGACGGGAGAAGCCTGATCTTGTCTTTGTTTCCGAATATAACCTGTTGGGGTTATTGGTTTGCTTATATAAGATCCTTTGCCGTAGGCAATTGGGGATAGTAACTGTTTGCGATGACAATTTAGCGATGGCAAGTGGGGCAGGAGTCGTTAAGCGATTGACACGTTGGGTCATGCTACATATCTTGTCTGGTGTGATTTTGGTGGACACCAAAGTCAAGTCCTGGTACGAGCGGCATCTGCCTTATAAGGCCCGTTATCTGTTTTTCCCGATCGTGCAGGATGAGCGAATCTTTCGTGAACGTTTATCTCAGGCCTTGCCCTATTCCCGGGAGTTGACGGAGCGCTATGGCTTAAAAGGAAAGCGGGTTATTCTTTACGTTGGCCGTTTGGCGAAGGTTAAGAATTTATCTTTGTTACTGGATACGTTTAAGGTGATTCATGATCTTTATGCGGATGTGGCTTTAGTGTTGGTTGGAGCTGGAGACGAACGTAATAGCCTGGAAGAACTTTCTGCTAGATATCAATTGCGGGATGTGGTTGTTTTCGCCGGAAAGCAGGAAGGAGAAGCCTTGATGGCGCATTATAATTTGGGTGACATCTTTGTGTTGCCTAGTACGTTTGAACCATTTGGTACAGTCGTGAATGAAGCGTTATTGTCTGGTTGCTATACGTTGTGCTCGTCGGTTGCTGGTGCCGCTTGTTTAATAGCTCCAGGGAATGGCGCCTGTTTTGATCCAAAAGACCAAAAGGACTTGGAGGAGGCCTTAAGAATGGCGTTGAGTCGGGTGGAGCCGATGCGGGAAGTGGTCGTTAAGCGGAATTTGATGGCGGACAGCTATTCGACTTTGATGGCAAGTCTATTGGAACAGCTGGATTCATAATCGTGGTTGATGAACAGGTATAGATGTCGCTTTATTTCTCTTTGTAGGTCTGTTTAATCTTCTTTAGGTATGGTAGAATTTTTGTCCGAAAGAAAGTTACTTTTTGTTCGAAAGAAATTTGATTTTCCTTCGAACAAAAATTCTTTTTCCTTCGGACAAAAAATCGGGGGACTTAAGTGTATTGGAAATTGCACTGCAGTGAAATTTCCAATACACTGCAATGCAATTTTAGACGTACTGTTATGCCTGTTTTTTACACGTACGTACGTGTCGCCTTTCATGTACGTTCGTGAAGGTTTACGCGAGCGCTCGTGTCGGGCTACAGGTACGTACGTGTGGGGCAACACGAACTATTGTGCTCGGTGCCTGCTTTTCGTTTCGGCATTTACGTCCGCTAGACCCGAACTTATGTTTTTGGAGGCCAGACGAAAATTCCGGTCGAAAATCGTTCGCGATATAATAAATCTCCCTATTTTTAGGTTTTATGAGTATGGTGATGTTCTCACCTCATTTATATGAATAGTTTGTTATGGATATATTGATGTCGATCGAAAAGGTGCGTTGCGCTTTGGCGAAGCGTTTCCTCAAGAAAAAGCAAAAGACGTATGAGGATTGGCTGGCCAAGGGCTATCGGAACCATCCGAAAGTAAGTTTTATCATCGAGTCTCACAACAAGAGTCTGGGCGTGAGACGGATTGTTCGTAAGCTCAGGGAATATCCTGATGCGGAGATCATCGTGATCGACGATGGCTCCAGTTTCGCGCATACGAGGGCTTTGGTGAAATTCCTGGACGGGGGAAATGAGTTTCTGGTCCGGGCGAACGACCTGTATGAGAACGTGATGTACGACAAGACCATCCGCTTTGCCAATGGGCGTTACGTGGTTTTGATGCAGGATGATGATGAGATCACGAGTTTGGATTGGGTGGATAAAGGTATCCGTTATTTCGAGCGTTATCCGGATATGGTGATCCTGGGTGGCTTGGATGGGCTGAATTTCGTGATTGATGAGGAGAATCGTTGGGGCTATGTGGATCAATATCCCGACAAGGCCAAAGGCGGGTTCCGTTTTGTCCATTCGGTAAACCGGGCGCCGATGCTTTTGGATCGTGATTTGTTTTTGAAGCATTTGGGGCATATAGATTTCTCGTTCGCCCCGTTCCAGTGCGATGATTGCGAATTGTGTCTCCGGGCTTGGCTGTCGGGCCTGAAGGTGGGTTGGTACGACGCGGGTTTTGAGTCTATGCTGGCCGGTGGCATGCGGATCTGGAATAAGGGATTGATCGGGGTCCAGGAGATCAAGAATCGAGGAAAATTATATGAGATGTATAAAGATCGGGTGAATGAGATTTCGGCTATGATCGTTGAGGCAAATAAATCGCTTACTAAATAAGTTTTGATTTATGATGAATCCTTCTGTTTCTGTTGTATTATGTACTTATAATGGCGTGAAATATATAGAAGAGCAGATTTCTTCTATTTTGAGGCAAACTTATCCAATCTTGGAATTGATTATTCAGGATGATTGTTCTACGGATGGTACTTATGAATTGTTGAGACGATTGGAGAGGGATAGTGAAAAGATAAGGGTATTCAGGAACGATCAGCAATTGGGGATTAACCGGAATTTCATGTCGGTTCTTCAACGGGCACAAGGGGATTATATCGCTATTTCTGATCAGGATGATATCTGGGAGTTGGATAAGATTGAGAACCAGATGAATTGTATTGGAGATAAATTGTTTTCATCGGGTTTCTCTTGTCCATTTTCTGAAAGTAAAGAGGTGACTATTTATTTTGATGATCGCATCCCGAATTATTGTCTGGAACGAGTGGTTTATGTTAGTTCTTTGGCTGGGCATACGATGCTTTTTAAAAGATCTTTTTTGGATAAACTTCCTCCTTTGGAAAAATGGTCTTCATTCTTAATGTATGATCAGTTTTTGCAGATTATAGCGGCGGCGTATGATAGCATCTCTTTTTGTGATAAGATTCTGGTGCGTCAACGGCGGCATTTGGGGGCGGCAACTTATGGGAAGCCGGAAAGTTATGAATGGACTTTATCTAATATAATGAATACGGTTCGGCGTACTTATAGGGAATATCATCAGTTAAGGCCTTTTATCCGGAATTATTTTATGCAAATAGCAGATTTGCTTAAATCGCTTCCGGAAGAGGCTGTCGCAAAAGAAAATACGATAAGGATGGCTTTGTTGCAATCCGGGCAGGTTCCATTCTCCTTCTTGAGATTGATTTGTTTCTGTGTCCGATGGAAAAAACGTATCTTGTACGCTAAACAGAAGAATGGTTTGATTGCTTTTATGAGAGCGGTTTATTTCCCGATTTCTTGTAGTGATTATTTTCGTTATATGATAAAATAAAGGATATGAAAATCCTAATTCTCAATACCGCTGAGCATACGGGTGGCGCCGCTGTTGCTGCCAATCGTCTTTTGAGGGCATTGCTTTGTTCGGGTGTATCGGCTACGATGTTGGTGCGTGATCGGGCGACGGACGATCCGGCTGTGGTTTCGCTGGATCGGGGAGCCGCGCGGCGATGGTTGAATTTCCTCTATTTTGTTTGGGAGCGGTTGGTGATTTATCTCTGTAACAGGTTGAGCAAGCGCAATCTGTTTCAGGTCTCGATCGCGAATACGGGGATTAATATCCGGCGGACAGCGGCGTTTCGTGAGGCGGACGTGATCCATATTCATTGGATAAATCAAGGCTTCTTGTCGTTGGATGAGATCGCCCGGATCATCGCTTCCGGGAAACGGGTGGTTTGGACGTTGCACGACTTGTGGCCGGCGACGGCGATCTGTCATTATCCGGGTGATTGCGTGAAATATCGGATGGGTTGCTCGGCTTGTCCGATGATGAGTGAGAATCCGCTGGTGGATTTGGCGAAGAGAGTTGCCCGGCGGAAGGGAAAGATCGATTGGCAGCGGGTGACGTTCGTGGGATGTAGCGAATGGATCGCCCGTACGGCAAGGGAAAGCGTTTGGTTGCGTGAGGCCCGTTTTGTATCGATTCCGAACCCGATCGATACGACCCTGTTTCGGCCGATTGATCGGCGTGAGGCTCGACAACGGTTGGGGCTGCCTGAGGAGAAGCGGTTAATTCTGTTCGCTGCCGCAAAGTTGTCGGATACCCGGAAAGGGGCGGCCTTCTTGTTGGAGGCTTGCCGTTTGCTGGCGGCTGAGATAGAGGGAGCGTTGGAGATTATCCTGATGGGAAGCGACGCAACGGAGCTTTCGGCCTTGTCGCCTGTTCCGGTGCGGGCTTTGGGGTATATCTCAGGAGCGGAGAAATTGGCGGAAGCCTATTCGTGTGCGGACCTGTTCGTGATTCCCTCGTTGGAGGATAACTTGCCCAATACGATTATGGAGGCGATGACCTGCGGTACGCCATGCGTCGGTTTCAGGACGGGCGGCATACCGGAGATGATCGACCATGAGGTGAATGGCTATGTGGCCGATAGTCGTGATTCAGCGGATTTGGCCCGGGGCATCGCTTGGGTCTTGCGGCATCCGGAGCCGGGGCATTTGTCGGCGGCTTGTCGGGAGAAGGTGATGAGATGCTATCAGGAGTCGGTCGTGGCGAAAAAATATATAGCTTTGTATCAGAAATTAATTCAGGAGAAAATATGAGTCATCAACCGGTATTCTCGATCATCACGGTTACTTATAACGCCGAGCGTTGGTTGGAGCGCACGATCTTGAGCGTGCTGAGCCAATCATACACGAACGTGGAATATTTGATTATCGACGGCGGTTCGAAAGACCGGACGGTCGAGATCATCCGCCAATATGCCTCGGGTTTGGCCTATTGGGTCAGCGAGCCGGATAAGGGGCTTTACGACGCCATGAACAAGGGCTTGCGGCAGGCGACGGGCGATTACCTTGTTTTTCTCAATGCGGGGGATACGTTTCATACGGCGGATACCTTGAATCAAATAGTGAATGGTTTGCAGAGGCGGAAAAGCCTGCCCGACGTGATCTATGGGGAGACCCGGATTGTCGACGCTGAGGGAAAGTCGCTGGGAATGCGACGGCTGAAAGCGCCCAGGCGGCTGACATGGAAAAGCTTCAAGATGGGTATGCTGGTTTGTCACCAGTCGTTTTACGCCAGGCGGGAGATCGCGCCTCTTTATGACCTGTCGTATCGCTACTCGGCCGATTACGATTGGTGCTTGCGTTGCCTGAAATCTGCACGGTCGGTATATAACGCCCGGACGGTGCTCTCCGATTTTCTGGAGGCGGGCCTGAGCACGACCAACCGGAAGGCCTCTTTGCGAGAGCGTTATGAGATCATGTGCCGTTATTACGGGAAGTTCCAGACGATCCTGTTGCACGGCTGGTTCGCCATCCGTTTCTATTGGGCGAAATGGGTGCGGGGAAGAGTATAATAATTAAATAATGTATAGTATATGCGGGAAATCATGAGAAAATGGGGGAAGCACGTGGTGGCTCTCCTCCTGTTTTTAGGGTTGACGGTGGTCTATTTCTCGCCGGCGGTCTTCGAGGGGAAGACGATTCGCCAGGCGGACAACGAGAAGGCGACCGGAATGGGTAACAGCCAGATGGCGGAGTATGAGAAGACGGCCGAGCCGGGCGAATTCAGTGTCTGGTCGGACGCGATGTTTGGCGGTATGCCTTACGTGTCGGGCTATGGCAATCCGGCGCCCAAGTTGCCGAGCTACCTGTGGCTCGAGGCACCCTTGAAAGGTCTGGGTTATTACGATGCCGGCATGGTCTTTACGGGCCTGGTCTGTTTTTATATCCTGATGTGTGTCATGGGCGTGAATGTCTGGCTGGCCATCGCCGGGTCGATCGCTTTCGCCTTGGCCTCCTATAACTTGATCATCATTGAGGCGGGCCATATCACGAAGGCTTATGTGATCGCCTATATGCCGTTGACGTTGGCGGGTATGGCGTTGCTGTTCAAGCGGAAACATCTGTGGGGGGCCGTGGTCTTCCTGCTCGGTATCGCGCTCTCGATCGGTAATACGCACGTGCAGATCACCTATTATCTTCTGTTGCTTTGCTTCTTTATCTATTTGGGTTATTTGGTGCGGATGATCCGCTCGAAAGAGCTGCCCGAGCTGTTGAAGACGACGGCGATCATGGTGGGTTGCGTGATCCTGGCTGTTTTGCCGAACGCGCAGAATATGTATGCGCAGTGGGATCTGGGCAAGAGCTCGATCCGTGGGGCGACGGAGCTGACCACGACGACACCGGCAGGCGAGAAGATCTCTTCCGGCTTGGATAAGGATTACGCTTTTGCCTGGAGTTACGGCAAGGGCGAGCTGCTGACGCTCCTGGTACCCAACGCCTATGGTGGCGGCTCGGGCGGAATGCTCGATTCCAGCTCGGCGCTCTATCAGGAGTTGCGTAACCGTGGCGCGCAGGTGGGCAAGGAGGTACAGGCTCCGACCTATTGGGGTGAGAAGAGCTTTACCTCGGGACCGGTCTATTTCGGGGCCGTTGTCTGCTTCCTGTTCGTATTGGGTATGTTCGTCGTGCGCGACGCGATGAAGTGGTGGCTGTTCGCGGGTGGCGTTTTCCTGACGCTCCTGGCTTTGGGTCGCAACTTCGATTCTTTCAACGATTTCATGTTCCATTATTTGCCGATGTACAATAAGTTCCGGACGGTCGAGATGGCGCTCGTCATCCCCGGACTGGTGGTGCCGATCGTCGGGATCTGGGGCTTGGGCGAGATCTTCGGCGGGAAGGTGGACGACGCCCTGCTGAAGCGGGGATTGATCGGCGCGTTGGCCATCACGGGGGGGCTGGCCCTGATCCTTTGGTTGGTGCCGAGCCTCTTCCTTGATTTCCGCTCCTCCTACGACGCGCACTATCAATTGCCGGACTGGTATTATAACGCTTTGTTGATCGACCGCGAGGCCTTGGCCTCGGCCGACGCGATGCGCTCGTTGCTGTTCATCATCCTGGGCGCCGCCTTGATGTTCTGGTATTTCACCTCCAAGAACCGCGAGAAGCTGGTGCCGGTCGTCTCGATCGGTTTGCTTGTATTGACGCTGGTTGACCTCTGGACCGTCGACAAGCGTTACCTCAGCGACAAGAATTTCGGGACGCAGAAGGCGGTCGATGTCTATAAGGAGTCGGTGGCCGATCAGGCGATCCTGAAGGATACGGATCTCTCTTATCGGGTGCTGAATCTGAATAACCCGTTTGCCGAGACCAACACCTCGTTCTATCATCATTCGATCGGGGGCTATCACGCGGCGAAGTTGCGTCGCTACCAGGAGCTGATCGACCATCGCTTGCAGGGCGAGATCAACTCGATCATCGGCGCCTTCCAGAACGCTACGGGGCCGGAGGACATCGTGCGGGCGCTGGCCGCTTGCCCTTCGTTGAATATGCTGAACACCCGCTACCTGATCTATAATCCGGAGCAACCGCCGATCCGCAACCCGTTCGCCGATGGCAATGCCTGGTTCGTCGGTGGTTTGCGGATGGTGAAGAATGCCGACGAGGAGATCGCCGCTCTTGATGCGCTGAATCCGTTGGCCGAGGCGGTGGTCGATGAGCGGTTCGCCGAGCTGGTCGAGGGCTATACGCCCGCGCTCGACTCAACGGCGACCATCACGCTCGAGGCTTATCGCCCCAATCGGTTGACCTATAAGACGAAGGCTGACACGGAGCAGCTCGCGGTCTTCTCGGAGATCTATTACGCTCCGGGCTGGCAGGCGACGATCGATGGCCAGCCGGCCGATCATTTCCGGGCCGACTGGATCCTGAGGGCGATGCGGGTGCCCGCTGGCGAGCATACGATTGTCTTCGAGTTCCGCCCGCAAGCCTATGTGACGGCGGCCTACATCTCTTCCTACAGCTCGTTCCTGATCCTGCTGATGCTGGTCGGCGCCGTGGGCTGGACGGTCTGGAAGCGTCGTCAGGAGGCTCGACAGGGCGACGCTGAATAGGCGGCTGGATAGGGGCTGCCCCTTTTGGGGGGTGGGCATTTGGAATATCGGTATATTCAGCCCGTCGTGTGTTGTCTTTGGGCAGAATATCGGTATATTCAGCCCGTCGTGTGTTGTCTTTGGGCAGAATATCGGTATATTCAGCCCGTCGTGCGTCGTTTTTGGGCAGAATATCGGTATATTCAGCCCGTCGTGCGTCGTCTTTGGGCAGAATATCGGTATATTCAGCCTGTCGTGTGTTGTCTTTGGGTAGAATATCGGTATATTCAGCCCGTCGAGTGTTGTCTTTGGGTAGAATATCGGTATATTCAGCCCGTCGTGTGTTGTCGCGGACCAGAAAATAACTATTTTCCGGTCCGCTACCTTATTTATAGAATGTCTTTTGGAAGGCGGAATACTCATCCTTGCCCCGGACGACTCGCTGCCAGAAGGCGGAAAGGAAACCGCTGCCGTAGCCCAGCAGCTGGATGAACGAGGCGATGATGGCGAGCGTCCCGATCCGCGGGCTGCGGTTCGTCAGCGAGGCGTCGATCCCGATCAGCAGGGCGTAAACCACGAGTGGGAGCAGGGCCCATGGGCAAACCAACGCGCCGAGCAGCAGCACGAGGCAACCGAGCGTGAAGACCGCCGGCAGGAGATGCACCACCTTCAGCGAGTCGGGGTATTTCTTGTAGAGGTTGATCCGAGCGATCCCGAAATTATAGACCTGGCGGTAGAACTTGCGCCAGTCGGTGCGCCGCTTGTGATAAACCCAGGCGGAAGGGAAGAGGCAGACCTTATAGCCGCCCTTGAAGAGGCGGATACTGAAGTCGATGTCCTCGCCGAACCGCATCCGCGAGAAGCCGTTCAGGGTACGGAACACCTCGGCCCGGATGCCCATGTTGAAACTGCGGGGATAGAACTTGTCCATCTTCTTCTTGCCGCCCCGGATGCCGCCGGTGGTGAAGAAGGAGGTCATCGCGTAGTTGATGGCCTTCTGCACGTCGGTGAAATCGTCGGAGGCCTTGTCGGGGCCACCGAAGGCGTCGGCGCCCGTCTGGGCGATCTCGTCGCGGACGGCCTGGATATAGCCCGGCGGCAGGACGCAGTCGGAGTCGAGAACGATCAGGTAATCGCCCTTGCTCTCGCGGGCGCCCACGTTGCGGGCGTTGCCCGGTCCGCCGTTGGGGATGCGGATGTAGTGGATATCAAGCCGGTCGCGGTAATGGTCGGCCACCTCGTCGGAGGCGATGGTCGAGCCATCCTCGACGATCACCACCTCGAAGCCCCGCGCCGTCTGCCGGGTGAGGCTCTCCAGCAGCTCCTCCACCTCGTTCGGGCGGTTGAAGACGGGGATGATCAGGGAGATTGAGGGCTTGTCCATGGCTTACCGGAGGATATCGTATTTGACCAACCCGATCTTATGCAGGAAATAGCGGACGGAGACCTTCAGGACGCCCAGCCCGTAGATGGTACTGTTCTTGATGTTGATGGATGAGGCCTCCTTGAAATATTTCGTCGGGCAGGTGATCTCGGCGATCTCGTAGCCCTTGTCGCAGATCTGGGCGATGATCTCGTTGTCGAAGATGAAGTTGTCCGACAGGCGGTTGAAATCGACGCTGCGCAGCACCTTGCCCGAATAGGCCCGATAGCCGGTATGGTATTCCGCCAGCTTGTTGCCCATCAGCAAGTTTTGGAAGAAGGTGAGGCCGCGGTTGGCGATATACTTGTAGATCGGCATGCCTCCTTTCAATGCGCCCTTACCCAAAATACGGGAGGCGAAGACCACCTCATAAACCCCGTTGGCGATGAGGTAGATCATGGACTGCAGGAGGAGCGGCGTGTATTGGTAGTCGGGATGGAGCATCACGACAATGTCCGACCCGATCTCGAGCGCCTTGTTGTAGCAGGTCTTCTGGTTGCCGCCGTAGCCTTTGTTCTTATCGTGCTTGATGACATATTTGATGCCCAGTTGCTTGGCCACCTCGACCGTGTTGTCGCGGCTGCAGTCGTCGACCAGGATGACGTTGTCGACGATGTCGAACGGGATCTCGTCGTAAGTTTGTTTCAGCGTCTTCTCCGCATTGTAGGCGGGAAGGACGATGGTTACTTTCAAGTTCTTTACCATGATGTTTTTTTACTGTTTATTTCCGAATTTGGCTTGTGCCTTCTCCCGCTCGAACCGGAGCAGGTAGGTATCCGGGTTCTTTAAATGGATCATGACCGGGAAAAGCTCCGGGTTGTTCTCGATCGCGGGGAAGAGGTAACGGGGTGTCGAGCTGAAACCGAGCTGCTCGAGCACGACGTAATCGACCTTCGCCTCGACCATGTCGCGGATGAGCTGGGCTTGGTCTTCCGTCCAGCTGTACATCGTCACGGCCGTCTTGCTATACATATAGAAGAGCTCCGGCTTGCGCGAGCAGACCACCGTATTGGCGGGCAACCGCTTGCGTACCTCCTTGGCGATCGTAAAGAAGTTCTGGTAGTTGGGCGGATAGGGCATCTTGTTCATCCGGTGCAGCGTCTCCAGTTGCGGATAGGCGAACCCGGCGACGACAAGCAGCAGGAGCCAGGGCGAGAAGCCCTTGATTGGCGTGAACCGCTTGAGCGCCCAGCTGATGGCGACCCAAAGCCCGATCAGGAGGCTTACCTCGAGGAAGGGCAGCAGGGGCGTCGTGTAACGGTTACCGCTCGGGGTGCTGAACAACGAGATGACGCCGAATGTCGCTACGGTATAGGCCATGAACAGCCATTTGTAACGGCCCAGTCGCCACATGCCGATGCCGATCAACCCGAAGAGGAGGATCGCCACGATCCATTCGCCCACCGTGGTTGCCGTGTCGTAGTTGACATCCATGTAGGGCAGGATGGAGTTGGGGATCGCCTTCGTCAGCAACATCTGGAAGGTCTCGAAGAAACGGCCGATGATGCCGCCCAGATCGAGTGTGCCCTCCTCAGGTCGCCAATGGTTCGAGGAGGCGATCATGTCGATATAGCGGCTCTGCTCCAGGCCTTGCAGCTTGTTGCGCAACATCCAGGGCAACAGGCAGACCGCGAAACCTCCGGCGAAGGCGAGTGTCTCCTTCCACCGCTTGGTCAGCAGGAGATAGCACAGGATCGCCGCGATAAGGGCGATGCCTTGCGTCCGGATATGATAATTGAAGGCGGCGGTCACGATAGCGAGATAGAAAAAGGGCTCACGCCAGAAGGGTCGCTCCGACTCGTCCGCCTTGTAAAGGAAGCAACAGGCCAATACCGAGGTGAAGAGGAACGAGGTCTCGCTCATCATCATCGTCGCGAAGTGCAGTACCTGATAGTTGACCAGCACCGCCGCCGAGGCGACGAACGCCAACGGCTGCGACACGCCCCGTCGCTCGACGAAGAGGAACAGCAGCAGGGCACTTCCCAAAAGGAAGAGCCCGTTGAGTACCTTCTGCGGGAAGAAGCTGTCCGTAAAGAATCGGATAATCGACATCAACAGGGGATAACCCGGCGGAAAAACATTCGACGGGTTATGCGCCGCGTTCGTGATGTCCGCGTAACCATGCCCCCCGGCGATCGAGGTCGACAGCATGTAGTAGGTGCAGTTGTCGCCGTTCATATCCAGCTTTTCGTTGAATATGTAGGAGAACGCCAGCACGAACAGCAGTGTCAGCCCGGCGAGGTAGAGCAGGCGATTGCCCGATAATTGGCCCTTTTCCATGATCGCGAGCGATTAATTAATAGCGATAGAAATCTGCCTTGTAAGGACCCTCGACCGGAACACCGATATAATCGGCCTGTTTCTGGGTCAGCTTCGTCAGCTTGACGCCGATCCGATCCAGGTGCAGGCGGGCGACCTCCTCGTCCAGGTATTTGGGGAGGCGGTAAACACCGATCTCATAGTCCTTCTGCCAGAGGTCCATCTGCGCCAGGACCTGGTTCGTGAATGAGTTGCTCATGACGAACGACGCGTGGCCCGTCGCGCAGCCGAGGTTCACGAGGCGTCCCTCCGCCAGGAGGAAGATCGAGTGCCCGTCGGGGAAGGTGTACTTGTCCACTTGGGGCTTGATGTTCAGGTGGGCGATACCCGGATAGTTCACCAGCTTGTCGACCTGGATCTCGTTGTCGAAGTGGCCGATGTTGCAGACGATCGCCTGGTCCTTCATCTGCTCCATGTGCTCGATACGGATGATGTCGCAGTTGCCGGTGGTCGTCACGAAGATGTTGCCCTCTTTCAGGGCCTCCTCCATGGTGGTCACCTCATAGCCCTCCATGGCCGCTTGCAGGGCGCAGATCGGGTCGATCTCGGTCACCAGCACCCGGGCGCCGTAGGAGCGCATCGACTGGGCGCAACCTTTGCCCACGTCGCCATAACCGGCCACGACGACCACCTTGCCCGCGATCATCACGTCGGTCGCGCGCTTGATGCCGTCGGCCAGCGACTCGCGGCAGCCGTAGAGGTTGTCGAACTTCGATTTCGTCACCGAGTCGTTCACGTTGATGGCCGGGATCAGCAACTCGCCGCGCTCCATCATCTGGTAGAGGCGATGGACGCCGGTGGTCGTCTCCTCCGAGACGCCGCGCATCTCGGCGATCGTGCGGTGCCAGCGGGTCGGGTCTTCGGCGAGGATCCGGTTCAGCGTGTCGAGGACGCACTGCTCCTCATGGTTCTGTCCTATGCGATGGATCGTCTCCGGATCATTCTCGGCACGATAACCCATGTGCAGGAGCAACGACGCGTCGCCGCCATCGTCGACGACCAGGTGCGGCCCCTTGCCGTCGGGGAAGCGGAGCGCCATCTCGGTGCACCACCAGTATTCCTCGAGACTCTCGCCTTTCCAGGCGAAGACAGGTACGCCCGTGGCCGCGATCGCCGCCGCCGCATGATCCTGTGTAGAGAAGATGTTGCAACTTGCCCAACGGACGTCGGCGCCCAGGGCGACCAGCGTCTCGATCAGGACGGCGGTCTGTATCGTCATGTGGAGCGACCCGGTGATGCGCGCTCCCTTCAGCGGCTGCTGGCCGGCATATTTCTGGCGGAGCGCCATCAAGCCCGGCATCTCGTGCTCTGATATCTCAATCTCTTTGCGGCCGAACTCGGCCAAGCCCATATCGGCCACCTTATAAGGCAGGTCGGAAGGAAATAATGGTGTCATAAACTCGTCTTTCTGTTGATTTTGCCGCGAAGATAGCCTTTTTGCGGCATTTTCCTCCCGCTTTTGTTTTGTTTTCTCATTTTTATCCCTACCTTTGGCAGCGAACTAAAAGTTAAACTATTATGAACGCTTCTGGATTAAACAACACATTAACCTCTTTTATCATGAATCCTTTGGGGAAACATGATAATTTCTTAGCAAGCAAGCAAGCAAGCAAGCAAGCAAGCAAGCAAGTCTATAATTTTGTAATAAGATACCTCAAGAAGCCCGGACAGGGAGCGGCGAGCTCTCTGGCCGGGCTTCTTCTGCTCTTATGCCTGCTCCTTTGCCCGATGGCGGCGTGGGGGCAAACGAATTGGATAGACGAGGCGAATACGGATTGGTACGATGATAACTCAGGAGCTACCGAGTTCACCATCTCCACCCCTGCCCAACTGGCGGGCTTGGCGAAGTTGGTGAATGGCGGAAACGACTTCAGTGGCAAGACCATCAATCTGGACGCCGATATTCGGTTGAACGATACTTCCGGTTGGGAGAGCTGGGAAACTACTCCCCCTAAATACTCATGGACTCCGATAGGCACGCTACAAAATCAATTCTACGGTACCTTCGATGGGCAGGGGTATACGGTTAGCGGTATTTATATCTCAGGTGATCAATATCAAGGCCTTTTCGGCGTGGTGCGCGACGGTACAATAAAAAACCTCACCGTGGCGGAAAGCTATATTTATGGAAATTTAGCTGTTGGCGGCGTCGTTGGATATAACGCTGGTCAGGTATTGAATTGCTCGAATAGCGGCACGGTGATCGGGAGCACGAGAAGTAATAATGTCGGTGGCGTCGTTGGATATAACAACACTGGTCAGGTATCGAACTGCTCGAATAGCGGCACGGTGGAAGGCCTCTTGTATATCGGTGGCGTCATAGGGTCTAATCATAATGGCACGGCATCGTACTGCTCGAATATCGGCACGGTGAGAGGCGGCGACGACTGGTTTGTCGGTGGCGTCGTTGGAGTTAGATTCAGTGCAAACGTATCGAACTGCTACTACTTGGAAGGTACTTGCGACAAGGGTGTTGGCGGTGGTAGCGGCACAACAGAAAATGTTGAGATGAAAACCGAAGCAGAATATAAGAGCGGCGAGGTGGCTTTCCTGCTGCAAGACGGTCAGGCGGAGCAAATCTGGGGGCAGAAACTGGGTGAAGGTGGAGATTCTTTCCCCGTGATAGGCGGCCCAAGGGTAGTAAAGGTTGATGATGATGTTTATAAGAACGCCTATACGCTTACAATTAATCTTAATCAACCTGAAAATGGTACGATAAGCGCAAAGGTAAACGAGACACCGATCAATAGTGGAGATTTTGTGGCAGAAGGCACGACCGTCATCCTTATCGCCGAAGCGGAAGATGGCTACGAGTTCGACAGTTGGTCAGTGACGGATGCGGACAACAATGAGGTGGCGGTAACAAATAATACCTTCACGATGCCCGCCAACAACGTGACGGTTACGGCGACCTTTAAGGAGAAAACAGAACCCGATCCGGAGCCAATTTATTACATAATTACGGTGGATGATATGACGAATGGTGAGGTAACCGCTTCGCCTGTAACAGCGAAGGAGGGTGAGAATGTAACACTTACGGTCAATCCATATTCAGGTTATGAGTTGGGGAGTTTGAGCGTGACGGATGCGGACAACAAGGAGGTGACGGTAACAAATAATACCTTCACGATGCCCGCCAGCGACGTGACGGTTACGGCGACCTTTAAGGAGAAAACAGAACCCGATCCGGGACCAACTTATTACACAATTACAGTGGATGATAATATGACGAATGGTCAGGTAACCGCTTCGTCCGCAACAGCGGAGGAGGGTGAGAATGTAACACTTACGGTCAATCCAGATTCAGGTTATGAGTTGTGGAGTTTGAGCGTGACGGATGCGAATGGAGGGTCTGTGCCAGTGAATAACTATACCTTCACGATGCCCGCCAGCGACGTGACGGTTACGGCGACCTTTAAGGAGAAAACAGAACCCGATCCGGGACCAACTTATTACACAATTACAGTGGATGATAATATGACGAATGGTCAGGTAACCGCTTCGTCCGCAACAGCGGAGGAGGGTGAGAATGTAACACTTACGGTCAATCCAGATTCAGGTTATGAGTTGTGGAGTTTGAGCGTGACGGATGCGAATGGAGGGTCTGTGCCAGTGAATAACTATACCTTCACGATGCCCGCCAGCGACGTGACGGTTACGGCAACCTTTACGGAAATTATCCCCGAACCCGAGCCCACCTATTTCACCCTCGACTTCGACGATCACCCCTGCGAGGGCGTGACGCTGAACAGCAACCTGACCGCCGTCGAGGAGGGTGGCACGCTCTACCTCTACGTCGAGAAGGAGGACGAGACATTATACGATTACGATGATATGCGGATCTACGCCAAGCGTGGCGCGAACGCCGACTGGGAGGAGCTGACGGAAGACCCCAACCGCCCCGGCGTCTATCCGATTGAGCGTATCTGGACCGACATCTTCATCAAGGTAGAGGGCGTGACCCCGATCGACCCGCCGACCGCCATCGCGGGCGTCGAGACCCTTCGGATCTACGCCGCCGATGGCCTCCTCCACGTCGAGATCCCGACCCGCCAGCGGGTAACGATTGTCTCGATGGCCGGCGCCCTCATCGCCGACGGCGAGCAGGAAGGCGCGCGGATCTATCGGGATCTCAACGCGGGCATCTATATTGTTCGCGTCGGGGATTACGCGACGAAGGTTCGGGTGGAGTGAGGTTGACCTCCTCTGCCCCCGTTTAACTCCCTCACCCCTTCGGGGAGCTCCCCCTTCAAAAGGGGGAGCGGGTTTAATAGTATCTGTCACTATCTTTCTCCCCCTTTTGAAGGGGGAGATGCCCAACGGGCAGAGGGGGTGCAGAGGGGGTAAAAGTCGTTTAGCCGTGAGTCGCCGCATGAAGCGCGGACCTCTGTCGGGTTATCGTGTAACGTTAGAGTAATAATATTGGTATATCATTAATCATTAAACATTTAAGTATTATGGCAAAGATTATCTTAAACGCGGACCTGTACGACAACGTACTGACTCCCGAGCCGGGCGATTACACCGCCAAGCCGGTCATTACCGGCACGTATCACAACACGGACATCGCCGCTGATATCGTGGCGGAGCGCACCGAGTACCGCCAGGAGACCATTGAGAACATCCTCACGCTGGCCGACAAGAAGAAGGTGCGGGCCATCGCGAGCGGCAAGAGCCTCGTCGACGGCGTGGGGCAGTGGCTGCTCAACCTCTCCGGCCCGTTCGAGGGCGAGTCGCCCCGCTTCGACCCGGAGAAGCACCGCGTCGGCGTCACCTTCACCCCCGGCAAGGCGCTGCTGGAGGCGCTGAAGGAGATCACCTTCAACCTGAACATGGCGACCACCGGCCCGGTCATCAACCAAGTGACCGACGTGCGCACCCAGAGCGTGAACGGCCAGATCACGCCGGGCAAGAACATCGTCATCAGCGGGGTGAACATCCTCTTGAAGGGCAGCGACCCGTCGGTGGGCATCTACTTCACGAAAGATGAGGCGGATGCCCAGCCGGTGAAGGTGGAGTACTTCTCCCGCAGCACAAACACGGAACAGATCGTGGAGGTGCCCGACAGCCTCGCCGATGGGCAGTATTACCTGAGCGTCACCACGCAGGCGGGCGCCAATTACCAACTACTGAAGACGCCGCGCACGTATCGCTTCCCCATCCTGCTCACCGTTGGCGATGAGACGGGCGGCGGCGGTACTCCCGGCGAGGTTTAATCGCGCCTCTCCCCCTATCATAGAGCCTCCTCTATGCCCGTACGGAGTGCCTCGTCTCTTACCCATCATAGACGAGGCTCTCTTACCCGTCATAGATGAGGCTCTCTTATTCATCATAGACGGGGCCCTCTTACCTGTCATAGACGAGGCTCTATGAATATACCATTGAAAAAATGTTAAAATACAGGCCAAGGCCAATCGGATCGCGATCCGATTGGCCGGGATTGTTCATGCAGGCTGGAGGCCTGCGATCTTATAGCGTAGGGCATCGCCCTACGACACTGTGGGTATTCCCTTTTTATCAAGCCCTGAAGGGGCGGAACAAGAAGATGGTATCATCTGTTCCGCCCCTTCAGGGCTTTAATGGAAAAAGAGGTTATTTTTCCCCAGGGCGTTGCCCTGGGCTATAGTGTTTAAGGCTTTCAGCCTATATTGATGCGGATTCGCGAACCCTATTGGACGGCAAAAGGACGCACGGGCCGTGCGTCCCTACAGGGGAGGCACGTGTGCCGTTGCCTTATGCCGGCGTGATGCCCTTCTCCTGGAGGAGCTTCAGGCCGAGATCCTTCAACTTGAACTTCTGGATCTTGCCGCTGCCGGTCATTGGGAAGGTATCGACGATGAAGACATACTTCGGGATCTTGTGGCGGGCGATCTTGCCACGGCAGAAATCCTTGACCTCCTCTTCGGTGAGGTGGGCACCCTCGCGGCAGATAATGAAGGCACCGACCTCCTCACCATATTTCTTCGAGGGGACAGCGGCTACCTGCACATCTTTCACCCCTTGCAGGTGATAGAGGAACTCCTCGATCTCGCGGGGATAGATGTTCTCGCCGCCGCGAATGATCATATCCTTGATACGCCCCGTGATGCGGTAGTTGCCCTGTTCATCCTTGATGCCCAAGTCGCCACTGTGAAGGAAGCCATCCTTGTCGATCACCTCGGCGGTGGCTTCGGGGTTGTTGTAATAGCCCTTCATCGTATTGTAGCCGCGGTTGCACATCTCGCCCTGTACGCCGACGGGGCATTCCTCGCCTGTCTCGGGATCGATCACCCGTACCTCCGTAAATTCGTAATCCCGGCCGACGGTCGTGTAGCGTACTTCCGCCGGGTCGTCGATTCGCGAGTGCGTCATGCCCGGAGAGGCCTCCGTCAAGCCATATACGCTCGTCACCCGCATATGCATTTTCTCCTCGACCTGACGCATCAGCTCGATGGGGCAGAGTGAGCCCGCCATGATGCCGGTACGCAGCGAGGTGAGGTCGAACATCGAGAACATCGGGTGGTTCAGCTCGGCGATGAACATTGTCGGCACGCCATAGAGAGCGGTGCAGCGTTCCTTGTGAACCGAGGCCAGGACCACGAGCGGGTCGAACTTCTCGACCATCACTTGCGTACATCCATGCGTCAGGACATTCATCGAGGCCAGGACCACGCCGAAACAGTGGAACAGGGGAACACAACAGCAGAGCTTGTCGTCTGCCGTGAACTTCATGTGCTCTCCCGTCAGCAGGCCGTTGTTCGTAATGTTGTAGTGGGTGAGCATCACGCCTTTCGGGAAGCCTGTCGTGCCCGAGGTGTATTGCATGTTGACCACGTCATGGCAGCTGACCTCGCGTTTGGCCGCCTCCAGGCGGTCGTCACTGATGTTCTCGCCCAGCAGGAGCAATTCCGGCGTGTTGTACATCCCGCGGAATTTCTCTTGCCCGATATAGACCACGTTCTTCAACTTGGGGAAACGGGCGCTTTTCAGGTAGCCGCGCTGCGAGTCCCTCAGTTCAGGCAGCATGGTATAGACCATGTCGATGTAGCTGCCATCGAAGACGCCATCGGTGATGCACATCGTATGGATGTCGGCATTTCCGACCAGGTACTCCAGCTCGTTTTGCTTGTAGTTGGTGTTGATCGTTACCGCCACCGCGCCGATTTTCGCCGCCGCGTAGAGGAATGTCAGCCAGTCGGGCACGTTGGTCGCCCAGATGCCGACGTGTGTCCCGTGATGGACGCCGATTGACAGCATGCCCTTCGCCATGCGATCCACCCGCTCATTGAATTGTTTCCATGTGAAACGCAGGTCGCGGTCCGAGTAGACGATGTATTCCTTGTCGGGCGTTGTCTGGGCCCAATGCTCCAGCCACTGCCCTAATGTTTTTTCTTGCAGTTCCATTTGTTTACGGGTTTTGAGTTCGGTTTATCAGAATGGGGTATAGACAACGCCGAGGATACGGGCCTCGCAACCTGGCGCGGCATGTACGTGATGCGATACGATCGAGTCGTAATAGATGCTGTCGCCCTCTTCGAGCAGGTAGCGGTTCTTGCCATAGATAATCTCGAGTACGCCACTCATGACGTAGATGAACTCCTCGCCCTCATGAGATGATGGGATGAATTCCACACCCTCGGCAGTCGGCTCGACGTCGATCAGGAAGGGTTCCATATGACGACCCGACTTGTCTTGCGCCAGCGAGTGATATTCCATGAACTTATTTTCGGTCGTCGCGTTGTTGGTGAAGTCGATGCTGTTGTTCTCGTAACTGTCTTTCTTGCGATTGACGACAGGACCCAGCTCCGTTTGGTCATCCAGGAAAGTGCCCAGGCGAACACCCAGAACGCGAGCGATCTTGATCAGTGGTGCCAGCGAGGGGAAGTCGATATCGCTCTCAATTCGTTCGATTTGCTCTTTTTTCAATCCCGAACGCTCGGCGACCTCATCGATGGTCAGTTGCTTGGATTCTCGTATGCTTTTAATCTTGTTTCCGATGATTTTGTTGTTTCCCATGTCTATCTTATATTTTTCAGTTGGATTTTTGTTTATTATTTTATTGGTGTCTTTCCCATTTTTCTTGGAAAATAACGTCGCGAAAATAGTGATTAATTTAATATAAAAAGAAAATATGGGATAAAAGTTCTGTTTTATCGCAAAAAACTTTTTATTTCATGAAAAATGAAATCATACGGTTGGGGAAATGGTAAAATGGAATAGTTTTCAAATGGCGCGAAACGTGCGGCAGGGTCGTCCGGGGACTTCGCGCCCGGCGCGAAACGTGCGGCAGGGTCGTCCGGAGACTTCGCGCCCGGCGCGAAACGTGCGGCAGGGTCGTCCGGGGACTTCGCGGCCGGCGCGAAACGCTCGGCAGGGTCGTCCGGAGACTTCGCGGCCGGCGCGAAACGTGCGGCAGGGTCGTCCGGGGACTTCGCGGCCGGCGCGAAACGTGCGGCAGGGTCGTCCGGAGACTTCGCGGCCGGCGCGAAACGCTCGGCAGAGTCGTCCGGAGACTTCGCGCCTCCTGGAACTTTTACTGTGGATCGTTGGGCTTAATATTTAAAGCTGCCGCCTCCAAGAAACTCACGCAGGAGTGAAGTGCCGGGCAGCGCGCCCTCATTAAGATAATTAAAATACTTAAGGAAACGGAGCAGGCGGTAAGCCTCGGCATTGGCTGGACTGTTTTCCATGACCTCCGAAAGGATCGGCTCCGCGTATTTGCGAAGAGCGGCCAGCTCGTAAAGCATGGCGCTGTTGAACATGGCATCCGCGTTCTCCTGGAAGGGGAAAATCCACTTGTCCTCGCCGGCCCGAACGCTTGGCCAGCGTTGTATGGTCTGCTCGGCCGAGTAGCCGCGGAAGCGGTAATCGCGGATGATGCGACGTAGGAGTCGGTTGTCGGTCGTTGGGATCCAGTTATGGTTATCGAGCGAGATAGTGGTCAGCACGGAGACATAGATCCGGTACTTATAATGATCGTCTATAAAGGAGGTCAACTCCGGGTTAAGGCCGTGGATACCCTCCATAATGAGGATGGAGTTGTCGTACATCCTCAGCCGGCGACCCTTATAAATTCGCTTGCCGGTCTCGAAATTGAATGAAGGGAGGTCGATCTCCTCGCCAGCCAGCAGCTTCTTGATGTCCTGGTTGAAGTAAGGCAGGTCGAGGGCATAAAGCGACTCGAAATCATATTCGCCATTCTCATCAAGCGGTGTATCCTCGCGATTGAGGAAATAGTCGTCGAGCGAGATCCCGATCGGATGGATAAGATTGGTGATAAGCTGTACCTCGAGCCGTTTGCAGAAGGTCGTCTTGCCGGACGACGACGGGCCGGAGATGAGTACGATACGCACGCCATCGTGATAACGGCTCGCGATTTCCTCGGCAATCTTGGCGACCTGTTTCTCCTGCATCGCTTCCGAGACGAGAACAATCTCTTGGGCCATTCCTTTCTGGATGGCGATGTTGAGATCCCCCACGTTGTTGAGTCCTACCGTACGCTGAAGGGTCAGATGCTCCTTATAGGCGTTAAACATCTTATCCTGCTTGATGATGGGCTCGATCTCGTCGGGCTTATCGAGGCGCGGCACCCGAAGCAGGAGGCCGTTGGCATAGGGAACAAGGTCAAACAGGGGCACATAGCCAGTCGATGGGGTCAGGCAGCCATAGAAAAAGTTAACGTACCCGTCGAGCTCATAATAAGAGGTATAGATCATGCCCGCGGTCTCGATCAGCCGGGCCTTATCTTCCATGCCGTTCGCTTTAAGATAGCGGACAGCCTCTTCGGTGCGCATGTGCTTGTGCTCGAATGGCAGGTCCGCCTCGATCAGGTCGCGCATCCTGGCCTTGATCCGGTCGATAGACTCCGTCGTGAGCGGGCGCTCGTCTTCGATGACCGCGTAATAACCCTTCGACACCGGATGCTCGAGGAAGAGCGTAGCCGAGGGAAGGACATCGTGAACCGCCTTCGAGAAGATGAAACAGAGCGCACGGACATAGGTGCGTTGCCCCGACGACTGGGTATAGTCGACAAACTCGACATCCTTGTCTTGCCAGCACCGGAAGGTCAAACCTTCAGTCTTATTGTTCACTTGCGCGTTCATCGGCCGTGTCGCGAGAGGCTCATCAACGGCCTCATAGATATCCAACAAAGAGGAGCCGATAGGCACCTCCACCAGCTTATGATTATTCTTGCAGTAAATAGAGATCGTGTTAAGCATAGATACTAAAATGATTTTTGTTAAATTTGTCCCCTAAGTTAGGAATATAAATCGGATCTATTATCCAAGTTAAACGTAATTTAAATGGACTACTCTTTTTTTGATTTACTGCGCCTGCTCGGGGCATTAGGGCTTTTTTTGTATGGCATGAAGATCATGAGTGAGGGTTTACAGAAACTCGCGGGCGACAGTTTACGTCGGATCCTGACCGCCATGACCTCGAACCGTGTGGCGGGCGTTTTGACCGGCATGCTGATCACCGCCCTTATCCAATCCTCATCCGCGACGACCGTTATGGTCGTGAGTTTCGTGAACGCCGGCCTTTTGAGCTTGACGCAAGCTATTGGCGTCATTATGGGCGCCAACATTGGCACGACGGTAACCGCCTGGATTATCTCGGCGTTGGGTTTCAAGGTGGATATATCCGCTTTCGCGTTGCCCTTCCTGGCATTTGCCTTCCCGCTATTCTTCTCCGGAAAGAGCTCCCGCAAGTCGATCGGCGAGTTTATATTCGGTTTCTCGTTCCTGTTTATGGGGCTTGAGGGGTTGAAAGCCAATGCTCCTAACCTGGAGGCCAATCCCGAAATGTTGGCCTTCGTCCAGAATTACGCGGACATGGGTTTCTTCTCGATCATTCTTTTCCTGTTTATTGGCGCCATATTGACCATGATCGTCCAGGCCTCGGCCGCCACGATGGCGATAACACTCATCATGTGCGCGAATGGTTGGATCGACTACCATCTGGGAGTCGCCCTCGTGCTGGGGGAAAATATCGGTACGACGATCACGGCCAATCTCGCCGCATTGACGGGAAATACGCAAGCGCGCCGTGCCGCCCTGGCCCATTTGATGTTTAACTTGTTCGGGGTGTTTTGGGTCTTGGTGGTTTTCTATCCGTTTACGGGGGCAGTCTCTTGGTTCGTGACGGACGTTATGCATGTCTCTGATCCGGCGGTTGCCGTTTCTTTCAAGCTGGCCGCTTTCCATTCCGCGTTTAACATCAGTAACACGTTGATCATGATCTGGTTCGTTGGCTTGATTGAGAAGACGGTTTGTGCCCTTATCAAGCCGAAAGCGGAGGATGAGGAATATCGTTTGCGTTATATCACGGGCGGCATGCTGTCGACTGCCGAGCTGTCCATCATACAGGCCCATAAGGAGATTTCCCTTTTCGCGGAGCGGACAGCGCGTATGTTTGGTATGGTCAAGAGCCTGTTCTACGAGAAAAATGAGGAGCAGTTCTTGAAGACCTACAGCCGTATAGGGAAATATGAGAACATCAGCGACCGGATGGAGGTAGAGATCGCCAATTACCTGACGCAAGTGTCGGAAGGACGTTTAAGCTCGGAAGGCAAGGAGGATATCCGTGTGATGCTTCGTTCGGTATCTGAGATTGAGAGCATCGCCGACTCTTGTAATAATTTGGCCCGGAGTATCAAACGGCGCAACGAGTTCAAGTCGGCTTTCACCAACGAGCAAAACCGGCACATGGATCATATGTTCGAGTTGGTGACTGCCGCTCTCGACCGGATGAACGTCGTGCTCCATAAGAGCGAGCTGACGCGCGACGATGTCAATCCGTCATACAACATCGAGAACGAGATCAATAACTGCCGCAATCAGCTGAAGGCGCGTAACCTGGAGGATATCAACAATAAGCAGTACAGTTATCAGGATGGCGTCTATTATGTGGACATGCTCAATGAGAATGAGAAACTTGGTGATTACGTGCTTAATGTGGTCCAGGCGGTCGTCGAGAAGAAGATTTAGACAGATTGTTGGCGTCGTTCTCATCCTATTTTTATAGCTTCGCGCAAAACAGGATGAGACACGATGCTAAACAGGACAATTAATATTAAAGGGGATTTGTTCCCACTGGACCGGCCGGTCGTAATGGGAATCTTGAATGTAACACCCGATTCCATCTTCGCCGGGAGTCGTAAGCGAACGGAGGCGGAGATCGCAATGCGGATCGAGGAGATACTCGCTCAAGGTGGCGATTGGATTGATATTGGCGGCTATTCCTCAAGGCCCGACGCTACGCCGGTTACCGCGGACGAGGAGATGAGGCGTTTGGAGCTCGGATTGGAAATCTTGCGCCACGATTATCCATCGGTTCCGGTATCGGTCGATACCTTCAGGGCAGACGTCGCCCGTTGTTGTGTGGAGAAATATGGGGTGGCGATGATTAACGATATCTCGGCAGGAGAATTGGATCCGGAGATGTTTCGGACAGTGGCCGACCTTAAGGTTCCCTATATTATGATGCACATGCGAGGTACGCCCCAGACGAAGGATTCGCTAACCGACTATACCAACCTGATGGATGAGATTATGCTCTACTTCGCCGAAAAGGTTCGGCAGTTGTGTTTGATGGGCGTGAGTGACCTGATCCTGGATCCGGGGTTTGGCTTTAGCAAGACGCTTGAGCAGAATTATGAGCTGATGGCTCATTTGCGTGAGTTCGGGATCTTCGATTTGCCGATCCTTGTCGGTATTTCACGTAAGCGGATGATTTATCAATTGTTGGGAGGTACGCCCGAGGAGAGCCTTAACGGGACAACAGCCTTGCATACCTATGCCTTGCTGAATGGGGCGGATATCTTGCGGGTACATGACGTAAAAGAGGCGGTTGAGGCTGTTCGCATTGTCCAAAAGATTAAAGAATACTGTTGATTATGTGGATGCATTTTGGCATAAGGGATTTGATCGACGTCTTGTTGGTCGCCTTTTTCCTTTATCAGACCTATAAGATCATGAAGAGCTCGGGCACACTGGCCATCTTTGGCGGTGTGGTCTCGTTTATCGTGGTCTGGATCCTGATCTCTCAGGTGTTGGAGATGCGCTTGATGGGCGCGATCCTGGATAAGTTCATCAGTGTGGGTTTCCTGGTGTTGGTGATCCTGTTCCAGGATGAGATCCGACGTTTCCTGTTGGCTCTTGGCTCGCACCAGGGCTGGAAGTTTGTCGTGAAACTCTTTTCCAAGAAGAGTGATGACGCTGAGCAGGAGGGAAAATACATCGCTCCTGTCGTATTGGCTTGTATGAATATGGCCAAGAAAAAGACGGGTGCCTTGATTGTCATCCAGCAGGATATGGACCTGGTGGCTTATGAGCATACGGGCGAGATGTTCTGTGCGGATGTGAATGCCCGACTGATAGAGAATATCTTCTTTAAGAACAGCCCCTTGCATGATGGGGCGATGATCATTGCCGATAACAAGATCCGAGCGGCGGGTTGTATCTTGCCGGTTGCCCAGACCAGCAATATGCCGAAGGAGATGGGGTTGCGTCATCGTTCGGGATTGGGAATGGCGATCGAGACCGATGCTCTGGTGATTATCGTTTCAGAGGAGCGCGGAAAGATCACGGTCGCCCATAAGGGTAAGTTGACACCCAATATCTCGGCCGAGGAGTTACAGCGGATCTTGTCGGCGGCGGAGAGCCATGCAAATATTCGTTAAATATATCTGTTTTGCAAGGTTGATCTGGAAATCTTTCGGCCTTTTTGCCAACTCTATGTGACATTATGGTTATTTTTGCAAAGGTTTTTATCATCGATCATTTGGCATAAACACAATATAAAGATATTCCATTATGGACTTGATTCAAGACATCGTAGCGCGTGCTCAAGCGAACAAGCAGCGCATCGTTCTTCCGGAAGGAACGGAGGAGAGAACATTAAAGGCAGCCGATCGTCTTTTGGCCGATGGCGTAGCCGACATTATTTTGATTGGAAACCCTGCCGAGATTAATGGCTTGGCTGAGCGTTTCGGTTTGACTCATATCCAGGAGGCAACCATCGTGGACCCGAAGAATCATGAGAAGAAGGCGGCTTATGCGGAGCTGCTGTTCCAGTTGCGCCAGAAAAAGGGCATGACTCCGGAGAAGGCGGCTGTCCTGGTTGAGGATCCCTTGTTCCTGGCTTGCCTGATGATCAAGGCGGGCGATGCGGATGGTGAGATCGCTGGTGCGGAGAATACGACGGGCAACGTCTTGCGTCCGGCATTGCAGATCATCAAGACAGCTCCGGGCATGAAGTGTGTTTCTGGCGCGTTCCTGATGTTTACGAAGACACCGCAATATGGCGAGGAGGGCTTCTTCGTATTCGCCGATTGTGCCGTCATGCCGAACCCGAACGCGGAGGAGTTGGCTAACATCGCGGTCGCTACGGCTGGGACAGCGAAACATATCGGTGGGATTGAGCCCCGTGTCGCTATGTTGAGCTTCTCTACGAAGGGCAGCGCTTCACATGAGATGGTTGATAAGGTTGTTGAGGCGACTCGTTTGGCGAAGGAGATGGCTCCCGACCTGAAAATCGATGGTGAGTTGCAGGCTGATGCCGCTTTGGTGGAGGCTGTAGGCCTGAAGAAAGCGCCTGGTAGCGAGATCGCTGGTAAGGCGAATGTCTTGGTATTCCCGACTCTCGAGGTCGGTAATATCGCCTATAAGCTGGTTCAACGTCTGGGCGGTGCCGAGGCTATTGGCCCGATCCTGCAGGGGATGGCCGCTCCGGTCAACGACTTATCGCGCGGTTGCTCGGTAGAGGATATCTACAAGATGGTCGCTATCGCTTGCAACCAGTCTATTGCCTTAAAGGCTAATAAATAATTAAATGCCAACAACTAAAAATAATACGTTATGAAGATCTTAGTATTGAATTGCGGTAGCAGCTCTATCAAGTACAAATTGTTTGATATGACTTCGGGCGACGTGATGGCCCAAGGTGGAATCGAGAAGATCGGCTTGCCCGGCGCTTTCCTGAAATTGACGGACAAGGCGGGCAAGAAGGTGATCCTCGAGAAGGATATCCCCGGTCATCAGGAGGGTATCGAGTTTATCCTGGGTGTCCTGACAGACGCGACTTACGGTTGTATCAAGGATTATAAGGAGATCAACGCCGTTGGTCATCGCGTGGTGCATGGCGGCGAGAAATTCGCCAGCAGCGTGCTGATCAATCAGGAGGTGCTCGACAAGGTTATCGAGTGCTCGGATCTGGCCCCGTTGCATAACCCCGCCAACCTGAAGGGCATCAATGCTATGGAGAACCTGATCCCGGGTATTCCGCAGGTGGCTGTCTTTGATACGGCGTTCCATCAGACAATGCCGGAGAAGGCTTATATGTATGGCTTGCCTTATGAGGCGTATGAGAAATATGGTATCCGTCGTTACGGTTTCCACGGAACGAGCCATCGCTATGTCTCTAAACGGGCGTGCGATATCCTGGGCGTGAAATACGAGGAGCAGAAGATCATTACCGCGCACGTTGGTAATGGTGGCTCAATCGCCGCTGTCATGAATGGCAAGTGTGTCGATACCTCAATGGGCTTGACGCCGACAGAGGGCCTTTTGATGGGTACTCGTTGTGGTGATGTCGATCCGGGCGCTTTGACTTTCTTGGTTGAGAAGGAGCATCTCGACGCGGCTGGCCTCTCGAACTTGATCAACAAGAAGAGCGGTGTCGCTGGCTTGGTAGGCGGTTCTTCCGATATGCGCGACCTGGAGGCTGCTGTCGCTCAGGGCGACAAGCGGGCGATCATGACGCTCGATGTCTATAATTACCGGATCAAGAAATACATCGGCGCTTATGCGGCCGCTATGAACGGTTGCGATATCCTGGTCTGGACAGGTGGGGTTGGTGAGAACCAGTGGGAGACACGCCGTGCCGTTTGCCAGGATATGGAATATATGGGCATGAAGATCGATGTCGAGAAGAACCACGGTTTGCGTGGCGAGGAGGCCATCATCAGTACGCCCGACAGTAAGGTGACGATTATGGTTGTACCGACCGACGAGGAGTACATGATCGCTTCCGATACGTTGGCCATCCTTGAGAACAAGTAATATTTTTATAGATTAACGTTAGTTCTCGCAGCTTACAAAACAAGAGAACTTGTTTAGCGGCTCCCGACACCGGTTGGGGGCCGCTTTTTTTCGGGCCTCGGCTCGCGTGTGGGGAGATAATTCCTTATTTTCGCGCAGATAGCGAGAACAACAGAGTATTAACGATAAATCATTCTAGAATTATGGCTCAGTACAAACGTGTGTTATTGAAATTAAGCGGCGAGTCGCTTATGGGTAAGAAACAGTATGGCATCGACGAGACACGCCTCGCCGAGTATGCCGAGCAGATCAAGGCGGTCGTGGCGATGGGCACGCAGGTGGGCATCGTGATCGGCGGCGGTAATATCTTCCGTGGCCTGAGTGGCGCCAGCAAGGGCTTCGACCGGGTGAAGGGCGACCAGATGGGTATGCTCGCGACGGTGATCAACAGCTTGGCCCTCAGTTCGGCATTGACCGCTATCGGGGTTCGTGCGAGGGTGCTCACCGCGATTCGTATGGAGCCAATTGGCGAGTATTATAACAAATGGCGTGCGATCGAGCTGCTCGAGCAGGGCGAGGTGGTGATCATGTCAGGCGGAACGGGTAATCCTTTCTTCACGACCGATACGGGGTCGTCGCTCCGGGCGATCGAGATCGAGGCCGACGTGATGCTGAAGGGAACGCGTGTCGACGGTATCTATACGGCCGATCCGGAGAAGGACCCGACAGCCGTGAAATTCCAGGATATCACTTACGATGAGATCTATAACCGGGGCCTCAAGGTCATGGACCTGACCGCTACGACCATGTGCAAGGAGAACAATATGCCGATCGTCGTTTTCGATATGGATACGAACGGTAACCTCGAGAAGGTGATGAATGGCGAGCCGATCGGAACGGTGGTGCACAACTAATTAGGTTTATTCTGCCGCGCCTCGCGAAAGCCTCAACCGGCTGCCAGAATGACAATCGCGGCTCGCGATAGGCTCTCCGACGCTCCGTTTGGGCTTTCGCGTCTCGCGAAAGGCTTTCCGGAGCTTCGTTTTGGCTTTCGCGAGCCGCGAAACGCTCTCCGACCTGCCAGAATGGCAATCGCGACCTGCGGAAGCTTCTCCGACGTTCCGTTTGAGGTTTCGCGCTTCGCGGAAGGCTCTCCGACGCTTCGTTTGGGTTTTCGCGCTTCGCGATGGGCTCTCCGATGCTCCATTTTGGTTTTCGCGTCTCGCGGCAGGTTCGCCGGCGTTCCGTCGGGGCTTCGCGGCTCGCGGTAAATCCAATGATCATGAGATTGGACTCGGGAGGATGACTCCTTGGTTGGAGGAGGAAAGGGGGCGATCTATCCGTAATAGCCGTTCAGATATGATTATGAAAAGAAACAATAAAATGAAAAGTGTTTTTTCCCCGCTTTGGATGGTCCTTTGGGCTCTCCTGGCCTTCTTGCCCGCTTGTGGGGATGATTTCGAGGAGACGGACCTGACCGGTACGGGCGCGGAGATCGCGATTGGCGACCGGCTGTATGCCGTCGTGGGCGATACGTTGCGGGTCTATTTCTACAGTGTGGTGGTGAATCCTCGGGCGGATAATTATATCCTGGCCCTCGAGTGCGAGAAGGGGAAACATTATGAGCGCTGTTGGACGTACGTGCCGACCTCCGGAGACGTGGGTGAATGCGAGATGAACCTTTCGATTTATGATTATAATGGGCAGTTGCTCGACGCGAAACAGGTCACGCTCGTTACCCGTGAGGCGCGTAACCCCGCGAGCCCGCGGCATCTGCTTTGCTTGGGCAACAGCTTGATGGAAAAGGGAGAGACACCGATTGAGCTGAGCCGACGGTTGAAAGGCACGGTGGGCGTGGCGACCTGGCCTGATCCTCTCGCGCTGGATCATTACGCTTTGGTCGGGCGGCTGAGGAATGCCGACGAGACGGTCGGTTGGGAAGGCACGGGGGGGTTTACCTGGAACAGCTATCGGGATTTTGATGTCGAGGGTTACGTCGCGGAGCATTGTGGCGGGCAGTTGGATTATGTCTATTTCCAGTTGGGAACAAATGAGTTGCTCTCGATCGGGTCCTTTGATGATGTCTCTTGGATCGTGGATCGGGCCAAGTCCGTGATTGACCGTTTCCATAAGGCCTGTCCCGATTGTGTGGTGATGTTGGGAAGCGTGCTTTTGCCGTCGCAGAATGGCGGGTTGGGCGAGAGTTATTCGTCGGACGACCCGAACAGTGTCTATGGCGCGGCGGGTTTTGGCGTCAAGGTGCATCGCCTGAACGCGGCTTATCAGGCGTTGGCCAACAGCGACAAGTACGCCTCGTTCACCCATTTCATTGATAATAACGCCCAGTTTGATTGCCTGAATGTCTATCCGACAGAGGAGCGGCCGGCCGGTGATTACGAATCGGGTTCCGAGACAATCGGTACGAATGGCGTGCATCCGACGGACATCGGTTACTGGCAGATCGCGGCGGGCATTTTCCGGGCGCTGATCGGGCTGGAGGGAAATTGAATGCCGACGTTGATATAAACGAGATGAACACAGATTTTTTTATTAGAGTTTATATCGAATAATTGATTAAGGCGTTCTTTGACTTATCTTTGTGGT
>DGYMR06203__coassemble_775_pt1 | contig 31167 bp, 30 predicted proteins | sample DGYMR06203__metabat2_low_PE_012 | metagenome-assembled genome bin DGYMR06203
ATCTGGCCGGAATGCCTCCCTCATCAGAAATCTTTTTCTTTTTTTATATTGTTCATATAACTTAAAATTTCATTCAAACACTTATCAGGTTGGCTCTTAAGTTCACTTTCCCAAAAACGGAAAACTTTCCAGCCATTCTTTATAAGATAATCATTTACTTCATTATCCCTTTGAATGTTTCGTTCTATCTTTTTGTACCAAAACTCACAATTCGATTTATGGTCATTTTTATGAACCAACCAATCTTTACCATGCCAAAAATCCCCATCACAAAAAATCGCAATTTTATGTTCTCCAATGGAAAAATCAGGCTTGCCAAATATGTTTTTATCATTTTTATGATATCTAACACCTGCATTCCAAAGAAGTTTCCCAAACAATATCTCTATTGATGTCCCTTTAGACTTGTTTGCTTGCATATTTCTATGCCTCTGTTCCTTTGTCAGATTACTCATAAATTAAATGATAATTGTAGCTATATGCAAAATTACATATTTTCCTTATTTAATACCAGATTATATTACGAAAAAAGCACCAACAAAAGCACATGTGGGGAAAATGTGGGGAAAAATCAGACAAGCAAAAAGGCTAAGTGATTAATAATTAATCACTTAGCCTTTCATTCTGTACCCAGAGCCGGGATCGAACCGGCATGGAAGTGAATCCACTGGTGTTTGAGACCAGCGCGTCTACCTATTCCGCCATCTGGGCATAATTATTTTTGTGACGCAAAGGTACGCTCTTTTTTTTAACGCGCAAGCGTGATGCTGTTTTTTTTCAAAAAAAAAATTCTTTCGGGTGATGGAAAGATTATTTCGTTATATTTGTAGATACTTATAATCAATAAAACTAATCTCATGAAAGATAATTATTGTGTGATCATGGGCGGTGGCATCGGAAGCCGCTTTTGGCCATTCAGTAGGGAAAACTATCCGAAGCAATTTCTGGATCTCTTTGGGTCGGGCCGGACTTTGCTGCAGATGACATTCGACCGCTTCGTCAAGATTATCCCTTTGGAGAATATTTACGTCGTGACGAACGTGGCTTATGAGGCGTTAGTCAAGGAGCAGTTGCCGGATTTGCCGGATCAGCAGATATTATTGGAGCCTACGCGCCTGAATACGGCGCCATGCGTGGCTTATGCCGCTTACCATATCCGGGCTCGTGACCCGGAGGCGAATATCGTGGTTGCCCCGACCGATCATTTGATCATCCGGGAGGATGTTTTCCTGGACGACGTGAAGAAGGGGCTCGCGTTCGTGAAAGAGCACGACGCCTTGGTGACCTTGGGTATCAAGCCGAGCCGTCCGGAGACAGGATACGGCTATATCCAAAGCAGTGAGCAGATGTGTGGTGAGTTCACGAAGGTCAAGACCTTCACCGAGAAGCCGAACCTGGAGATGGCGAAGGTGTTCGTGCAGAGTGGCGAGTTCTTCTGGAATTCCGGATTGTTCTTGTGGAACGTGAACTCGATCCTGAAGGCTTATGAGAAATATATGCCGGATATCACGTTGCGTTTCAACATGGGGTTGGATAAGTTCAATACGCCGGCGGAGCGGGATTTTATCAATGAGCAATATTCCTATTGCCGGAATATCTCCGTCGATTATGGCATTATGGAGAAGGCGGATAATGTCTATATGCTTTGCGTTGATTTCGGTTGGGCAGATGTGGGCACTTGGGGCTCGTTGTACGATATGGCACCGAAAGACGACGCCGGTAATGTGGTCTTGAGCAATGGTGAGACCATGCTTTATGAGAGCGCCAAGAACGTGATCGCCGTAGATAATCCCGATCGCTTGACGGTGGTGCAGGGCATAAACGATTGCATCATTGCGGAGTCTGGCAATGTCTTATTGATTTGTAAGATGGGTAATGAGCAACGGATCAAGCAATTCGTGGCGGATGCCCAGATGAAATACGGTAAACGGTTCAAATAGGAAAGGCCGATTGATAGGTACGGGAAGGGCACGGATGGGCGAGTGATCGCCAACATCCGTGCCCTTCTTGCTCCGGATCTCAAGATTGCGGGTGGTTGCGGGGATGATGCTCCAGGATCTCCTGGCGGAGCGACTCACGGTCGATATGCGTGTAGATCTCGGTTGTCGTGATTTTCTCGTGCCCGAGCATCTCCTGGATCGCCCGGAGATTGGCGCCGCCTTCCAATAAATGCGTGGCGAAAGAGTGACGGAAGGTGTGTGGGCTGACCTTCTTTTGTATTCCGGCTAAGGCTACCAGATCCTTGATGATGTAAAAGACCATGACGCGTGAGAGTGAGGTACCCCTGCGGTTCAGGAACAGGATATCCTCGAAGCCCTTTTTAGGGACGATCTTGTTCCAGTCCATCAGGTAGTTGTTTATCTCATGAAGCGCAATTTCCGAGATGGGGACCAGCCGTTGCTTGCTTCCCTTGCCCAAGACCCGGATGAATCCCTCTTTAGGATAAATATCCGCGTATCTCAGGTTAACCAGCTCCGATACACGCAATCCACAACTATAGAGCACCTCGAGCATGGCTCTGTTGCGGTGTCCTTCCGGTTGCGACAGGTCGATCGCGCCGATAATCCGGTCGATCTCCTCGACCGTCAGGACCTCGGGAAGGCGAAGCCCGATCTTGGGCGACTCGATCAGTTCGGTCGGATCGGCGGTAATGTATTCCTCCAGCATCAGGAATCCGTAAAAAGATTTGATGCCACTTAAGATACGGGCCTGCGAGCGCGGGTGAATGCCTATGTCGCACAGTCGTGCGATGAATTGCCGCAGGTCATCGTAAGTGATCTCCGTAACCGGTTTGCCCTCCTCATTGGCGAACCGGAACAGCTTGTCGACATCCGTGAGATAGGCGTCGATCGAATTGGGCGAAAGGCCTCTTTCCAGCCTTAAATAGGTCTTGTATCTCTCCTTAAGATCAATTCCTTTGCTCATTGTAGATATCTCGTTAGGTATGTGTGGAATAAAATTCGTATCTTTGCCCCCAAATTTCCCTTGGGCAAGAGGCGGAGTTCTCTTTCCGGATAAGGAAGCAAAGGTAATAATTCACGGGAAAAATGAAAAGGATACAAATTATTAACGGTCCAAACTTGAACCTGTTGGGAAAACGGGAGCCGGCGATCTATGGCGATGCCTCGTTTGAGGGCTACTTGGAGAAGCTTCGGGAGCGCTATCCGCAATGTGAGATCAGTTATTATCAGAGTAATATAGAGGGAGAAATGATCAATAAGATCCATGAGGTCGGTTTTGATTACGATGGAATTATCTTGAACGCGGGCGCTTATACGCACACCTCGATCGCCCTGCATGACGCGATCAAGGCCGTGACGACGCCGGTGATAGAGGTGCATATCTCGAACGTGCATGCCCGTGAGTCGTTCCGTCATGTCTCGATGATCTCGCCCGCTTGTAAGGGAATTGTTATTGGTTTTGGACTGGATTCCTACCGTTTGGCGTTGGAGTCATTTATTGGTTAAGTTAGGTTAGAGAGGAATTTTATAGATTTATAATATTTAGGTTATATGTTAAAACATACGAAGATTGTTGCTACCGTTTCGGATAAACGTTGTGATGTGGAGTTTATCGACGCGTTGTATAAGGCGGGAATGAACGTGGTTCGCTTGAATACGGCCCATCTGGCGGAAGAGGGTTTGGCTAAGATTGTCAACAATGTGCGGGCGGTATCAGACCGGATAGGCATATTGGTGGATACGAAAGGACCTGAGGTACGGACAACCGTGGCTGAGGAACCGATCCCTTTCAAGACAGGTGACATCGTGAAAATCGTGGGCGAGCCGGATGAGGTGACGACGCATGAGCGTATTTGCGTCTCTTATCGGAATTTCGTCTCAGACCTGTCGGTAGGCGATGACGTGCTGATCGACGATGGTGACTTGGAGTTTCGTGTGAAAGAGAAACAGGCGGATTGCTTGATCTGTGAGGCGCAGAACGACGCTATTTTGGGAAGCCGGAAGAGCGTGAATGTCCCGGGCGTACGGATCAACTTGCCCTCGTTGACAGAGAAAGACCGTAAGAATATCATTTGGGCGATCAATAACGACTTGGACTTTATCGCCCATTCATTCGTGAGAAACAAGCAGGACGTGTTGGATATCCAACGTATCCTGGATGAATATAACAGCCCGATCAAGATCATCGCCAAGATCGAGAACCAGGAAGGCGTGGATAATATCGACGAGATCCTGGAAGCCGCTTACGGTATCATGATTGCCCGTGGTGATTTGGGTATCGAGATCCCGGCAGAGCGTATTCCGGGTATCCAACGTGTCTTGATCCGCAAGTGCGTGGAGGTGAAGAAGCCGGTGATCGTGGCAACCCAGATGTTGCATTCGATGATCAATAATCCTCGTCCGACTCGTGCGGAGGTGACCGATATCGCGAACGCGATTTATTATCGGACGGATGCTTTGATGCTGAGTGGTGAGACCGCTTATGGAAAGTATCCGGTTGAGGCTGTTCAGACAATGACAAAGGTAGCCCGTGAGGCGGAGAAGACAAAATTGGCGGCTAACGATATCCGTGTGCCGATTGAGGGCAATGATTTGGATGTGACCTCTTTCTTGGCTAAGCAGGCGGTTAAGTCCTCTTCGAAGTTGCATGTCCGGGCGATCATCACGGATAGCCATACTGGCCGTACGGCCCGTTACTTGGCGGCTTTCCGTGGAACATCAACGGTTTACGCGATCTGTTACAATCCGCGTGTGACTCGTATGCTTTCTCTTTCATATGGCGTCTGGGCTGTTTATCAGCCTTGGAACGATAGCCGTCGCGGCTACTTCTTTGATGCCTTGAACGAGTTGATCAAGAGCGGACGTATTACTCGTGATGATATGGTCGCTTATTTGAGCGGTAGCTTTGGTGAGGGTGGTGGAACGACCTTCCTTGAGATTAATAATGTCGGTAAAGTGCTTGACACGAGCGATAAATATGCGTTGCCGACATTTAAGGAGCAATAATAATCCGGAGGCGTCATGTGGTCGGAGGCTATTGAGGAGTATATTCTCTCACATAGTGATGATGAAGGTGAGCTGCTTGCCGCGCTGAATCGCGACGCGAACGTGAACCTGCTGCGGCCTCGTATGTTGTCGGGGCATCTGCAGGGTCGGATCCTGAAAATGTTCTGTCGTATGCTTGCGCCCAAGCGAGTCCTGGAGATAGGGACTTATACGGCTTATGCGACATTGTGTATGGCGGAGGGCATGGCGCCGGATGGCCGGATCCATACGATCGAGATCAATGATGAGATGGAGGATTTCATCAATAAGTATTTGGATCGGTCGCCTCATAAGGAGAAGATTACCGTGCATTTTGGCGATGCGTTGGAGGTGATCCCGAAGCTGGGAGGTGAGTTCGACCTGGTTTTTATCGACGCCGATAAGCGACTTTATTCCGAATATTACGATCTGGTTTTCCCGATGGTGCGGCCTGGAGGCTTGATTCTGGCGGATAATACGTTGTGGGATGGCCATGTGGTTGAGGTTCCTCGTTCGGCGGATAAACAGACATTGGGTATTATGGCCTTTAATGATAAGATAAAGCGGGACGATCGTGTGGAAAAGGTGATCTTGCCATTGCGAGACGGATTGACAATGATTTGGAAAAAATAAAATAGTGACGATATGGATGGAACTAGATTAAGCAAGATAGAACGGCTCCTGCAAAAGGAGTTGGGAGATATATTCCAGAAACAGACTCAGGCGATGCGTGGTGTGCTGATCTCTGTCAGTGTCGTGAGAGTGAGTCCGGATTTGAGTGTGGCAAGAGCCTATTTGAGTATTTTCCCCTCAGAGCGTTCGAAAGAGTTGATGGAGGCGATCAAGGCTAATACGAAGGCTATTCGCTATGATTTAGGTCAGCGGGTACGGACGCAATTGCGTAAGATTCCGGAGTTGACTTTCTTTGTCGACGATTCATTGGATTATATCGAGAATATTGATCATTTGCTTCAGAAATAGATCGTTAAAGGAGTACAGGCTTGAATTTCCCTTTTTACATCGCCCGGCGTTACCTTTTCTCGAAGAAATCGCATAACGCAATCAATATCATCTCGATGGTTTCCGTTTGCGGTATTGTGGTCGCGACGGTCGCTTTGGTATGCGCATTGTCGGTGTATAATGGGTTTAGCGATTTGGTCTCTTCTCTTTTCAGTAATTTTGATCCGGAGTTGAAGATCACGCCGAGATCCGGAAAGGTATTCGATCCAAAAGCATCTGTGTTTGATGAGGTCCGGACAATGGATGAGATCGAATGCTATAGTGAGGTACTTCAGGATAACGCGTTGATTGTTTACAAAGGACGGCAGGTTGTTGCGACCTTGAAAGGTGTTGACGCCGAGTACGAGCATTTGGCTTCGATCGACAGTATCCTGATAGATGGCGCTTTTCGCTTGAATGATGAGGTGGCGAATTATGCGAATATGGGCATTGGTTTGGCTTATGCGTTGGGAATTAACGCCGGATTTGTCTCGCCAATGGAGATTTATGTGCCAAAGCGTGATGCTAAGGTGAATATGTCGAACCCGGTTTCCTCATTTAATGTGGATTACGCGTTTATCAGTTCTGTGTTTCGGACGGATCAGCAAGCGTACGACGAGACCTATATGATTGTTCCGCTTGATTTGGCCAGAAGCCTGTTCCAATATGAGAAAGAGGTTTCCGCGATCGAGCTGAAAGTCCGTGATGGAGGGGATGTCGGGCAGGTTAAGTCGAAACTCCGTGGCTTGTTGGGTGATGAATATGATGTAAAGGATCGTTTTGAGCAACAAGAGACCTCATTCAAGATGATGCGGATTGAGAAATGGATGACCTTCTTGATCTTGAGCTTTATCTTGGCGATCGCTTTGTTTAATGTAGTCGGCTCTTTGTCGATGTTGATGATTGAGAAAAAGGCCGATGCGGTTACCCTTCGTAATATGGGTGCGGATGATGGTTTGATCCGTCGTATTTTCCTGTTCGAAGGTTGGCTGATTTGTGGTATTGGAGCCGTGATCGGCATCGTGATCGGTGTCTTGTTGTGTTTGCTCCAGGAACATTTTGGTCTGATCCAACTGGGCGAATCTTCTGGCGCTTTCGTGATCGACGCTTATCCGGTACGAGTGGCCTTTGTTGATGTCTTGCTGGTTTTTCTGACCGTACTTGGTATAGGATTTATGGCGGCCTGGTATCCTGTCCGCTATTTGGCAAAAGGGTTGTTGGCGCGTTAGTTTAACGCTTGGTCCGTGATCCTTTTGCCTTTTGTTGTTTTATGGATGGAATGTGATATCTTCGCGATAAAAGAACTATGATTATGGAGATGGACAGGGAATATAAATCGAAAGTAGATTGGTGGTATCATTTGGTGGTCATTCTCTTAGGAATGATGACGGTTATCTCTTTTGTCAAGGGTGCTTCACCGCTCGCGATGATCTCGTTGTTGTTGACGACTTTGTGGTGTGTTCATATCTTGTTGACCACGAAATATCGGATCACGGCAGATGGTTTCCTGACCGCTCAATGTAGTTTCTTGCCCGAGAAGCGGGTCGAGATTTCCGCTATTGAGGCGATCGAGGCGACGATGATTCCCATCTCTAGTTATGCGTTGTCACTTGACCGTTTGATTATCTGGTCTGAGGGAAAGCCTTGGATGTTAATCTCGCCGGTGAACCGTGACGAGTTTGTTAAGCTGTTATTGAAGATGAATCCTAATATTCAATTAAAATAAATCTGATAGTATGAAATACGACGTAGCCATAATCGGTGGAGGGCCTGCGGGTTATACTGCGGCCGAGCGTGCCGCTCAAGGCGGTTTGTCCACCGTGCTTTTTGAGAAAAACGCTTTGGGAGGTGTTTGTTTGAACGAGGGTTGTGTACCGACAAAGACCCTGCTGTATTCAGCCAAGATATACGATTCGATCAAGCATGCCTCTAAATATGCGGTAAAAGCGGAAAATCCCTCATTTGATCTTTCCAAGATCATCAGCCGTAAAACAAAGGTGGTAAAGAAATTGACGGCCGGTATCCGTATGAAACTGACGGAGGCGGGCGTAGTGATGGTTGCCGCTGAAGCGTTCATTCGTGGACGTGCGGAGGATGGCACTATTACGATTGAGGCAAACGGGGAATCGTATGAGGCAAGCCATCTTTTGGTGGCGACCGGCTCGGAAAGCATGATCCCGCCTATTCCTGGATTGGATCAGGCCGATTATTGGACAAGTCGTGAGGCCTTATTGTCGAAAGAATTACCCTCTTCGTTGGTTATTATTGGAGGTGGCGTGATCGGAATGGAGTTTGCCTCTTTCTTTAATAGTTTGGGTGTTGAGGTACAGGTTGTGGAGATGGTGGATAAGATCCTTGGTCCGATGGATCGTGAGCTTTCGGCTATGCTTCAGGCGGAGTACGCGAAGAGAGGCGTGAAGTTTCATTTGGGATATAAGGTGACTTCTGTTGATGGTGAAGGCGTTCATATGGAGAAAGAGGGTGAGGAGCCAAAGGTCTTGGCTGGCGAGCGGATCCTGTTGAGCGTTGGCCGTGTAGCCGTCATGAAGGGCTTCGGTCTTGAGAATCTATCGCTCGAGACTCATCGTCGGGGTATTACTGTAGATGAGCGGATGCGGACATCGCTTCCGAATGTTTATGCGTGTGGCGATATAACAGGTTATTCCCTGTTGGCGCATACCGCTGTTCGCGAGGCGGAGGTTGCTGTCAACAATATCTTGGGCAAACAGGATCGGATGAGCTATAAGGCTATTCCGGGCGTGGTTTATACCAATCCTGAGATCGCTGGTGTCGGGAAAACCGAGGAGGAATTGGCCGCGGCGGGCGTTTCTTATCAGGTAAAGAAGATCCCGATGAGTTATTCGGGGCGGTTCGTGGCCGAGAATGAGCAGGTGAATGGCGTTTGCAAGCTGTTGCTGGATGAGCATGGAGTCTTGATCGGAGCGCACATGTTGGGTAATCCGGCATCAGAGTTGATCGTTACGGCCGGTTTGGCGATTGAGCGGGGCATGAGCGCCGACGACTTGAAGTCGATCGTTTTCCCGCATCCGACAGTAGGTGAGATTTTAAAGGAGGCGCTTTATTGATAGCGTGATATCGTGATAAAGGGGCACGTCAAGGTTTTTTGGGCTTTTGACGTGCCTCTTTTTTTACGCGTGACATGAAATCCGTATCTTTGCGCCTCAAATAGGGAAGAGATGACGGGATTTGAAGGATATGTTGGCATACCTTTGGGAGGCGAGCAGGAGGCGAACGACGTGATGTTCGCTTTGCTTTTGGTTATGTTGACCTTTTTCGCCCTGGTTTTCCGTGCGAATTATCCTTTGTTTTTTAATATGGTCCGCGGCGTATTTTTCCCTAAAAGACGCTCCTTCTCACCGGAGAAGAAAAAGGGAAATAGCGTGTTGTTCCGTTCGTTCATGACTTTTCAAACCCTGTTCCTCTCATCTTTTTCCCTGTTCGAACTGATGCGTTGCTATGGTTATATCCTTGATCGTAATGAGACTTCCCGCTTTTTTTATTTTGGGATAATATTTTTTTGCCTATATCTTTTTTATTTGTCAAAACAGTTTATATATGGCTTGTTAGGCTATGTATTCGCCGCGAAGGAATCGTATAATGTCTGGCGAAATATGTATAACGCTGTTTTTGGATCTTATGGAGTTTTGCTCTATTTGCCTGCCTTGGGGCTGGTTTTTGCTTATAACTATGCGGCGGCGTTTGCGTTATTATTTTTGATTTTGTATGTGGCCTGCCGATTTGTGATAATTTATAAGACGGTAGACATATTTTATCAAAAAAGTATGAGCTTATTCTATTTAAGTTTGTATCTTTGCACCCAAGAAATTATCCCTTTGTTTCTTTTATACAAAGGATTTATTTATTTGTATAACTTTATCGAGTCAGGTACGCTATGGCGTTGAATATTAAAAAAGTGTTGGTGTCTCAACCTAAGCCAGCATCTGAAAAATCACCCTATTTTGATATAGCGGAAAAATATGGAGTGGAAATAAATTTTCGACCGTTTATCAAGGTAGAACCTATTTCTGCTAAGGAATTTAGACAACAAAAGATTTCTATATTGGATCATACGGCCGTTATATTTACGGCACGTACGGCGATCGACCATTTTTTCCATCTGTGTGAGGAATTGCGGGTGACGATTCCGGAGACGATGAAATATTTCTGTATGACCGAGGCTATCGCGGTATATTTGCAGAAATATATTGTATATCGGAAACGGAAGATCTTTTTTGGGCAGACCGGAAAGGCAGAGGATTTGGTCGCTATCATCGCGAAACACGCGAAGGAGAAATATTTAGTCCCGCTGTCGGATGTGCATAAAGAGGATTTGTTGTTGATGCTTGAGGCAAAGAAAATCAATTTCACGCGTGCGGTGATGTATCGGACGGTAAGCAATGATTTTACGGCCGAGGAGAAGTTCGACTATGATATGTTGGTATTCTTCAGCCCTTCTGGTATCTCTTCATTGCTGAAAAACTTCCCCGATTTCAAGCAGGACGATATCAAGATCGGTTGTTTTGGCCCGACGACTGCAAAGGCGGTCAAGGAGGCCGGTTTGCGATTGGATGTCGAGGCTCCGACAGCTGAGGCGCCTTCGATGACCGCGGCGCTTGATCTCTATTTAAAGAAACAGCAAAACGGGAAATAAAAGGTGATTCCTGTTATGCGACATACACTTCCTAAGGAAGAACGCCTGTCATGGAAACGCCATATAGATTATCTTTTCGAGCAAGGGAAATCTTTTATAGCGTATCCATTACGGGTGGTTTATGTTGTGATGGAGGCTGGTGAGCTCAAGGCGCCTGCCTCTTTTTTAGTTAGTGTCTCCAAGAAGAAGTTCAAGAGGGCAGTCAAGCGAAATCGGGTGAAACGTCAGGTCCGTGAGGCCTATCGGACACGTAAGGCTGACCTGTTTACGACGCTCGACCAGAATGGCAAGTCGTTGCTCGTCGCTTTCCTTTATCTGGAGAAAGAGACCTTACCCAGCAGCTCGATCGATAAGGCTATGGTGAAGGCGTTGCGTACCTTGGGCGAAAAGGTGGTGGCGAAATGAGACGGCTCCTGTCGTATCTCCTGTTGTTGCCGATCTATTTTTATAGGAGTTGTATCTCGCCATTGACACCTCCTTCCTGTCGTTATACGCCGACCTGTTCGGAATACGCCATCCAGGCTATCCGGAAATATGGCCCATTCAAGGGATTTTGGTTGGCCCTTAAGCGGATCCTGCGTTGCCACCCTTGGGGTGGAAGTGGTTATGATCCAGTTCCTTGAGCAATTCTCCTCTTTTGCTTATGATTTATTTTGATTTCCATACGCACCGGATTCCGCCATCGTCGGAGGTCATTCCTGTATATAATCGGATTGTCTATCCGGATCCCGCGCAAGAGGATTCGATAGAGCCTGGCGCCTTATGCTCGTGTGGCATTCATCCCTGGTACGTGTTGTCGGACGGAGTGGCGCAAATGGAGCGTTTGTCGCTATTGGCCCAAGAGCCTGGAGTCGTGGCGATTGGCGAGGCCGGGTTGGATCGCTTGGCGGCAACGCCCTGGACAGTGCAGGAGCGGCTGTTCGAGGAGCAGGCCCGTCTGGCTGATGAGCTGGATAGGCCTTTGGTTATCCATTGCGTGAAAGCATGGGATCGCCTCCTGCTTTTCAAGAAGCGGTTGTCGCCCCATGTCCCGTGGGTGATTCATGGCTTTCGGGGTGGAATGGCTTTGGCCGGACAGTTGGCCGCTGCCGGTTTTTATTTCTCGTTGGGCCTTTTTCATCAGGAGGCGGTCTCTCGAGGGTTGCCGATCGAGCATTTGTTCCTGGAGACGGACGATCGGTCGGCGGATATTCGCGAGCTTTACGTGAGAGTGGCCGCTGAGCGCTCAATGACCCTGTCTGAGTTATCGGACAGGATACGGAAAAATATTAATTCATTATTTTCATTAAATTACTGAAAAAGCCTACCTTTGCCACTCGTACATTCATAATGCGCAATAGTTTTAATGAGTTATTAATTTAATACGATGAATTTTGTAGAAGAATTAAGATGGAGAGGCATGATCCAAGATATGATGCCTGGAACAGAAGAGCAGTTGCAGAAAGAGCTGACGTCCGCTTATATCGGTATTGACCCGACGGCAGACTCGTTGCATATTGGCCACATGGTAAGTGTGATGATCTTGAAGCATTTCCAGAATGCGGGCCATCGTCCGATCGCCTTGATTGGTGGCGCTACAGGTATGATTGGTGATCCTTCCATGAAATCAGCTGAGCGTAATTTGCTGGATGAGCAGACCTTACGTCACAATCAAGAGTGTATCAAGAAACAGCTGGAGAAGTTCCTTGATTTTGATTCCGACGCGCCCAATGCGGCAAAGTTGGTCAACAACTATGATTGGATGAAGGATTATTCTTTCTTGAATTTTATCCGTGATATCGGTAAGCACATCACGGTCAATTATATGATGGCAAAAGATTCCGTGAAGAAACGTCTGAGCCGCGAGTCAAGCGTTGGTATGTCGTTCACGGAGTTCTCTTACCAGTTGTTGCAGGGTTATGACTTTATGTACCTTTATCAACATGAGAATTGCCGCTTGCAGATGGGTGGTTCCGACCAGTGGGGTAACATCACGACCGGATCGGAGTTGATTCGTCGCAAATTGGGTGGCGAGGCTTATGCGTTGACCTTCCCGTTGATCACTAAGGCGGACGGTGGTAAGTTCGGTAAGACGGAGTCTGGCAATATCTGGTTGGATCGTCGTTATACTTCACCCTATAAGTTCTATCAGTTCTGGTTGAACGTCAGCGATGCGGATGCCGCGAAATATATCAAGATCTTCACGACTCTGAGCCGCGAGGAGATCGAGGCGTTGATCGCCGAGCAAGAGGCAGCGCCCCATTTGCGTCCGTTGCAGAAACGGTTGGCGAAAGAGGTGACGATCCTCGTGCATTCTGTTGAGGATTATGAGGCGGCTGTTGAGGCTTCCAATATCCTGTTCGGTAACTCTACTTCTGAGGCTTTGAGAAAATTGGACGAGGCGACTTTGCTTGACGTGTTCAATGGCGTGCCTCAGTTTGAGGTTTCGAGAGATGAGTTGGCCAATGGCGTTAAGTTGATTGACCTCTGTACGGAGAAGGCGCCCGTGTTCCCGTCGAAAGGCGAGTTGCGTAAGCTGATCCAGAGCGGTGGCGTAAGCGTGAACAAGGAGAAGGTGACCGAGATTGATATGACGGTTGATACCTCCGCTTTGCTCGACGAGAAGTATCTTTTGGTCCAAAAAGGAAAGAAGAATTACTTTTTGTTGATCGCGAAATAAAAAAAACGGGAAAAAATTTGCTGATTAAAAAATAACGTGTACCTTTGCATCGCATTCAGGAAATGCAACTGGATTGTCTCATGGTGTAATGGTAGCACTACAGTTTTTGGTTCTGTCTGTCGAGGTTCGAATCCTCGTGAGACAACTCAAAAGATCCCCCGTCAGAAATGTCGGGGGATTTTTTGTTTATGGCCGGATGGAATCGTTTTCGGGATTTGCCGAAAATGTTTCCGCTACAGAAGGTGTTTTCAGTCCGATGCGGAAAGTACTGCAGTCCGACCGCGATCGGACTGGAGTTTTGTTGGAACAGGACTGGAGTTTTGTGCGGACCGGACTGGCATTCCATTCGCCGCGAATCAGGCTTGGATCAGCTTGATTGTTCGGTCGAGGTTGCTTATTTTTGCCATGAACTTTGTAACTTTAAAATTATGCTTATGCTGAAATCACGTTTGTCTTTAGGAAAATTGGCAGGATTCTTATGTCTGCTCTCTTGTTTTACCAGTCTGGGAGCCCAGGAACAGGCGGGCTCATTGGAAAAACCGGGTTGGAAATTGGTCTGGAACGATGAGTTCAATTACGTTGGCCTGCCGGATCCCTCCAAATGGTCGTACGATACCGACGGTAACTCTTATGGATGGGGAAATAACGAACTTCAATATTATACCGAGAAACGGAAAGAGAACGCGTGGGTTGAGAATGGCCACCTGACGATTCGTGCCCTGAAGGAGGAAATGGGAGGCAAGTCGTATACGTCGGCCCGCCTTCGGACGAAGGATAAGGGAGATTGGCTGTATGGCCGGTTCGAGATCCGGGCGAAGCTGCCGACAGGTCGTGGTACCTGGCCCGCGATCTGGATGTTGCCGACCGATTGGGAATATGGAGGATGGCCGGCGAGCGGCGAGATCGATATCATGGAGAACGTCGGTTTCGATCCCGATACGATCGTAGGAACGGTACATACCAAGAGCTTCAACCACTCGATCGGGACGCAGAAGGGAAAACGGATCTATTGTCCGGATTGTTATTCGGCGTTTCATGTCTATACGCTCGAGTGGGAGAAAGAGGAGTGCCGGATCTATCTGGACGACCAGCTTTACTTCACCTTCAAGAACGACCATCAGGGATTTGAGTCGTGGCCTTTCGACAAGCGGTTCCATCTGCTCCTGAACCTGGCTGTGGGTGGTAATTGGGGTGGTGCCCAAGGGGTGGACGATTCCATCTTCCCGCTTTCGTATGAGATTGATTACGTGCGTGTCTATCAACGAAAATAGGTGCGTCTCGTATACATACGTATGTGTAGCCCGACACGAACGTATGTGTCAGCCGATACGTTCGTTCGTGTTGGCCGACACATACGTACTTGTGCGCTTGCACGTACGTACGTGTTTGGAAAAGAGTAATTCTTAATAAAAGATAGGGATATATGAGCCGGATTTATTGGATTATTTGGTGGTGTTGTTGCTTGCCTTTAGGATTGTGGGCGGCAAAGGTGGATTCTTTGCTGATTGATAGCCCGTCGATGGGACATGGCGTCAAGGTGGTGGTTATCAGCCCGGATAAGGCGACGAGCGAGGCCTGTCCGACACTTTATTTGTTGCATGGGCATAGCGGGAATGAGAAGACATGGTTGGTTATCAAGCCGAACTTGCCGGAGATCGTCGACGAGAAGGGGTTGATCGTGGTTTGTCCGGATGGTGAGAACTCATGGTACTGGGATAGTCCTTTGAACGCCAACGTGCGTTACGAGACCTTTATCTCTGATGAGTTGGTCCGTTATGTGGATGGACATTACAAGACCATCGCCGACCGTCGGGGGCGGGCCATTGCCGGATTGAGTATGGGCGGTCATGGCGCTTTGTGGAACGCGATCCGTCATAGCGATGTCTTCTCGGCGGCGGGAAGCATGAGCGGCGGGTTGGATATCCGTCCTTTCCCGAAGAATTGGAACATGAGCGACCAGCTGGGCGATCAGTCGACCCATCCGGACAACTGGGAGAGCCATACGGTGATTAACCTGATACCCCGGATGGAGAAAGGGCGATTGGCGATAATCGTTGATTGTGGTGAGGAGGATTTCTTTTTGAAGGTCAATAAGGCCTTTCATGAGGCGCTGCTGAAAAAAAGAATCGATCACGATTTCATCACACGGCCGGGCGCGCACAACAATGCCTATTGGGGAAACTCCATCGATTATCAGATCCTCTTCTTCATGAAGCATTTCAGTCGGCTCCAGGCCGAGAAGGATGGGGCACGCATGCGATAGAATCGGAATAATTCCGTATTTTCGCGTCTCGTAAATGCGTGTACAAATGAACTATCTATTGCAAGCGCCAGAAGAGCGATGGCGTACTTCCGTGAAATTGCCGGCGTCGAAGAGCATCAGCAACCGGGCATTGATCTTGAACGCTTTGAGTTATAGCCCTTTTGAGGTGGAGAACCTGTCGGATTGCGACGATACCAACTCTATGACGAGGGTCTTGAACTCGAACGACCGGGATTTCGATATCGGCGCTGCGGGTACGACCATGCGTTTCCTGACGGCTTTCCTTTCGAAGGTGGTGGGCGAATGGACCCTGACCGGTTCCGAACGAATGAAGAAACGGCCTATCAAGGTATTGGTGGAGGCCCTGAATTCGATCGGAGCGAATGTGGAGTACATGGAAAACGAGGGATTCCCGCCCTTGCGGATCAAGGGGTGCGCCTTGCGTGGCGGTGAGATCGCCTTGCCGGGTGATGTCAGTTCGCAGTACATTTCCGCCTTGTTGATGATCGCGCCCCTGACGGAGCAGGGATTGACGTTACGTCTGGAGGGAAAGATCATCTCCCGTCCCTATATCGAGTTGACACTTGGATTGATGGCCCAATATGGCGTGCGGGCCTCATGGATTGGCAATACGATCAAGGTCGAGCCGCAAGAGTACCAGCCGGTGCCTTTTAAGGTGGAGTCCGATTGGAGCGCCGCCTCTTATTGGTATGGAATGATGGCCTTGACGGATCGGGCGGAGATCGAGCTGTTGGGCCTGTTCAAGAAGAGCTTGCAAGGCGACTCGGCGGGAGCGCGTCTCTTTGCCCAACTGGGTGTGGCGACAACCTTCACCGATCGTGGTGTCCGTTTGCGGCGCAATGGCGAGCGGCCGGTTAAGTTGGTCTATGATTTCGTCGACCAGCCGGATCTGGCGCAGACCTTTACGGTGGTGTGCGCCTTGATGGGAATTCCGTTCCGTTTCTCGGGCTTGCGCTCGTTGCGGATCAAGGAGACGGATCGTATCGCTGCCCTCCAGCAGGAGCTGGCGAAATTGGGATACGTCGTTCGGGATTATGATGACAGCATTCTTGAGTGGAATGGCGAGCGCCGGGAGCCGGAGGCGAATCCGGTGATCAAGACCTATGAGGACCATCGGATGGCGATGTCGTTCGCGCTGGCTGCCCTGAAACGGCCGGAAGGTATCCGGATCGCCGAGCCGGGCGTGGTCAGCAAGAGTTATCCCCACTTCTGGGACGACCTGCGCGAGGCGGGCTTCCGGATAGGGCAGGAGGAATAAAACAAGAAGAGGAGACGCGGATTATGTGGTATATTATCTTAAGTATTTTCGTATTGGGGATCGTGGCCGCGATCGCGGGTTATTTCCGCAACCGGAAACTCCAGAAGATGCTGGAGCGGGGCGAGATCACGGAGATCCCGGAGCCGGCGGAGATCCCGGAAGAGTGCTGCGGCCAGCATGAGACCTGTGAGCGTGACAGCCTCCTGGCGGCGGTCAGTAAGCAGATTGAGTATTACGACGATGAGGAGCTGGACCGTTTCCGTGGAACGGAGCCCGACGCCTACGATGAGGCGGCGGTCGAGGAGTTCCGTGATATCCTTTATTCGTTGCGTGAGGTAGAGGTGGCCGGCTGGCTGCGAAGCCTGCAACTGAGACAGGTCAACCTGCCCGATGCCCTGAAGGATGAGGCGTTCCTGATTGTTGGAGAGAGACGTATTCACTGATGGAGCTGTTGGGTTATACATTCTTCCAGAACGCCTTGCTGGGCAGTTTGCTGGCGGCCATCGCCTGTGGTATGGTCGGTACCTATATTGTCGCCCGGCGATTGGCCTTCATCAGCGGCGGCATCACGCATGCCTCGTTTGGCGGGCTTGGGCTTGGTTTCTATTTGGGGATCAACCCGATCCTGACGGCCCTCTTGTTCTCGGTCGCCTCCGCTTTTGGTATTGAGTGGGTGAGCCGTGACGGGCAGGTTCGTGAGGATTCCGCGATCGCCGGCGTCTGGTCGTTGGGTATGGCGTTGGGCGTGATCTTTATTTTCCTGACGCCGGGCTATGCGCCGAACCTTTCGGCCTACCTGTTTGGTAACATCCTGACGATCTCCTGGCAAGATATCCTATATATGCTTTTCCTGGCCGTAGTATTGACGGCGATCTTCTGCCTCTTCTTCCGTGAGATCCTTTACGTCGCTTTCGACCGGGATTTCGCCCGCACGCAAGGCTTGCCTGTGCGCCTGGTGGAATACGGCATGATGCTCTTTATCGCCGTCACGATCGTCCTGACTATCCGTTTGGTGGGAATCATGCTGCTGATGAGTCTTCTGACGATCCCACAGATGACGGTGAACCTGTTCACCTCCGATTTCAGGCGGATTATTCTCGGCAGTATTGGGATCGGCTTTGCGGCTTGTGTGGCCGGTTTGTACCTTTCTTACCTGATCAATGTGCCCTCGGGCGCGTTCATTATCCTGATCCTGGTGCTTCTCTTTTTGGTGGCCAAGGCAATAAAATCCAGGCGGAAGCGTTAATAGAAAGACATGAGGATAGGGCTAGATTTCATCTTGATCGTATGTGGGTTATGCTTGCTTTGGTCGTGTGGCACGAAGAAGAACACCAAGGCGAGCCGCTTCTATCATGCCCTGACGACCCGTTATAATATCTATTATAATGGTAAGGTCGCCTTCGACGAGGCATTGCTGAGCATGGAGGAGGGCTATAAGGAGAACTATTCCGACATGATCTATCTCCATGCGATCAGCGCCCAGCCCAAGGATAAGACTGAGCCGGGCGGCGCGTTCGACCGTACGATTGAGAAGAGCAACAAGGCGATCAAGCTCCACTCCATCAAGACTAAGCCCGCCAAGAAGCCGGGTTGGCGTAATGATCCCAAGCAGGTGGCCCTTCAGGCGAAGGAGGAGTATAACCCTTTCCTGAAGAACAGTTGGCTGATCATGGGCCAGGCGCAGTTCTATAACGCCGATTTCCTTCAGGCCTCCGCGACCTTCTCTTATATCGCCCGCCATTACGGTCAGGATCCCGAGGTGGTGGCCGAGGCGACACTCTGGCAAGCCCGCTGCTATTCGGAGCTCGATTGGCTCTATGAGGCGGAGATGATCCTCGACCGGATGAACAAGAACGGCTTCCCGCCCTCCTGTAAGGAACTTTACGACTACGTCTATGCCGATTACCTGATCAAGAGCAAGAAATATCAGGAGTCGATTCCCTATCTCAAAAGCTCAATCAAGGCCGAGGGCAAACGCCGCCAGCGGGCAAGGATGCGTTACCTTCTGGGGCAGATTTACGCTCACGAGGGACAGGACGCGCTGGCTTACGAGACCTTTGGCCGGGTGGCCCGTTCCAACCCGCCTTACGAGCTGGAGTTCGCCTCGAGGATCCGGCAGACGGAGGTATTCCCGGGCGGCAATTTCAATAAGGTGGTCAAGATGCTGGAGCGTATGTCGCGCGGCTCGAAGAACAAGGATTATCTCGACCAGGTCTATTATGCCCTGGGCAATCTCTATATGACCCGTCAGGACACGACGAACGCCGTCAAACAATACCAGCTCGGTGTCGAGAAGAGCACACAGAACGGGCTGGACAAGGCGATCTGTGCCTTGCGGCTCGGCGATATCTACTTTACGCAACGCGACTACGTCAACGCCCAGCCCTGCTTCAGCGACGCCTTGGCCAGCATGCCGAAGGAATATAAGGAATACCCGCGGGTATCGAAGCTCTCCGCCGTGCTCGACGAGTTGGTCGTGCACGTCCAGACTGTCCACTTGCAAGACAGCTTGCAGGCTCTCGCCAAGATGCCTGAGGCGGAACGGCTGGCCGTGATCGACAAGATCATCGAGCGGGTGATCAAGGAGGAAGAGGAGGCTAAGGCCCTGGCCGAGAAGGAGGCCTACCTGGCCGAGCAGGAGTCGAAGGGAACGGGTATCGACCGCCCGGGAACAGAGATCAACACCGTGACGATCCCCGTGGGTGGTGGCGATGCGACCTTCTATTTCTATAACCCGCAGACGGTAGCGCAGGGTAAGACCCAGTTCCAGCGCAAGTGGGGCCGGCGTCCGCTCGAGGACGACTGGCGCCGCCGTAAGAAGGAGCTCTCGACCTTCGATGAGCCGATGGACGATGAGATGGCCGACGCTGAGGCCGAGGGAGTGGAAGGCACTGAAGGGGCTGCCGCCGGGGGCGATGCCGCGGCCGGAGCCCCCGATGAGGGCCTCGAGCCGGTCGCTGCCGACGATCCGCACCAGCGCGAGTATTACCTGCAACAGATCCCCTTCACCCCCGAGGACGTGGAGGCATCGAACGTCATCATAGTTGATGGTCTCTATAACATGGCCATGATCTATAAGGATAAGCTCGAGGACATACCGCTTGCCATCGAGGGATTCGAGACGCTCGACAACCGGTTCCCCGACAACAAGTACAAGCTGGAGTCCTATTTCCAGATCTACCTGATGGCGCTCCGCAAGGGCGATACCGCCTTGGCCGAGACTTATAAGGCGAAGATCATTCAGGCTTTCCCGGAGAGTGACTATGCCGTGGCGGTGGCCGACCCGAATTACCTGGAGAACATCCGGACGATGGATGCCGTGCAGGATTCGGTTTACCAAAAGACTTACGACAGCTATCTGGCGGGCGACACCTCGGCTGTCCGGAACAACTATCGTTGGGTGGGTGAGAAATATCCGTTGGCGACCTTGATGCCGAAGTTCATGTTCCTCGAGGCTCTCTCTTACGTTCAGTCGGGCGAGCCGGAGCGCTTCAAGGAGGCACTTAAGGCATTGATCGAGAAATACCCGCAAGCCGACGTTACCGAGCTGGCCGGCGAGATGCTGAAAGGCGTCTTGCGGGGTCGCGAGATGGTGCGGGGCGACGTGCGTGGCATGAGCTGGAACCTGCGCTTTGGCGTGGGGGCCGATGGGGCGCTCTCCGCCGAGGATTCTGCTCGCGTCTTCTCGCCCGAGCCAAACGTGCCCTACGAGATGCTGATGATGTATCCTGCCGGGGCGGTCGACGAGAACCGGCTGCTCTTTGCCGTAGCGGCCTACAACTTCACCAACTTCATGGTTAAGGAACTGGATATGGCCTTCGAGGATCTGGGACCCGCCCGGGCGCTCGTGATCCGTGGCTTTGTAAACGCTGACGAGGCTATACACTATTATAAGCTGATTCATGGCGAGGGAGGCTATGCCCGCGAGTTGGATCGGGTGGTGGCGATCTTCCCGATCTCGGGCGACAACTACGAGACCCTGACCCATGGAAAGACGATCGAGGAGTATATCCACTTCTTCGACGAGAACTTTGGCGACCGCTTGCCTGAGTTGGCGGCCCGCTGGAAGGCCCGTATGGAGGCCGTAGGCGAGGCGACCCGTGAGGCGGCCGAGGCTGTGGAGGCGACTCGTGAGTTCGTGGGCGAGGAGATCCCGATGATCGAGGTACCCGCCGACCTGGAGCGGATCGACCTGCCGGAGTCGTCTGTCGTGATACCGTTTGCCCAGCCAGCGCCCAATGAGCCACAAGTAGCGCCCTCGCCGGAGCAAGCGCCCGCCATGACCCTTAAGGAGATCGAGGCGATCCGTGCCCGCGAGGCGAAGGAGGAAGAGGCTCGCCGTGCCGAGATGCGTGAGGCTGAGGCAGCGCGGCAAAAGGCCGAGGAGGAGGCCCGTGCCCAACAAGAAGCCGAGCTGAAGGCGCTTCGCGAGAAACAAGAGGCCGAGGACAAGGCTCTGCTCGAGGCGAAACGTGAGCGTGAGAAACAGCTTGAGCGTGATCGAAAGGAGAGACTGAAGCAAGCCGAGGCGGAGCGCAAGGCGAAACTCAAGGCGCAGAAGCAACTGCTTAAGGAGAAAGAGCGTGCCCGCAAGGAGAAGCTGAAACAGGCCGAAGCGGAGCGCAAGGCTAAGGAAAAGGCTCGTAAGGCAGAGCTGAAGGCGAAAGAGGCTGCCCGCAAGGCGGAGCTGAAAGCCAAGGAGAAAGCTCGTGAGGAGGCCCGCAAGGCCAAGGAGGCGGCTGCCCGTGGAAAATAATGATAAGGATATCTCCTGTTGATTTGACTCAGTAAATTGATATACCTTGTTCGCAACCGTGTTTTTTCTATTTCAACATACCTGAGTTCTGAAGCTTTGTTGTATTTTTGTGGAGATATAATAGGATAAAGCTTATGTATATGAATAGATTACTGATCGTTTTAGTAGCCTTGTTGGCGGGGCCGTGGCTGGTGAGAGCAGTGCCCTCGAAGGTTGGTGATGTCTACCAGATAGCGACCAAGGATGATCTTAAATGGTTCGTGGGATTAGTGAACGGGACGTTGAGCAATGTTGCTCAGGATCCTGGTGCACGGGCTACGCTCACGGCAGATATTGTCTGGAATGAACGGGTGTTGGACGATAAGGGTCAGTTGATAAATAACACGGCGGGTCTGGCCGCTTGGACACCGATCGGCCTCACGGGCGAGAATGCCTATTATGGTACTTTTGACGGAGCGGGCCATTCGATCCGTGGCCTTTATATCAATGAGTCCGACTCGAACTATCAGGGCCTTTTCGGACGAACCTCGGCTTATGCGATGATTACCCGTGTGCGGTTAGTGGACAGTTACATCTGTGGAAACGAGTCTGTCGCCGGCATTGTTGGCTACAATTATGGTTCGGTGATTGCTTGTTCTTTTGATGGGCGGGTGAAAGGTAATGACTATATCGGCGGCATTGTGGGACGTAATAATGAGGAGGCGATGGTTGCTGATTGTTACAGCCTCGCTACGGTCGAGGGCGAGAGCTACTCGGACTTGGGCGGTGTCGCCGGGCGCAACAACAGCGTGGTGCGGAATTGCTATTTCCTGAAACGGGATAACCTGGCGGGGATCGGCAACGGCCGGGGCCAGGCGACGGCCTGCGAGGCGGCGGCGTTCGCGAGCGGCGAGGTCTGCTGGGCGCTCAATGGCGAGCGGGCGGACACGACCTGGGTGCAGGCGCTGGCCGGCGATGCGGTCGACGCGGCGCCTGTCCCCTCGGCGGAGGCCGGGAAGCGGGTCTATCCCGCCCGTCTCTACGAGGGCAACGCCACAGCGACCGATCTCTACATCAACCCTTCGGGAATAACCCCGTCGGCCGGCGCGAACCCGCTCGTCGTGGTCGAGACCGAGGGCTTCACCCCGGCGGAGACGGCGATCAACCTGGTGGTGAAGGCGGGCAACACCTACACCTGCCGGAACCTCACGCTGGTGGATGCCGATTTCTATACGCCGGTCGCCTTCACAGCGGTGAAGGCGAAATACAGTCGTGTACCTGAAGTCTATGCCGATATTACAGATGGTTGGGAGACCATCTGTCTGCCCTTCGATGCGACTCTTTATGCGGACGGGCAACCGCTGTTGCCAATTGCGACAACGGCCAATGGTAACTATTGGTTGCGTCTGTTAGTCGACTTCCAATATCCCTCAACGTTGCTCTTTTCGAGCTACCAGACAAATGAAGATCAACGGATTATGGCGGGTGTACCCTACATCATAGCTTTACCGAGTAATTATTTTGGAAGTGATAGTTTGGAAGGCAAGGTGATTACGGCAGAAGGGACAAACGTCGTAATTGTGACGGAACCTAAGCCGATGGCAGCTGGCTCGTACCTCTCTTTTAAAGGTGCTTTTGTGGCGAGTCAATTCAGCTTTGGTTATCAATTAAATAGTGAGAACGGTAGTGGTGGATTGGGTGACAAGTTTGCGCTCAAGGAGGGAAATGGCTTGGTTGCTCCTTTCCGTTGTGTGGTGGCCTCCTCTTTGTCAGGTGTAGAAAATTTGTCCCCTTATCTGTCGATCGGAAATGGTGATAATCTGGGCATTACCTCTACGGTGAATCCTCAAACCGTGCCAACCCTGACGATCTATGGTGCGGTGGGCAAGTTGGTGATCGAAGTTACGGAGGCGACACAGGTTGCAGTCTATCAACTTTCCGGCCGGATGGTTTGGAACGGGCAGGTTGTGGGCAAACGGGAGATTCCCGTTACCCGGGGGATTTATATTGTGAATGGGCAAAAGATCACCCTTTAATAAGAAGACCTTTTAATGGATTGTTTTATGAAACAGAAAGAAAGACAAGAACAACAAGAAATGAAGTTGCCGTATGAGGCGCCGCAGAGCGAATGGATCGAGCTGGAGGTAGAACAGCCGATGTTGGATTTGAGCAATGATGTCAAACCTGATCCAGGTTTTCAATCCTTTCGTGAGGGCCGTTAATTAAATCGTCTCTTTTCCATCCCGAGTTGTTTCCCTCCGATCCAGACCGATTGGAGGTGGAAGTTCTCGTCGAAGAGGATCAGGTCCGCGTCCTTGCCCCGTTCGATCGACCCTTTACGGTCGTTGATACTCATGAGGCGGGCGGGGTTGGTGGCGGCCATCCGTACGCAGTCGGCTACTGGTATTTCGGCCTTCTCGGCCATGACTTGTATCAGGCGGATGCCGCTGGCGATGCTGCCGGTCAGTGCCGAGCGATCGGCGAGTTTGCAAACGCCATCCTCGACAATCATTCGTGGGTCGAGGTGCAGGTGCTCCGGACGGAGACAGGCCGCGGCGGCCATCGCGTCACTGATGAGGCTGATCCGATCAATTCCCTTGAAGGCGCAAACCAGGCGCAGGATGGCGGGCGGCACGTGAATCCCGTCCGCGACCAGCTCGACCGTCATCTCCGGCACGAGGTAAACGCTTTCGATCGTGCCCTCGTGCTTATATTCCCTTTGCTTATGGACGCCGCTCATGGCATTGTAGAAATGGGTGGCGTGGGTAAATCCTGCCTCATAAGCCCGCTTGACAGTCGGGTAATCGGCTGCCGTATGGCCCAGTGAGACCAAGATGCCTTTTGAGTGGGCATAACGGGCGAACTCGAGTGCCCCGGGCAGCTCGGGCGCCGCCGTCCAGCGCTTGATGAGGCGGGTACTCTCCAGCAGCTCCTGATACTCCGCCGGATCGGGCAGCTGGATGAACCGCTCATCTTGTCCGCCCTTCAGGAGCGGGTTGATGTAATTGCCCTCGAGGTGCAGGCCCTCGATACGAGCCCCCTCATAAGGTTGGCTTACGACCGTCTCGCATGCCTTGATCGCCTGGCGGAACACGGTGGTAGGCGCGACGGCCAAGGTCGGGTAGAGTGTCGTGACTCCCTGAGTGGCATGGGCATAAGCGATGGCCCGGAAAGCCTCGGGTGTCGCCTCGGTGAAATCGTGCCCGTCGCCTCCATGCAGGTGGGTGTCGATACAGCCAGGAGCGACGTATGCCCCTTGGGCGTCGATCGTTTGGGCGCCTTCGACCCCGCCTTGTTCTCGGGTGATTTCCGCTATGCGTCCCGCCTTCAGGACCAGTCGGGCTTGGCGATCGACGCCTTGGGGCGTGATCACCTTCCCGTTGACAATCTGTATCAGTGTATCTTCCATATCATTCCACTTCTATTGGTTTAACTTTTCCGCCAGGAAACGGCCCGTATAGGATTCGGGGCAGGCGGCAATGGCCTCAGGCGTACCAGCGCAGACCAGGTGGCCACCGGCGTCTCCACCTTCTGGCCCGAGATCGATCACGTGGTCGGCCCGTTTGATCACGTCCATATTATGCTCGATGATCACGACCGTATGTCCCTTGGCGATCAGGGCGTCGAAGGCCTTGAGCAGGGTCTTGATGTCGTGGAAATGGAGTCCGGTCGTCGGCTCGTCGAAGATGAAGAGCGTTGGTTGTTGCTTCTCCTGCCCCAGGTAATAGGCCAGCTTGACCCGTTGGTTCTCGCCACCGGAGAGGGTCGACGAGGTTTGTCCCATCTTGAGGTAACCCAGCCCGACATCCTGCAGCGGCTTCAGCTTCTTGACGATCTTGCGCTCGAGTGAGCCATCGGCCGCGCTGAAGAACTCGATCGCCTGGTTGATGGTCATCTCCAGCAGGTCGTAGATGTTAGCGCCCCGGTATTCGATGTCGAGCACCTCCTGCTTGAACCGTTTGCCGTGGCAGGCGTCGCATTCGAGGGTTATATCGGCCATGAACTGCATCTCGACCGTGATCTTGCCCTCGCCCTTGCACTCCTCGCAGCGGCCACCCTCCTTGTTGAAGGAGAAATAGGCGGCCGTGTAGCCCATCTGCTTGGCCAGGGGCTGCTCGGCGTAGAGCTTCCGGATCTCGTCGTAGGCTCCGATATAGGTGACGGGGTTCGAGCGCGAGCTCTTGCCGATCGAGTTCTGGTCGACGTACTCGACCACCTTGATACGGTCGAGGTCGCCACTGATGCCGGCGCAATCGACGTTCTGCCGGGCGGCGTCCTCGAGGTGGAGCTTAAGGCTCTCGTAAAAGATATCACGTACCAGCGTACTCTTGCCCGAACCGCTGACGCCGCTGACCACGGTCATGACGTTGAGCGGGAAACGGACGTCGATGTTCTTCAGGTTGTTCTTGCGGGCACCGCTGATCTGTATGTAGTTGTTCCATGGGCGGCGATAGGGCGGCAGCTCGATTTGCTCCTCGCCGGTCAGGTAGCGCACCGTATAACTCTCACTTTGGGCTGGCAGGCGGCTGGCGTCGCCCTGGAAGACCACCTGGCCGCCGAGCCGGCCCGCTTTGGGGCCGATGTCGATGATGTAGTCGGCCGCCCGGATGATCTCCTCGTCATGCTCGACGACGACGACCGTATTGCCCAGGTCCCTCAGTTGCTTGAGCACCCGGATCAACAGGTCGGTATCCCGCGAGTGGAGCCCGATACTTGGCTCATCAAGGATATAGAGCGAGCCGACGAGGCTGCTGCCCAGCGAGGTGGCCAGGTTGATCCGTTGGCTCTCACCACCGGAGAGGGTCGATGATAGACGGTCGAGCGTCAGGTAGCCCAATCCTACGTCGAGCAGGAACTGCAGGCGGTTGCGGATCTCAGTCAGTAATCGTTTACCGATTGTTTGCTCATGTTCCGTCAGCTTCAGCTCATCGAAGAAGCGTTTGGCCTCGGCGACCGGCATCGCCACGATCTGGGCGATATCCTTGCCGCCTACCTTAACATAGAGCGCCTCGGGCTTGAGGCGGGCACCCTTGCAGGTGGGGCAGATGGTCTTGCCTCGGTAGCGGGCGAGCATCACCCTGTATTGTATCTTGTAAAGGTTCTCCTCGACATGCTTGAAGAAGTCGTCGATGCCATGCAGCCCCGGCGCGCCATGCCACAAGAGATCCTTCTCCTTTTGGGTCAGATCATAGTAGGGGCGATGGATCGGGAAGTTGTAACGTTCACTATTGATGATGAAGTCGCGGAGCCATTCGCCCATGACCTCGCCTTTCCAGCAGACGACGGCACCTTGATAGACCGACAGGCTCTTGTCGGGGACAACCAGGTTCTCATCAATGCCGATCACCTTGCCGAAACCCTCGCAGGTCGGACAGGCTCCCAATGGGTTGTTGAAACTGAACATCATGTCGTTCGGCTCCTCGAAGCGCATTCCGTCCGCCTCGAAGCGCTTGGAGAACTCATAGCGTTGGGCGCTCCCCCCGTCGGGGTAGAAGCGGACGACGCAGGTCCCGTTGCCCTCGAAGAAGGCGGTCTCGGCCGAGTCGCCCAGTCGGTTCCGCCAAGCGGGCTCGTCGGCGACGCTCAGCCGGTCGATCAGCAACTCCAGCGGGTAGGAGAGCAGCTCGTCACTCGACAGCACCTCCGATATGCGATAGATAGTATCGTTGGCGAAGACCCGCACGTAGCCCTCCTTGCGGAGGATCTCCAGCTGCTGCCGGGGCGTGCGGCCGTCGGGCGGAGTGATGGGCGCGAAGAGGGCAAGGCGAGTGCCCGCCGGGAAGCGGAGTGCGGTCTCGACGATATCGCTCACCTGGTGCTTCTTCACCTCCACGCCCGAGATGGGCGAGTAGGTCCGTCCGATCCGGGCGAAGAGCAGGCGCAGGTACTCGTAGATCTCGGTCGAGGTCCCGACGGTCGACCGGGGGTTGCGGGTGTTGACCTTCTGCTCGATGGCGATCGCGGGCGGGATGCCCTTGATATAGTCGCATTCCGGCTTGCTCATCCGCCCCAGGAACTGCCGGGCATAGGCCGACAGGCTCTCTACATAGCGGCGTTGCCCCTCGGCATAGAGCGTGTCGAAGGCCAGCGACGACTTTCCGCTTCCCGATAGTCCGGTGATGACGACCAGCTTGTCTCGTGGGATGGCCACGTCAATATTTTTCAGGTTATTGACGCGGGCACCCTTGATGAATATGGAATTGTTGTCTGGCATAGTCCTTTACTTTATATTACCGATCGCGAAGATAAGCCATATTTTTAAGAATCGGGGGCTTTAGGAGGCATCTCGCCACGTTTCGGTCCATGAGGGAGGCACGGAATAGAAATCAACCTGTTTCCGTTTCCATATATGGGGTTTCTTTCGGAAAAACTTTTTATATTCGCGCCTGGAATGATGAAGCGATTAGTTTACTTCCTTATGATATTTTGCGTATTCCTGATGTCAGAAGGCCAGGCCCGATCAGACAATAGACAGGAGTACAAGCCCTTCACCGCTATATGCCTTTTGTCAGAGGATGATGGAAAAGGTCATGTTATCGAGAAAGATACCCTGTGGAAAGGGAAGGACCTACCCGATCGCGGACAAGGCCATTTAGTCAATAAAGGTTATCTAAGGCGGCATCTTTTTCGCGATACGCTTCCCCTCAAATATCTGAGGACAAACACGATGGGATTTACGGACGGTATTATTCCATATCATCAAGAATCTTTATACTCCAGGCAAAGGCGGTCGCTCTTATTCTCACCTGCCAGCCTCTTAAAATTCTCCCGCGGTTATTATATCTATTCTCTCAGACGTCTTCTGCTTTAATTCCTCCCCGAGGAGATCCCTCCTTCTCCGCATCTATACAATATTATATCATTTATTGGATAAAGTTTCTAGAGTACTGTGGCCAAAAGTCCAGTCTCGTGTTCTCTAAACACTATAATAATTAACAAACAATGGAATTCTTACTGGATTTTATCTTGCATATCGATCAGCACCTGATCGAGATCGTCCAAGAATATCACACCTGGACTTACGCGATATTGTTCTTGATCATCTTTTGCGAGACCGGTTTGGTGGTGACACCTTTCTTGCCTGGCGACTCCATGCTTTTCGTGGCAGGGGCGATCACGGCCTTGCCGGGCGTGCCCTTAGAGGTCAACATCCTGGTGTTGATATTATTCGCGGCGGCCGTGTTGGGCGACTCCTGCAATTACATGATCGGCCATTTCTTCGGGAAGCGGCTGTTCAACAATCCCGACTCCAAGATCTTCAAGCGGAGCCATCTGGAAAAGACGCATGAGTTCTATAAGAAATATGGCGGCAAGACCATCATCATCGCCCGGTTCGTGCCGATTGTCCGGACGTTCGCCCCGTTCGTGGCGGGCATGGGCAAGATGCATTACTATTATTTCATGATGTACAACGTGGTCGGCGGGGCCTTTTGGGTCGCCCTGTTTTGTTACGCCGGATACTTCTTTGGCGACTTGCCTTTCGTTCAGGAAAACCTCAAGGTTTTGGTCGTGGCGATTATTTTCATCTCCCTGCTGCCCGCTATCATTGAGGTCATGAGGGAGAGGGCTAAGCTGCGCAAACAACAAAAGAGCTAATTAATCATCATCAATATTCAAAATTTGTAGGTATGAAAAATTCTTTTTTCAGTCGGTTCACGCCTAAGGAACCTAAATTCTTTCCGCTGCTGAAGCAGTTGTCCGAAATCCTGTCCTCCTCTGCCGACTTGTTGGCGGAATGCCTGAAACATGATTCGCCGGAGTCGAGAGCAGACCATTACAGGCAGATCAAAGACTTGGAACGTGATGGAGACACCTTGACCCATCGGATCTTTGATGAGCTTGGAACGACCTTTATTACCCCGTTTGACCGTGAGGACATTCATGATCTGGCCTCATCGATCGATGACGTGATTGATGGAATTAACAGTTGCGCGAAGCGTATCCACATCTACAACCCGAAGCCTATCGCCAATAGCGGCAAGGAGCTGACCTCCTTGATCCAGCAAGAGGCCGGGTTGATCGGCAAGGCGATGGACGAGCTGGAGACCTTCCGCAAGAAGCCGACCGCCCTGCGCGAGTATTGCAAGAAATTGCACGACATCGAGAATCAGGCGGATGATGTCTACGAACTTTTCATCAAGAAGCTTTTCGAGGAGGAGAAGGACAGCATCGAGATTATCAAGATCAAGGAAATCATGTACGAATTGGAGAAAACGACGGATGCCGCCGAGCACGTAGGTAAGATATTGAGGAACTTTATTGTAAAATACGCCTAAAGAGAATCCCTATGGAATTATTAGTGGTTATCATTGTATTGGCGCTGCTATTCGACTACATCAACGGCTTCCACGACGCCGCCAACTCGATCGCGACCATTGTCTCGACGAAGGTGCTCACCCCTTTCCAAGCCGTTCTTTGGGCCGCGTTTTTCAATTTTGTCGCCTTCTTTATCGCCAAGTATATCATTGGTGGTTTCGGTATCGCCAACACGGTTTCCAAGACGGTCGTGGAAGAGTACATCACCTTGCCCATCATCCTCGCGGGGGTTATCGCCGCTATTATCTGGAATCTTTTTACCTGGTGGAAAGGCATCCCTTCCTCCTCCTCTCATACCTTGATCGGAGGATTCGCCGGGGCGGCGATCATGGCGCATGGCTTCGGGGCGATCCAGGGCAGCATCATCCTGAAGATAGCGGCGTTCATTTTCCTGGCGCCGTTGATTGGTATGGTGATCGCCTTTGGGTTCACGTTGGTGGTGCTCTACGCTTGCCGGCGGGCGCATCCGCATACCGCCGAGGTCTGGTTCAAGAAGTTGCAGCTGCTCTCTTCCGCCCTGTTCAGTATCGGTCATGGCCTGAACGACTCTCAGAAGGTGATGGGTATCATCGCCGCGGCCCTCATCGCCGCGCACTCCAAAGGCTTGGGGATGGGAATCAACAGCATCAACGACCTGCCGGATTGGGTGGCGTTCTCCTGTTTCACCGCGATCTCGCTCGGAACGATGTCCGGAGGATGGAAAATCGTGAAGACGATGGGAACGCGCATCACGAAGGTCACGCCTCTGGAGGGGGTTGTCGCGGAGACGGCCGGCGCTTTCACGCTCTATTTGACGGAATTCCTGAAAATACCGGTTAGTACGACACACACGATTACAGGTGCTATTATTGGTGTGGGGGCGACCAAACGTCTTTCCGCTGTTCGCTGGGGGGTGACCCAAAGCTTGATGACCGCTTGGATCCTGACGATTCCGGTGAGCGCCCTCCTGGCGGCGGGGGTTTACTACGTCGTTTCCCAATTCTCGCTTTAGGCTCACGGGCCTGAAATGACGGTCATGTGACAGGTCTACTTGCGGATCATGGCCTCTTCGGGCTGAAAAAGACAATGCTTTTCCCGGGGGAAAATACCTTGCTATCCCTATCAAGGGGCTTCTAACCCCCGGGAAATGCCTTGCTAGCCCTATCAAGGGGCTTCCAACCCTCGGGAAACGCCTTGCTATCCCTATCAAGGGGCTTCCGACCCCCGGGAAACGCCTTGCTATCCCTATCAAGGGGCTTCCGACCCCCGGGAAACGCCTT
>DGYMR06203__coassemble_790_pt1 | contig 30137 bp, 27 predicted proteins | sample DGYMR06203__metabat2_low_PE_012 | metagenome-assembled genome bin DGYMR06203
AAACGCCTTGCTATCCCTATCAAGGGGCTTCCGACCCCCGGGAAACGCCTTGCTAGCCCTATCCAAGGGGCTTTTTGCCCTCATTTATTCCATATCTTCCCAATTTCCCTTACATTTGCCTCCGGTTTACATGAGAAAACGGCATTTTGCTTATGCGTATCAATGACATTGGATTATGGGTAGCGATCCTTATGATGGTTATCGTCACCTCTTGCTCGACCAGTCGTGAGCCCACCTCGCGGGAGGTGGAACGGCGGCAAACCGCGAAACGGGAGTTCCGTGGCGCCTGGATACAGACCGCGTTCCAGAGCGAGTACGCGGCCATGACGGTCCCCCAGTTGAAAAAAGACTTTAGGCGCAAGCTTGATTTCCTGCGAGATTGCGGGATGAACGCGATCATATTCCAGGTGCGGCCGGAGGCGGACGCGTTTTATCCATCCAGGATCGAGCCTTGGAGCCGCTTTTATACGGGCGAGCAGGGACGGGCGCCGGAGGGCAATTTTGACTTGGTCGCCTTCCTGGTCGACGAGTGCCACAAGCGGGGCATGGAGTTTCACGCCTGGCTGAATCCTTACCGGGCCAGCACGGCGGGCAACACGCGGTTCGCGCCTACACATATATATAATAAGCACCCCGAATGGTTCGTGGAATACAACAAGCAGATCCTCTTTGATCCGGGCATTCCGGATTGCCGGCAATTCATCTGCCGGGTGGTGCGTGATATCGTGAGCCGCTACGACATCGACGCGATCCACATGGATGATTATTTCTATCCCTATCCGGTGGCCGGATTGGCTTTCCCCGACGACAAGAGTTTCCGGAAATATGGCTTGGCGATGGGCTACCAGGCGAGCCAGCGCGACCAGTGGCGGCGCGAGAATGTCAACACCCTGATCCGCGAGCTGAAGCGGACGATCCTGCTGGCCAAGCCTTGGGTCCGTTTCGGCATCAGCCCCTTTGGCATCTACCGCAATAAGAAGAGCACGCCCGACGGCTCGGGCAGCGCGACGAACGGCCTGCAGAATTATGATGATCTCTATGCCGATGTCCTCTATTGGGTGGAGCAGGGCTGGATCGATTATAATATCCCCCAGATCTATTGGGAGATCGGGCATCCCGCGGCCGATTATGTCACGTTGGTGAAATGGTGGGATAAGAACGCCCGTGGCGGGCACCTTTATATTGGGCAGGACGTGGCCCGGACGATGAAGGCCGATCAGTTGACCCGTAAGATGCGCTATGAGCGGACATTGCCCCATGTCGAGGGCAATTGTTTCTGGCCGGCGAACGAGATCCTCTGGAACAATAAGGGGGTAGCCGATAGCTTGAGGCGCCATTACCACCGTTATCCCGCCTTGATCCCGGCCTATACCCATTTGCATGATCGCCAGCCCAAGAAGGTCGGCAAACTGAAGACGGAATGGACGCCGGATGGCTACCTGCTGCATTGGCAAGCGGAGCAAAGCCCGACCAATCCCGAGCTGGCGGCCTATTTCGTGGTCTACCGCTTCGGGATGGATGAGGAGGTCGACCTCGAGGATCCCTCCAAGATCGAGGCCATCACGCCGGATCCCTATTATTGGCTGCCCTACGACGATGGCAAGACCAAATATCGGTATGTCGTGACGGGGGTCGATCGTTTCCATAATGAGAGCGAGGGCCGGCAAAAAAAAGTCAAGTTGTGAGAAAAGAGCGTCGATTTTCTTTTTTTGTCTGATTTTTTACGCATAATGTGATACGTAACCAAAAAAATAAGTAGTTTTGCGGGATAAAATAGGAAAGAGTGAATAGTTAAAATAGTAACATTTTAAAACTTACATCAAAATTATTATGAACAGAAAGTTTTTATTGCCATTCTTTGTATTGGCAGCGATCTTGACGCTTTCTTCTTGTTCGAACAAGTTGAAACCGTTGGCAGAGCAGTACATTAAGGCAGAACCGCAACCATTGGAAGCCATTGGTGGCAAGGTGCCTGTGACTATTAACGCGACTTTCCCCGAGAAGTGGTTCAACAAGAAAGCCGTTGTAACCGTAACTCCGGTTTTGCGTTATGAGGGTGGTGAAGCTTGGGGTACAGCTTACACTTACCAGGGTGAGAAGGTACAGGGTAACAATCAGGTGATCCCTTACAAGGCAGGTGCTAACGTAACAATGAAGTCTGCTTTCACTTACAAGCCTGAGATGAAGAAATCAGAGTTGTATCTGACTTTCGACGCTAAGATCAAGAATAAGACAGTTAAGTTGCCGGACGTAAAGATCGGTGAGGGTGTAATCGCTACTTCAGCTTTGGCTGATGCCGCTACAGCTAACGCAGCTATCGCCGCTGACAAGTTCCAACGCATCATCAAAGAGGCTCACAACGCGAACATCATGTTCTTGATCCAGCAGGCTGAGCTCCGTGCGAAAGAGTTGAACTCTGACGCTATCAAGGAGTGGAAAGAGTTGGTTAAGAACGCTGACGAGGCTCCTAACCAGAATGTGGCTATCGAGATCTCAGCTTATGCTTCTCCTGATGGTGGTGTTAAGTTGAACACGGGCTTGGCTGAGAGACGTGAGAACAACACTTCTAAATACTTGAACCGTGAGTTGAAGAAGATGAAGGTTGACGTTCCTGTTGACGCTCGTTACACAGCTCAGGACTGGGAAGGCTTCCAGGAGTTGGTTTCTAAGTCAAACATCCAGGATAAGGATTTGGTTCTCCGCGTATTGTCTATGTACAAGGATTCTGAGCAACGTGAGCAAGAGATCAAGAACCTCTCTTCTGTATTCAGCGTATTGGCTGAGGAGATCTTGCCGCAATTGCGTCGTTCTCGTTTGACCGCTAACGTTGAGATCATCGGTAAGTCTGATGACGAGATCAGCGCTTTGGCTAAGAACAATCCTTCTGAGTTGAATGTAGAGGAGATCCTGTACGCCGCTACATTGACGAACAACGACGCTGAGAAGATGGCGATCTATACGAAGGCTTCAGAGTTGTATCCCAACGACTATCGTACTTGGAACAACGTCGGTATGATGGCGTTCCGCGCTGGCGATTTGGACAAGGCAGAGCAGATGTTTAACAAGGCAAACTCAGTCAAGGCTAATCCGGAGTCTAACATGAACTTGGGTTTGATCGCCCTGGCTAAGGGTGACCAGGCTAAGGCTCAACAATTGTTCGGTAACGCTTCTGGCGTAGCTGAGTTGAGCGAGGCACTGGGTGTCCTTTACCTGGAGCAGGGTGAGTACGCTAAGGCTGTTAACTCTTTCGGCTCTGTTAAGTCTAACAACGCCGCTTTGGCACAGATCATGGTTAAGGACTACAGCAAGGCTTCTCAGACATTGGATGCTGTCGCTCGTCCGGATGCCGTTACTTCTTACTTGAAGGCTGTTGTTGCCGCTCGTACGAACAACGCGAATGGCGTAGTTAGCAACTTGAAAGACGCGATCGCTAAGGATAAGAACATGGCTAAGGAGGCCGCTATCGACTTGGAGTTCGCTAAGTATGCTACAAACTCTGATTTCGCCGCTTTGGTAAAATAAGAGACTAAGCTGAAATAAAGAGAATAGAAGATGGGAAGGCCGAGAGAAATCATTCTCCCGGCCTTTTTTTGTTCCGCTTATGCCTATAGGCGAGAGGTAACGAGACCGATCCTGTAGTCAGTACCGTGCGGTCGGTACTCCAGTACTTCTCGGAAAGTACTGGAGTACTTTCAGCATCGGACTGCAGTACTTTCAGCATCGGACTGCAGTACTTTCCGCATGGTACTGGCAACGTCTTCGGAGTCGTTTCATGTTTTTTGCTTGAAAATTTGCGAGATTCGGGAATATGTCGTAATATTGCACCCGATTTCGGGGATTGTCCGAAAAGGTCCTATAGCTCAGTTGGTCAGAGCACCTGACTCATAATCAGGGAGTCCTTGGTTCAAGCCCAAGTGGGACCACACCTTTAGTTGAGGAGAGCCGTACCGCCAGATGCTGTTCTCCTTTGTCATTTTATATCGGTATAAACGCCTTAAAATTCGTATATTCAGAGTAAAAACCCACCTCTATTGCGAAAATTCTTTGAAAGTTTTTGTCTATATTCGCGATTATTACATATTTTATATTTCACGATCTAAAAATGAGCGAGACATTTGAAATGGTGGCCAAGACCCTGTTCGGGCTGGAGGATGTTTTGGCTGGCGAATTATTAGCCTTAGGTGCCAACGATTTGCAAATAGGGCGGCGTATGGTTTCTTTTATGGGTGATAAGGAGTTGTTGTATAAGGCGAATTTTTGTTGTCGCACGGCCTTGCGTATATTGAAACCGATTTATCATTTTAAGGCGAAAGACGCGGACACGGTCTATAAGGAGGTCAAGAAGGTGGAATGGGAGAAATATCTCTCGCTTGAGAAAACCTTCGCGATCGATTCTGTCATCTATTCGGAGGATTTTAACCATTCCAAATTTGTCGCTTACCGGACAAAAGACGCCATCGTCGATTATTTCTATGAGAAGGTCGGTAAACGGCCATCTGTCCGGATCAATAATCCAGATCTGTATATCAATATCCATATTTCACATAACGATTGTACGCTGTCGATCGATAGCTCCGGCGAGTCGTTGCATAAGCGCGGTTATCGGGTAGCCCAGACGGAGGCGCCCCTGAATGAGGTGCTGGCCGCAGGTATGATCCTGAAGACAGGCTGGAAAGGCGAGTCGAATTTCGTGGATCCCATGTGTGGTTCGGGTACCTTGCTGATCGAGGCGGCGATGATCGCCCTCAATATCGCTCCGGGTGTTTACCGCAAGGAGTTCGCTTTCCAGAAATGGATCGATTACGACCAGGAGTTGTTCGACCGTATCTATAACGACGATAGCCAGGAGAAGGAGTTCGAGTATAAGTGCTACGGCTCTGATATCTCGCAGGCGGCGATCGACATCGCTGCGGAGAATGTACGGGGTGCCGGTCTGGTGAAGTACATCAATTTGTCGGTAAAGCCCTTCCAGCAAATCTCGGAGGCGCCACAACCCGGTATCCTGGTGACGAATCCCCCTTATGGCGAGCGGATCTCGTCTCGCGATTTGTTGGGACTCTACTCAATGATCGGTGAGCGGCTCAAGCATGTTTTCATGGGTTACAAGGCCTGGATCATCAGCTATAAGGATGAGTGCTTTGATAAGATCGGCTTGCGTCCGAGCGAGCGGATCAAGTTGATGAACGGCTCACTGGATTGCGAGTACCGTTGTTACGAGATGTTCGAGGGAACGAACAAGGAATACAAGAAGGCTTTGAATGAGAATGGTGGGGAAAGGCCTGCCCGCCGTGATGACCGTCCCCGTGAGCATCGTCCGGGACGTGGCGATTGGGATCGCAAGGATGAGTCGTCATCTCGTAAGCGTTTTGACGATAAGGGCGACCGTAAGGGTTCGTTCCGGTCGAAAGGCGATCGTCCGGCGAAGATGCGTTACCGCGACGATGATGAGTTCCCGAAAGATCGTTTCAAGCGCGACTCCAAGCGTGATTTCAAGCGCGATGGCAAGTCGTCGTCTGGTAAGAAACCGTTTAACAGGAAGAGGGGAGATCGCTATGATGATTAAGCGATCCTGGTTGTTCCTGTTGTCTGTTATCTTATTACCCGTGATTATGGAGGCACAAGAGAAGGTCTTGACCTTGTCCGACTTGATACCTGGTGGTAAGACCTATAACCGTTTCGTCCCTCGCGACCTGAAGCAGTTGTCGTGGTGTGGGGATGAATATTTTTATGTTAGGGGAGACTCGGTGATCGGTGGTGAGCCGGGGAAAAAGAGCCGGTTGCTTTTCGCGTTGGCTGATTTGAACCAGGCCCTGACTGCCGCGGGCTTGAAGGAGGTCGCTTCGTTGCCCTCTTTCTCCGTGCCGTATGAGGATCGTCCGGTATTGGCTTTTGTCCGTAATAAGCGCCGGTTGCATTTTGATTTCCGGAAACGGGAGATTATCGCCAATTATCCGTGGGATAGGGGAAGCAACCACGATTTTTGCGCCGCTACGGGACGTGTGGCCTTTACGGAGGCGAACAACCTGTTCATCCTTTCTCCCGATGGAACGGTCGTTCCTGTTACACGTGAAACAAATGAGGGGATCGTCAGTGGACAGGCGGTTCATCAGCGGGAGTTCGGGATCAGCAAAGGCACCTTCTGGTCGCCTGACGGATCTGCCCTGGCCTTTTATCGGATGGACGAGAGCATGGTGACTCCCTATCCGCTGGTGAATATCGATGCCCGTTGCGCGACAGCCGAGCCGTTCCGTTATCCGATGGCTGGTATGAAAAGCCATGAGGTGACGGTCGGAGTCTATAATGTGGAGACGGCGACGACCGTTTGGCTCAAGACGGGTTTGCCTAAGGAGAAATACCTGACGAATATCGCTTGGAGCCCTAATGGAAAAAGCCTTTATGTTGCGGAGTTGAACCGTGAGCAGAATGAGATGCACTTGGTGCGCTATTCTGCCTTGACGGGCGAGAAGGAGGCCGAGCTTTTCAGCGAGACCGACCTGCGTTATGTCGAGCCGCAACACCCTGTCCAATTCTTGCCGAATGATACGACCCGTTTTATCTGGCAGAGTGAGCGGGATGGTTTTAATCATCTCTACCTTTACGATACGAATGGCCGTTTGGTCCGTCAACTGACGGCGGGCGAATGGGTCGTGACCGACGTGGTGGGCTTTGATAAGGATGGAAAACGGGTGATTTTTGAGGCGACAGCGCCCCATCCAGTCTCCGCCTCGATGCAAGGCGACGCTTTAAGGCGTTATGTCTGGTCGGTAGATCTGGAGTCGGATAGGCTGATGGATTGCCTGAGCTGGAAAGATGGTGTTCATCATTGGCGGCTAAGTTCCTCCGGCGCTTACGCGATTGACAAATGGAGCTCGCCAACGGTTCCGAGGGAGATCGACCTGGTGCGGGTGAAAGACGCGAAGGTGGTCGAGACCCTGTTGACAGCTCCGGATCCCTATAAGAACTATCGTATGCCGAAGATTGAGGTGGGTAAGATCCTGGCGGCGGACGGTAAGACGCCGTTGAATTACCGGTTGGTATTACCGCCCGATTTGGATCCCTCCAAGAAATACCCGACGGTCGTTTACGTCTATGGTGGGCCTCATGCCCAGTTGGTGACGGGCGATTGGTTGAACGGCACCCGAGGCTGGGATATCTATATGGCCTTGCGTGGTTATGTGATCTTTACGGTCGATAACCGCGGGTCGGCCAACCGTGGGCACGCTTTCGAGAGCATTATCCATCGCAACCTAGGCCAGAATGAGATGGCGGACCAGATGAAAGGAGTGGAGTTCCTGAAATCCCTGCCTTATGTGGACGCCGACCGGATTGGCGTGCATGGCTGGAGTTTCGGCGGCTTCATGACGACCAACCTGATGCTGACCTATCCCGACGTGTTCAAGGTGGGCGTGGCCGGAGGTCCGGTGATCGACTGGTCGAACTACGAGATCATGTATGGCGAGCGTTATATGGACCGTCCGCAGGATAATCCGGAAGGTTATAAGCGGGCGAACCTGAAGTTGAAGGCCGGCAACCTGAAGGGACATCTCCTGCTGATTCATGGCGACGTGGATCCGGTGGTGGTCTGGCAGCACAGCCTGGGCTTCCTGAAGGCCTGCGTCGACGCGAACACTTATCCGGACTATTTTGTCTATCCCCGCCACCAGCACAACGTGATCGGGAAAGACCGTCCGCACCTGCATGAGAAGATTACGAGATATTTTGACGATTATTTGAAATGACATTAAGATAATAAAGCTATGAATATTCTACTATTAGGTTCAGGCGGCCGTGAGCACGCGATCGCTTGGAAAATCGCTCAAAGTCCGAAGGTGGATAAGTTGTTTATCGCTCCGGGAAACGCCGGAACCGCCTTTGTGGGAACAAACGTAGCGATCAAGGCCGATGATTTCGCCGCGATCAAGACGTTTGCGATCGAGCACGCGATCGACATGGTGGTCGTCGGCCCGGAGGATCCGTTGGTAAAGGGTGTCTATGATTTTTTCAAGAACGACGAGGCGTTGAGCCACATCCCGGTGATCGGTCCCAGCAAGTCGGGTGCCCGCCTGGAGGGAAGCAAGGATTTCGCCAAGGCGTTCATGATGCGCCACCAGATCCCGACGGCCCGTTATAAGAGCATCTCGGCCGAGAACCTGGAGGAGGGTTATCGCTTTCTCGAGTCGTTGGAGGCGCCGTATGTCCTGAAGGCTGATGGTCTGGCCGCCGGCAAGGGCGTGTTGATCATCGACAGCCTCGAGGAGGCGAAGCGCGAGCTGGGCGAGATGTTGTCCGGTATGTTCGGCGACGCGAGCAAGACGGTGGTGATCGAGGAGTTCCTCGACGGTATCGAGTGCTCGGTGTTCGTGCTGACGGATGGTAACGATTATAAGGTGCTTCCGGTCGCTAAGGATTACAAGCGGATCGGCGAGGGCAATACCGGCTTGAATACCGGCGGTATGGGCGCTGTTTCGCCTGTTCCGTTCGCGGATGAGACTTTCATGGCGAAGGTCGACGAGCTCATTATCCGCCCGACGATCGAGGGCTTGCGTGCCGAGGGCATCGACTATAAGGGATTCATCTTCCTGGGTTTGATCAACGTGAAGGGCGAGCCCCTGGTGATCGAGTACAACTGCCGTATGGGCGATCCGGAGACGGAGGTGGTGATGTTGCGCATCCAAAGCGACCTGGTGGACCTCTTGGAGGGTGTCGCCGCCGGCGATCTGGCGAAGCGTGAGTTGGCGCACGACCCACGGGCGGCCGTGACGGTCATGCTCGTCAGCGGTGGTTATCCCGAAGCCTACGAGAAGGGCAAGACGATCAGCGGACTGGAGTTGATCTCCGACGAGAATATCCTTTTCCATGCCGGAACGAAGGCGGAGAACGGACAGATCCTGACCAACGGTGGCCGTGTGATCGCCGTCAGCTCTTATGGCAAGGACAAGGAGGAGGCTTTGGCCCGCTCGTTCGAGGGCGCTCGGAAGATCGATTTCGACAAGAAATATTTCCGTCGTGATATCGGCTTTGATTTATAAATAAAGGGAAGAGAAAAGGCGTGTCCGGAATGCTGGAGCTATTCCGGCCGCCTTTCTCGTTTAGTTTGGCGTGAAATGGTTTAGGTTATGAGAGGATCGGCTTTTTATGATCGGAAATATCTGGCGACGACAAACGCGGTCTACGCCTACCTGTTGGCCTTGTGTTTCTTCTGTTGGATCGCCGGTTATGTCAAGTCGCTCGGCTATCCGCTGTATGGCGAGGTGACCGCCTCGCCCTTGTGGAACTGGATCTGCCAGATCTTGCCGGACGTGACGATGACCTATCTGGTCGGGATCGTCCTGATGTTCGGGGGCGCTTTCTTCGTGCACCGCGCCAACTACGTGATGGTGCTGATCCGCGAGAAAACCCTGTTGCCTTTTCTCTATTACGCGTTCTTCACGAGCACGAATCCCGATTTCTTTCCTTTCCGCTCCACGTCGATCGCTGTCTTCTGCCTTATCTTGGCGCTCTATTTCCTGTTTGGTTCCTATCACGACGAGAACGCCTCCTCGCGGGTGTTCAACTCGACCCTGATGATCGGCCTGGGCAGCCTGCTATGGATCCATATCCTCTGGTTCCTGCCCCTGTTCTGGATCGGGATGTATAATTTCAGGTGCCTCTCGCCACAGACTTTCCTGGCCTCGTTGCTGGGTGTGTCGGCGGTCTATTGGATCGTCTTGGGCTGGTCGGTCTGGCGGGCGGACTACTCGATGTTCACGGTGCCCTTCTCGAACCTGGTCGCCATCCACCCGCTGAGGTTGATCGGCGTGCGGTGGGTCGATTGGTTGAGTATCGCCGTGGTGATCGCCCTGACCGTCGTCTCGTCGGTCAACATCATGACCCACGAGAACGAGGACAGCCTGCGCTCGCGCCAGTTCCTCGCCTTCCTGATGGTGATGGCGATCTGGGCTTTCGCCCTCTTTTTCTTCTATGAGCAGTCGTCGGAGGAGTTCCTCGAGATGGCCTGCGTGCCGACCTCGATCCTCGTCGCCCATTTCTTCACGGTTGTCCGGGGGAAATATGTCCTGGCGCTTTTCCATGCCTCGACGGCGCTCCTCTTCGCTTTATTAATATTGAGAATATGGAATTTCTTATAGAATACGGTTATATCGGGGTCTTCATCGCCTCTTTCCTGGCGGCGACGATCCTGCCTTTCAGCAGCGAGGTGGTGCTGACGGGCGTCTTGCTGGCCGGGGCCGCCTACGCGCCCTGCATGCTGTCGGCCACGTTGGGTAATTTCCTTGGCGGCATGAGCTGCTATTGGCTCGGCATGCTGGGCAAGACGGCGTGGATAGAGAAGTACCTGAAGCTCGACCCCGACAAGCTGCGCCGCGTGCAAGAGTGGATCAAGGGCAAGGGTTCGTGGATGGGCTTCTTCGTCTTCCTGCCCGGCGTGGGCGATTTCATCGCCGTGGCCCTCGGTTTCCTCCGGGCCAACATCTGGATCGTGGCCATCTCCATGTTCCTGGGCAAGGCGATCCGCTATTGGGTCTGGATGGAGTTCGTCTATAAGGTGAAAGACCTGATCTGATCCCTATTTCACGGATGAATAATGGATATGGACCAGCTTCCACGATCCATCGGTCGGGCTTTTCTTGAAAATCTGGGTCTCGAGCCCCTGAGTGTGATGAGGCTTACCGTCGGCGCGCGTGGCGTCGAATGTCCAATAGAATTCCGACCAGGCGCTGTTGCCGTTGATGATGATCTTGACGCTTTTCTTGCGCAATTCCCTTTGGGTGAACCGCGTCCCGAAGAGGCCGACGACCAGGCTGTCGCGGATCGACTCGTAGGAGGTGTAATGCCCGGAGGGCGCGATGAAAGAGACCTCCTCACCACGCGCCCAGATCTGTCCGCATAACGCCGTGTCGCAGGTGTTGATGACGCTGACATATTGTTCGATGACCTTTTCGACCGCTTGCCGGTCCGCCTCTACGTTCGAGGCGGTCGGCTTTTCCGCGCAGCTGGTGCAGAGCAGGGTGGCAAGCGATAGTGTGATGTATAGCCTTTTGTTCATAGCGTTACTTTATTTGTATAATGCCTTTGCCAATTCCGTCAGTCCGTCCGCTTCGGGAAGGTCTGGATAAGCCTTTTTCATGGCCTCGATAAAAGTCTCCTCGGTCTTGTTCTCGGCGAGCAAACGTTTCATGTCTTTGAGATAACGGATCTTGAAGCGTACGGCATCCGCATTAGTGGCACCTCCGTGACCTCCAATGAATAGTTCGCATCCGGATTCCAATGATTTTTCCGCCTCGGCGATTTCCGCGTCGATCGCCTCGGGTGATGTGATTTGCAGGTGGCTGATGTGGCTTTGGGCTGGAGTCCAGTGGGTGTAATATACCTTATCGCCGATGATGATGCTCGCCGCCGGGAAATCACTTGTCGCTCCGTGTCGGAACTCGAAGGAAATGCCTGCCCAGGTGTAACTTTTGTTAAAGTTGACTTCGGAGACCTTTCCTGTCGGCAGGTCTGTCATGCTGTCGCCAAAAATCTCTTGGAAATTCCGGATCATGCCGCCATAAACAGGGCCTTCTGTGAATTTAGGCATCCCTGCGACCATAACATGATCATGGTTTCCTGTTCCGCCGATGTGATAATTAGTAACACGTTGTTCGACCGGCTTGCCCAGTTTGGCAAGATAAGTGTCGAATTCCGCCACGTTGTCCTTGAAGAGCGGTTGCTCCAAGGTCACGATGGCCTCTTTGCCCTCTACGATATAACTTGCGTCTCCCAGCGCGTCGTTCGTGTAATACACGTGCAGTTTGAGCGTGTTGAATTCATACACGTCAAAACGTCCCTTTGTTTGTCCCATAACAGTCATTGTTGAAATAAGCATTAATGTGAATAAGATGTTCCTCATAACCTCAATTTTTATGTTTGTCAATAAGTTCTTTTGTCTGCCGACAATCGCGAATTTCGCCCGGATTTTGTTGCCGCGCAAGAGGGCACCTAAGAATCACGAAGTTACCCGGATGAAACCATTGTTGGCGCAAAGGGGAATACGAGGGGAAAAAATCTTGAAATTATTTTTGTTGCGAGATAAAATAGGGTTGATTACTTTTGTAGTGTAAGAATCTATTATGTTGTTTGCCATGAATCGAAATGAATTGATAAGCGAGTTCGCCCCGGATTGCCCGATCCGAAATATCCTTTCCCGCATCTGCGACAAATGGTCGTTGCTGGTCCTTTACACCCTGCAACAGACGCCCGTCATGCGTTTCAACGAGTTGCGGAGGAGCATTCCCGACATCTCGCAGAAGATGCTGACAACCACCTTGCGGACGCTCGAGGAGGATGGCTTCGTCCGGCGGAAGGTCTATGCCGAGGTGCCGCCGAGAGTCGAGTACTCGCTGACCGACCGGGCGTTGTCCCTCTTGCCCTATATCGATAGCCTTATCGCCTGGGCGAAAGAGAATATGGAGGAGATCATCAAGGAACGGAGGAGGAGGAGATAATTGGCACATACGGATTAGAAAATAGCTATATTCTACTCGGCGTAGGGGTACGCGGAGTTGGCGCGAGCTCGCGGGAGGTCGGCGTAGGGGTACGCGGAGTTGGCGCGAGCTCGCGGGAGGTCGGCGTAGGGGTACGCGGGGTTGGCGCGAACTCGCGGGAGGTCGGCGTAGGGGTACGCGGGGTTGGCGCGAACTCGCGGGAGATTGGCGTAGGGGTACGCGGAGTTGGCGCGAGCTCGCGGGAGATCTCATATTGAGCATTTTATCTTAAAAATGCCTATTCTTGTTCCTTATTGTTTGTCATTTGAAAGAAAATCCTTATTTTGTGGATCAAAATCGGAAGGCCTTTGAATGCCACCGGTTTCATGAGAATTATTCACGGAATATTAACCTTAAAAACATTTGACCATGGCAACACAAATCAGAAGTTGTCCGTTAAGTCGGTTGACAGTGGGATCGGCGAGCGATTTCCATACTAATGTATATGCGGCTATTACGACAGCTACCCCTGCGGCTTTGCATATCGAGACGTTGGAACCTGCCTATAAGACGGCGGTAGATCGCTTGTGTTCGGTCGTGAACCGGAAACGATCGTATGTCTCGACGGCAACACTTGAACGTCTTGATGACCGGCGTGACACAGGAAGCCGGGTTGTATTTAACTTGTTAGACGCCTACTTGAAGAGCTTGGTCGAGGAACGGGCGGCCGCTTCCGAAAGGCTATTGGCTCAATTGAGCAGTTACAAGAATCTGGAACGTCACGAATACTCGAAGCAGAGCGCCGAGTTGCGCGGGATGCTGGCCGTCCTCGAGGCGGCGGAGAACGCGGCCGACGTGGAGACCTTGAGCATCGGGCCCGACATTGAGGCGCTTCGTGAGGTAGCCGACCAGTTCGAGGCGGCGTTCAAGGCCAAGGCGGCCGAGGCATCGGCGTACGCCGACCAGAGCGATCTCGACTCGAAGACGCTGGCCAGCGACGCGGCGAAGGCTTACGAGAACATCGTGCAGATTGTCAACGCCTACGCGATCGTGCAGCCGACCGACGAGCTGTTGGGTTTCATCAACGAGGTGAACGGCTTTGTCGAGGTCTATGCCCGGATCGCTAACGGCTCCACCTCGGGTGGCACGTCGCCCGAGCCTGCGCCCGGCGAGGATACCGGCGGTGAGGGCACCGGTGGCGACGGCAGTGACGATGGCGGAACGCCGGAAGACATTTGAGCCTCACTCATGGGCAAAATTTAGGGGCGCACGAAGCCGTGCGCCCCTACGTTTTTCTATCCAATGATCATAACGCCTGGATCTCCTTCGGCGACAGGCCGGTGATCTGGACGATATCCTCCAGGGGATAACCTTTGGCCTTCATGCCCCGGGCGGCATCTAAAAGCCCTTCCTCCCGTCCGATCTGGATACCTTCTTCCCGTCCGATCTGGATGCCTTCTTGGAGTCCTTTCTCATGCCCCTTCTTTTCTCCCGTCTCGAGCGCCCATTGCTCAGTGGCGAGGTTGTCCCGATAGACCTTGATAATATGCTCGTATTTCTCCTGGTCCTCCTTGGAGAGGGCGGAGATGTCGGCGATCTTCTCGAGCTCCTCGAAAACCGACTTGCGTGCCTTGAATGGCATTCGTTGTAATATTTCCATATTCTTCAACACATAAATCCAACGTTCGAAATCTGTCTCGCATCTCTCCTCGTCCTTGGTGAAAGCCGGGAGATCCAAAAAGATGAAGCGCATCTTGTCGGAAAAGGGTTCGTTGGTTCTCATGTCCCGCAGGGAAACATCGGTCCGGAATCTTGCCTGTCGCCGCCCGTCGAGGTGGAAGTTCATGAAGAAGACACCATAAACCGCCTTGAGGTCGAACATCCACGAAGGACCTTTCTGCCCTTGATTGGCGATGGCCCGCGAGAGATAATAGATCGCCCGTTCCTTGAAGTTGCGGTGCCCTCGGTTTTGAATTTCCACGATAAACCGCTCGCCGTTCTCGTTCTCGCAATAGATGTCGTAGATGCAGCTGCGGTCGTCGGCCGCCGTACCCAACTGTTCCTTGTCGAGGAAGGTGATGTTGACGATTCTTTTCTCGCCCTCCAGCAAGTCGTTCAGAAAATCAATAAGGAGGTTCTTGTTGACCTCCTGCCCGAAGATGCGCTTGAAGCCCATGTCTGTGAATGGATTGATAAAACGTCCCATAGTTATTTGATTATTAGTTAAACTGTTTGGCAAAGATACGGTTTCTTTTGGGAACGGGGGTGGTCCGGCGGGTGTTTTGGGGCATAAAACGATGGTGCGCCGTGCCGGCTCAGCGGCGACGGATCGCCCGCCAGTCGTCGCTGTTGGGCAGGAAGGCCTTCAGGGGCACCTGGTTCTTGCGGATAAAGACCAGCAGGGAATAGGCGAGCATTGCGCAGAAGGCGACGCTGGTGCTGAGGGCCGAGCCGAGCGTGCCGAGGCGGGGGATAAGCCAATAGCCGCTGAGGGCGAGCGTCGCCAGGCCGACACACGAGCTGAAGGTGCTGTAGCGCACCTGCCCGCTGCCGATGAAGTAATGGCTCACGATGCTGTTGCAGCCCAGGGCGATGATGCCGGCCGCGAGGCCCCAGATGATATGACGGATCCCCTCGAACTCGCGGCTGAAGAGGATCTCGGTGAAGATCCATTCCGGAATAAGGGCGATGACGCCGACCGCCAGCGTGAGGGCGAGGGCGGTGAGCTTTAGCAGCCGGATGGTGATCGCGGCCTGTCGTTCCTTGCTGGGCTCCTTGGCCACCTCCTCATATTCGATGAAGCTGACGCTCCGGCTGATGTGCCAGACACTCTCCGAGATGCGGGTGCCTGCGTCGAGCAGTCCCACGCCGCCCAGTCCCCCGAACCGTTGGATCAGGAAATAGTTGAGGCGGGTGGTGAAGGTCTCCGCCAGGTTGTCGGCCCCGGCCCAGAGACCATAGGAGAACATCTCGCACAGCAGTCGGGGCAGGCGAATGGCGGGGCAAGCCTTCCGCTCAGTGATGACCAACGGGATGAGACGGTAGAAACTGTAGAGGCAGGCGATGCCGTTGGCCACGTAGAGTCCCGCTATGTAGGACCCGACCGTTGGCCGCCGGGCCACGAAATAGAGGTAGACGAGGACGAAGAAGAGCAGTCCCCCTTGCAGCGCCTGCGTCAGGTTGAAGGCCTTGATCCGCTCCTTGCCCAGCAGGAAACGGGCATTGGCGTTGGCCAGGGTGGTCAGGATCGCCAGTCCGTAGATCTCTTTCCAGTAGGCCGTGGGCAACAGGGTCGTGACGAGCATAAAGCCGCACGCCAGTCCGCTGCCCGCGAGGGTCCACACGTAGGCGGGGACGATAATCCGTCGCAGGGTGTAGCGGTTCATGAAATAGATGAGGGTATTGCCGCACAGGATGCCGTTGAAGATGACGGCGATATTGACAGAGGCGACCAGCACGCCCACCAGCCCGACTCCCTCGATCCCCAGTTCCTTGGCGTTGATGAAGATGAGCGCCAGGTTGAGGATCGCGATCAGGTAGCGGGTACCGATGGTGGTGAGGATCTTGCGCAGCATAGGCTAGAGCGCGAGGCCGTCGAGCAGACGGACGTAAGTGGTGATCGCGTCACGGATCTCGGGGCCGTAGATGTACTCGTCCGCCGAGTGCGAGCGGGCGGAGTCGCCCGGGCCGATCTTGACGGAAGGGAAGCGCATGAGCGCCTGGTCGCTGAGCGTCGGCGAGCCGAAGGGATCCTTGCCCAGCATGAGGCACCGTTGCACGAAAGGATGCTCCGGCTCGGTCCGCGAGGAGTTGAGGCGGAAGCTCCGGGCCTTGATCTCGCAACCCACCTGCTCCTTGATCAACTCGAAGAGCCGCTCGTTGCTGTAGAACTCGTTCGAGCGGATGTCGACCGTAAACTCGCAGCGGTCGGGCACGACGTTATGTTGCGTGCCGGCCTTGATGATCGTGACCGTCATCTTGACCGGTCCCAGCAGGTCGCTTTTCTCCGGGAATTGATAAGTACTGAACCAGTTGATGTCCTCGATCGCCTTGTAGATGGCGTTGACACCCTCATTGCGGGCGGCGTGTCCCGCCTTGCCGGTGGCGACGCAATCGAGCACCATCAATCCCTTCTCGGCGATCGCCGGACGCATGCCGGTCGGTTCGCCCACCACGGCGAAGCGGATCGGCGGCAACTCGGGCAGGACGCTTTCGATACCATTCTTGCCCGACACCTCCTCCTCGCACGAGGCCAGGAAGATCAGGTTGTAGGGCTGTGCCTTGGCGCTGAGGATGGTGAAGGCCTCGTAGAGCGAGACTACGCTGGCGCCGGCGTCGTTGCTGCCCAGGCCGTAGAGCCGGTCATCCTCCGTCTCTTCCGGCAGGAAAGGATCCTTCTGCCATCCGGCGGCCGGCTTCACGGTGTCGATATGCGAGTTGAGGAGCAGGGTCGGCTTGGCGAAGTCGAATCCCGGTGCGATAATCCAAAGATTGTTGCCTTTCCGGAAGAGGTGATGGCCGGCGTCGCTCCAGCATTTCTGTAGGTAATCGGCGACCGCCGTCTCCTCGCGACTGAAAGAGGGCCGCGAGATCATTCCTTTCAGCAGGTCGATCGCCTCGTAATATTGTTCCATGCTATTTTATGCCAATATATTTAGGACGGTTTGTCTGTCTTTCTCCAACTGAGCCCTCAAGTCGTCGAGGGAGTCGAACCGGATGTTATCCCGCACGTGGCTGACGAAGGCGATCCGGATGTTCCGGTTGTAGAGGTCGCCCTCGAAATCGAGGATGTTGACCTCGACCGATACCTCGTCGCCATTGTCGACGGTCGGGCGGTTGCCGATGTAGAGCATGCCCTTGAAGACCTTCTTCTGCAGATGGACACGTACAGCGTAGACGCCTGTCGCCGGGATGATCTTCGCCGGCTCGTCGATCTGAATATTGGCGGTCGGGAAGCCGATGGTCCGCCCCACCTGATGCCCCTTGACGATGTGTCCGTTCAACATATAGGGATAGGTTAGCAGGCGGGCCGCCTCGCTCATGTCGCCCGCCAGGATCCGTTTGCGGATCCACGAGGAGCTGATGGCCTTCCCGTTCTCGAGATAGGAGGGCGCCTGGATAACCTTCATGCCACATTCTTGCCCGTAGCGGACATAATCCTCAAACCCTTCCGCCCGGTTGTGCCCGAAGCGGTGGTCGTAGCCGATCAATAAGGTATCGACGTGCAGTCGCCCGGCCAGGATCTCCTGTATGAAGGTATGGGCGGAGAGCTGTGAGAGTTGCTTGTTGAAATCCATCACGACACAATAATCAACTTCGGTTGTGGCCAGGCGGACGACCTTCTCCTCGAACGAGTTGAGCAGTTGCGGCTGGTAATCGGCCTGCAAGACGGCCCTCGGGTGTTCGGGGAAGGTGATCACCGCGCTCGACAGGCCGTTCTCTTTGGCGATACGGTTCATCTCGCCGATGAGGAAACGGTGTCCGATGTGCACGCCATCGAAGAAACCGATCGTAGCGACCAATGGTTTCCCTTCCAATTTACTCGCGTCTCTTACTACAATCATCTTTTCTCTCTTATTGATTTTATCTGTTGCGCGAAATTACGCTATTATTTCTGAATATCACGTTGGATCGCCTCATTTCCTATCCGTTGGTAGGCGATGCGGGGCGTGCCGTTGGCGATGATGATCGTGCCGCAGCGGACGAATCCCAGCTTTGTGGCGATGTTTTGCATGACGATGTTGTCGTGGTGCGTGTCGACCCGGATGTTGCGGCATTGCCGGAAACACCATTGGAAGCAGGCCTCGGCCACGCCTTTCCGCTTGCCCGACGAGGCCATGCGATGGACGGTTGCGTAGGGCTCGTCGTTGAGCCATGCGCCATCATATATCTTTAAATAGGTTGGGTCGATTCCTTCAATGTAACAGAAGGTGGCGACGATCTCGCCCGTCTCGTCCACGCAGACGAAGCTGTGCCCCTTCTCGATCTCGCTGGCGATCAACTCTTCCGATGGATAACCGTTGATCCATTGGTTACCGTTGCCATGCTCGCTCATGAATTGGCGGGCATGCTCGTAGATACGCATCAGTTGGGGAAGATCCTCATGTTTGGATGGTCTGATATTCATGGTCGATGGAATTTTATGATTTTCCCGCGAAGCTACAAAAATTAATAACGCGTAACTTTGGGGAATGATTCTTTAAACGGATTGCATATGAAAATAGTTGCTGATAACACGGTCCCTTTCCTGAAGGGGATCGCCGAGCTTTTCGCTGAGGTTGTCTATCTCGACTCGAAGGCTTTTACGCCCGAGGCGGTGCGCGACGCCGATGCCTTGATTGTCCGGAGTATAGACAAATGTACGAGAGAATTGCTGGAGGGAAGCCGTGTCCGATTGATCACGACCGCTACCATCGGCTTCGATCATATTGATACCCATTATTGCGAGGAGGCGGGCATCACCTGGCGGAACGCGCCGGGTTGTAACGCCGCCTCGGTTGCTCAGTACGTTTTGGTCTCGCTGATCGCCATTGCCTTGCGTCGTGGCGAATCGTTGGCCGGTAAGACAATCGGTATTGTCGGGGTTGGTCATGTGGGATCGATCGTGGCCCGTTATGCCGAGGCGTGGGGCATGCGTGTCCTGCTCAACGATCCACCACGGGCGGCTGTCGAGGGCGATGGGGCATTTGTTCCACTTGAGACGATCGAGAAGGAGGCGGATATCGTGACGCTGCATGTCCCGCTGACCCGTGAGGGACAATACGCGACCTATCATCTGGCGGATGCCGATTTCTTCGGCCGTTTGCGCCGTAAGCCCTGGTTCGTGAATAGTTGCCGCGGGGCGGTGATGGATACCGCCGCCTTGATTCAGGCGAAGCGTGCCGGACAGGTAGGTGAGCTGGTGATCGACTGTTGGGAGAACGAGCCGGCGATTTCGCCGGAGTTGCTGGAATTGACCACAATCGCGACACCACACATCGCCGGTTTCTCGGCCGACGGGAAGGCGAACGGAACCCGAGCTTGCCTGCGGGCGATCAGTGAGTTCTTTAATGTTGAGGTCGAGCGGCTGAAAGAGGTGACACCTTCGGAGCCTGCTGATCCGGTGATCGACCTGAGTGCTTTCGCCGATCATCGTCTGGAGCGGGCCGTCTTGCGGACTTTCGAGTCGCCCTCAACGATGGCCAAAGGTGACGGCGACCTGCAGGATTCCAATATCTGGCGGATCGATCGGGCCTTGCGTGAGTCTCCCGAACGGTTTGAGTGGTTCCGGGCCCATTACGATCATCCGCGCGAGCCTCGTGCCTATCATCTCGTCGGTCAGACTTCGAGAGAGTGGAAACAGCTCGGTGTCTTGAAATTTCATGTGGATTAAATACCATTTTGGCCCTTTTCGCCCAGTCGATGGGTCGGGAGGGCCAAAACAGTCTTGGTGGTCCAAGCTACCAAACGGATGAGGCTATCTCAGGCCTCGCGATAAGGAACGCCGAAATCCTTGCGGCAAACCGACTCGATGGCGACTTTCCAGATCTTGACATTGCGTATGGCGGGCGCTCCATAAGTGAAAGGCCGTTGAGTATATTGGCGCATGATGATGTCGAGCGCCTTGACCTTCTCGTCGAAATCCTCCTCAAATACGACTTGTCCCTCGGCGATCACGCTCGCCCCTTTGATTCGGTAACTGCAAGCTACCTGCTCGTTTTGGTAAGCCAGCTTCATGCTCGAGCAAAAGGTGAGGCAGACTTTAGGATTGCGCTCGAGGATCGAGATACTGCGACCCTCTGGGGCAGAATGCAGGTAAATTACGTTGTCTTCATAACCGAAATTCATCGGGATCACGTAGGGCGTACCGTCCGTGTCGGCCATGCCCACATAGCAGGTATCGCATTCGCGGATAAGCGCCTCGATCGCCTGCTTTTCGTTTTTAATAATGGTTTTCATAAGAATTTTGATATTTGCCGGCAAAATTAGTTGAAAAAACGCAACCTTTCCCATAAGGCTTTCGTCTATATAAGAAAACATAAAAGAGAAAGATTATGAAGAATGGTGTTTTAATGTTTTTGGCGCTTTGCTTGAGCGCTTGCGCGAGTCAGGCGAAGCTGGTCGAGGGAAACGGACATGTCGTGACGAGAGAGATACCGGTCGAGGCATTCGACGAGATTCATATCGGGCCAAGCATCACAAACAGCGGCCTGTTGTATAATGGCGAAAACCAGAAGAAACGCCCGGAGTTCCGCTATTCGCAAGAGGCACGTAAGGTCTTGGTAGTAACGGCAGACGAAAACCTGTTTTCGGAATTGGATATCCGTGTGCGTGATGGTGAGCTGACTATCCGGACGAAAGACAATGTGCGGATCCGGCCATCTCGCCTGCTCATTGAGGGAGGATCCGATCGGCTGAATGAGGTAAGCATCTCTGGTTCTACCCGGTTCTCGTGTATGACCTCTTTTGAGGGTGATCTCCTAGAGGTCTCTGTCAGTGGTTCGGGCGTAGCCGATTTTCCCCAATCCGCTAGATTGTCGAATGCGGACTTGAGCGTAAGCGGTTCCGGCCTTGTCTCTTTGGGGCAATTGACGTGTGAGCGGGTTGATGGGCAAGTTTCCGGTTCGGGATGTGTCCGCCTGAAGGGTGAGGGCCAGGAGATCGACTATTCCGTTTCCGGCTCCGGAAAGGTGGACGGCTCCGACTATCATGCAAAACAAGGTGATTGCTCCGTGTCGGGTAGTGGTTCGATCGAGGTTTACGCGAGCGAGGAATTGGACCTGTCGGTATCGGGCAGTGGCAAGATCCGTTACGATGGTCCGGCGAACGTTCGCCAGTCCAAGTCCGGTTCAGGATTAATCCAGAAAGCTTTCTGATCATATACACATTAACATTTACATTGACTAAAAGCTATCCATGCGCTGTGTGGATAGCTTTTTATTTCTATTTTTGCGTAATTGAAACAAATTAAAAAGGAGAAATATAATGAAGAGAACAAAGTTTATTCTATGTGCTTTGATCGGCCTGTTCGTCGGTACGAGCTCATTGTGGGCGGTCGATCATGTGAAAGGTAACGGCAACCTGACCTCGAAAAAGATTTCGATCGAGGATTTCAATGCGATCCGTTTTGATGGCGTGATCGATTTCAATTATGTACAATCCGAGGCTCCGGCCACTATCGAGGTGACAGTCGACCAGAATTTGCACGATTATGTCAATATCGAAATCAAGGATCGGGTGTTGCAGATTGGCTTTAAGGGTGCCAAGGTAGATCATTTTACGAAGTTCATCGTAAAGACCAATTCAAAATGGTTGAATGAGGTGAAGGTGTCAGGCAATGGCAATTTCATGTTGAACAGCGAGTATACGGGCGATGAGATGACAATCAAGGCGAACGCAAACAGTCTGGTCCAGTTGAAGAATAAGGTAACGGTCGGGAAACTGAACCTCGACGTTTCAGGTAGCGCCAACATGGTGGCAAATAATATTGAGGTCGATAAGTTGGAATGCGATATCGATGGCTCTGGCTCAATTACCTTGAAGAAAGGAACGGCTAAAGAGGGTGATTTTGGTATCGTCAGCAGTGGCGACCTGCATGCCTTGGGTATTGAGATTCCTCGGATCGAGTGTAGCGTAACAGGTAATGGCCTGGCGGAATTGCGCCCGACCAAGAACCTGAAAGCTAATGTGATCGGCAAGGGTAAGATCCGTTATAAAGGCCCGACGGCTGTCGAGCAACGGGTGATCGGCAAAGGTACGATCGAGGAGATCCACTAAGCTAGAGCCATCCGTTTGAGCGATACCATTGGATGCTTTCCTCCAGCCCCTTGCGCAGGGTGTATTTGGGCTTGAATCCCAAATCTTCGTATAGGGGCTGGACGTCGCATATCCAGTTACGCTGCTTCAGGATAAGAAACTTATCGTTGTTGAGCGTCACGCTTTTACCTCGCATCTTACCAAACCATTCGGAGCAGGCGCAGGCGGTCTGTGCCAGACATAAGGGAACTCGAAGATGGAGAACCCGTTTCTTACCTAATAATTCTTGAAGAAGATGGGCGAATTGCTCATCCGTATAGACATCACCATCCCCCACAAAATAGTGCTTATTGATTACCTTTTCGTTCTCGAGTGCCAGGAAAGCGGCGGTCGCCAAATCCTTGACATAAATAAAGGTGATCCTTTGTGGTGTATAACCCGCCGTGAAGTCGAATCCGGATTGGATACTTTTAATCTCCACGAAATAATCTTTCTCGCCAGGGCCGTATACTCCTGTCGGGCGTAGGATCACGTAAGGAAAAGCTGTTTGCTTCCGGACGTAATTCTCAGCGATCAATTTGCTTTTCCCGTAATCGGTATTTGGTTTCTGCGGGTCATCCAGGCGGATGGGGCGGAAACTCTTCTCGTCGCCCATGCCATAGCTGCTGAGGCTGCTCATCAACAGGAATTTCTTTGGGGCGCATTGGGCATTCTCGAGCGCATGAAGGAAACGGCGTGTATTTTCTGCGTTTACCTCATAAAATTGTTTCCGGTCGGTTGTTTTCGTAAGACCCGCGTTGTGGATGATGAAATCCCATGGTCCCTGTTCCTTGGCAAAGTTACGTAATTGTTCCGTTAGAGCCTCTTGGTCCTTATAATGGAGATCTATGAATTTGATTTTAGGATCTTGCAGCCGTGACTTGTCGCTTTTGGCACGGACACCGGCCCAAGTCTCGTAACCCCGGCGGAGAGCCTCCTCGACAAGAAAACCGCCAATGAATCCACTCGCTCCCGTAATTAATATTTTCATGCTTATTCCTTATTTTTCATGTAAAACACGTAATAGTACCAAAGTAGACCGATCCAGTTGAGGACAAGGATGGTCAGGATCCAGAGTATTTTTTGCCCCGTGCTGATGAAGGGGTTTTGCATCACGGCCGTGCATCCGAAAATGATGACGGCGATCCCGATGATGAATCCGATTTCGGGAAGCGCGATAAAGCCGATTATGGAAGGAACGCCCATCATATTTTTAATGTGTATGTTGGTGATTCTTCAATACCCGGTGCGGCAGGTTGCCGTGGCCGATCAATTCGATCGGGCAGGCGTATTTCTCGTCCAGCCATTCGGGGGAAACATCCGTTCCGGGATGGTAATGGAGGGTCTCGTTGACGCAAGCGATGTTCTTGACCATGCTGAGCACGGTGCCAATGTCGTGCGAGACCAGGATAATGGCGCTCTCACGGTTGATCTCTTCCAGCAGTTGGTAGAAATGGGACTCGAACCGCTTGTCGACGTATGAGTTCGGTTCGTCCAGAATCAGGATCTGGGGCTTTGAGACAACAGACCGACCTAAAAGGACACGCTGTAACTGACCGCCCGACAGTTGGCCGATGGCTCGTCCGGCGAATTCCTCGAGCCCCATTTGGGCGATTACCTCATCAACTCGTCTGTTTTGGCTCTCGCTGAATGCCTTGAACGCAGGTTTCTCAGCTGCCAGGCCCGAGGCGATCACTTCGCGTACCGAGATGGGAAACCGTCGGTCGATATTACTCATCTGAGGGAGATAGCCTATTTTCGGCGCTGAGCCGGATGTCTTGTCCTCAAAGCGTTTGATTTCTCCGGATATAGGCGTGAGAAGGCCCAATATGATCTTGAGCAAGGTCGTTTTCCCGCCTCCATTTGGCCCGATGATTCCCAAGAAGTCCTTCTCCCAGACGCTCAGGCAGATGTCTCGGAGGACGATTTTCTGGTCATAGCCGGCGGTGACGTGATCCAGTTCAATGAGTTTCTCCATGTGTCAATGCTTTTGCGATGTTGATAAGTTCCTTATCCCATTGATAATCTAATGGGTTTATAACCTTTAAGGCACATCCGGTCTCTTGCGAGATCATCTCCGCGTTTTTTTGATCGAATTCCTGTTGGATGAAGATCACCTGCGCCTGATGCTTTTTGGCGGTTTCCACCAATGCTTTCAATTGGGCGGGAGAGGGCTCCTTGCCATCCATCTCGATGCAAAGTTGCGTCAGGCCGTTCTCGTTGGCGAAATAGGTCAACGCCGGATGATAAATGATGAAGGCGCTACCCTGCTTGTTGGCCAGGAGCTGCCGGATCGTATCACCCGTTTGCTCGATCTCTTGCGACAGCTTTTGGTAGTTGGCCTCATAAAAGCCCTTATTGTCTGGATCAAGCTCGATAACCGCGTCAAGGATATTTCGCGAGATGATCTTGGCGCCCTCTATGGAGCTCCAGATATGTGGATCGGTCCCATGATGATGGTGATGATGCTCATGGCCATCCTCCTCATGATGGTCTGCCTCTTCCGTATCTTCTTCGTTCAGCTGGATTAACTTGACGCCTTTTGAAAGATCGTAGAACTTTGTCTCCGGGTTGTTTTTCTTGATGTTGTCCATCCACGCTTGCTCAAACCCGATGTTTCCGATCTGGAAATAGGCGATGCTCTGTCCGATCTCGATCATCTGTTTAGGTGAAGGATCGTAAGACTCCGGACTTTGTCCGTTCGGTACGACTGTAGAGATCTGGAAACGATCCCCTACGATTTTTTCGGCGAAATAGCGTTGCGGTTCTATCGTGACCGAGATCTGCCTGTTTTTCTGGGCGGGCCCATCACAGGCGATAAGCGTAATAAACAGGGCTAAACTAAGCCATGTCGTTTTGAGATTTGTCATGATTCTATCCATATCTCGCGAAGTTATGGATATTTGGTTTGAGTTTAATATAAGACTGAAATATATTTTTGTACACAATAGTACGTGTCGCCCTTCACGTACGTACCTGTCGGCTCGCACGAACGGTCGCGAGGATCGACACATACGTTCGTGTATGCCGACACGTACTATTGTGTGTGGAGGACCGGATAATAATGCGTTTTGGGTCCCATCGCAGTGTATTGGAAATTTCACTGCGGTGTAATGGAAAATGGACTTAAGTGCCCTGTATTTTTCCCCGAAGAGAGAAGGCGTTTTCTTAGGGAAGGATTGGAGTCCTTTTCGGACCGGACTGGAGTTTTCTTCGGAAAGTACTGGAGTACTCTTCGGAGAGGATTGGGAATACCTCGGGAGGCGATTGGAGGGATCTGATGGAAAAGCCTAAACGACATTTATATCCGTTGGCCAATCGGGGCTTAGGGCTGTCTTGAATTGGTTGATTTTGATTATATTCGCGATATTATAATTCTATTGCAAGAACTTTAGGGAAATATTAAACGAGCAAATATGGCAATTAAGATATTGAGTGTTGATGATGAGCCCGATTTGGAGGTGCTTTTGAGTCATTATTTCAGGCGTAAGATCCGGAAAGGTGAGTATGAGTTCACTTTTGCCCATAATGGTTTGGAGGCCTTAAAATTGATGGTCGAGCATCCGGATTTTGATATCGTGCTCAGTGATATCAACATGCCGGAAATGGACGGATTGACTCTGCTTTCCAAGATTAATGAGCTGCGTAATCCTGCCCAGAAATGTATCATGGTTTCCGCTTATGGCGACATGAAAAATATCCGGACGGCAATGAATCGGGGCGCTTTCGATTTCGCGACGAAACCGATCGACATGGAAGATTTGTCGTTGACCATCGAGAAGGCGGTTGAGGAGGTGAATTATATCAAGCAGACCCAGCGTGAGCATCTTCAGCTGGAGTCGATCCAGTCGGACCTGGCGGTCGCTGGCGAGATCCAGAAGGCGATATTGCCTTGTCGTTTCCCGCCTTTCCCTGAGATAACGGATTTGGATATTTACGCGTCCATGACACCCGCCAAAGAGATTGGTGGCGATTTTTACGATTTCTTCCGTCTGGATGAGGACCGGATTGGTCTGGTGATCGCGGATGTATCGGGAAAGGGTGTCCCGGCCGCATTGTTTATGGCGGTTAGCAATACTTTATTGCGCTCGATCGCTTTGACGAAGGATAACTCCAGGGATTGTATCGAGGAGTTGAACCGCCTGATTTGCCGGGTAAATGTCAATTCCATGTTCGTGACGGTCTTTTATGGGATCCTGAATCATCGGACCGGGGCGTTGGATTATACGAATGGCGGCCACAACCCGGCTTATGTCTTGCGTGGAAAAAACGGTGAATTGGAACGTTTGGGCCGTTTCCCGAATCTGGTTGTAGGAGGTTTTGAGGATTTCAGCTATAAGAGTGAATCGGCCCAACTGGATCCCGGCGACTCGTTGTTTTTATATACGGATGGCATTACGGAGGCGTTCGATGCCAAGGATGAGGCATTTGGGGATGAGCGCCTGGAGGACTCGCTCGTAGAGTTGTATCACGATGACGCGAAGACGATCATAGAGGGTGTCTATGCGGATTTGGGTGAGTTTATTGGCGATACGACTCAATCGGATGATATAACCATGCTGGTTGTCAAACGATTAAAATAACAGACATGAGAAAAGGCCTCTATATCGGTATTTTGGGCTTGTTGGCGGTTTTGGTGAGTATCGGAGGCGTCGCGTTGTTCTATTGGGATTATCAATCCCAATTGGCGCAAAACGTTCTGCTGGAGAAAAAACTTAAAGAGGCCCAGGAAACCAGTAAGGAGGCGATTGTCACCCGCAGGGTGAGCGCTCAGCTGGAGGAGATCGCTTACCAGCAGAAGGATATCTCCGACCAGCAAAGGCAGGAGGCGCTTCATCAGAAACAGATCGCTGATGAGATGCGTATGCATGCCGAGTATGAGCAGAAGAAAGCTTTGGAGGCCCAGCAGGTCGCGATTGAGGCCTATAGTGAGATGGAGGCCCAAAAACGATTGGCCGACCAGCATCGGGAGGAGGCGGTAGCCGCTCAGATGAAGGCCGATACCTTGGCCCGTTTGGCGTTGGTTCGTTCCCTTAGTTCGGAGGCCTTGTCCCAGTATGAGGCAGGGAATGGCGAGCTGGCGGCTTTATTGTGTTATTCCGCCTGGAAATTCACGGTTGAGAACCATGGGGATATTTATCAACCGACGCTTTTTAATGCCTTGTCGGCCTTGAGCGACCAATATGATTATAAGGATCTGCATAATGGCCCTATTCGTTCGATGTGTTTGGTTGATTCTATGTTAGTCACGGCCAGTCAAGAAGGGGAAGTGGCCTTGTGGCGTGTCCGAACGGATGAGGTTGAGCTGGATACCGTGATATGTCAGGATGCTCGGTTTGATCTTCGTCATATCCGGGTGGATCGGGCGGGAAATGGTTGGGCTGCCGCATATGATGGTCATGTGCTGAAAATAGATTTGCGCAAGAAGCGAGTGAGTAAGACCTATGAGACGGGATTGATCGCTCCTGTGGGATTGGTTGCCTCGGACAGGTCTCTATGGCTCATGACGAGACGAGGACAGCTGTTTCGTTCGGCTTTGGATGAGATTCGTTTTGAGGAGATTTACGCGCATGATCAAGAGATCCTGACCTTTACGGATTCTGCCCAGGGACTTTTGTTTGGCGACCGGACAGGGGCTGTTTACACGATCGGGCGTGAAGGCCAGGCAACCTGTTTGTTGTCTGGATCGGGGCAGGGGGTTACCTGTTTAAATGGGGAACGGCCAGGGCAATTATTTGTCGGGCATAAGAATGGCTTGATCAAGCAGGTGGATTTGGAAACACATCATACCCGTAATTTGGTAAGCCATGTCTCCTCCTTGACGGGGATGGTCTTGTTTGGTGAGCACCTTTTGAGTTCGAGTTTGGATGGTTCAGTCCGTCTGTGGCGTCTGGATGGCGAGCGGATCACCTCTTCGGAGGTATATTCTTCTTCCAACTGGATCCATACGCTGGCCTTCTGGAATCCGGGATTGATGGTGATCGTTGGTGATGAGAAAGGACGATGTGCCCGTTTCTCCATTTCACCGGAACAAATGGCGAATGAGATAAAACGCCATCTTTCTCGAAACCTGACCAAAGAGGAATGGCAATATTATATTGGGGAATTAGCCGAATATGAAGCGTATCGATAACATAATGAGTTTTTTGGGACTGGTCTTGCTTTTGTTGATCGGAGGCTTGGCCGGTGAGAATGTTCGTGCGCAAAATGGTTATTCCTTTTTCAGGAACTTCTACGCTGAGGATTATCAGGCACATAATCGGAATTTTGATATCGTATGCGATACGTCGGGAGTGATTTATGTCGCCAATTTTGAGGGATTGATTTATTATAATGGCGCTAAATGGCAAAAACTGCTGACTCCCGGAATCTCCCGGATTACCCATTTGACCCTTGATGAAAAAGGAGATATTTGGGTCGGTGGACATAATTATATAGGTAAGATCGTATCCGGAGCCAATGGTACGCCTGGCTTGAGGTCGTATGTGTCGGATGTTGTTTCCGAAGGTGAGTCATTGCTTGGGGATATTATCGGCATAGAGACCGAGGGAGAGAGTATGGTCTATTATACCCAAGATTTGAGGATCTCGATTAAGGATGATTCTATTTGTAGTCGTGAGCCTTATGTGAACAATCGCTTTCCAATAATGATTTCTTCTGTTCAGGCAGGTCCGGATATTCGAGTGGAAGCAGATGGGGGAGACGGTGTTAAGATTACGGATCGTCGTTTGGGTACCTCGATCCGTTTAACCGAGGATCAAGGATTATGCAGCAATCGGGTGAACAAATTGGTTTATGATCAGCATGGATCGGTATGGGGAGCGACGGATAATGGCCTGTTTCAAATAGATATGCCCTCATTCTTCTCCTATTATGATATCCATAATGGATTGCAAGGTGAGATCCAATCCATTTGTCGCCATAAGGATTCATTTTATGTCGGCACCTCGCAGGGACTATTTATTTATGATCCTCAATCCGATTATTTTGAGCTTGTTTCTCCAGAAATCAGGCAAACTTGCTGGAAGTTGATCGTCAATTCAAGACAGGAATTGTTTGCCGTAACCAGTAATGGCCTGTTTATGATTCAGGGAAAAAAGATCCGGCAACTGAATGGCAACAATGTTTTCAGTCTGGCTTTTGATCCTTCCGATGCGACGACCTATTATACGGGTGAGATAGATGGAATATATCGGTATCATGCGGGTGAGCGATTCAAGATATCGAATGTGGAGAAGGTGATGAATCTTCTGTTCGCGCAAGGAGACTTATGGGCGGAAACCCTTTATGGTGAGATTTACCGGGCAACGGACAATCGTTCTTCGGTTGAGCTCCAGGATACGACAAAAGGTTTGGAGCATGTGGAGAGAAATAAATTGTTTTTGGAGGCAGATACCGTGTATGTCTTGTCGCCTACTGGAATAGGGCGTTGGGATACCGGCCAAAGCAAGTTTATCTATCCGGATCATGGATTGAACCAATACATTAAAAATCGGGATGATTGGTGGCCAGGACTTGCTTTTGTCTCCCAGGGGCGAATTCTTTTCGTGGGTGGAGATTCCAAACGGGTTTTGGCGACAAACGGGTTTGAGATAGATGAGGCCATGAGCTCAAAATTCCGTTTGTTGGATAATTTATCAATCCGGACCATTTATTGGGATCGGGATTCCATTCTTTGGCTGGGTAATGACAACCGGTTGATCAAGGTTAATTTGAGGAATCGGGATGCGGTATATGAGCATTTGCCGGAGGTGCATATCCGTTCTGTTCATGTGGGGACCGATTCTCTTTATTGGGGTGGTGACAACAGTTCTCTTGATCAGAAGGGGGCAGGAACCATTCCATCCTTTAAAAGTCAGTCACGGAATTTTACTTTTGAGTATTCTTCTGGTTTCGTCAACG